>Ga0194122_10006507_pt1 | contig 10518 bp, 13 predicted proteins | sample TA2MahCa10mmetaG_FD_155487 | JGI IMG/M metagenome (GOLD analysis project Ga0194122, IMG submission 155487) | Freshwater microbial communities from Lake Tanganyika, Tanzania - TA2015021 Mahale Deep Cast 10m | ecosystem: Environmental > Aquatic > Freshwater > Lake | place: Tanzania: Lake...
GCTGCTATTCGTCGTATGCAACAATTAGCAGGAATCATTAAATAAGTTTTGAAAAAACAAACAAAAAACAAAAATTAAATTTTATTTAAAAATGAGTCAAATTCAATCTTTAATCGAATCTGCTAACCCATGGCAGTCTCAGCAAAGCGACGCCGCTCGCTTAGCTAGCAAATGGGAAAAATCAGGTTTGTTAGAAGGTCTTGCTGATTACAACAAAACTAATATGGCTATGATGCTTGAAAATCAAGCTAAGCAATTAGTTGTTGAATCATCTACTACTGGTACTGGTGGTACTTTTACTGCTGGTACTGGTGAACAATGGGCAGGTGTTGCTTTACCATTAGTTCGCAAGGTATTCGGACAAATCGCTGCTAAAGAATTTGTTTCTGTGCAGCCAATGAGTTTACCAGCTGGATTGGTATTCTATTTAGATTTCCAATATGGAACTACTAAGAATCCATTTGCTTCTGGTGACTCACTTTATGGAACAGAAGATAGTGTTGATGGTTTTGGTAACTTAGCTTCTGGTGGTCTTTATGGCGCTGGTCGTTTTGGTTACTCTATAAACCAATTCTCTGCTTCTGTAGCTGTAGCTAATATCACTGTATCTTCAGCTTCATTTGCTGATGTTAACTTTGATGCAGCTCTTTCTCAATCTGTTGTTGATGGTAAAGTTAAAAAGTTCACTATTGCTACCTCCAACATTAGTTCTAATTTAGATCCAAATGCTGTTAGAGCTTTCTCTTACATTTCTGGTTCTGTTAATGAAGCTAAAAACTTACATCAGTTTAATGTGATTAGTGGTGCTAATGTGGTATTATTTGCTACTGCTTCAACTGGTGAAGCTTCAGATGATGGTGGTTCAGCTACTATTTTCTATAATAAGAAAACAGCTGATAATGCTCGTGGTGATTTTGAAGATTTAGCTGCTTATTCTAACAATGGTGGTGTAGCTGGTCAACCTATTTCTATTCCAGAAATTAATGTACAATTACGTTCTGAGACTATTGCTGCTAAAACTCGTAAGTTAAAAGCACAATGGACTCCAGAATTTGCTCAAGACTTAAATGCTTATCAGAATTTAGATGCTGAAGCTGAATTAACTTCTATGTTATCAGAGTACATCTCTTTAGAGATTGACTTAGAAATCTTAGATATGTTAATTCAAAATGCTCCAATTTCTGAAGTATGGTCTGCAAAAGTAGGTAATCAATTAAATGCCGCTGGTACAGCATTTGATGCCAATACAGCTGGTGTTTATTACACTCAAATGTCTTGGTTCCAAACTTTAGGTATTAAATTACAAAAAGTTTCTAACACAATCCATCAACGTACTTTACGTGGTGGTGCTAATTTCATGGTAGTATCTCCATCTGTAGCAACTATCCTCGAATCAATTCCTGGATTTGCTGCTGACACAGACGGTGCTGCTGATACTATGAAGTATGCATTTGGTGTACAGAAAATTGGTCAATTGAATAGCCGTTATAAAGTGTATAAGAATCCTTATATGCTTGAGAATGTTATTCTTATGGGCTTCCGTGGAACTCAGTTCTTAGAAAGTGGTGCTGTTTATGCTCCATACATTCCATTAATCATGACTCCTCTAGTGTACGATCCAACTACCTTCACTCCACGTAAAGGTATTATGACTCGCTATGCTAAGAAAATGATCCGTCCAGAATTTTACGGATTAGTTAAAGTAGCTAATTTAGAAATTGTCTAATTAGTTAATTAACTAACAGTCATAAAGATAAACCCGAGCGCAAGCTCGGGTTTTTTCTTTCATATTTATAACAAATTGTTACATGGAAATACCAAAAAAGAAAAACATTAAAAATGATATTAAATTTCAAATATCACTTAATGAAGAACAAAAACAAGCAAAAGCAATTATTTTACAAAACAAAATTACAGTATTAAGAGGAGGAGCAGGTAGTGGTAAATCAATGGTAGCAGCTCAAGTAGCTCTTGATTTATTATTTAGACATGAAGTAGAAAAAGTAATATTAACACGTCCAGCTGTTACATCAGGTGAGGAGATAGGTCATTTACCTGGTGATAAAGACGCTAAACTTGCTCCTTACACGGCTGCTATATATGATAACATGTATAGACTATATAAAAAAGATCTTGTAGATAAATACATATTAAATGGTGATATTGAAGTTATACCATTAGCATTTATGCGTGGTAGAAACTTATCTAATTGCTGTGTTGTAGTTGATGAAGGACAAAACATAACCCACAGACAAATGGAATTATTATTAGGCCGTTTATGTGAAGGATCAAAAATGATTATTTGTGGTGATACAGCTCAAATTGATTTAAAAGATAAACGAACATCAGGATTTAATTTTATATGTAACAATTTAACAGGTGTTAAAAATTTTTCTATTGTTACACTTAAAACAAACCATCGTGATTCTATTGTGGAAGACATACTAAAAATATATTCCGATCATCGAGATTAATAATATTTATATTAGAATAATACTAATGTAAATGGCACAAAATCTTACACAATTATATGGAGCTGGTAATATATCAACTGGATTTGGTTCTTTAACAACAGTTAGAGGTAATACACCTTTTGGATATTTTGATAATGATACTGAATTTGTTAGAGATGCTAAAAATTGTACAGTATTTGTAGCTCAACGTTTAGGGATTACATCTGGTATTGGTGCTGGTATATTTTTAAATTTAAGTGATATTGGTGTTTATGCTGCTTTTGAAGAATCAGTATTAACATATGGTAACATGGTTTACCAATATAAAATTAGAGATAATTATATTAATTTAGAAGGATCTAAAACAGATGTATTTAATCAGTCTAGTACAACTTTAATTAATAGTGTTTCTAATAGAACACCTATATTTTGGTCACAGGCTCGTGTAGCTAAATGGAGTGAAATTGGAAATAATGCAGCTTATTCTCAATCAATTGTAGATGGTGAAATATTTGTTATATCTTCATCATTAAGTGATTATGTAGCTCCAGATTTAGATTATTTAACTAATTTTACTTTTGCTGGTGATGCTCCTTATTCATCAGCTGGTGGTCCAACTTATCCAGCTCAAAATTTAGCTCGAGTTGTATTAAATCAATTTAATAAAGTTGGAGGTCCAACTTCAGGATCAAATAATGTTATAACTGATGGTAATACTTTTATATATTTCTTTACTGTTGATTCAGGTGTAAGTGGAGCTAATCCAAGCCGTTTTCAAAATTATACTACAAATGGTATTCCAACAGTTTATTATCAAGCAAGAATACCAAATGAATTAAATAATAAAGTATTAAATAATAATTTAGCTACTCAAATTAGAATAGCTGACACTTATGGGGGTGAAGCTAGTGTTGGTGGAACTGTAAGAGAATATTCAGGTTCACTTAATTTAATATCTGGTCAACAAAATTATGATCTAAATACTTGGGCCGCTGCTTCTGCTTCATTAGACACAGGAGATAGTATAGAATTAAGACAAATATTTTATCAAGAACCTCCAGCAATTGTAAGATATTTTGATCCATATGCTGGTACAGGTACAGGTGTTCAAGGATTACTTGAAACATTTGGGTTTGGTTCTTACTCACCAGGTATTAACTTTATGTTAATGCCTGTATATTATGATATTCAAAAAATTCAAGCTATTGAATTTAATGATCAAGTAAGAAAATCTGCTTTTAGTTTTGATTTAGTAGATAATCAACTTAGAATATTTCCTACACCTGGTGATTCAGAAGGTAAATTATGGTTTAGATATGTTAAAAAAATAGATAAAAATACACCTACAGTTAGTACTGTTAAAAATGTTGTATCAGATGTGATGAGAGTTCCTTATCGTAATCCAATTTATTCTAATATTAATCATGTTAGTAGAATGTGGATTTATAGATATACTTTAGCTATTTGTAAAGAAATAGAAGGACAAGTTAAAACAGCTCTTGATACAGGACAAATTCCAGGTATGTTTAAAGGTGGTGAATTATTAACTGATGCTAGAACTGAAAAAGCTGATTTAATAACTGAACTAAAAGAAATGTTAAATGAAGTTTCTCGTAAATCTCAATTAGAGAGAAAACAACAAGAAGCTGATTTTACTCGTCAATCAATGATTAATATTCCTTTACCAATATATGTATTATAATTTTAAGTTATGTTTAATTCTAATTTTCTTATAAGAAACTTTTATTCTCCAGATTTTGGTTGTGGTGATGGTAATGGACCACCATGTGATCAAACACCAACTCCTATTCCAACTTTTCCACCTACACCTACACCAGGTCCAGGAACACCTACACCAACACCTGAACCAACAGAAACACCAACACCTACACCCACTATAACTCCAACTCCTCAGTGTATTGATTTTGCTAGTCCTCAAATTATACAAGCATCATTAATAACATTTTTAGTTGATAGAATACTTTATTATAAATTAAATTTAGAACAAACTAAAAAAAATATATATGGTGAGTCATTAGAAAAATGGTATTATGAAGCTATTCAAACAAAAGGAACTGTAGAAAGAAGTCCTGAAACTGTTGATAATGAAATGTTTGGACCTGATATAACACAGAATATAAAAATAAGTTTGCCTGAGGCTGTGTTAAATCCAAATAATCCATTTAATTTAATAATACCTATAAACATAACACCAGAAATAGGAGATATAATTTTTGATGTTGGTAGAGAAAGATATTATGAAATTCATAATATTGTTGTTAATTATTATCCTGTAGTTTCAAATACTGGTGTCACAAACATAAACTGTCCTCCAGTTAAGATATTAAAATATGATTTAGATTGTTATTTAACAAGAGTAAGTAGACTTAATTTATTACCTTATAAATTATTATAATGCCTAGAACATTAAAACCAAGACCAAAAAATCAACGTGAAATACTAGATGAAGCTTTAGGTGATGTGGTAACAGATCCATCATCAATAGGTCGTTCTTTTGAAGATCTTGAAAATAGAGGTAATGATGTTTCTACTAAAGGTGATAGAGTAAAAGATATTTCTATTAATTTAATAGATATTGATACAACTATTATAAAATATATTGAAAATAAAATTAAACCTTCTATATTACAAGATGGAAATAGAATTCAAGTTCCTGTAATGTATGGTTTTCCTGAACGTTGGTCTACAATACAAGAAAAAGGATATTTAAGAGAATATTCAGGTAGATTTATAGCTCCTGTTATTGTTTTAAAGCGTGATAGTATGGAGGCTAATAGAGGATTAGGTAATAAAATTGATGCTAATAATCCTCAAAATTTACATGTATTTGAATCAAGTTATACTAAGAAAAATCAATATGATAATTTCACCGCTCTAACAAATAGAATACCTGTAAAAGAATATAGATTAGTTGTTACACCTGAATATATTACTTTAAAATATAGTGCTGTTGTATTTACAAACCATTTAGAGCAAAATAATAAAATTATAGAAGCATTACAATATGCTGCTAACACATATTGGGGTGAAGAAGGTAAATTCCAATTTAGAGCAAATATTGGTTCTTTTACTACATCTACAGAATATAGTGTAGGACAAGATAGAACTACAAGAACTAATTTTGATATTACTTTAAATGGATATATCATTCCAGACATAGTAAATAGAGATATTTCTTATTCAAAGAAATTTTTATCAAAAGCTCAATTGGTATTTAATTTAGAAACTGATAATTTAACAATATTTAGTACTGGTATGGCTAAGAAAAATATAATTAGTGCTGTTAATTTTCCAGTAGCTCAACAAACATCAAATATAGTAGACATGACAAATGAAGTAGTAACATATTTAGCAACTGTAGTAACTAAGTCTAGTGCTAGTTTATCTCTATTAAATAGTAGCACTATACGTGTGTTAAATAGCACTATATATGCCGCTCCATCTCCATTACCTCCAACAGATAAAACACAATTTTTTATTGTAATTAACACAACATTTATACCTAATAATCTTATTACATCTGTAACTCAAAATGGAGCTCATGTTGATATAGTTATAGATACAGCTGGGCTAGGTTATGAATTAACAACAATTAATGGAATCTCAGTTGTAGGTAAATTTTCTTAAAAATGAGTAGTTTAATTAAAGGATATCAGATAGACATACCATTTTACCTAAGTGGAAGCAAAGGTACATTTTTATTTAGTGGTAGTTATGTTGAAATTAATTCAACTACATCTAGCACTGATTTCTTTATTATTAAAGATAATGGACAACAAGTATTTAAAGTAAATCAACAAGGAGTTGTTGAATTTAAAGAAATTTTAAACACACCAACTGTTGTAACTGGAGGATTATTTTATAGTGGGTCAGATGATTGGTTTTTATATTATAAACAATAATGGGTACTTTTTTAAAAATAGCGCCCCAGAATAGACCTGTAACTTTTACTTCAGTAGATGCTGGAACAAGTGTCACAGCTACCACTGGTACTTTTTCAACAGCCTCAGGATATTTTGAAGGTACATTTAGTGGTAGTTTTATTGGTACTTTATCTGGTAGTACCCATTTAGATTTTGAAACTCCATTTCATGTTACTGCTTCTAAAGGTTTTCTTTCATTTGTAGATAATGGAACTTTAACATTAGTATCAACAGGATCTGTAACTAATATATTTTTAATACAAGATTCTACAGGTAGTGCTTTTACTATTAATAATGAAGGTGTAACAATATTAAAAACATTTACAGGATCTTCACCATCTCCAGTACAAGGAGGTATTTATTTTACCTCTTATGATATGTATATCGGAACAGGTGATGTGTCACCATAAAATACAAAAAACATGGCAACTTGGAAAAAAGTCATAGTATCAGGTAGTAATGCAGTACTTGGTCAATTAAATGTTGGTACAAATCAACAGATAACCTCATTAGCTTCAACTACATTATTAAGTGGTTCATTTAGTGGATCATTCACAGGTAATGGTAGTGGATTAACTGGTGTAATAGCAACAGCTGGTTCTGCTTTATCTCAAAGTACTGGTATTGTAGCATTTAGTTACAATGGTGGTACTGCAGCTACAGTAGCTGTATCTGGAGCTTCTAGTTTAAGTTCTAATAAAATTACAAAATGGACTGGAAATGCATTTGCTAATTCTAGTTTAACAGATAGTGGTACTACAATTACTGGTACTACTTCAATTCAATTAACTGGAGCTAGTTCAAACTTATCTGGTTCATTTAGTGGTTCATTCCAAGGTGATGGTAGTAATTTGACTGGTTTAGTTTCTACTTTAAGCATTAGTGGATCAAATAATACTAGTGGCTCAGTTAGTTTATTAACTCAAGGTTTAATAATTACTGGTACAACTAATGAAGTTGAAACTTCAGTTTCTGGTCAAACAGTAACTATAGGTTTACCAGATAATGTGACATTAGGTGGTGACTTAACCATTAATGGTAATGATATTAAATCAAATGGTGGTACAACTGCCATTACTTTAAGTTCAGCTGATGTAACAGTAGCTGGTGACTTACAAGTTAATGGTAATGATATTAAAGCATCTGATGGAAATACAAACATTTCTTTAACAAGTAATACATTAACAACTTTTGCTGGTGATATTAGAGTTAGTGGTAATGATATTCAATCAAGTGCTGGTACATCAGTATTTTCTTTAAGTGGTGCTAATGCTACAGCTAATGGTAATTTAACAGTATCAGGTGACTTAACAGTTGCTGGTACAGCTAGTTTCCAAAACCAAACTTCACTTGTAATAGCTGATAGATTTATATTATTAGCTTCTGGTTCAACATCATTAACTGATGGTGGTTTTATTGTTAATTCAGGTGGAGTAACAGGTTCAGCATTTTATTTAGAATCAACATCAACAGGTACTTATGGAAGATTTGCTGTAGCTGGAGATGCTAATGCTGGTGCTTCTACATTAACAGCTGATGAATTTGCTGTTACAGCTAAACAAGCGGCAGGTGCTCCATCTGGAAACCCAACATGGGGTGGTTCAACTAATGGATTTGGTAATATATATGTTGATAGTGGTACTGGAGATATTTATATTTATTCATGATAAAATTATTTAAGAAAATAGTTATGGCTTTTAATGCAAAAAATGTTATTTTTAATAAAGTAGAGGAGCCATCAAATGCTCCTCTACCTACTTTACAACTTACTAAAAGTGAAGTAGAAACAATATTAATGATGATTAAAGATGCTAATTTTAAAGGTGAGCATGTTCAAAAAGTCTATGAACTTGTTTTAAAGTTTCAAACATACTATTCTAAGTTACCTTAGTTTTTTCATATTTATAACAAACATACTGTAGGCCCAAAAGGAAGTAGGCATATACACGGCATAAGTGTATGTATCTAACCACAGTGTAAATTTATATTACTATGCCAAATTGGAAAAAAGTCATTGTAAGTGGCTCAAATGCCGCTTTAAACTCATTAACAGTAGCTACAAATGTTGTAGCTCAATCATTTACAGGTAGTTTACAAGGTACAGCAACTTCAGCATCTTTTGCATCAACTGCTTCATATATAACTGGGTATGCAAACAATGGAATTGAAGATTATATTCCTATTTGGCAAAATTCAGGATCATTAGCAAAAAGTATTATATTCCAAAAAGGAAATAATACTATTGGTATTAATAGAGTTAATGCTACTGCAACACTTGATATATTATCAAATGGTGGTGGAAATACTATAGCTAATTTTGAAACTAATACTGATCCTGATGTTTATATTCAGTTAAAAAATAATGTAGGATATGGTTATATAGGGGTTAATAATAAAGATTTTAGGTTTCAACCTCAAGGATCAACAAAAGCAATACTAAGTGCTAGTGGTGAATTTGGTTTAGGAACATTAGTACCAAAATATACACTTGATGTAGTAGGATCTGGTAATTTTTCAACTAATTTAACTATAACTGGCTCTCTGCACCTTTCTTCTTCCCTTCATTCAGCTCAAGGAACTTCAGCTGGTGTAGGTACAACAACAATTGTCTCTGTAGCTACAGGTTCATTTAGAGCTGGTTTTTTTGATTATGTAGCTTCAAGTGGAGGTAATGCTCGAGCTGGTACAGTGATGTCTGTCTGGAATGGTAGTGATATAAAATTTACTGATAATTCAACAATAGACATTGGAAGTACTACATTTGTTACAATGAGTGTAGCTTTAAGTGGTGCTAATGCTTTATTAAGAGCAACAATAAATGGAGATACTTGGAATATAAAAACAACTTATAGATTAATATAAAAAGTTATGTATCAAGTGCAAATGCAATTTATACCAGGAAGTGATATGATTTGGGTAGCACATTTAAATCCAAATGATCCAATTTATGAATATAGTAATGAGGTAGAGGCACAAGATAAAGCAACTGAATTGCAAAATGCTGATACAACAGGTAGAAAATATAGAGTAGTTAAAATATAATTGTTATGGCTTTTAGTAATGGACCTACAGTGGTAAAGAATGGACTAACAGTAGCTTTAGATGCTACTGATTCCAATTCATATCCTGGATCAGGAACATCATGGTATGATATAAGTGGAAATAACAATACAGGAAATTTTCATATTGGAACTCCTACATTTAGTACTTTTAATAATAAAAAATCTATTTTATTTTCAAATAGTAATAAGGTTGTTTACGAAGGTAATCATAATGGTTTTCAACTAGCTAACAATCCAGGCATTTCTGCTTCAGGTACAAGTTTTACTTTTGAGGCTTGGTTTCATCAATTAACAGGAGGATCTCAGACAGTGATTTTGTCAAATGCTGGAGGTTGTGATGGTTACCGTTGGGGACCACAAGGAACTTCTGCTTATTGGTTATTAGGAAATGCAGATTGTAGCGCATATAATGAAGGAAGTGTCAGTAATACTACTACAATGCTTAATAGATGGGTACACATGGTAGGTATTTTTGATAGAGCAAATACTTTAGGAGGAGGAACAAAATTTTACCACTATATAAATGGAGTATTAGAAGGAAGTAATAGTATTTATAATCCTACTATCCAAACAAGTTCTCCTGGTATAAAAGCGTGCTGTGGTGCTTTTGATGGGTATTTATCTATAATAAGAGTATATAATAGAGCTTTATTATTATCAGAAATTCAACAAAATTTTAATACTCAAAAATCATATTTTAGCTTATGACAATAATAAATTTTTATTTTACTAATATACAATCATGGATTGAATATGAAGAAAACGGGGTTATAATTAAACAAGATTTTAATACCCCACAAGAAACTATAAATTTTATTCAACAAAATAATCTTCCCTTAACATATATGGGATGCTGTCATTAAAAATAATATAAAATGGGAGTATCAGCAGGACCAGATATAATACAAGATGGTTTACAATTATTACTAGATGCTAGTGATAAATTATCTTATCCTGGATCTGGTACATCATGGTATAACATGCCTTCATTTATTAATTTTAACTCAAGTTATTACACATATCCATCTTTTGGAGGTGGAGGATCATCACCAGGATACT
>Ga0194122_10006511_pt1 | contig 10517 bp, 11 predicted proteins | sample TA2MahCa10mmetaG_FD_155487 | JGI IMG/M metagenome (GOLD analysis project Ga0194122, IMG submission 155487) | Freshwater microbial communities from Lake Tanganyika, Tanzania - TA2015021 Mahale Deep Cast 10m | ecosystem: Environmental > Aquatic > Freshwater > Lake | place: Tanzania: Lake...
CAAGCTCGTGCGCCGAGCTATCCCGTGGCCAGGTGCATCCCGTCTAACAATCCGATGGAGCCGACCGGCATGATCTTGCCTGCTTCTCGCGAGCACCGGTGGGCCGGCGGCTCATTGCCCAGCCGTTAGAGAGATGGGGCGAAGCGTTTGCAGCCCATAGCTGGTATACTCCCTGTATAGCCGCTAGGTTGCCGTGCAGACGCGGGTCCAGAAATGGGGAAACAGTCTTGGGGTGCGGATCCCGCGCGGCCTGGCTGAGGAGGTTGGCCTCGGCGCTGGCTCTGAAGTCAGCTTGAGTGCCAAGGATGGCGAGCTTGTCGTGAAGCCGTCGGTGCCTGCTCGTCTCTGCCTCGACGATCTTTTGGCAGAGGTCTCAGAGAAGAATCTCCATTCCTCTATCGATACGGGCTCTGCTGTTGGTGCGGAGATCTTCTGTTGACTGCTGCGTATGTCCCTGATCGGGGAGACTTGGTCTGGCTGGAGTTCACACCGCAGACGGGTAGTGAGCAGGCTGGACGGCGTCCTGCTTTGGTGATCTCGCCGAAGGCCTACAACGCGAAGGTTGGCTTGGCCTTGTTTTGTCCAGTGACCTCCCGCGTCAAGGGTTATCCGTTTGAAGTGGCATTGTCTGAGGGCAGAGTTGTTGTCGGTGTTGTCCTTGCAGATCAGTTGAAGAGCCTTGACTGGCGTGCGAGGAAGGCGAAGCTGATTGAGCGTGCTTCGTCTGATGTTCTGGCGATGGTTACAGCAAGGATTCTGCCCCTGCTTGTTCCTGACAATCCTGCCACTCTCTAACCCGGCCATTCACCTGACCCGCCACCGCAGAATCACCACACCCATGGGCTTACTTCTGCCTCAGCTCTTCGCGTGCAGGTGATGGCCAGCGTTAGGAGGTGAGTGGGAAGACTTCTATGATGAGGGTCCCCTGGTCGGTAACGTCTTCTTTGCAATGGCTGAGCTTACCTGGCAAAAAGCAATTCAGAAGGTTCTTGCCGCGTCATCCGGCCCCCTTCACTACAAGGAAATCACCGAGCGGATATTGGCTGATGGACTGAGGCAGAACATAGGCGCTACACCAGTTGCGACTGTGAGTGCTCAGATCACCCAGTCGATAAAGAAGGAAGGATCCGGTTCGCCCTATATTCGAGTTGCAAAAGGCACGTACGCTCTTGCAAGCAGTTCTAGCTGCTCTCCTCCTTCGACGAATAGGCAAGGACTTGAGCCGTCCAACGAAGCTGCGCTAGAAGAACAGGAAGATGCTGATGAGCAATATGCGATCTTCACTGCCTTTGGGATGTTTTGGAAGCGTGAGTCTGTGGAATGGAGTAGGAGCCCCAAGCTGCTTGGCATGCAGCAGATCGGGGCCACACCTGTTGACTTTAATAACCAACGAGGAATATATCTACTTTACGATGGACGCGAAATAATCTACGTCAGAAGAGTTACTGACCGAGCACTCGGTTTACGGCTTTTTGAGCACACGATTGACAGGCTTTCCACGAGGTGGAATCGATTCTCTTGGTTTGGTCTCGTACCAGTTTCTGATTCCGGCGTCTTGGGTGTGATGCCGAGTAGTTATGACGCAGCGAAACTTGTGCCAGCTCTTGAGGCTATTCTTGTTGAGGCACTTGAACCTCGTCAGAATCGCAAGAGAGGAGATGATCTAGCAGAGGTCGAATATGTGCAAATGCTCGATCCTGCCATCGAGAAGAGAAAGCTAAAAGCAGCTATGGAGCAACTTATTGAAGGGCGATGAATACATCCGAGGCGCTTTTTGACGGCATCCCTCCTAACGACGCAATACACCTGCCCCGACCCTTGGAAATATGCAGCTAGGAAATAATCTGCGCCTTATGCTCCTGCGGGCAGGTGATTGCTGGCGTTCGAAGGATCGTGAAACCAGGGCAAGAATGCTGACTGCAGGATTAGTGGTCTTAAATCTTTCTTATTGGCGATCTACTCCGCGCAAATTGTGAGCCTGCTTAGTAGAAAAGATCAAACATACAGGAATTCCTTAAATCAGGCCTGGACGGCCCCACGCGCTGATTTGTAACACAGTGAACACATCTTAGGCGGATCCGCATAAGATGCGGAGTCGTTCCCCTTGGAGGCATGAAATCCGTTGTGCCGCAAGCCTTCTGATGGCTGCAAGCCGTGCGAGAGCTGCGTCTTAGGCGGACAGCCGAGGCAATCGGTGCGACTTAGGCGGATCCGCCCAAATAGTAGTTCGGAGGACAAGCCGGATGCACCAATGCCCGATTTTGGGTAATAAACATGCACAACCGCCGCATTTTAGTCGGAACATAAAGCTGTATTTGGAGCTTGCAAGCATCTCGGCGCTGTGTGCCCTATTGTGAAGGTTGGTTGTCGGGCGTTGAGTTTGTGGATAGAAATAGTTCAGCTGTTCCCGCAAACAGCAAGTACATTAACGAAAAAAATGAACTTCACTCTTTCCACTTCGCCTTTTCTCGCTGTTTTCGACGTGGGCATCGTAGGGGCCGTATTGGTTCCCTTTCTGTTCAAGCTGGTTGGCGCGGTTGCCCTTTGGATTGTCGGCGGCTGGCTGATCAACTTCGCCCTGCGGTTGCTGCGCCGCGGCCTCAACCAGGGCACCCTCGACCCAACTCTGATCAGTTACCTGCTGAACATCCTGGGCGCACTGCTGCGGGTGGTGTTGGTGGTGGCCATCCTTGGCTTCTTCGGCATCGAAACCGCCAGCTTCGCCGCCCTGCTGGCCGGTGCCGGCGTGGCAATCGGTGCGGCATGGAGCGGCATGCTCGGCAACTTCGCCGCCGGGGTGTTCCTGCAGATCTTCCGGCCGATCAATGCCGGAGACTACATCGATGGTGGTGGTGTGGAGGGCACGGTGGACGAGGTGGGCATGTTCGTGACCTCTATTACCTCACCTGACAACGTGCGCCACTATGTGGGAAACGCCAAGCTCTTCGGCGACACGATCAAGAACTACTCCGCCAATCCCTTCCGCCGCGTTGAGCTGGTGGCCCAGCTCGACAACAGTGCCGATGTGGGCAAGGCCATCAGCTTGCTTAAGGAAGGGATCAAGCAGGTGCCCAACCAGGTGGAGGGCATCGAGGCCGACGTGGAGGTGCTGGAATTCAGCGAGCGTGGGCCGCGGCTGGCGGTGCGACCCTATACCCACACCGCCAACTACTGGCAGGTGTACTTCGACACCAACCGGATGATCGTGGAGGTGCTGGGCAAGGCGGGATTCCCTGTGCCCCGCATCCCGTTGGCGATGCAGGGTAATTCAGCAAACTGATACATCTGCGATGCATACATGGAAATGCAACGCAAAGATAATTGTGAGCGCTAAGTGGTTTTGGCCAATTTAGCGCTCTTCCTCTGCGTTCCTAAATATTGGCATAAGAGTGTGATCATCTATGCTTGCGAGAGGTATATTAGATTACTTTGCTTGAAAGCTAGGTTTATTACGAAAAATCGCATTAGATTCTAGTCAAGATACCCCAGCTTCCGCTGTGGAGGCTTTCATTTGCTCAAATTGTGATAACTAAACGAATGCTGAAACCTCCGAACATCCAGATGCAGAAGTCGGGAGCAAGGGCTGGTTATCAAGGTGATACGTCCCAGCCCGCTTCTGATCTGGGGCGTTATGCATACAGTGACAGTCGCTAGCATCAAATGAAAGAGGACATTCTGGAGCAACTCGCCTCCGACTATTTTGAGGCACTGGGTTACTTCACCCTGACAAATGTAAAGTTCCGGCCCGATCCCAGCGATCCCGCCTACGAGTCGAGGCAGGATTCAGTTCATAGTGACATTGATGTCCTCGGCTATTGTCCAACACGAATAGGAGACGATAGAGTCATTGCCGTGAGCTGCAAGTCGCTCCAGGAAGGATTCTGGCCAGAGTGGGAAGTGAAAGCAATTGAGGAAAACAAAATCGTGTCAGGCCGTGAGGCTTGGCGTCGATATCGTGAACTAGTAGTTCCAAAGTGGGCGCGAGCATTCCGCAAGTGCGTTAGTGACCTGACGAATGAAACCAGCTTTGTCTACATTACCGCTGTGACTAAGGTAAATGGCGATCGGGGTCCATGGGAGGACAACTCCAAGTTTCGTGAAACGCTCGGAGCTGAGATCCGTTTGCTGTCACTGACCGAGATGGTCCAAGCAGTGCTTCCAGCACTCTCTAACACCGTGGCCAACTCCGAACTAGGACGCACTCTTCAACTTTTCAAAGCTTCAGGCATTCTCAGTGGAAATGATGCATAACATCAAGATGCAGCGGGCGGGGGATGAAGCCCTTGATAAATTCCTTGGACTACTGCCCGCCGCTGATCTGGAGCGTTAGGCGACAATGAAACAGAGAGAGACCAAAATGGACACAACCAACAATCAACCAAAAGTGTTTGGGATAGGCTTAAACAAGACCGGAACGACCACCCTAGGCCAATGCGGAAGGATTTTGGGGCTCCGTTGCACCAGTTGTGATAGAACGCTTCTTGAAGACTTTGCTTCTAGAAATGATCTCTCCCGAATCATACACAGAGTGAATCATCATGACTTATTTGAGGATTGGCCATGGCCTCTGATTTACCAACAACTTGACCAAATGTTTCCGGGAAGTAAATTCATTCTTACTGTACGTAGTTCAGAGGATAAGTGGCTTGAAAGTCTCAAAAGTCATTCTATGCGGACGCATCCTATAAGACATTGTCGAAAGCTTGCTTATGGTTTCAATTTTCCACATAAGCATGAGAAAGAACATATTGAATTCTATAGAAGGCATAATGACAGTGTCCGATCATACTTTGATGGCCGAAGCAAAGACTTCCTGGAATTGTGCTGGGAAAACGGTGACGGGTGGGAAAAGCTTTGCAACTTCTTGGGCTATGATGTTCCTGAAGCTCCATTGCCACATGCTAACAAGGGCAAAGATAACTTAGTTGCCAAAAGACGAGTATTCATGAATAAAGTATTGAGTATCTTGGACTATTAACTTGGCTATTTCGCCTAACAATCACATGCACGCGGACAGTAAAAGCGTCGCTCGTTCCTCGCTCTGCTCTTTACTGCCGGTGATGTGAAGCGTTATGCGCAAACATACAAGGACGCGATATGATCAATAAAAGCTTTATCTTTCTCGCCGGACATCATAGGAGTGGCACATCTCTTCTTCATGAGATAATCCGAGACATCCATTGATAAGTGGTTTTTCGAATACAGGGGTTCCTGAAGACGAAGGGCAACATCTGCAAACAATTTTTGAACCTGCCAAAACATACGGGGGGCCTGGTAAATATATTCTTAACCAAAACTCACATATGACGGAAGACCACAATCTTGCAACTGATCTATCGGCTGAAGCAATTATGAAACAATGGGAAAAGCATTATGATGCCTCTTGTGAGCATTACATTGAAAAAAGCCCCCCCTAATTTGATTAGAATAAGGTTTTTTCAGAAATTGTTCCCTAATAGCAAATTTATTGTCATATTACGTCACCCATTAGCGGTAAGTTTTGCAACTCAAAAATGGAGTAAAACATCGATAGGGGAATTAATAGATCATACGTTGCTCGGTTATGAAATATTTATGAATGACATGGATTATTTATGCAATGTATATGTCCTCAGATACGAAGACTTTGTAGCAAATCCTCAAGACGAAATCGACAAGGTTTATTATTTTCTCAATTTGGAATCGTTGCATATTCAACACACTGTGAAGCCTGACGTAAATGAGAAATATTTTTCAATGTGGGAAGCCAATAGAAAAAGCTGTTTAAAGAGACTTTTGTTGCCTGTCGATGGATGTCTTGAAAAAAGAGCAAATAAATTCGGATATAGTATTTACAATTATCGAAATCTTCTTCCCTCTCCGATACTAGGCGTGCATAACAAGGCGCTGCACTCGGACGGCAATTCCGCTGCGCTACATTGCCGCCGGTGAGCTTGGTCGTTAGGTTGCGCATGAACATTAAGGTATGCGAATGATCATCCAAGAAGTTCGAACTGATGAACGCGCCAATTTGCTTTCTCTGGCTGTGCAAACTGGATTGTTCTCGCCAGAAGAAGCAGAGGGACTGCTAGGCGGCGTGCTCGATTCACTCAGTGAAGGGCAGCTACCTGCGGAACACGCTGCATTGGCTTGCCGACCCTCTGAAGACTGCCCGGCAGTCGGCTGGTCGTATTGCGCACCTGATCAGTACGCCGAAGGTGTCATGAACATCTGGTGGATTGGCGTAGCCCCGAGCGCATACGGCACTGGTGCAGGCAAAGCATTGCTATCCCACGTTGAGCGCGCTGCCGCGGCATCTGGCTACCGCATCATCGTCATTGAAACGAGTGACCAACCACTGCTGGCCCGTGCGCGTAGCTTTTATTTAAGAGCGGGATACGCTGAGTGCGGTCGGGTCCCGGACTTCTACGGTCCAGGTGATTCGAAAGTAATCTTCTCGCGGTCAGTCGCGAGCGCAACCTGATAATTCGTTCAAGCCGAGATCGCTTCGCGGCCGCAGAGTTGTTCGGTCAATTGTCACAACGCCGCGGCCGAAAAGCGCTCCGGCTTAACTCAGGCGTTCATCCGCGCGGAGGACCGCTGAACACCTCCTCCAGCCAGTCCTAAGCACGCTGATGGAACAGTGAACGTGCTATCTCCTCGCAATGGCCGCCGGCGCCTTCGGCTGTGGTGAAGCGCACCAGGGTCCGAGGACACTGCAGCGCGCCATGCAGCTGCTCCGCGAAGCGCGCGATCGGATCGCCTTCCGCCCAGGCCACCAGCGTGGGGCAGCGGATCTGTTCCGCGCGTCCCCTGAGGCTGTAGTCGCCGGCGATCCGGAAGTAATCGGCGAGGGAATCGAGGCCATGCACCCAGAGGGCCCGCTGGAAGGTCCAGTGCAGGGATGGATTGGAGCGGATCTGGTCCTGCAGGGCTTCGAGATCGGCGGGGGCGATTTCGGGCAGGCGTTCGCGCACGGCAGGCGGGAGCGGCAGGTTGGCCCGCAATGCCTCGAGGAGATCCCACTGGCCGGGGTCGGCGATGCAGGCCGCCAGGCGGTGCTCCCCGCTGGCTGCGCGGGGCGCCAGATAGCCGCCGAAACTCCATCCGATCAGCGCCATCCGCTACGGGTCCACCTCCGGACGGGAGAGTGCGTAGTCGACCACCGGGCGCACCACGTTCTCCCAGTCGGGGCGGAACACCAGGCCCTGGTGGATGAGGGGTCGGCCCTGGCCGGGGCCGTCGAAGGTGAGGCAGTGGTAGCCGCGGCGCACGGCGGCCACGGCATGGGCAAAGTGCGCCTCATGCACGGTGGCGTCATAGCCGTTGGTGGCAATCACCGTGGGGCGCGGCTGGCCCGAGTCATCGGCACGGTGGAAGTAGCCGGGCAGGCTCGTGCCCTCGTAGGGGATTTCCACGGCCTCCACGGCGGGCGACATTCCGGCGGCGGCTCTGGCGAACGCCTCGGCCTCCCGGTCGAAGGCCGCCACCAGCCGGTCGTCCACAGGCGCACCGAAGAGCGGCAGCCAGGCGGTGCGGTAGTAGTTGCTGGCCCGCAGGTAGGCCTCACGGGCACTCACCGAACGGCCGGCCGCCGCACAGGATTCGGCGATGTGAAACACACGGTCGGCGGTGGCGGTCCAGGCCCGATACCAGCTGTCCGGATCGGCGGGCGTGATCTGCGCAGCCGTGACGAAGCACTCGCCGAAATCAGCACCCCCATAGAGCGCGTGCGAGAGGGCGCGGACGGCAAACCGCTCAAAGAGCGGGTCTTGAAAGAAGAGGCCCATCGAGACGGTCTCCGGTGGGCGCGTGGGGCGACCAGGCACGGTCTTCATCATCACTGACGACTGCGGGGTTTTCCTTTGCACGTGGGATCCGTTCGGCATCGGCAGCATCGACAACGACTGGCCAGTACCGCCGTTGACGTGAGCGTTAACCTGGCGCACCGATCGACCCAGCCAGAAGCTCATGAACTCCACGTCACTTGGAGCCATTCAGCTCATGCTGGCGGCGGGCTCCGTGATCGCCGCTCTGTTTTTTTGTACCCAGCATTTCTGGCCTGGAGGTGGGGTGAAGAAAGCAGAATCTGGCCGACGGTGACTGGAACGATCACCTACTCAGGCACGTTGTCACTCGTGAGTGGCGGCGATGGAGGTGCCGCACACAGCTCCTACCGCCCGTGGGTTGTGTGCGAGTACGACGTCGATCGCACCAAGTACAAGTGCAGACGCATCAGTTTTGGATTCCGATTCAATACCGGCCGCAGCAAGGCAGAGAAGGTGGCGGCTGAGTTCGTCGTGGGCCAGGATGTAGTGGTGCATTACAAGCCTGACAAGCCTGCGATGGCGACGATGAAGGCCGGGATATCTGCCGGCCTGTTGCGATTCAATCTGCTCTACAGCGCTTTTCTGCTCACGCTTCTTGGGGGTGGTTGGATCTGGGTGGTTCTTCAGTCCCCCGGGCGTTAGTGGCGGATCCCTGGGCTGAGGCCGCTCTCGCCACCGTCGGCATCGATGTCGGCGGCCCCCGCAAGGGCTTCCATGCCGTTGCCCTCAGCGGCGGGGCCTATGCCGCCCAGTTGGCCACCGGCGATGCCGAGGCCCTCGCCCACTGGTGTCGCTCCGTGGTGCGGGCGCGCGTGATCGCCATCGATGCCCCCTGCCGCTGGAGCGTTGATGGGCGCGCCCGCCCCTGCGAGCGGGAGCTGAGGCGGCAGGGGATCATCTGCTTCGCCTCGCCCACCCGCCAGGCCGCCGCCAGCCACCCCAGCGGTTACTACGACTGGATGCTGCAGGGTGAGGCGCTGTACCGAGCCCTCGAGCCCAGCCATCCGCTCGCCACCGCGCTGCCCATCGAAGGGCCGGCCTGCTTCGAAACCTTCCCCCACGCCATCACCTGGCACCGGCGCGGCGGCAACGCCCAGGCCTCCCGGAAGCGCACGCAGCGCCGGGAGTTGCTGCAGCAGGCGGGCATCGACTTGGCGCCGCTCACCAGCATCGACTGGATCGACGCCGCCCTCTGTGCCCTCACGGCCCACCGCGCCACCAGTGGTGGCGCCTGCGTGGCCTACGGCGAACCGGAGACCGGCTGGATCGTGGTGCCTCAGTGAACCGCCGGGGCTTCGGCTCCGCGGAAAACGGAGATCAGCGCCCCCACCAGGCCGAGGGCGGCCGCCAGACGGAAGGCAAACTGCTGGGCGCCAAGAAAGGCCTCCAGCTTGGACCCGCCCAGCCGCGCTCCCACCTCCCCGGCCAGGGCGGCGTCGGCACCGGCGGCGCCGAGGCCGTGGGCGAGCAGGGAGGCCGCCAGCGCCGTTCCAATCGCCTGGCCGAAGTTGCGCGCCGTCGACAGGAACCCGTTGGCCACGCTGAGGTGCTGCGGCGGCACCGTGTTGAGCGTGGCGCTGTTGTTGGGGGGGTGGAACAGGCCGCCGCCCATGCCCAGCAGCACCAGTGGCCCGATGATGCTGGCGTCGGCAGCGTCCGGACCCAGCCAGGACAGGCCCACCAGGCCCGCACTGACGCAGAGCATGCCGGCCGTGCTGAGGGTCCGCGCCCCGGCCCGATCCCCCAGGCTGCTCACCGTCAGGCTCGTGGCGGTGAGCACCAGCGAGAGCGGCACGATCAGCAGGCCCGCCATCACCGGCGTGCGGCCCAGCACCAGCTGGGCGTACAACGGCAGCAGGAAGTAGCAGGCCACCGCGGCCACAAAGTAGAAGGCGGCGGCCACCGAGCCGAAGGTGAAGGCCCGCGAGCGGAACAGGCTGAGGGTCAGCAGCGGTTTGGCCAGGCGCTGCTCCACCGCCACGAACAGGGCCAGAGCCGCCGCACCGCCCAGCAGGAGCGCCAGGCTGGCCCCGTTCAGACCCTGCTGGGAGAGCTGCTCGATCACCAGGAAGGGCGCGCTGGTGGCCACCACCGCCAGCACGGCCCCCGTCCAGTCCATGGCGCTGCGGTCCTGGCTGCGGGGGCGGGCCTTGAGGATCCGGAGGCTGAGGATCAGTCCGGCCAGGCTCACCGCCAGGATCACCAGAAACAGGGAGCGCCAGCCGAACTGGCCGATCAGCAGGCCGCCGAGCACCAGCCCCGTGACCTGGGCCAGCGCCAGGATCGAGGCGTTCACGGCCATGGCCGTGCGCCGCTCCTGCTTCGGGAAGACGGCGTTGATCTCGGCCATCACGTTGGCCAGCACCAGGCCGCCGCCCACGCCCTGGAGCACGCGGAAGCCGATCAGGATCTCCACCGTCGGCGCCAAGGCGCACAGCACCGACGTGACGACGAGGACGCCCATGCCGAGGACGACGATGCGCCGGCGTCCCCAGATGTCGGCCAGGCGTCCGGCCGGCAGCAGGGTGACCGTCACGGTGAGCAGGTAGGCGACGATCACCCACTTGAGAACCGGCAGCCCGACGCCGAACTGACGCGCCATCGCCGGCAGGGCGAGGGTGACGATGAACCCGTCCATGTAGACAACGAAGTTGCCGCATTCCACGGCGGCCAGGGTCCACCAGCGGTCGGGATTGGCCGGCGGCGCTT
>Ga0194122_10006517_pt1 | contig 10513 bp, 14 predicted proteins | sample TA2MahCa10mmetaG_FD_155487 | JGI IMG/M metagenome (GOLD analysis project Ga0194122, IMG submission 155487) | Freshwater microbial communities from Lake Tanganyika, Tanzania - TA2015021 Mahale Deep Cast 10m | ecosystem: Environmental > Aquatic > Freshwater > Lake | place: Tanzania: Lake...
GCGGACCATCGGTGCCGCGCTCAGGCGCGAGGGCGGTCGAGGAACTTGGACAACACGCCGTACAGCACGAGCGCCGAAAGCACGCCGATCAGGAAGTCCGTGGCGGCAAACATGTCGGCGGTGTTGATCGTTCAGTGGGGCTACCTACCCTGACGATCCGTCACTGGGCGTGGCGCATCAAGGAAAGACAGCATCGCGTCGCGGACGGCCTCGGGTGCAACGGTGGGGCGCACGGTGCGCTCACGAACTCTCGCGACGCTCGAACGGACGGCGGAGAGGCCGTTCGCTGCAGCGCCCTGGTTAGGCGGCAACATTCGTAGCTCCCTCCTTCAAGACTGCTGTGCCGATCTTAGTCTTGTAGCGCATCGCCAAATACCAAGGGAACCCCACAATCCAGAGCAGTGCGCAAGCAAAAAAGGAACAACTGGCCCATACGAAGTGCCGGATTTGTAACGCTTGAGCTGCAACTTCGACGAATCAATCGCTGCCCAGAGTGCTGTGCCAAGCACCATAATCCAAGTTCGATCGAAGCCAATGAGGCCGGAGATGACGATGCAAGCTGCGAACAGCCCGATAGTGAAAGGAATCGCAACCCATGTCTTCGTGGTCGTGTGATGTCTTGTGATGTTCGCTACCGCCTAACCGCTATGGCCTGCCGACGCGTACTCGTGGTCGGCAGGACCAACTCGTTATGAAGCTCCCTCTCCCTGCTTGATGCTGATTCTCAGGATCGGGTACGCATGACGAAGGACAGCACCATGTAGACGACAAGCCCGGGGAGAAGGCCTGTCAGTAGACACAACGCAACCGCCAGGTAACGCACACGGAATGCCGGCCACCCCATGCGCTCGGCGATCCTGCCACACACGCCACCGAGCAACGGTTCGGTGGATTGCCACCGGGATGTGGCCTCAACGGAAGGCCCTGCTCCCATCGCCAATGCTTCGGCAACCTTGCCGACGTCAACAACAGTGCCCGTATCTGCCTGTGTCTTCATTTCTGTGCCTTCGTCCTCTCTCCGTTTCATAACGGCTGCAATCAGCGGCTCGCGGCCGCAGAACTATCCACTCCACTGGATTCTAACGCGAGTCCGCTGCATTGCGTGGTTCAACAATGGGGGTTCACGCGTCAGGAAAGTTGCAGATCACGGTCAGGAACGCAAACGCGCACATCGCCGTACCCGTCAGGGCCACAGGCACCCACGGGCGCCAACTACGCCTCACAGAGACGACCATCATCCAGACTAGCTGCGCGACTCCAGCCGCAAACGTTGCCTGCAACAGCATTGGCCACACGTCGACCCACAGCGACCACAGATCCATACCACGATCACTGTTAGCCACGAACTGCCGGACCGTCTGGCCATGGCAAAGTAGGAAAATGTACGCCATGGTCATTGCCACGAGCGAGGGCACTGCGTGAGACAGAACAACGACGCTGTGGCTGAGCTGTCTCCATCTCGTGTACCCGTGGATCGCCGTAACGTACGGTATCCAGACGGCGAGATAGGCAATGAGCAGCGACTTGTTTTCCATTGTTGAACGCTCCGGTTCAGCGGCGGGCCGCGCAGCGGACCGTCCGCTGCAACCGGTTGTCAGCCCGCGTAGCCCAGCGCATGTCGGGGATTCGTGATCGCATACACCATGTCGCCGACGAAGCGTTTGAACGAATCGTCCTCGACGAGCTGCTTGTAGACCTGCGTGTCGTCCTTGAGCAGCGGCTGCATCACCACGGACGGGCCAGCACCCACTCCAGGACCGGGTCGCGGCCACGGTAGACGTCATCGAACGTGGTCGGCACGAGCACGTCCGGATCGAAGGTCGGCGGATCGCCGTCCACCAGACGGAAGCGGCGCGTCGAGCAACCCACCTCCAGGCCCGAGAACGGCAGGTGGAACGTGCGTATCTCGCCGAAGCTGTTGGGCTTCTGGCCGCAGGGCTCGCCCACCAGCAGCGCGCCCAAGTCGCGGCGCAGCGCCATGGCGTTCATAAGGGCCGAGGAATAGGTCCCGTTGCCGATCAACACGACGAGGCGCTCCGCTCCGCGCCAACGAGAGCGCTTTGAGAGTCCGTCGAGCAGGGGCTGCAGCACACCGCTGTCGCCTCCGCCGTTGTGGCGCAGGTCGATCACCAGCCGCAACAGGTCGCCCCGGTCGAGGCGCTCGAGCAGCTCGGCCGCGCAAACCGCGAAGGGCTTCTCGGGGGTCTGGGCGCAGCGGTTGAACTGGAAGTACAGCGTGCGCGCCTCGGCCAGATCGGTCCACCACCAGTTCTCGTACCTGCGCGTGAGGTACAGCGGGTTTCGCCAGTCAGAAGGCGCGAAGGCCGTCCAGCCCTGTAGGTCGATCCTGGCGATCGACTCGACCACCTGCTCGCGCTCCACGCCTCGGGAGTCCCGCAACGTCAGCGTGACGCGCGCCGGGTCGTTCGCCAGTCCGACCTCGGCCAGCACCTGTGGCAACGCGAGCAGCCTGGCCACACCCCGGCGCAGCACGATCTCGTTCTCGTGGGCAACCATCGGTGCGAGCACCTTCGCGCACTCCTCCACGGGCCGTCCGTCGATCGAGAGCAGTCGGCAGGCGAACAGGTCGGCGCGCTCGGGCTGAACGCCGATCACCCACCAGCCATCGGGCCAGGCGCCGTAGACGACCGGCGAGACGCGCTCCTCGACTGGCGCATAATCGTGCAGGCGCGTGTGCGAGTCCCCCACCAGGGCCAGAACGCGCAACAGGCCCACGAAGGTCGCCTGGGGTGTCGCGCTGGGCAGGCGCGCGCGCAGTTCGGCCACCTCGGCCTCGAAGCGCGGCGAGGGTGTCACCGAGTGGAGATGGGGGTGGCGGCGTTCGAGCGCGGACACAAGCCAGTCCAGCTCTTGCTGCCGTCGCCCGCCTTCGTCGGGGCTGGGCGTCGGCACGCGCGGCAAGCCGCTTGCGCAAGCGCAGCACAGCAGCAGCAGGAGGAGCCAGCGCATCGGCGGATAGGCGATCCAAGGTGGCGGCTTTGGGCAGGGTCGGGTGGGGCGGATGCGGGCCAGACGCTCGCGCAATAGTTTCAGCGAGGGTCGGAAGGGTTCGGGCGTTGCCGCGACGTAGGCGTCGTGGTCTGCCATCGTCGGCATGGCTCTGACTCCGTTCAGACTCTGGTGCTTCCGAGACTTCGCGCTCGCCCGCTTCTTCTGCCGGCTAACGTTCAGCATCAGCGGCGGCGCGCAGCGCCGTCAGCTGCATACTGTTTTTCGGCTCAGATTTCCCTTCCACACTCTTGGCAGAATTTGGAGTCCTCCTCCTTCAGTTTCCCGCAGGATGGGCACTTGATCATGACGACCTTCTCCGCCCCTGCCCCAAGGCTCACATTCGCCTCTTCCAAGGCATCCTTGACCATTCCGCCCTTTGACGGGGTCGCTTTCATCGGGCCACCCCTTATGAGAGTTTGGGGATCGTAGCGCTCCTGGTGTCTCGCTTGGGCGCCGCATCGCGGGCGAGCGGAGCGAGCCTGCGCGAAGGCGCCCAAGCACATCTGGCCGAGAACGCCGAGGGGGTCATCTTTCCCAGCGCCCGCTGGATGCGCCGGTGGTTGTAGTGCAGGCGCCACCGGTCCACGAGGTAGCGCGCCTCGGCAAGCGTGTCGAAGATCTCCGACGACAGCAGCTCGTCGCGCAGCCGGCCGTTGAAGCTCTCCACGATGCCGTTCTTGCCATTTCCGATTCGCCTGCGTTTCCTGCGCCTCTGCGGCACCAGCAGGCCTTCGCTGCGCCACAGCCGCTTCATCAGTCGCGCACCGACCTGCCAGCGCTCCTTGTGCAGCAGGTCCATCACGTACCGGCGGCCCCGGCGCGGATTCTCCACCGCCAGCGTGCGCATCCGCGCCACCAGCATGTCCCGGTAGGGGTTCGCAGGCGCCGGGCGCCTCTGGGTGCTGCGGTGCTGACCGACCGCACGGCACGCGCGCCGCTCGGACACGTCCATCACCGCAGTCACATGGTCGATGGCTCGGCGCCTGCGCACCGGGCTCAGAATTCCCCCTTGGCCACCTCTTTCAGGATCTGGATGTCGAGCTCCTTCTCGGCGACCAGGCGCTTCAGCCGCGCGTTCTCCTTCTCCAGCTCCTTCAGGCGGCGTACCGCGTCGCGGTCGACCGCACCGTACTCGGCGCGCCAGCGGTGCAGCGTGACCTCGCTCACGCCAAGCGAACGTGCCACCTCGGCAATCGGCACTCCCTTGGCAAGTGCCTCGTCAGCCTGCCTCAGCTTCGCCACGACCTCCTCGGGACGGTGGCGCTTCCTGCTCGTCGGACGCTTCATCGGAGACTCCTCTCGGCCACTTGGGCCGCGAAAGTCTCTCGTAGTGGGCGGACCTGTTCAGCGCACCCCTGTCAGTTGCCCGCCTGGAAACCGGCCGCGCCCGTCGATTCGGGGCCGCGAATGGCTCGCCCTTTGCCACCGACGCGGTGCCACCCTCAGTGCGAAGGCATCGCGATCCAGAGCGGCACAGTCGCCTTCTCACCCCAGCCGTTCGCGCGGCGGATGTCATCTTCGGTGCGGCGCGGATCGCGAAGATAGATGTAGTAGGCATCGGCACGCTCAAAGAGTTCACCGCTGCCGTCGGGCCGGTCTCCGACCACCATCGCCGCCCCGATGCGCACGTGCAGGTAGCCCCCGAGCAGCTCGTCGTACCGCCCCTCGGGAACCTCGAACCGCACCGGCAGGATCGTCTTGTCGGCTCCGATGGTGCGGATGCCGGTGGCGGCCTCGTCGAGATCGGCGGGGACGCTCTCCCACCGCCCGTCCCGCTGCACCGCGATCTCGAGCGCCGGCCCGAGCACGTGGAGCGGCCGTTGCGGGCGGTAGTTTTGCAGCGCGACCGTGACGGTGGCGAGCCCGGCATCGTCCACGAGGACATCGTCCACGAGGACATCGTCCACGTCGGCCCGCAGATCCTCGAGCGCCATCTCCTCCGCGAGCTGCCGTTGCGCTCTGGCCGTCTCGACGACCGCCCCCTGCCGGCTGGCGACGACGGCGTCGAGGAGGGCAACGGCGGCGGCGGAAACCACGATTCCCGCGAGGAACGGAAGCCACGAGCGGGCGAGCCCCGCCACGCCCGTCGCCGGCCGGGCCGGCACCAGATCCACCGGCGGCGGCTCGAACACGCCGTCGCGGGCCTGCTCCACGGCTGGCGGGATCGCCGCTGAAAGCGAGACGGGCCGCTTGACATCGTCGAGGTGCTCGGTGCACGTCCCCCGCTCCATCCACAGCCGGCGGTCGGCGATCGCTGCGAGGGCCGGATCGTGCGTCACGACGACGATCGCCGTCGAGCCGGAGTCGCGGAGCCGCGCGAGGATGGCCGTGATCTCCCGGGCAGCCAAGGCGTCGAGGTCGCCGGTGGGCTCATCGGCGAGGATCACCGCCGGCTCGGCCGCGAGGGCCCGCGCGAGGGCCACCCGCCGCTGCTGTCCGCCCGACAACTCGGCCGGATAGGCGTCCCAGCGGTCGCCGAGGCCGACGAGCCGCAGCAGTTCCTCGGCCCGTTCCGCCGCGGCCGCCCGGCGCCGGCCAGCGAGCACGGCGGGCAGGAGCACGTTGTCGAGCGCCCGCAGGCCCGGCAGGAGGCCCCCGTCCTGAAGGAGCAGGCCGATGTCGCGGGCCCGCACAGCCTCGACCTCCCGGGCCGGACGCGCGTGCCACGGTCGGCCCGCAAACACCACCTCACCCGACGTCGGTGCACACAGCCCGCCGAGCAGGGCGAGGAGCGTGGACTTCCCGGATCCCGACCGACCGAGGATCGCGACGCACTCGCCCGGCGCGATCGCGAGGCTCGCGGCGGCGACGGCCGTGATCGGGCCTCGGGGCGTGCGGTAGGCGAGGCTGACGTGCCTGGCCTCGATCAGCGGCGGGGCGCTCATGGGGAGTCGCCCCGCAACAGGGACCACGGCTGCCGACCGGCCGCCCACCACGCCGCCAGCGCCGCCGCGGCGATCGCGGTCGTCGCCACGGTCGCCCCGCTCGCCAGCGCATAAACCGCCAGTTCGCCCGGTGACGGCACCGCCAGCTCGATCGACCGCTGCTCGAGCGTGAACCCGATCGTCCGCAGGAATCCCGCAATCACCGCGACCGCGAGCACGATGCCCGCGAGCACGCCCGCAAGGCTTGCGAGCGTTGCCTCCAGGGCCACCGTCGCCACGACGCCGCCACGGGGTACTCCCAGCGCCAGCAACGTGCCCAGCTCCCGGCGGCGCTCGGCGAGCATCCCGGCGTAGGCCACCCCAACGAGCACCGCCGGGGCCACGAGCGACAGGAGCAGGATCCCGAGCGAGGTGTCGGCGAGCGCCTTGACGGCCTGACGGACCTCGATCTGGCTGCCGCCGCCGGCCACGAGCCTGACCTCCGGCACCGAGGTGGCCGCGAACCGCAGTTGCTCCGGGCCACGGCCCGCCACGAGTCGCACGAGCGCCCCGCTCGGCTCCCCCAGCGGATCCGGCGGGAACGGTCGGCCGTCGGCCGTGACGACCTTCGCGGCGGCGAGCTGACGGGCGGTCTCGGGACCGATGAACCACGACCGCTCGAACGGCCCCGCGCCCGTCAGCCCCAGCCGCCCCTGCACGACGAGCTCGACGCCCTGAACGACGATCCGCTCGCCGACCGCCTCCGGCCGGCGACCGCCCACGAGCACGTCGCCCGCCGCAAACGGCCGCTCGAGCCGCTCGGCGACCCATGGCAGCACGGTCAGGTCGGCGACGGGATCGAACACGACCACGTCGATCGGAAGGTGCCCCGCGGCGTCGGCCAGGCTCAGCGTCCGCTGGGGTGCGACCGCGTGCACCACCGGCGTGGCGGCGAGCCGCTCGAGGGCTCCGGGCGGCAGGATCGACGCGGACGGCTCAACCGTCAGGAGAACGGGGGTGAGGTGCGCCGTGACCCCGGCCGGCAGGATGGCGGCATCCGCACCGAGCCGGGCGAGACTGCGGTCGAGCGACCGGCCGAGCGCGGCGTGGAACACGAGCGCGCCGAAGGCCGCCGCGCCCGTCAGCGCGATGCCCGCCGCCAGGAAGCCGAGCCGCCACGGGCGGCGGGTGACGTCGATCACCGCCATGACGGCGAGCACCGACAGGTAAGAGGCCCCTCCCCGCCCGGTCATACCGTACAACTGCGGCTGTACTTCAGCTCCTCGACCTTCGACGGCACGATCACGCAGTCGTGGTGACCGCCGAAGTTGGGCATGTAGCCGATCTGCTCGAGCGTGTCCTGCCGGAACACGAAGGCCCCCGCCTCCATCCGCTGGAAGCCCGAGAAAATCACGATCGCATACTTGCCGTCGTAGGTGGTGCAGGTGGTCTGGGCGTCCACGCCGATCTGGCGGAACTTCTTGATGATCTTCCACGTCCTCGTGTCGACCACCACCACGTCCGACCGCATCGGCTTGGGTCGGAGCACCGTGAAGAAGCACTTCGTGCCGTCGATCGAGTAGTTGAGATGGAACGGCGAGGGGAACTCGCCCTGCCACTCGGGATCCTTGACGAAGGTCACCCGCTTCCACTTCCGCGGATCCGCGTTCGCGGTGTCGAACACGGCCACGTTGTTGGCGCGGAGGTTGTTCATCATGCAGAGGAACCCGCCGGCGGGATGGAAGCCCGACTCGTGGATCGGATTGCCCACGGCGGGCAGATCCACGGCCCAGGTGTCGGGGGAGCTCGAAATCTTCTGCAGCGGGAAGTTGTCCTGCAGCCCCTCGTTCGCCTGGATGAAGCAGACGGGCTCCCAGTTCTGGCGGTCGAGGATGAACCCGCCGCCGCACATGCGCAGCCCCATCAACGAGAACCGGTGACCAGGATCGTGGAGGCAGAAGTCGAGGCCCGTGAGCCCACGGACATCGTCGCCGGGGACCTGGCCCCGCTCCACCCGCAGCTCCGCCATCGGGGCCATCTCGAAGTTGATCTTGTTGCCGGTGGTGCCCTCGAGGTCGTAGCGGCCGAGGTCGAGGCTCGGTGCGAGCCGCGTGAGCACGATCCGGCCCCCCTTCCGCCAGGTGTCGCCGAGGTCATCGGCCTTCGGCTGCCAATCGGCGCGGAAGGCCGCCAGCACCGAGGTCTTCTCCCGGCCGCGGGCCCGGGAGAAGAAGGCGACGATGTCCTTCTGGCCGTCGCCGCAGGCGAAGCCGGTTCCGTCCGGGAAGGGGACGGTGTGCACGCCGAGGCCGATCCCCGTCGTCTCGGCGACGTCCTCGAGGAGTTCCATCTGTCCCGTCTTGCCGTCGTAACCGACGCGGTAGATGTGATTGCCCTGCCCCGCCCGGCCGAGCATGCCGTTCTCGCGGATCCGCGTCGGAAGTCCATACATCAGCACGTTGTCGCCACCCTGCGTGGAGTTGACGAACTCGAAGCCCTTGTACGGATCGCCGGAGTCGGCGGGAAACGCCGCGAGGTGATGGGAGATCGGACAGCTGTCGCCGTAGTTCCAGTAGGAGATCCAGGCCAGCGTCTTCTGTGCCGCCAGGTCCACGGCGTGGGTGCCGCCACCGAGTTTTTGGGGCGTGAGCAGGATGTATCGGCCGAGCTGTTCGCGGAGTCCTCCGAAGCGGGCGTCTTCCGCCGCCGCCCCCTCCTGCAACGCCGCTTCGGCCGGCCGGCCGGCCAGGAGGCGGGCGGCGCCGAAGCCACCGGCACCGAGCAGCCCCACGGCGCCCAGCCGAAACAGGCTGCGGCGGGTGAACTTGGCGGCGAAGACGTCGTTCATGGGGATGCTCCTGGAGGTGAGGTGAGGGAAGCGGAGTGAAGCGGACAGCCGGCGGTGGCGGCGCCCGGAAGCAGCGCCAGTGATTCTGCCGACAGGAGTTGCGGGTCGCCGAGCCGGCCGGCGACGTCGCGACATCCCTGCCGCGAGAGGCCGGGCCAGACCGCCTCGACTGTGCCGTCGGGCCGCACGAGCGCCATGCAGCCTGCCTTCGTCACGCCCCAGGCCGCCGCCAGACTGCCGTCGGCTTGGACCAGTCGGGGCGTCGTCAAGCCCGTGGCCGCGAGAAACGGACCGGCGTCACTCTCGGCCGCCTCGATCACCGCCAGGCACGAGGCCCGGGCGGCGAACTCCGGCTCGAGGGCCGTGAACATCCGGGCGAAATCCTCGCTGCAACCGCAACCCGCCTTGAGAAACAGCACCACCGCGGGCCGCTCGTCGGGCAGCACCGCTTCGCTGAGCGATTCCGGCACGCAGCGCGGACCGGCGGTGTTGAGTGCCAGGACGTCATCCGGCGGCGCCGCATGGCGGCTGGGCCGCACCGGAGCCGCGTGCTCGAGCGGCCGGGAGGCGGTCCGTGCACGGAGGGCGACGAGCCCAGCGAGCAACACGGCGGTAGCGACGAGGATCCAAGACGGTCGCACTCCACTCATCGTAGCGGAGACCGCACCCCGCGCCCTCCCGCAGCCGCCACTGGAGCCGCAACCGGCGGGCGTTGTAGCCGTCGCGTCGCTACGCCGTGACCAGGCCGCGGCGGGCCGGGGCGAGCGATCCGAGCACGTCGAGCGCGACGCGGCGGCCGGCCTCGTCGCCTTCCACGAGCACGCCGCCGCGGCCGCGGAGCGCCTCGAGCGTGGCCCGCCCTTCGAGGAGTTCGGTGAGCGCCGAAGCCGCGAGCCAGAAGGCGGGCACGGCGGCCGCCGGCAGACCCCGATTCCACCGCTGGCGAGGACAACCACAGCCATAGCGACACGCGTGCCACGGGGCAGCCCAGCCCACCATTCGTAGAACCATGGGCCGAATAGGTCATACATGGCATCGGTACCAATGAGGCCGAACGACCAGGATCAGGCGGCGGGGACGGGAAAATGCAACCACTGGCAACCGACCTTACCCCCGCTCGCCTGCATCCTTTGGTTATGGCTTCGCTATCTCAATGTGCTTCAATTCGCGTTCGAAGTCGGCATAGCGATTCGGGTCGAGCGTCCATTTCACGCGGCCAAGACGCTTGACGTTTGGCCAAATCCTGGTGAGCACGTTTTCGCGAACAGGGTCAAAGACTCTGATCGAACGCGGATTAAAGTATAGGGCGCCTTCATACACTTTTTCCCGTGGCGTATCGAACCGTTCGACATCCCGAAGGACGGCGCTGGCGACGATCGCGCCGGAGAACTGAAAGAGCACAACGGTGCCAGGTTCTGCCTGGAGACCGGATTTGCGGTACAGGTATCCATCCGATCGGAACGGCAGATCGTTCAGGAAGAAGTCGAGTTGAAGCTGTTCGATACTCCATTCCGGGAATTCTCCCTGGGAGTCCATCGGCAAGATTCGGACTGCTGGAGGTGCGGGGTTCATCGCTGCGTCCTTCTGCCATAACAGGTGAATCTGCGGTTTTCACGAGAACCGCCTACCTGCGTCAGGATATCCGTTCGGCAGAACAGTCAATAGGCGCCTGGTCTGCCACGACCGGTCTGTTGACCTCCCGCAAGCACGCACGTGCGCTTCGCGCGCACTCTGGCGGAATCGTCAGCACCGCACCGGCAGCCGCGTCCACATTCCGCCGGCACATGCC
>Ga0194122_10006519_pt1 | contig 10512 bp, 20 predicted proteins | sample TA2MahCa10mmetaG_FD_155487 | JGI IMG/M metagenome (GOLD analysis project Ga0194122, IMG submission 155487) | Freshwater microbial communities from Lake Tanganyika, Tanzania - TA2015021 Mahale Deep Cast 10m | ecosystem: Environmental > Aquatic > Freshwater > Lake | place: Tanzania: Lake...
GGTTCGTGGCTCGGGTCTCAACCCGGTCGCCTTCGGTCTCCTGAAGGTGTCGGGCGGGGAGCACGACCGGGCTGTCCGTCAGACGGCGGCCACGCTCGGGATCCCGTGCTTCAACATCGACAAGGGCATCTTCGAGGACGTGTACTCGCTCCCGCGCACGCTCCGCAACATGATCGCGGCCACCCCGGTCGTGCAGGGTGTTGTGGCGGCTCGCGCGGTCCCGCGTGTCTCCCTCGTCGAGCAGATCCTCAAGACGGACCTGCTCAAGAAGCCCCATTTCGCGCTGTAGTGCGCGAAGGAGGTGGGTTCAGACCCACCCACCTCAACCGTAGTCCTCACAGGAGTTCTGATGCGTTTCGTCCCCCTCATGTTCCTCATGGCCTGCTCCGAAAACGAGATGGCCAAGTCCTTCGGCGGGACGATGCACCTCGACCTGCCCTGCGGTGAGAAGCTCACCGAGATCACCTGGAAGGACACGGACCTCTGGTACGCCTACCGCCCCATGCGGGAGGGTGAGGTGCCGGAGACCACCACGTTCAAGGCCGACACGGCCATGGGCGTAATGGAAGGCACGGTCATCGTGCAGGAGTGCCGCTGATGGGCTGGCAGGATCTGATCGCAAAGCCGGATGAGTCCGTCACCGTCCCTTGGACCGGTGGGCGGGAGATCCGTGCTCAGCGTCGGGTCCTCCAGGTCGAGGGCCGTCTCCCCAAGGAGCACGGCTGGCACGAGTTCAACATCACCGGGGGTCGCAAGGCTTCCTGGAAGGGACTCGTTGAGCCCAACATCGACGAGGTGTTCGCCGGGGCCAAGTTCTCGAAGGGCTACCTCGTCGGCGACCGCTTCATCCCGGACGGGGTGGCGGCGGCTGTCGAGCCGACCAAGATCATCGAGCAGACGGAGCCGGTTCACCTGGTTGAGCTTGGCCTGGAGCGGTTCGCTCGGGTCAAGGTGGCCCGGTGGGAGGATGGTCGCCTCATCTACGTGGGCCAGGAGTTCCCTCTCGGTCCCGAGGGCGAGGTGACCAACGCCTACCAGGACCGGAAGCCGTCGGTCAGCGACATCACCAACGTCACGCCCGCTCTCGACCTGGCTTTCAGGTTCGAGTCGTGGAACCGTTCCGAGGGAGAGCGCCTTCGGGCGGAGGCCGAGCGTCTCGCACGGGAGGAGGAGGCCAAGAAGGCTGCCGAGATCCGTCGGGCCGAACTGGCTCGTCAGCTTGGGACCGGGGATGGTCGTCGCGAGATGGCGAAGCTCGACTTCGGGGCAGCCGCCAAGGCGGCTCTGGCGGTCGGTGGTGCCGAGCTTCTCGACTGGCGGGATTCCCGGGTCGCGGGCGAGGCCGTCGTCCAGTTCCGGTACTCGGGTCGTCGGTTCGAGTGCGTCGCCCAGAAGGAGACGCTTCGCATCATCGACTCCGGCATCTGCCTCGTCGATCACGGCTCGGGCGAGCGGGGCGACACCCGGTTCACGCTCGAGTCTCTCCCTGGGGTCATCGGACAGGCCCAGAGGGAGCGTCGGCTGGTGGTGTTCCGCCACGTCGATGAGCGTGGCGGGTACGTCCGCAACGATGATGGAGATTTCCAAGACGAAGACGAGGACTACTGATGGACTGGGATGCGAACAACCTCCACTGGGAGGAGATCGACCGGGTGGAATCCCACGACAACGGGCCCTACGTGGTCACCGAGCGCACTTCTGTGCCCGGCGGCTACCTCGTCCGCATCATCGGCTACACCTGGGACGGGCTCCCGTCTCTCGGGGTCAGCATCACGTTCGTCCCAGACCTCCCGGCAAAGCAGGAAGGTGCAGCGTGATGGAAGTCGGGGTCGTCATCGCCAAGGATGGCTCGGTCATCCACTGGCACCTGCCGCCCAACCGGACGAGCGTGGCTCTCCCGGACAGCCGCGACCTGTGGGACATCCTCTGGGAGAACCGGGATCGGCTGGCGGGCTTTGCCCACTCCCATCCGGGCAGCGGCCTCCCGGGGCCGTCGTACACGGACGTGACCACCTTCGCGGGTGTGGAGGCGGGCCTCGGGCGTCGCCTCCGCTGGTGGATCACAAGCACGGATCGGCTCATCGAGCTTCGGTGGGAGGGTCCACACCAACACGAATATGTCGGGTGGGAGGTTCAGTCGGACCCCGCCCAGCGTATGTGGGTCGAAGAACTACGTCGTCAATCCTATGAGCAGAGGTGAAAAATGGAGAACATCGTCGAGGGAATCAACCTGCCGGTCCGCGCTCTGGCGGACTTCGAGGCTCGTCTCAACGTGACCTTCGCGGGTCAGAACGGCGACCTGCCGGACCCGGTGGCGTTCGACGCCCCGGACGCTGACGTGAAGCGGTGGGCCACCGAGGCCGTCCGCAACGGCGGCATCCCGGGCATCGGGGCCAACGCGGGGGCGTCCTTCGACGACTTCGTCGTCGATCGCTTCCCGCCGAACGAGCAGCGGCCGTTCCGCCTGATCCAGCTTCGTCCGAAGACTCCGTTCGGAGCCTGATGACGATGCGGTTCATCGTGGAACTGCACCAGGACGGGGGTTGCGACTACACCATTGGGTGCGGGACGAAAATCGTCCCCCTCAAGGCTGTGGATCGCACCTCCGCCCTCCGCGAAGTCCAAGAGCTTCTGGCGGACCGGTACACCGGGGAGTACTCGGTGGCACGGGCCCACATCTACGCCGTGGCCGAGGACTTCCCCGCCGATGTGGGGGCCATCTACAAGGCCATCGCCGCCGAACGCCAGGCCGAGCAGGACGAAGAGAAAGAGGAAGAGGAGCGGGCCGAGTACGAGCGGCTTCGCCAGAAGTTCGGCAAGTAGGTTCAGAACCTCCCCTCTGATGCGTATGAGGGTTGGAGGTTCCTGATGGCCGAGCGTTCTGTCCCCTCGGACGTTTCCGACTACATCCACTTCGGGGATGTGGCCCGGGACCGCTGCGGAATGCAGTGTCAGTACGCCCGGCACTACCTGGCGGGTGAGCACGGCTCCGCCGACCTCGGGTCAGACCTGCGGTGGTTCGGCGAGACCGCCGACTATCACAAGCTCCAAATCCACCGAGAGGACGCTGACGAGTTCGTCCGCCGGGTCCGCAAGCACCGGACCGAGGGCGGCATGGGCTGGTCGGGCGAGAAGGAGTCCTGATGGACACGCTCATCACCACCTACGGGGGACATCCCGCGTACCGGGAGCCTGGGTTCGAGGTCGTGGCGTTCCCGTCCAGCCTCGTGGCGTTCGCCATCGACGAGACGGGCAAGCACCTCCGCCGAGTCGGGGACACGAGCCAGCCGCCTCACTGGGGCATCTGGCAAGGGACCGTCCACGTCTCCGCGTACAGCCCGGACACCTCCATCTTCGACCTCATGGAACTCCTGCGGAGAGGGCAGACCGCCCTCCGTTGCAAGGAGAACCGGCCCAACCTCAACCCGAGAAGGTGAAGAGGCTCAAGGTGATCGACTTCGACGTTTGACGTAGAGAGGAACACACGGTAAGCTGTGCTCATGCGGAAACCGTTCACACAGTCCGAGATCGCAGAGGTCGTCGCGAGCTATCAGTCGGGGCAGAGTGTTCGACAGATTGCAATACGGTTGAGCCGCGCCCCGAGTGCTGTGCAAGCTCATCTTCAAGAACAAGGGTTGCTGCGAACCCGCGAGGAGTACCTCGCGGCACGGGCCAACCACATTGAAATCACGCCCGAACTTCGGTCCATCCTTGACGGGATGCTCCTCTCGGATGCCTCGATTTCTTGTGGGAAAGGTCGTAAGAGTGCTGGGGTCACGCTCTGGCAGAGTCCTGTTCGGCGTGGGTGGCTGGAACAACTACAAGAAGAGCTTCGCACCCAGGGTGTGCTGTCCACCCTCGACGAGCGAACAATCCAGCCCTCACAATTCAAAGACGGGCGGATGTCCCCTGGCGGGGACTACCTCGTCCTCAGAACACGAAGCTACGTCGAGTTCGTAGCAGAGCGGGAACGGTGGCACCTAAACGGAGCCAAAGCCCCTCCCCTCGATCTGCGGCTCACCCCCACGTCCCTTCGGCACTGGTTTTGTGGGGACGGCACGGGAGGCGACCAGAAAGGTACGCTTGGCCTTTACACCAACGGCTTCACCGCAGCAGATGTTGACCGACTGGTAGCCCTCCTTCAGTCGGATCTCAACATCGAAGCCACCCGCCTCGTCGACCAGCGGGGGCACTCGAGGATTCTCATCGGGAAGCGCGACATGGCTGTCCGCGTGCAAGACCTCATCGGGGTTCAGGTTGTGCCCTGTTGTGCGTATAAGTTCCAGCACGTTCGGCCCCTTCCAGAAACAGGAAAGGGTCGCCGTCTCCTGGAGTCAACTCTCATCGCCGTGAAGCAAGATCGAGGCACCTGCACGATGCGCGAAGCGGCGAAAAGACACGGTGTTTCCGTGTCAAAGGTGTGGAAGCTATGGCACGAATCGTAGTGGTGGGAGTGGGGGCTTTGGGGAGCCATTTCCTGCTCTTCGCTCGAAACATCCCCGCACAATTCCGTATCGTGGATATGGATAGGGTGGAACGTAAGAACGTCATGAGCCAGTTCCACACGAACATGGCCGTGGGAAAGAACAAGGCCGACGCGCTCAAGCAGGCGATGCAGGGTCTGTTCGGCATCAAGATCGACGCCGTTCCGCACCGGCTCACCACGGACAACGTGGAGCAGCTACTGGGTGGGGCCGACCTCGTGGTGGACTGCCTCGACAACGGGGCCAGCCGGAAGATCATCCAGAACTACGTGCGGGCCAAGGGCATCCCCTGTCTCCACGGGGCCCTGGCTCCCGACGGCGGGTTCGGGCGGGCGGTCTGGAGTTCGAACTTTGTGATTGACAACGAGAGTGGGGGTGTGGCAACCTGTGAGGATGGAGCCCACCTTCCCTTCATCACCATCGTCGCCTCTCATCTTGCCTTCGCCGTGCAGCGATTCCTCGCCACCGGAGAGCAAGTCAATTTCAACATCTTCCCTGGCGGGGTCTCGCGCTTCTAGCCGAGAGAAACGAGCAGATCGACGCACAGCACATCTCGATGTAGCGGCTCTCATCGAGGGATATCGTTCCGGACTCAGTTCGGCGGAGTTGGCTTGTCGATTCGGGGTCGGTCGATCCACCGTCCTTTCCCGATTGCGAGAGGCGGGTGTGCATGTTCGCCGTCCTTCGGAGTGGGAGGAAAAGCCACTTGCTCTGTCACCGGAGCGACTGGAACGTCTCACCGAGATCGTGGATGGGTTGATGCTAGGAGATGGGCATCTTCGCCGCCTTGGCGGCTTGAGACTTGAGCAGAGTCATGTTCGACGCGGGTGGGTCGAAGACGTTCAGCGTCACCTTGCGGATTTGGGAGTGTTGAGCACCCTCGATGAAGTGATCCGATCTGCCCGTGTTCGTCCTGATGGCCGTGTGCTCCCCCCATACACGGGATGCACCCTTCGGGTGCCTGCCTACGTCGAGCTTAGGGAGTTGCGACAGCGGTGGTATCCCAACGGGGTGAAGTGTGTTCCAGAAGATGTGCGACTAACAGCAGCATCAGTCGCGGACTGGGTAAGCGGAGATGGGACCGGCAACTCGGCTGGGGGTTTGATCCTCTGCACGGATGGCTTCACGGAACAGGATGTTCGACATCTCATCTGCCGTCTCCGGGAGACATTCGGCGTGCGGGCTCGCACAGTCTTCTCTGGCGGGGGGAGACCGAAGATCGGGATCCTTCGGAAAGATGATGTCCTCCATCTACGAGACATTTTGCTTCCCCACATGTCGGCGTGCTGCCACTACAAGTTTCGACACGCACGGGCTGCACAGAAACGAGGAACACTATCGGAGTTCGAAGTTCGAGACATCCGAGCGAGGTACGAAGCGGGGGTGGTGCTCGCCGTGCTCGCAAATGAATATGGGCTAAGCCGTGCAGCCATCAACAACATCGGGATGCGAAAAGTCTACAAATGGGTGCCCTGATCGACGACGAGACGGGGATGGGTGCCGCCACCTGCGAGGATGGAGAACACCTGCCGTTCATCACCACCGTCTCGAGCTACATGGCTGCCTCGATTCAGCGGTTTCTGAAAGACGGCCGAAAGGTCGGCTTCCAGGTGCATCCCGGCGGAGTGATGGTCATCTGAGTTGAGGTGGGGGGTTGCCGCCTTCCACCAGTCGGGTAGTAGTGGATGTCAGAAGCGTTCTTCGACAACTCAACGGCAGGGCCGCCCCGGAGTGGGGCAACCGGTACATAACCGGTCGCAACAGCGACCCGGCTCATCACACTCGCTCCTTCCTAACCCGAGGGAGCACAACGATGATCCTACAAGCCCGCCAGGTGCAACTCCTGGACCTGCCACCATTGACCGTCCACTTTGGCAAGCGCACAAGCAGGTTGGTTCAACTCCAACATTTTCCTCCAAAACTGGAAAATATGCTCCGTGGTGGAGCAATCGATTCATACTCGATCAAAAACAACACGCTTGCCTACTCGGATGGTCAAACCCTTTCCTCGCCCACAACGGTAAGCCCACAAGCAGCGTGAGTAGCTCATCAGGTAGAGCGTCGGGCCAACAACCCGAAGGTAGCTGGTTCGAGTCCAGCCTTATGCCCCGAAAACTTCCCAGGCTTTCCAACTCGGACGAGGACCCCTTTCCCTGCCCACTACGAAGTGCCCACACGCCGCCGGGTAGTCCGGCACCACTCTGCTAAAGTGAATTCTGTGGGTGCGAATCCCACCGTCCCTCTCGCAAGAGGGGGTCCGGCACTTCAACTCGGACAGGGAAGCCCTTCGCGTCGAGCCCTCCCCCTTCCTCAAGGGGCGAGGGCTCCGCCTTTTTGGGCCTCGGTGATGTTCGCATAGCCACGGCGGGACATGGAGGTCCGCACCGTGGCCGAACGTCGGATCGACATCTACATCAACGAAGAAGGCTGGATTGTTGATGTGCTCGGCTTCCCCGAGGACACCGCTGGTTGGTTCGAGCATCTGGAACTACTCGCACACGCCCTGGAGGTGGGAGTCACCCCGCACCCCGAGGCGACCAGCGGGGACGTGCAGCAATTCCGATCCCCGGCAGGGACACTGACCTACACCGAACGCATCACGGTCGTGGTGGACATCGACGGCACCTACGTGTGGTCCAGCCACAACCAGTATGCCACCCGCGCCCTCCTTCAAGACGTGCTCAACCTCGCTTCGGGGGGCATGGAGGGGTTCGCGATCTTCGATGGTTCGGGTACGGGTCTTCACCACATCCCCATCGGTGAAGCGTGAAGCCCAAGCACATCGAAGCCCGAATCAAGCAGTGCATCGCCATCGCGGAGTGCTCCCCCTGCCCTCGGCGGAAGTTCGGAGCCTTGCTCCTGGAGCCGGTCCGCAACGTCCTCCTGATGGACGGCTACAACGGCGGCCCTCGAGGCGGGGGTGGCATCTGTGGGGGAGACCGGTGCCTCCGAGATGGCCTCAAGCCCGAGGACGTCGAGATTCGGGGACCGAACGGTGTGGACGACCCCGACCCCGAGGACGCCTGGATCTACGTGAAGGGGAAGCAGGTGTCCCTCCCCATCGTCATCGACGGCGTCGAGCACTACAAGTCGCACGGATGGCGGGACGAGTGCCTGGAGTACCGCGAGAAGCTCCTGGCGGAGAACCCGCCCGTTCCCTCGGGCACCCGGTACGAGATCGGGTGTCACCACGCCGAGATGAACGTCGTCACCAACGCCGCTGCCCAGGGTGTCGCTACGGCGGGGGCCTGGCTCATCGTCACCGGGGAGCCGTGCATCCTCTGTGCGAAGCTCATCCACCACGCGGGCATCTCGAAGGTCATCTGCGTGAAGGGCGGCTTCATGGGTGGAGACGAAGGCCCGAAGTACCTGCGGAAGCACCAGGTCGAGGTCGAGTACGTCGAGGGTCCGCCGGACCCCAGGCTCGTCCCGGTTCAGGCAAACACCTCGACAACGTAGACAGAGGCACAGGAGACTTGGATGAGCGTCGAACTCCACATGAGACCGGACATCCCGCCCATGAGCGGGGAGGAGTTCCGTGCGATGGCGGGTCCGTTCGCCATCGCCATCGACGGGTTCGTGAAGGAAGGCCCCTGGTTTGATCCCGAGGGCCCCAGCAAGAACTTCAACCACCATGAGGGGGTTGCTCGCCTCGAAACCCGAGCCACCTGCGGCCAGGTGCTCATCTCGGTCCGCCAGGGGTTCTACAAGCGATTCCGGGATCAGAACGGGCCGAGGGCCGACGTTTACGCGAACGACTGCGACGAGGATGTGTGTCTCTCGTGGTTCTTGCTGAAGAACCACTCCATCACCGCGCAGACGATGAACCCGATGCTGAACCGGCTCGTCCACATGGTGGACCTGATGGACACGACGGCCGGAGCCTACCCGTTCCCGGAAGACCTCCAGTCGCTCCACGGGCTCGCGTGGGTGTTCGAGCCCTACCGGCGTTTCCGCTTCAGCGGAGGACTCGCCAGCCGCGACCCCAGCGCCTTCCGCTCCATCGTCACAGACGTGGAGCACCGGATCATGGCGTACATCTCCGGGCAGGGGCGAGAGATCCCCCTCGACACCCGCTACGAGATGTGGTCCTCCGAGGTCGGCTGGTCCCACGTCAAGGAGATCGGGACCCAGGCCCGCATCGGGATGTTCTCTGACGGCGTTCGAGCCTTCGTCTCATCGACCCCCTACGGGACCGATGGCCGGTGGATGCACATCATCGGCCGGATGTCCGAGTACATCGACTTCCCCGTCATCAAGCTCCTCGAGGCCATGAACGAAGCCGAGGGGCTCACGGGAGCCGACCGCTGGGGCGGAGGGGACACCATCGGAGGTGCCCCGCGCATCGCAGGGTCGACGCTCTCTCCCCCTGAGGTGGCCGCCATCGTGCGCTCGGTGCTCGGGCGATCCGAATCCCCCCGTGTTGGGTAGGATCTCAACAGAGGTCGAGAAGCGGCGTAGCTCGCACTCTTGAGCCAGTGAAATGACAAGGGGGGTAGGCAGTCGTGCCTACCCCCCTTGTTCGTCAGCGGGAGCGGATCAGCGCAGGTAGGCCATGCCGTAGGGGTCGTGTGACCCCTTCCAGGTCGAGGCGTCGTAGAGGTTCCCACGGGCGTGCCGGGCGGGCTTCTTCCACGACTCGGCCTTCAGGAGGTCACCGTTGCTCGTGTCGATGAACCCGAAGGCCGACCGATCGTTGGGGCTGCGCTCCCGCACGATGCGGACGTACTTCTGACCCCACTCGAGCTTGATCTGCGGGACCTCGAGCGTCGGGAACTTCTTGGTGTAGTGATCCGAGACCGTGTCCTGAAGCTGAAGGCGGAACGCCTCGATGAGACGTGCCAACTCGGGGTCCACGACAGCGGCCTCACGGTCGGTCGCAGTCAGGAGCGGGAGCAACTCCTTGCGGAGTGCGGGGTTGGCGTGTGCCAACCGAATCACGCGGTCGCGAAGGGAGTCCGACATGGCGGCCTACTTGCCCGACAGGAGGGGGAGCAAGTCCTTGCGGAACTCGGGGTGCGAGTGCGCCAGGCGGATGAGACGCGCACGGAGGGTCTGCTCGGAGGCGAACTTCCGGGGGGCATCGTTGGCCTTGCCGTCCGAGAACTCACCCGTCTCCTGGTCGACGAGCATCTCGGTCGACTCCTGCTGGGTGAACTCGCCCTTCATCCACGGCTTGTCCGCGTCGGACTCCGTGGGGCCGTTGTCGCCCTTGCCCGTCACGCCCTCGGCCGAACCACCAGGCTTCACCTCGCCGATCGAGTCGGCCGGGAAGTCAGCAGCGGACTTGATGAGGGGGAGAAGATCCTTGCGGAACTCCGGGTGAGCGTGAGCGAGCCGGATGAGGCCCGCACGAAGCAGCTTGTCAGACATGGTGTGGGCTCCTGGGAGAAGTCACCCACCCAGAGATATAGGCTCGCCACCGCAAGCCGGTAGGATACCCGAACACCTGTACTTGACGGGGTACAGGTGTTCGGGTATCCTACCCGAAATGAGCAAGCCTAAATCAGATCGGTGCCGCGTTTGTGGCGTCCATAGAGACGAAACCCCCTTTGCACCAAAAGCAGGAGGGGCGCGCTGCATGACCTGTTACAGGGCCGCCCGCAAAGTTCAAAGCCGCGCCTACAGAGAACGAGTACGCGGACAGGTACAGAGGACTTGCTTTCGATGTCGCGAAACCAAAAACGGTTCAGAGTTCCCAGGTGCAGGCCGTTATTGTAGTGCTTGTGACAAGAAATATCAGATGGAGTACCGCAACTCAACGCCCAGGCGTCACTTGATGAAGGTGCTCCACAGGATGCGAAGTAACGGAAAAGACAGGGGTGCCACCTGCACTGTAACGTTGGATCAACTCCAAGAGCTTTGGGAACACCAAAAGGGAGTGTGTTTTTACACAGGCACACCCCTCACTTTCAAAGGTGACAGAGCCCACAGCGCACTCAGTGTGGATCGAATCAACCCGGCTCTCGGGTACGAACCCGGTAATGTTGTCCTGTGTTGTTGGGCTTTCAACCGAATGAAAACCGAT
>Ga0194122_10006529_pt1 | contig 10501 bp, 9 predicted proteins | sample TA2MahCa10mmetaG_FD_155487 | JGI IMG/M metagenome (GOLD analysis project Ga0194122, IMG submission 155487) | Freshwater microbial communities from Lake Tanganyika, Tanzania - TA2015021 Mahale Deep Cast 10m | ecosystem: Environmental > Aquatic > Freshwater > Lake | place: Tanzania: Lake...
ATATTGATGCGGACGAGCATCCGGGAGATTCGCACGCGCGGCTCAAAACGGAAATGTGGGGTAATTGATTGCGCCAAGCGCGGTAACGCCCGCGACATTCGGCGCGGGGAAGAACTTCGAAACGTTCCGGGCCACGGGGCTGATGCGGCCGCCGGGGATCATGTTGCCCGCGAAGGGCGTGCGGAGAAAACCGCCGGCCGGATTCGGGCGCGTGGTGGCGGGATCGTAAATCGTCACGGCGGCGCCGTTGGCCAGGCGTGCCTGCGAGAAATCGCCGGTCAGCATTCGAGGATCGGGCAGCACGGCGGTAAAGGTGATGCCCTGGATGAACCGGACAATCTCCGTATTGAAAAAGAAGAACGTCCGGTTCTTGCCGTTGTAGAGCTTGGGCAATACGACCGGTCCGCCCACGGTGCCCCCGAATTGATTGAACTTAAACGGGGCGCGCTTAACACCGGCGCGGTTGGCGAAAAAGTCGTTGGCGTTCAGCTTGTCGTTGCGGAAGAACTCATACAGGCTGAAGCGGAGCTGGTTGGTGCCGCCGCGCGTGACGACGTTGAAGACACCGCCAGCCGCGCGGCCGTACTCGGCGGCGAAACTGTTGGTCTCCACCTTGAACTCCTGCACCATGTCGGGATTCGCGTTGATCACCGGCTGGTTCTGCGCGGCGGCGGAATTCGGGGCGCCGTCCAATAGAAACTCGTTGGAGTTGGAACGCATGCCGTTGATGGAGTACGCAACGGTGGAGATCTGGTCGATGACGAGATTGTTGACACCCGCTGATGGGCGCACGCCGGGCACGAGCATGGCGAGTGCATAGCTGTTGCGGCCCAGCAACGGCAGCTCGTTGATCTGTTTGTTGTTGATGACCTGCCCCAGAGTGGTGCTTTCGCTTTCGAGCAGGACAGCCTGCGCGGTGACCTCAATGCGATCACTGACGGCGCCGACTTTCATGACCACATCCAGGCGCGCCACCTGCTGCACAGCCAGCTCCAGGCCAACCTGGCGATTGGCCACAAAACCGTCCTTGGAGATCTCGACGTCGTAGCGGCCGGGCAGCAGCGCCGGCAACGAATAGTAGCCTTCCGACGTCGATGTCACCGTCGAGACCGTGCCGGTGGCCGTCGCCTTTGCGACGATCTTGGCGCCGGGAACAACAGCGCCGCTTTGGTCGGTAACCCGGCCCGTCAGCGATGCGTTCTGGCAATACACGGGCAGTCCGGCAATGAAAAAAACTAAACCTTTGAGCATGCGCTCAAAGTATCACTGGCGCGCAATCTTGTAAAGGCTGGAAGCGCCCCGAAGATACAGTGCATTGCCGGCGATAGCGGGCGTGGCCATGATCATTTCGTTCACGGTGTTCTTGCCCAGCAGCTTGTAATCGGCGCCGGCGGCGATGATGAAGGTGTCCCCGTCCTCGCTCGAAACGTAGATTTTTCCGCGAGACGCCCAGGGCGAAGCGGTGAAGGCCGCGGCGGCGGGATCGATTCGCTGCTTGCCGTAGATCTCTTTGCCGGTCCGCGCGTCGTGGCAGGTGAAGAAGCCGCGATCCATCAGCGTGTAGTAGTTGTCGCCGTAGATGATCGGCGAAGGATTGTAGGGTCCGGCCTGTGGCAACTTCCAGGCGATGTGTTCGCCGCCCAGCACGCCGCGGGCGCCCGGCTTTACGACGAATACTGGCCTGTTTTCGTCACCGACATAGCCGGAGGCCAGGAACAGCAGGCCGAAGCGCTCCATCGGCGTGGGAATGACGATAGAGCTCATGCCGCCGAACTCCCAAATCAGCTTGCCGTCTAGATCGTAGGACCGGTTCTTCCCCGTGCCCGTCGTCACGATTTCAGCCTTGCCGTCGTGCTCCCAAATGAAAGGCGTGGACCAATTGCTCATTTCGTCGGGCCGCTCCACGCGCCAGATGACTTTGCCGTTCGCGGCGTCGACGCAGAGCAGATAGCTGGCACTGTCGTTATCGGCGAGGATGTAGAGGCGCCCTTTGTGCAACACCGGCGACGCGGCGGTGCCCCAACCGTAGCGCGTGTCGGAGGGTTTGAGCGCCAGCGTCCAAACCACTTTCCCGTTCCTGTCCAAGGCCCACAAACCGAAGTTGCCGAACATTACGTAGACCCGCTCGCCGTCGGTCACGGGCGTCTCCGACGCGAAAGAGTTTTTGAGATGGCGGGACTGCGGCGGCACGCCCTTCCATAGCTCGCGCTCCCAGACGATCTTTCCGGATTTGGCGTCGAGCGCGTAGGCCAGCAGGCGGTGCTCGTCGGTGACTTTGCCGCGATTTCCTCCAAAATAGAGACCCTTCTTCGGCGGTTCGATGGAGGCGGAAGAGATAGCCGTGGTGAGATACACGCGGTCCTTCCACACAACCGGCGACGACCAGCCCATGCCGGGAATCGGTGTCTTCCAGGCGACGTTCTCAGTCTCGCTCCAGGATTCGGGAAAGCGGGAGTCGTCGGCCAGGCCGGCAGCGCCCGGACCCCGGAATTGCGTCCAACTCTCCGCGGCGAATAACGCACAGCCGGCAAACACGAGGGCGAGTTTCATATCAACCATACTAGAACGTGTCCGTTCTCCCTACACTCCTCCAGATGGCTGGCCAGCACAAGCGCCAGTTCGTCATCGTCGGTTGTTTCGCCCTGCTCGCGACCGTGGCGGATCTCGCGCAGCCCTTGATCTACCGCCGCGCGATCAATGCCGTCATCGCTGGAAACGCGGTGGAAGAGCTTTTGACATCCGTGACGCTTCTGTTCCTCTTGAGTGTCGCAGGCTACTTCTTCTCTTTGCGGTCGGACTACACCGGCGCCCGCGTGGCAAGCGATATGGAGGTGGACCTGATCGCGTCGACCTTTGGCCACGTGCTGAAGCTGCCGGCCAGCTTCTTTGTCAATCAAACAAGCGGCGGCATCGCCAAGCGGATCGATCAATCGGACCAGTTGGCCCCGGTGGTGCACGCGTTCTCCCAACAGATCGCCCCGGAAGTGCTGCGGTTGGTGGGCATCTGCGCCATCATGTTTTCGCAGAACTGGGAGATGGCGCTGGTGGCGCTGGCGCTGATTCCACCCTATCTATGGGTGGCACGCCGTTGCGCGGTTCAAATGAAGAGCGGCCTGGAGCCTTACTACGAGCTGTGGGAGAACATCTCGGCGCACATCACCGGCACAATCGCCGCGGCCAAGACGGTAAAGCTCAGCGGCGCCGAGCAGCGGGAAGAAGACTTGCTGCGAGCGGAATCCACCCACGCCTATGGCGTCTACACCAGCCGCATTCGCCGATACCACGGTTACTACATCACTCAGAGCGTGATCAGCAATCTGAGCAAGTCCCTACTGATCGGCTACGGAGGCTGGCTGGTGTTGCGGCAGAGTCTGACTCCGGGCGACGTCATCATGTTTGTGGCTTATCTGGACCGGCTCTACTCCCCGGTCGATTCTCTGAACGGCATGGCGGTTTCGCTGCAACAAAACCTGGCGTCCTTGCAGCGGGCGATGCGGCTGCGCGAGGAGGGGCCTGTGGAGCAACCGGGCGCCGATCTGCCGGCCGGACCGGGCGCCGTGGAGTTCCGCGGTGTCCGCTTTCATTACGTGGAAGGGCGCGACGTGTTGAAGGGTCTGAATCTGAAACTGGCGCCGGGAAAAGTGACGGCGCTTGCCGGTCCCTCGGGCGCGGGAAAGACGACGGCCGCCGACCTGCTGCTGAAGCTGTTCGAACCCATCGCCGGTTCCATCCATATCGATGGATTGGACATCGCCTCGGCCAGTCCGGCGGCGGTGCGCAGGGCGGTCGGCGTGGTGGCGGCCGACGGAGCCGTGTTCCGGGGGACGCTAAAGGCCAACATCCGGTACAAGCGCCCGGAGGCGTCGGATGCTGAGGTTCTGGAAGCCGCGCATGCCGCCGGCCTGCGGAATCTGTTGGCGCGGCTGCCGGAGGGGCTCGACACCGAGATCGGCGAAAACGGCGTTGGGCTCTCCGTAGGAGAGCGCCAGCGGGTGCAGATCGCCAGGATCCTGGCGGACCGGCCGCGGTTGCTGGTTTTCGACGAGGCCACGGCGAATCTGGATTTCGCCACCGAGCAGGAGGTGAAGGACTCGATTCAGCAATTGGACCCGAAGCCGACAATGCTGGTGATCGCCCATCGGTACACGATGATCAAGGAGGCGGACTACGTGTACGTGCTGGACGAGGGCGTCGTACGCGAGGAAGGGACTCCGGCCGGACTGCTGGCGGCGGACGGCTGGTTCGCCGAGCTGGCCCGGCACAGCGACACAGACCCGGGGACCCCCTTGCGAAATCTGTCCTGAGTTGTACAATGAAATCGAACGGCTGACCAAACGAAGTGGGCGAAAGCCCACTTTTTTATTTGCCACCATGCGTCAGGATCTGATCGATAAAATTTGGGCCATCGCCGGCCGCGTAACGCGCTCGGACGATATGGAGGTGGTCGATGTCGAGTTTCTCGGCGGCGGGCGCCACCGTGTCGTGCGTATCTATATAGATAAGGCGGGCGGCGTCTCTCTGGCCGATTGCGAAAACGTCTCGACCCAGGTCGGGACGATCCTCGACGTGGAGGATGTGATCCCCGGCGGCGAATACACTTTGGAGGTCAGTTCGCCCGGCGTGGAGCGCAAGCTGGTTCGCCCGAGCGACTTTGAGCGGTTCACGGGTCAGCGCGTCAAGATCGTGTGCAAGGAACCGGTGGAGGGCAGCGCGAGCTGGGATGGTGTTTTGGAGGCGTTCTCCGATCAGACGGCGACCGTGGCCGGGACCAAGGGCCGGACGGTGAAGATTCCGTTCGACAAGATCAAGAAGGCCAACCTGAAGTTTGAGTGGTAACAGGAAATAGGAGTTCAACAACCGTGGGAACCATTTATCAGTCGATCGAAATCCTGAGCAAGGAAAAGGGTATCGATCCCCGTATCATCGTCGATGCCGTGAAGGACGCCATGCTGGCCGCCGCGCGCAAGCAGTTCCGCGCCAACGAGGAGTTGACGGCCGATTTCGACGAGCGCACGGGCGCGATTCAGATCTATTCGGTGAAGAATATCGTCGAGGAGGTCACCGACCCGGTCAAGGAGATGACCCTCGGTGAGGCGATGGAGTTTGATCGAAACGCCCAGGTGGGCGGCCAGATCCGGTTCCCGAAGAAGACCGAAGCGCTGGGGCGTATTTCGGCGCAGACGGCCAAACAGGTGATTATGCAGAAGGTCCGCGAGGCCGAGCGCGACACCATTTTCAACGAGTTTCACAACCGCGTGAGCGAACTGGTCACTTGCACCATCAAGCGCAACGAGATGGGCGACTTCATCTGCGACGTTTCGAGCAAGACCGAAGCGCGGCTGCCCCGGCGCGAGCAGTCCCGGCTGGAAAATTTCCAGATCGGCGACCGCGTACGCTGTGTCATCAAGACGGTGGAACGCAGCGGCAAAAACGCCGGCGTGATTCTCTCGCGTGCCGATTGCGAATTCGTGAAGCGCCTGTTCGAACAGGAAGTTCCAGAAATCTACGACAACACGGTTGTGATTAAGGCGTGCGCCCGCGAGGCCGGCGAACGGACCAAGATCGCCGTATCGTCCCGGGATCGCGATGTCGATTCGGTCGGCGCATGCGTCGGCATGAAAGGCATGCGCGTGCAATCGATCATTCGCGAGTTGCGCGGAGAGAAGATCGACATCATCGAGTTCTCCGAGGATCCGGTCCAGTTCGCGACCCACGCGCTTAGCCCGGCGAAAATCAGCCGTGTAACGGTGCTGGATCCGAACGACCGGCATATGGAAGTGATCGTCGACGACAACCAGCTATCGCTCGCGATCGGCAAAAAAGGCCAGAACGTCCGGCTGGCGGCCAAGTTGATCGGTTGGAAGATCGACATCAAGAGCGAAGAAGAAAAACGGCGCGAAGTGGAAGCCCAGATGGCGCAATTGCAAGTCTCCGGGGCGCCGCTGTCGGTGTTGGCCGATTTCGGCCTGGGTGAAAAAGTCATTGAGCGGCTGTTCGAAGCGGGCATCGGCACCGTGGAGCGCCTGGGCGCGATGACGCCGGAGGAGATCATGGCGATCCCGGGTATCAACACGAAGGCGATGGATTCGATCCAGGCCGCCGTAAACGGCTATTACGGCCCGTACGAAGAAGAGCAGCCCGCCGAAGCCGCCCCGGTGGACGGGGAGCCTCTGGCGGCGGAAGCCACGGAAGGCGTGGAAGCCGTCGAAGAGGCGGTGGCGGAGGCGGCCGCAGTGGAAATTCCAAAGGAAGAAGCTCCGGAAGCATAAGCATTTGACCCATGCCCGTACCGGGTTCGGTGGAAACCGCATCTGTTACCATGGCATGAGGGGCAGTCACGGCCTGCGCCACGGTGATCGTGTCCGCGCGGTCGGCGTTAGGTCCTAAAATCCGTTTTCTCTCCATCTATGAGTAAGATCCGAATCAACGAACTGGCAAGGGAGCTTGAGGTCAAGACGAGCATGATCCTCGATGTCCTCAATGAGCTGGGCGTTACCAACAAAACCCACTCCAGTTCCATCGAAGAGGACACTGCTCTCGAAGTGCGCCAGCGTGTGGCGAAAGGCGGCCGCACCAGCGAATCCCCGCGGCCCGCTCCTTCACCGGAAGTGACAAGCGAGGAACGTGCGGCTCCCGAGCCGCCGCCGGCCCAACCGCCGGTCTCGACGCGGCCTGCCGCCGAACCTCCGCCAGTCGTGGAGCCGCCCCCGGTAGCCGACGCGGCCATCAAGCCGATGGCGCCGTTGCGGCCGCCGCTGGCGACGGGCAAGCCGATCCTGCCGCCGATCGCCGCCCCAAGCGCGAAGCCGGCCGAATCACTGGCACCGGCCGCGCCACCGAAACCGGTTGCGCCGCCTGTTCGCGCACCATTGACCTCGCCGCAAACGCCGCGCCCAGGCCAGATTTTATCCGGCCCCAAGCAGCCGATCGTCAGCCCCGGCCCAACCCGGCCCGTATCGCCCCCAGCGGACGCCCCTCCCGGCCAGCCGGCGCGGCCCACGCCCCCGGCCGCTGTGTTTGTGGCAAGTCAGACGCCCGCCGCTTTACCGCCGCCAACCGCGGCGCCCGGAGCCCCCTTGGCTCCGCGTCCGCCGGCGCCACGTCCGCAAGGTTCGCCGCAACAAGCCATCCGGCCAATAGGCCCTGGCGCTCCGGCGCCGCGCCCGCCCGCACCAAACCGGCCTCTAGCCGGTCAGCCGGCCGCACGGCCCGTGGTGCCGCCCCGGCAGGATATGGTGGACCGGCTGAACAAGTTGCAGACTCCCGGACCGGCCGCGCCCGCGCGCCCGATGCCGGGTGGGCCGCGCCCCGGCGCTCCAGCCCCCGGCCGTCCTCTCTTCCCCGCCGGACCGCGTCCCGGACCGCCCGGTATGGGCCGCCCGGCCGGCCCGGGTCAGCCAACTGGAATGCGTCCCGGCGGCGGCCCCGGCGGTCCGCGCGGACGGCAGATGCATCCCACGTCGGCCGGGCTGTTGCAGCCGGCGCCGATGGCCATGCCTCCCACCGAGGCGAACCGGCGCACCGATAACCGCAAGCGTCCGCAAGGCCGCGATAAGGAGATCGAGGAGGGCAAGCTGCGCCCGATGTTCTCGAAAAAAGAGAACACGGATCACCTGCTCGCCCAAGGCAAGGAAATCACGGTTTCCGAAGGCATCACGGTCAAGGAGCTGGCCGAAAAGCTGGGCATCAAGACCACGCTGGTGATCAAGAAGCTGGTGGACCGCAAGATTTTCGCCACCATCAATCAAACGCTCGACGTCAAGATGGCCGAGGATCTGGCGAAGGACTTCGGCGCCGTCACCTCACAGGTGAGCTACGAAGAGGAGCAGACCTGGGAAGTGGAACTGGCCGAGGATCCGAACGATGTCATCGTTCGGGCTCCAGTGGTCACCATCATGGGCCACGTCGATCACGGCAAAACTTCGCTGCTCGACGCGATTCGCACGGCTCGCGTGGCCGAGCGCGAAGCGGGCGGGATCACACAGCACATTGGCGCCTATCAGGTGGAGATTCATAACAAGAAGATCGTCTTCATCGATACGCCGGGCCACGAAGCGTTCACCCGTATGCGCGCCCGCGGCGCCAAGGTGACCGACGTTGTCATTCTTGTCGTCGCAGCCGACGACGGCGTCATGCCGCAGACGATTGAAGCGATCAACCACGCCAAGGCGGCCAAGGTGCCGATCATCGTCGCGATCAACAAGATCGACAAACCCGACGCCCAGGTGGACCGGATTAAACAGCAGTTGAACGATCACGGTTTGCTGGCCGAGGATTGGGGCGGCGACACGGTCATGGTGCCGGTGTCGGCCAAGGCGCAGACGAATTTGGATTTGATGCTCGAGATGATTCTGCTTGTCGCCGACATGAAGAGTCTGAAGGCGAATCCGACGCGTCCCGCGATTGGAAACGTACTCGAAGCACACCTCGACAAGGGCCGCGGCCCAGTGGCCACCATGCTGGTCCGCAACGGAACGCTGCGCGTGGGCGACTTCGTCCTCTGCGGGTCGATTCTGGCCAAGGTTCGCGCGATGTTCGACGATCGCGGCCATCCGCTGCGCGAGGCCGGTCCGGCCACGCCCGTGGAAGTGCTGGGCCTGGAGACGCTGCCCGAGGTGGGCGACGGTTTCCAGGTGATTACGGATACGGCGAAGGCGAAGCAGATCGTCATGTTCCGCGAAGCACGGTCCCGCGACGTGCAGATGGCGAAGAACAAGCGCGCCAGCCTGGAAGCGTTGCATGCCCAAATGCAGGAGGGCGAGACAAAAGATCTCAACCTCATCATCAAGGCCGACGTCGGCGGCAGCGCCGAGGTCCTCTCCGACACGCTGCAAAAGTTGACGAACGAGAAGGTGCGCGTCCGGGTCATCCTCACCGGAGTCGGCGCCATCACCGAGTCCGACGTCAACCTCGCCACAACCTCCGACGCTATCGTGATCGGCTTCAATGTCCGGCCCGATCGCAACGCCCAAACCGTCGCGGAACGGGAGGGTATCGATATCCGGCAGCATTCGATCATCTACGAGGTCACAGACGAGATCAAGAAAGCGATGCTGGGCCTGTTGGCGCCGGTATTCAAGGAAACAGCCAAGGGCCGCGCCGAAGTTCGGGAGATCTTCCGCATTTCGAAGATCGGTACCGTGGCCGGCTGTTACGTTTCCGACGGTCTCATACCGCGGGCGGCCGAGGTCCGGTTGCTGCGCGACAACGTTGTGGTGTATACGGGCAAGATTGGTGCCTTGAAGCGCTTCAAGGACGACGCGAGCGAAGTGAAGTCGGGCTTCGAGTGCGGTATCTCGATCGCCGGGTACAACGACATCAAGCAAGGCGACGTCATCGAAGCGTTCATCACCGAACAGATCAAGCACGACGCGTTCTAAACCCGATGCCGGTCCTCGGCGCAATTCATTTGGAGATTCGCATCGACCACGCCGCGTCGCTGAAGGACCGGCGCAATGTGGTGCGAAGCCTCAAGGCCCGTTTGCGTGTCCGGCATAATGTGTCGGTCGCGGAGATTGACGATCAGCAGTTGATGAACCGCGCTACTGTGACGGCCGTCACAGTTTCCTCCAGCCGGCAGTTCGCCGAAAACGTTCTGCGTGCGGTCGAGCGGGATGCTGGGGAACTGCTTGGAGGCATGCTCGAGTCAGCGTCGGTGGAGTGGGTGGAATAGTTCCTCACCGCACGAACCACTTGCGGGCAAAATTCAGTGCCACCAGCGCCAAAGCCCAGACAGTCAAGAGCACGAAGAACGGCACGGAGTTCATGAAAAGATGCACGCTCTCCGGGTTGGCCCTTCGGAGGATGAGTAGGCCGGAGACCGCGAAAACGGCTAGGACTGCGGCGATCGCAAGGATGTGATTGCGTGCGCTGCGCAGCGCCAATCGGTGGTCGGGTTTCGGCGCGGCGGGCAAGGGAGACGGAATCCGCGGCGGGGCCTGCAGCGCGGCGGCGATCGCCGGATCCGACGCGGCGCGCTCTTCAAGAAGGGTGCGGGTGGCCTGCGAAGCCTCACCGGCGTGATAAAGAATCACAAGGTCGGTCAGGATGTCGGGGTGGAGTGTCATCGGAAGTCCTCAAGACGTTGGCGGGCGCGGAAGATGCGGATCTTCACGGTGGCCAGGGTAAGTTGGAGTTGGGCGGCGATCTCCTCGTAGGTCAAGCCGCCTTGGGCGAACAGGACAAGCGGATCGCGAAGCTCCGGCGGCAGCGCATGCAACGCCTCCAGAACGTGAATGGTCTCCAGGCGGGTGGCGTCGGGAATGTCGGCGGGCAGCAGGGTCTCCCGCGCGAGTTTCTGGCGATGGCGCAGCCAGAGATTTCGCGCAATGGTGACGAAGTAGCCCCGTGCGGTGCTTTCGCGGACGGACTGCTCGGCTAGGATGGCGCGCACGAAAGTCTCCGAGGTAAGGTCCTCGGCGACGGAATGGTTGCGCGACCATGCCAGCAGGCAGCGGTAGACGGCCTTCGAATGCTCCTGGTAGAGTTACTCGATTGTCAT
>Ga0194122_10006543_pt1 | contig 10483 bp, 3 predicted proteins | sample TA2MahCa10mmetaG_FD_155487 | JGI IMG/M metagenome (GOLD analysis project Ga0194122, IMG submission 155487) | Freshwater microbial communities from Lake Tanganyika, Tanzania - TA2015021 Mahale Deep Cast 10m | ecosystem: Environmental > Aquatic > Freshwater > Lake | place: Tanzania: Lake...
GCCGCGCCCGGCGTAGTTGCTCAGGTGGATATACGTTTACGGCGCAACCGCGATGGTGGGCGAGTTGTCCGGGAAGATGAATTGCCCGTTGGGCCGCACCAGCAGAATACCCAGCGAACGGGCACTGCCGGTAGCCGTATCGGACGGGACTTCAAAATGGATCTCATAGACGCCCACCAGGCCCCGGGCATATTCTGCCGAGACCATGCGGACGCTTTGATCGTTGAGGCCCACCACCACGTCGGTGGCGATGCGTTGGCCGGCGCCGGTGCTGCCAGTGGTGGCCGCCGGAGCCACCTGGCCCGCGCCGGTGATGTACACACGAACCACTTCGTTGTAGCGCGCCGGGTTTTCCGGCGTCACAAACGAACCGTTCGGGCGAATGGCAACCGCATAGCGGCGGCCCTGCGCGTCGGTGGTTTCAAACGTGCCGGGTTGGTAGTCCTTCACGTCGATACCGGAGATTTGCGTCGAACCGGTGCCCACGCGAGCGGTGAGACTGGCCGTGAAGCCGGGCGTGAGTTCAAACGGCGCCTGGAAGGTAACGGTCTCGCGGCCGTTCTGGTTGCAGACGCTGAACAGCGGCGCGAAAGTGGAGCCGAACTGGAGTTCGACGCCGGCGAGGCGCGTGGGAAGCTGGCCGATGACCGGCACGCCCTCAACGCAACCGCGGAGGTCCGGAGCGAGTCCGCCGCCGGTGAGCGTGAATATGCCGCCCGGTACGATGGAGCCGCGTTCGCCGCTCGCGGCATTGGCGAAGTCGCGCGCGGTGATGACGGGGCCGGGCAGCTGGGCCGACAGGTTGAAGGTGACCGATTGCGCAACGCCGCGGGGCGAAGCCGTGATCACGATCGGGCTTGGATTAACGCCCGCGCGGACATTGATTGTCGCGCGGCCATTGGAGTCGGTTGTGGCGGAATCTGCTGACAAGGTGGCCGAGCCCGAAGTGACGGCAAAGTTCACTACCTGGCCAGCCACGGGCAGTTGCCGCGTATCGTTGACCTGCACTACCAACGGCGCGGGGAAGGCCGAGCCGGTAAAGGTAATCTGGCTGTCGCCGGACACCTTCAGCAGGCCGGCAACCGTGACATTCACGCGCGCCTCGAACGTAACGGAAGGCTGCGTGCCGCTCAGCGCCGTGGCGCGGATCAGAATGGTACCGGGCGAGTTGCCGAGGCGGAAGGTGTTGCTGGAGCGGCCCTGCGTGTCGGTGATCGTGGTGGAGTTGGCGAGGGTGCCCTGACCTTGAATGATTTCCCAGCGCACGCTGGCGCTCGGCAGCTGGTTGTTACCTTCGTCGTTCACTTGCACGGCCAGCGGAATGGGCAGCGTGGTGTTCGGCTCGCCCGATTGTCCGTCGCCATTGATCTTGGTGAGCTTGCCCGGTTCGCCCGGTTCGATACGCACGTTAAGCGGGAAGGACTGGAACTCGCCGACGATAATGCTTTCACGCGTGGTGCCGGCGCGGCCAATCAGCTTCATGTCGCAAACCACTAAGCCGTCATCGGCGCTGAGTGCGCGCGGGTCGCATTGGGCGACGGTGGAGGGCGCCGTACCCGGCTCACCGCTGCTCGACGATCCGATGCGCAGACCGACCTTGGAAAGGCGGACGGTCCCCGCACCACCGGCGTTTAGCGTGAGCTCGGCGCGAATCGCGCCACGCAGCGTTTGACCGGCTTTTCCTGAGACGCTGATCGGAATCACATCAAGGGGCTCGCCCTGCGAATTTACGAAGCGGATCGAAGGAGGCGCGGCTTGCGCGCCGTCGGCGATGGCCAGAATCGTATTGGCGAACAGCGTTTCCTTCAGGTCCGCCACGGAGACGGTGATGATCGACTGAGACGTGCTGGTGTTTTGCGTCAGCTGCGGTGCGCGGAACTTGATACTCGAAAGGCCCTGCGAGTCCGTCAAGGTGTTGGCGCGCGCCTGACCGGTTTCAGTGATCTGGAGATTTGATGAGAACGTGCCCTCGCCTTGCGTCACGGCCCAGGTCACGTTGGCGCCAGCGACCGGCTTGTTTTCGCGGTCGAGGAGCTGGACCACGATATCGGCCGACTCGTTCCCGGTGCGGACCACCAACCCGTCGCCGCGGAGAATCGTCAACTTGCCGGTGCCGCCTGAGCCGCCGCCCGTACCGCCACCGCCACCCGTGGTGGCGCCGGCGGCAAAGGAAAAGCTGGTGGCCAGCCCGGAACTGCCGAGCGCCACGTTCACGTTGAATGCTCCCGCCGTGGCAGGCGCCTGCGCGACGATCATCGCCACCCCATCCGAGTTGGTGGTGGTGATGCTGGTGCCCACCAGTTGCACGCCTGGCGTGGTGCTGGTGAAGATCACCGGGGCATTAAACACTGGCCGGCCGCTGCTGCCCAGAACTTTCACGCCGAACGGTAGCGTGCGCCCGCCCAGCGTGGTAGCAGACTGGACGGGGTTGATCGGTATGATTCCGCTGGGGGCCTCCTGGGCCGGAGTGAGGGCCGGACCGGCATAGTTCAAAGGACCAGGGAGGAAGGGAATGGCGGTGGTGCCGAGCATGTTCGGCGGGCTGGTGGCTAGGTTGATGGTGTAAACGGTGTTCTGCGCAGCCGGCTGGAGCAGGCTGAGCGGAGCGCCGACGTACATGCGCTGAGCACCGGGATATTCGTTGGTAAAGACGATGGTGTCAGCGATGGAGATGTTGCCGAGTGAGCCAAAGAAGGCCTCCGTAACCACCGGCGGCTGGAGCGCGCCCGTGGCGGGAATCGCCGGCAAGTCGAGGTTGTAGAGTTTGCGGGCGCTGACCGAGGTGTTCGCGGTGATGGCGTAGGCGCGGCTATTACCGGCGACAAAGATCTTGTCAAAGCTAAAGCTGCTCAGCGCATCGGTGGGGGGGATGATGGCCTGCTGCTGAGTGGCCAGATCCAGGCTCAGATAGATGATGGCTTGGCCGGACTGGGGCGCAAGGTTCGCCACCAGGGCGCGGGTGCCATCCGGGGTAAAGACGAGCCGGGCAAGGTTCGCGCTCGGGAAGCTGAACTGGCGCCGCACCGAGTTGGTGTCGAACGTCGCGCTGTAAGGGTTGATTTCGAAGATCCGGCTTTGGGCGCTCACATAGAGCAGGCCGTTGGGGCCCATGGCGGCGAAGCCTTGGGTGATCCCGGGTAGGGCGATCTGCCCGATAATCGAGTTGGTGGTGAGATCGACGGCGGTAATGCGTTGGGCCTGTGCGCTCATGACAAAGGCGCGGCTGGAGTCGGCCGTGAAGGTGACGTCCGTAGGATTAATGCCGACGTCGAGAAACTGGGTGCGCACTTCGGTATCGTCCTGCGTATTGTAGATACGCAGATTTCCGGCCACAATCAGCAGGCGCTGGCCGTTGGGCGAAACACCGGCGGCGGTCACGTTCTGGCCAAAGCTGAGCGGATTGCCGACAGGCTGGAGTGCGGAGTTGAGAACGGTGAGGCTATTGCTGCCGGACCGGCCCACTACGTAGTATTTGGTGCCGCTTGGTTCCTGGGCAGGTCTGGCCAGTACAAGGTAAGCATCAGAGGCGGTGGTGAAAGTGTTAGCGAGGGCCAGTGGCGTCCCGTTGTAGACACTGGCATTCGCCGTGGCACTGCCGGTAAAGGTGGGCAGTACGAATAGATTGTTCGCCAGCGCGTGGGAGGACAGGATGGCAGACAGGGCCACTGCCTTGAAGGCATTGGGTTTAGGAAACAAAACAACCTCCTTGGGGTCGATCAAGATACACCTCGAGCTGGGACGCGGGGACGCACTCACGATAGTAACACGGCTGGGGGTACCAAGGTTTCGCCCGAGCGGCGGCTGGGACGGAAATGACAAATAAAAAAGGGGAGGCCGAAGCCTCCCCTTTTTCGTTCAGGCAAAAGCCTGGTTTAGTGGCCGAGCGTCTCGGAAACGCTACCCGTGCGGGTACCGAGCGAAGCGTCCATGACCAGCCCCAGGTAGCCCATCGCCAGCCGCTGAGCACCGAGATCGCTTACGAAAGCGTACCCGTGGGCGTACTGGAAATTGCACTGGGCGATCACGTAGCCCTGGAAGCCGGCCGTGGCCTGCACCGCGCCGCCGCTAGCCAGCGACCAGACGAAGTGCTCACCACCGGTGATCGAGGGCGAGGGGTAGTTCAAGCAGACCTTGGACGTGCCCACCGTGCCGTAGAAGTTCACCGTGCAAGCGCCCGTCTGAATAGCGGTGCCCCACGGATCCTTCGAGGTGTTGGCGATGGCAAGACCAGTATCGAACCCGGCCTGATTGGACACGAACGGGAACAGGATGTTCGAGCGGCAGGAGTTGATGGTCAGCATGTTCCTGTTGGAAGCGGTGTCCACGAAGCGCGGGATCGAGGCCGCGGCCGAGGAGGTCGCAGTGGTCGAAATCGGAGCGTAGTTACCGTTCACACTGGAGGTGCCGAGGCTGGGCAGGTTGGCGCCGGTGTTGGGAACGTAGGCGATCACCACACGAGCGTCCATGCGCTCGAAGGCGGTCGTGTCGGTTTCGATCACTTCCCACACAGCCGAGCCAGCGCCGCCCACTACCGAAACCTGCGAGATGCCACCCAGTTCGGCCGAGCCGTTGATGACTGCCTGGAAGGGACCAGCGCCGTTCACGTCGGTCACGGCCTGGCGGGCATAACCCGTAGTGACCGTGGCGCCAGCCGATGAGCCTTGGTTCGAGGTGACATTCGTCAGGGTTTCCGTCCAAACCTGGACACCATTCTGGACGTTCACGAAGCGGGCCATCAGGCGGGTGCCATGGTCAGCGAGACCCATCGAGCCACCGGTGGTGCCGGTAGTTGCCGAGCCATTGACCGTGGCCTCCCAACGGGTACCGTTCGGAGCGGCCTTCATGAAGCCGGATTCCGTCTGGTAGATCACGCCAAGACGATCCTGGCGGATCGGAGTCGGGGGACTGTTGGGACGGACCGGAGCAGCGTCGTTGCGGCGCTTGAAGGCCGACGGGAAGGACTGTTCGGTGAAGCGGAGGCTGAAAGCCACGCTGTCGCACTTGGTTCCCTGAGCCGCGAGGGCCTTGCTGGGGTCAGCAGCGAAGCTCTTGTTGCCCGCTTCGCACTGTAAGCAGGTCGCCGCGTTCGCAACCGTGAACGACAGCGAGGGCTGGGCGTTGGCAACGGTCGGGGTCGGGTTGGTGATCGGCACGGCAATCGGGTTCGACACACCGGACGCGTTCGTGGCAATGAAGAGCTGCACGGGGAACACGTTCGATGCCGTCGCGCCCAGCTGGCTCGCGTTCACGCGCACATTAGTGATGCGGATCACGCGGGTCGTCAGGGTGCCCGGCGGGTCAAACGGAATACCTTGCCAGATCAGGGAGTTGGACGAGATCTGACGGGCCTGGTAGGCGTTGCCACGATAGGTCGAGCCTACGTTGACAGAGGTACCCGGGTTATAGGTGCCCACGCCATTACCGGTACCGGTGTGCGCGCCGCAAACACCCTGGATGAGGGTCTGACCGGAGCCGGTCGGCACCGACGACGGATAGGCCGAGCCACCGCAGAGGGTCTGATCGTTTTCAGACGGTTCGTCGATGAACAGCACGGCTTCCGTGAAGCTGCCCGTGCCGGCCGACGTGTTCAGCAAGCGGCTCGTGATATTGATCGAGGGCTGTGTGAACACCTGGAAGTTCACCTGACGGAGGTTCTCGGCCGCGCCGGCGGGGGTACCGCCATTGCATTGAATCAGAACGTCACCGACCAGCTCCGCCACGCCTTCTGAACGAATGTTCGGCGTACCGGCAGCCTGAGCCGTGCAGTTCAGGGGTACCTGACCAAAAGCCGTGGTAGCGCCAAAGGCGAACACGGCGAGAGTCAGGAACGACTTGCGAAAATCAAGCATTTCCTTCTCCTTGTGCAATCTTCGGATTGATGTGAATTGTGGGGAGTCTCTTCAACCTGAGCCTCAAAATCCCGCTCGAACAGAAGGTTTAATAAGACGGGCGCAGGCATATGAGCATTCCACCAAGCCGGTTAGCCCTGGGGCCTTTTCTCCAGTCTGTCGTCCGCTTACCATCTGTACTTTACTGTCTACTCTTTATCTATGCTTTTTCTTTTTCTATCGTTCGTGCTCTCGGGACTCATTCGTAAATGAATGCAAGCTCTATGACCACCTGAGACGTAGTCAAATTATTAGTATCACTTCCAACAAACCCATGTCAAGACCATCTGCCGTGCTTGCAAAGACACACAGCTTCGCGCGCGGGCCTGGGGATCCTTCATTGGCGAAAGAAGTACCAGCCCCCGATTTAACCATATTCCTGTCTGGCCGTCAACAGATTATTAGCCGGACGGCCCGTTTTTCTCATTGAACGGCAAGGACCACAGGTTGAGCCTGCACCCCTTGGATGGCAAGGGTTAGCCTGACGGCGAGGCCTGGAGGCAGTCCAGACGGTAAAGAAAGATTAATCTGATACAGCCCCGGGAAGCCTGGTGCGGCGCCCGCATACGCCGCCTGAAGCGGCACCCCCTCGATCGCGCCAGTGACCGGAGCCGCGGTGACCTGCAGTGCGCCCTGGGCCCGGAGCGCGCCGAAGCCCGTGCCGTAAACCACGATGACGCCGCCGCGCCGGGCCGGATTAGTGATAGAGTTCACCGTTCCTTCCTGGTTGAGAATGGCGCCCCGATTCCCGCCCAGCGTGAAGACCGCGGGCGAGACAGCGTCGAGTTCAATCACCTGCTCGGCCCCGCCAAAAGGCGACTCGATCCGGAGCGTATGCGCACCCGGCTGCGCGGACGGCGGAATCTGGAAGTTCACCTGGAAGGGCGTGGACGCGAGCACGGTGGCCTCGTCACCATCCAGAAAGACCCGCGTGGAGCGGCCAGGCAGCGCGAGGCCGCTGCCGAAGACCGAGGCCAGCGTCCCCGGTGACAGCGCCGGCGTAAACGTCGCGGCATTCAGCACCGACGCAGCGGTGAAGGCCGCTTGCTGAGCGGCTAGCGTCCAGTTGGAGGCGGGCCGGCTGAGGGCAAAGGTGCCTGGAAGCGATGCGGTGGCGGTATAGCGGCTGGCCACGGTGCCAAGGTCAGTGACCAGGAAGGGCTCATCCCCGGAGCCGGCAAGCGTGAGTTGATAGGAGGGCTGCTGTCCGTCGCAGGAGCGGAAGCGCAGTGGTTCTATCCCGCCGGCCGTTCCCGGCGCGGGCCAGGATACGGAAAACCCACAGGCGCCGGCGGGCGAGGTCACGTCCGCTTCGGCCGTGGTGGTGACCACCAGAAATCCGAGCGCCGAAGCCGCTCGCGGCGCAAAACGCAGGGCCGCGGCCAGGCGGGTACGCGGACGCTGGAGATACTCATTCAGCGTGGCGCGGCGCAGCGCCGGGTTCGGATCGTGCACTAGGATTTCGCCCGTCGAACCCACGCCGATGGCGACGATGAAGTGCGCCGTTTCTGCGCCTGCCTCGCTGCCCAGAGCGAGCGCCAGCAACACGGGCGCATTCTGCCCCAGGGCGTCGCGAATGGGGTTCACGCGTGTCTCCGCCGTGATGGGCACGTTGGCGATATCGAGACTGCCGTTGACGAAGGCCGCCAGCCGCCACGGGTTTACGTTCTTTTCGCCCGCGCCGCTCGGCCGGCCGATAAAGCCATCGCACACGCGCACGCCTTGCGCGTCGAACACGCAGAACTCGCGCAGAAATCTGTTGAGCAGCGGCGGGTCAGCAGGGCCGTTGGGCGAGCCGAGTTCGCCGGTACCCTGGTAGTAGCGCAACATCGACGCGGCGGAGACAAGCAGCGCGCCTGCGTCGGCGATTCTTACCGCCTCGTTGCCGAGGTTCGGATCGTCGGCCAAGCCCGTCTGGTTGAGCCGCGGGAAATTGGGCAACGCGCCGGCGCGCGAGGTGGCGGCGAAGGTAACGATGTCGCGCCCGGAGGCGGCGGTGGCGAGAGCGGGAGACTCAGCGAGAGCCAGACGCAGGAACGCGCGGGCGCGGCCGCGTTCATCGGTGAGGGCGACCGCCGCTTCAATCTGCGCGCCCGGCGAGGCATCCCAACGCACGGGCACGCCCACCAGCGGCACCCTGTTTTCATCGGTCACCAGCACTTCCAGCGGCTGCGGGAGCCGAGCGCCGGGCACGCCGGATTGGAGGTTGCCGCTGACGATGGTGACATCGGTGAGCACCTCTGCGCCGGACTGCACGACGTAAGAACCCGCGGCAAGCGCGCGCGTGTTGTTCACGTCGGCCGCGCGCAGATTCACCAGACCCGACGGCGCGCTGGCCGGCACGAAGAGTTCCCAGGCAAACGCGCCCGTTTGCGTTTGGACCACGAAATCCGGCTGGCTGCCGACGGTGATGCGGAGCGTGGCGCCCTGGTCAAAGCCGCCGGCGGCAATGCGGATGCGGCTGCCCGCGGCTACTGTGCCGGGAGTGGCCGAAATCTGCGGGCGGCGCTGGCGTTCTTCGACCGTGGCTTCGGCGTCGCCCGGCGCGTAGGTGAGGAGCCCGCCTTCAAAATCCTGCCGCCGGCGTCCGGAGGTGACGAACTCATCGCCCGTGGGCAACCCCATCGTGCCCGCCGCGCCGCCGAGCGACTGGTATTTGGCGAGTACGAGGCCGGAAACGAGGAATGCGCGATTGGTTAGCGAGCCGGTTTGGTGCGCGACATACACGCCGCCCGTGAACGGCTGCGCAAGGCCGAGCGTGGCAGCGAAACTCAGCACCTGCTCCACGGGTCCGCGCGGGAGCCCCGCCGGGCCGGCTTCGTAATTCTGCTGCTGCCAGCGCGTGAGAATGGGCGCGGCCACCAGTTGCACGGGGCTGCCGCCCAGCGCGCCGCCGGCAAAGAGCTGGCGTCCGGCGGTGGAGGCGTCGGCCAGCGGGTAGCCGAGCGCGCCGCCCGGGCCGCCGAGTTCGAGGTACCTCACCAGCGTGGCGCCGGTCACCACGAAAGTGTTGGAGCCCGCGTCACTCCGCGCAAGCAGGTAACGCGCCGTGGAGTTGGGGTCCGCGGGCGCGAGTTCTTGGATGAACCCGGTGCCCACGCGCCGCACCGGGCTGGGCGACGGGATGCGGACGCTCAGCCGGTTGCGCGTCACGGCGTCGGCAAACGACTGCTGAATGGCCGTGGTGGGCGCTCCTTCGCCGATCTGACAGCAGGGCGCGGTAACAAAATAGGTGACGGCGCGGCTGAAGCGGCCTTCGCTCACGGCGGTGATATTGGCGGTACCGCCGCCCACGGCGCGAATCGTGGCGGATTGGGCGCTCGACTGTTCAATCGCCAGCACGCGCGAGTTGGTGGTGACCCAGGAGACCGGGCGGCCATCGAGAAGCGAACCGTTGGCCGAGTACGTCTGCGCGCGCAGCGTGACGGTTTCGCCGAGGTTCAGGCGGTCTGTGATGGACGAGCCGGTGACGATGACCGAGCCCACCGGGAGGCGGAGTTCGGGCGTTTGACCGAGGTCGTACTCGATCGCGCCGCCTTCGAACGTCTGGCGGCGGCGGCCATTGGCAAGCGTCTGCACTTCGGTGAGCGGCATGCCGAGGAAGCCCGCCTCGGCGCGGTTGGCGGCGTAGGCCCTGTAGACGGGGTCGGAGACGAGGAGTAGCCGCCCGGAGAGCGTACCGGCGGTCATGTTGTAGAGGGCGCCCAAGGCGAAGCGTTGCACGGTGGCGACGGCGCCGGTGGCCGCACCCGAGGCAATGGCGGTTTCCTCGGCGTTGATGGCGGGGCCGAGTGCGCCGATGCCCACCTGGCGCCAGCGGGTGAAGAACGGGTCTTTGATGTTGAAGTTCGTGCCGTTCTGATTGCCGGCGTTGAAGACGAAGAGCGCGTGGTTCTTGTCGAAAAGCTGATAGGTGCAGACGTAGGATTCAATCGCCGGGCAGGTCGCGGTGTCGGTGGTGGGGTAGCCGGCGGTGTTCACGCCCACGCTCTGGAGGTAGGAGTAGAGCGCGGGCGACATCTGCAGCACGGTGTCGACGCCTTGGACGACGGCGCTGTCAAGCGAGTTGGCGCGGACGAGGGCGTACCGGAGCGGGTTGTTCGCAGTGCCGCCGGTGACGGCGTTGAACTCCTGGACCAGGCCCGTGGAGCCGAAGCGGCGGACATCGGCGACGGGCGGGAGTGTAGTGAGGTTCTGGAACGACCCACGGTAGTAGGAGCGGAGAAACTCGCGGCGGATGGTCTCGCTCACCGGGCCGCTGCCGATATCGACGGTTTGGGCAGGGGCGAGCATGGCGGCGCACAGCAGTGCGAGTGCAGCGGACAGCAGGAGTTTCATCGCTTGGCTTGAAGGGACGGGATCTTCTATATTATTAAACCGCCCGGTGTGCGGGGAAGTTGCGGATCAATCTGAATGGGGCGGCTACTAAGGCGCCATCCAACAATTAGTTCACAATCTGTTTCGGATGCAAGGTGTAGTTCCATCTGCCGAGAGTGTCGTGGAGTACGAGGTTGAGCCGTCACATTTCGGCATCCGTGACTTTGGTCCCTTTGGGATAGTGGTCGGCGATCAACTGGGCAGTGACGACAAGGCCT
>Ga0194122_10006544_pt1 | contig 10483 bp, 8 predicted proteins | sample TA2MahCa10mmetaG_FD_155487 | JGI IMG/M metagenome (GOLD analysis project Ga0194122, IMG submission 155487) | Freshwater microbial communities from Lake Tanganyika, Tanzania - TA2015021 Mahale Deep Cast 10m | ecosystem: Environmental > Aquatic > Freshwater > Lake | place: Tanzania: Lake...
CGTCCCCGGATGAAGTCCACGGCATGGCGCGTCAGTACGTCGGTGATATATCCGCGTTCCTGCGTCGGCATTCCATCGATATTCATCGGCGGGTCGGCCGATTCCCCCGGCCGGCGAAGCTCACCCAACGATCGAAGCCCGGGCGCGGCGAGTCGTCGACGCCCATGTGCCACTTGCCAATGAAGGCCGTGGCATAGCCGGCGTGATCGTGCAGTCGGCGGGGCCACGTGTCGAGGCGATGGCTGGCGGCGGATAGGTCGGTGTTGTCGACAATGCCGTTCTCGCTCGGATACAGACCGGTGAGGAACGTGGCGTGGCTCGGCGAGCACAGCAGCGTCACGGCGAAGGCGTTCCTATAGAGCACTCCTTCGCGAGCGAGGCGATCCACGTTCAGGATCTGCGCAAACGGATGGCCGGTGCAACCGAGTTCGTCAAAGCGCAGATCGTCCACCAGCACAAACACGAAGTTGAGCCGGCGCGGCGCGGCCGCAAACAACGAGCCCAGCATCGCGCGTCGGCTTACAGCGCCGACGCCGGTTTCCTGGCGGTCCACTCGGTTACCCAATCGATGAAGCTCTTGTACCAAAGCATCGAGTTCTGCGGCTTGCCGATCCAATGGCCTTCGTCGGGATACAGCAGGAGCTTGGACGGCACTTTCTGCGTCTGCAGCGCGGTGAACAACTGCAGACCCTGGCCATAGGGGACGCGGAAGTCGAGTTCGCCGTGAATCACCAGCGTGGGTGTTTTGAACTCGCGCACAAAGTTCGAAGGCGACCAGCGCTCATGCACCTCAGGCGTCTCCCACGGCATGCCGCCGAACTCCCACTTGGCGAACCACAACTCTTCGGTCTCACCGCCCATCGACTTCAAATCGTAGACACCGGCATGGCACACCATCGCGCGGAAACGCTGCGTGTGGCCTTGCATCCAATTCATCATGTAGCCGCCGTAGCTGCCGCCCGCCGCGGCGAAACGGTTCGGGTCTGCCCACGACTCCTTCGTGACGTGATCCACCACGGCCATGATGTCGTCATACACCTTACCGCCCCAATCGCCGCTCACTTCGTCGGTGAAGCGCTGGCCGTAGCCGGTGGAGCCGCGCGGATTCGGCATCACGACCACGAAGCCCGCGGCGGCAAACACCTGCGGATTCCAGCGGTAGCTCCAGCTCTCTCCCCACGCGCCTTGCGGACCGCCGTGAATGAGAAACAGCACCGGGTAGCGCTCGTCTTTCCTGAAATTCGGCGGCTTCACGACGAAGCTGTGCACCTGCGCGCGTTCTGCGCCTTCGACCCAGAATTCTTCGAGGGGCGTGAGTTGATAGAGCGCGAGGATGTCGTCGTTAAAACGCGTGAGCGGCTGCGGCGACCCGCCTCCGGACACAGCCTTGTAGATCTCCATGGGGCGCGAGCCGCTCACTTCGGCGTAGATCATCGTCTTGCCGTCTGGCGTGAACTGCGCTTCTTCGATGTGGCTGGAGCCGGTGACGACGGGCTTTGAAGCACCGCCAGTGATGGGCACCATGTGAATGGCGCTGCGGCCGCGGTCTTCCACGGAGAAGAAGATGCGCTTGGAGTCTGGCGAGAAGGTGATGGAACCGACGTTGCGATCGAGGCCCTCGGTGAGTGCGTTGCCGCGGCCCGTGGAACGATCGAGCAGCATCAGGCGCCAGCGGTCGCTTTCAAATCCCGCGCGCGCCTGGGAGCGATAGGCGAGCCACCGGCCATCGGGCGAATAGACCGGCGAGTTGTCCGCGCCCAGGTTGTCGGTGATGCGGCGCACTTCGCCGCCGCCGGCCGGGACGACGTAGAGGTCCGCGTTGGTACTCGTCGCCGGAGACGAGTCGGCATTCATCGCAAACGCTACTTCGTTGCCGTCGTAGGAGGCCGCGTAATCGTCGTTGCCGCCGAGCGAGAAGGGCGGCACGTCGTTGGGGCCGGGAGTCAGGTCACGCGGCGCGCCGCCTTCTGCGCTGACGGCGAACAGGTGCTTACGGCGCGGGCCCTGCCACTGATCCCAGTGCCGGTAGAGGAGCGATGTGTAGATGCGCGCCTTCACCTTACTGTTCTTGTCGGCCTCGAGGCTCTTGGCGTTGCAAGCCTCGCCGGTGCAATCCGGGTAGACCTCGCTGATGAAGATCAGTTGCTTGCCGTCGCCGGTCCAGGTGACGCCGTCGGCTTCGGTGGCGATGGTGGTGAGTGGCTTTTGGTTTTTGCCGTCCGGGTCCATGGTCCAGACCTGTTGCGCACCGCCGCGGGTGGAGATAAACGCGAGGCGCTTGGAATCAGGCGACCATCGTGCGCGAAAGTTGTTGCCCTCGGTGGTGAGTTGCACTGGCGCTCCACCGGCGAGCGGCACAGTCCAGATCTGGCGCGGCTTGGTGTTGGCTTCGACGTCGATACGCTGCACGGTGAACACGACGGCCTTGCCGTCGGACGAAAGCTGGTGGTCGCTGACGCGCGCGAGCTTCATCATCACGTCGGCCGTGAAGGGCTTTTTGGATTGCGCAAGAGAAAGGACCGCGAAAAGACCGACCACGGCCGCAAGTCGACACATGACCTCAGTGTAGCGGTTAGCGCGCGGGCGGGAGCAACTGCGCGACGGGGACGCGGACCGATGTGCCGGCATCGAGGTGGAGTAGCGCGGTTTCTGTTTCGCCGAGCGTCTGGCGGGTGGCGTACTCGTCGTCTTGCGGATTGGTGTAGATCTCAAGGGCACGAGTGTGGAGATTGAGGATCCAGTAGATGCGAATACCCGCGCGAGCGTAGATGCGGAGTTTCATGCCGCGGTCGCGTGAAAGTGAGGAGTCGGCCACTTCGACCACAAGGGCAACGTCCTTGGGACCTGGGTTCCGGTCACGATAGTCCGCAGTGCGGCCGCGGATAATCGAGGCGTCGGGTTCTGGTTCACTATTCGCGGTCGTGATGGGCGACTGTTCGTCTACATACCAGCCTGAGGGAGTGACATCCCGAAGAGCATCGCACGTTTGGCGTGTAGCGATGCGATGGTCTGGATTCTTCGGCATCTTTTCAACAACCAGCCCCTCGAGCAACTCTACGCGATCATTGTCGTCGAAGGCCCCCGCATCGATCAGGGTATGGTAACGTTCCACTGACATACGCCACAGGCCTTCGGGCCAGTCGTGTGGCGGCGGTGCCGGGAGCGTTGCCATATCTACATTATGCTCTTTGCTATTGCCGGCGGCAAGAAACTCCTGGCCCGGCCGATAAGCTCCTTGAACATGCGCGACGTCTGCCTGGGCCGCCAAGCCATCTACGACCGCAAACGCCGCGTCGTTGGGTGGGAACTACTATTCCGTACGGCCGATGGCGTAAGGGTTGGGTTGAAGGACGGTACCCAGGCCACGGCGCAGACGCTGTTGAGTTCGATCGTCGAAATCGGCCTGGAGCGCATCACCGACGCCGGTGAACCCGTGTATCTCAACTGCACCCGCGAGTTTCTGAACCAGCCGCCGCTGTTGCCGCCGGATCGTTGCGTGCTGGAGGTGCTCGAAGACATCTCCATGGATGACTCGCTGCTTGCGGCGCTCGACCACTTGCGAGATCAGGGCTACCAAATTGCGCTCGACGACTTTGTCTATGAGCCGCGCCTCGCGCCGCTGGCGAAACGGGAGCATATCGTCAAGGGAGACGTGCTGGCGTTGGGCCTGGCGGGTCTGGAGAGTCAGGTGCGGCAACTGCTGCCGTTCGGCGTGACGCTGCTGGCCGAGAAGATCGACTCGGAAAAGGAGTTCGAGGCCTGCAAGCGGATGGGCTTCGATCTGTTTCAGGGCTACTATCTGCGCCGGCCGGACACGCTGACGGCCAAAGGGGCGCAGACCAACAAGCTGTCGGCGCTGGTGCTGCTCAGCGAGTGCCACAAAGACGACGCGGACCTCACCAAGGTGGCCCGCATTCTTTCGTCTGACCCGGGCCTGAGCTACAAGACGCTGCAACTGGCCAACGGCACGTTATTTCAAGTCCACACGCCTATTGCCTCCATCCCGCAAGCCGTCGCCGTGATCGGGCTCGATGCGCTGGCCCGCTGGTCTACGTTGTTAATGCTCGCCGGCCTCTCCGATTGCCCGCCGTCGTATCTAGAACGGGCCTTGGAGCGCGGGCGCATGTGTGAGTTGCTGGCGCGGCAAACCGGCCTTGCCGAGCAGAGCGCGTATCTGGCGGGGCTGCTGTCGATACTCGACTCAGCCATGGGCGTGCCGCTGAAGGATCTCGCGCCGCGCCTGCCACTGAGCGGCGAGATCAGGGCCGCGCTGTCGGACCGGTCTGGGAGCCTTGGCAATCTTCTTGAGGCCGTTACCTCGTACGAAGCGGGCCGCCCCGTGCCAGGGCCGGCGCCGGTGGCCACGATGGAACGTTGCTTCTGGGAGTCCTGCGAATATGCTCGCCAGACCTCCACGCTGCTGGGCCTCAAAAACAGCGCCTGACGGCAGGCTGGGGCGGGCTGGATGTTACAATGAGGGCTTCCCGCAACCGGAACCACCAGCAATGATTCGAGCGTTTCGGGGCAAGACCCCGCAAGTTGCGCCCTCGGCCTATGTCGACGCGAGCGCGCAGGTCATCGGCGACGTCATCATCGGCGAAAAGTCCAGCGTATGGCCCAACGCGACGCTGCGCGGCGATGTGCATTCGCTGCGCATCGGCAGCCACACCAATATCCAGGACGGTTCGGTGCTGCATGCCGACTTTCCTGATTTTCCGTTGACACTCGGAGACCGCGTCACCGTGGGGCATCTGGTCATGCTGCACGGCTGCACCGTAGAAGACGACGCGCTGATCGGCATCGGCGCGGTGGTTCTCAATGGCGCGCGCATTGGCCGTGGGTCGGTGATTGCTGCCGGCGCGCTGATTCCCGAAGGCATGGCAGTGCCGCCCTACAGCATGGTGATGGGCATGCCCGGCAAGATCCGCCGCGAGATCACGCCGGAGGAGCGCGAGCGCTTCAAGGTGAACGCCGAACACTACGTGGAGTTGTGCGAAGAGTATCTGAAGGAGAAGGCGTAGATGATTCGCGCCGTCAAAGGGACGCGCGATATTCTGCCGCCGTCTTCGAGCGTGTGGAACCACGTCGAGGCCGTGGCGCGCGCCGTCTTCCGCAGCTACAACTACCAGGAAATCCGCACGCCGATCTTCGAAGAGACACAGTTATTCTTACGCGGCGTGGGCGAAGAGACTGACATCGTCACCAAGGAGATGTACACCTTTCCGGACCGCGGCGGTGAATCGCTGACGCTGCGCCCGGAAAACACCGCATCGGTAATCCGTGCCTACATTGAGCACCGCCTGGATCAGCTTCCCGGCTTGCAGAAGCTCTACTACATCGGCCCGATGTTCCGCCGCGAGCGCCCACAGAAGGGACGCTACCGGCAGTTTTCGCAGATCGGCGCCGAAGCGATCGGTTCGCCTTCGGCCATGGTGGATGCCGAGGTGATCGAAATGGTGGCCGAAGTGCTCACGCGTTGCGGACTCACCGGATTTTCGATCGACGTCAACTCGGTGGGGTGCCCGGCGTGCCGGCCGAAGTTTATCGAAGCCTTGCGCCAGCGCCTTGAGAGCGTCGCCCCGCAGATGTGCGGCGATTGCCAGCGCCGCGCCACCACCAATCCGCTGCGTGTGCTCGATTGCAAGGTCCCGGAGGATCAGCCCATCATCGACGCGCTCCCGTCGATTCACGAGCACCTGTGCGCCGATTGCGCCGGGCATTTCGAACTGGTGAAGACATTGCTGTCCGACCGTGCCATCCCGTATGAAGTGAAGCCCCGGCTGGTGCGCGGGCTCGACTACTATACGCGCACCACGTTTGAGTTCACCCACGGAGCGCTCGGAGCGCAGAACTCGATTCTCGGCGGAGGCCGCTACGACGGGCTCGCCGAACAGCTCGGCTCGAAGGTCCCGGCGCCCGGCATCGGTTTTTCGATCGGCGAGGATCGCCTCGTGATGTCGATCGAGGAAACGCAACCGGACACCGCGCGCCCGGTGCTGGATCTCTTTTTGGCGCCGCTCGGCCCGGCCGCCGTGCGCCATTGCGCCGCACTCGCCTACGATCTACGGAAGAAGAACACGGTGGTGGAGGTAGGCGCCGACGGCAGGCTGAAGCGCGTCATGGAAACCGCCAACAAGCTCGCGGCCCGTTACGTATTGATCGTGGGCGAGAATGAAATGAACGCTGGCGCCTATGCCTTGAAAGACATGGCGTCCGGCGAACAAACCACGGTGACGCGCGAGCAACTCCTGGCCAGATTCTGAGAAAGACAACGATGGAAACAACGTCCGTACCTTTGGATTTTCTCGGCGACCTTCGCCGTACGCACGACTGCGGTTCAATTCGCCTTGCCGACGAAGGCAAGCGCGTGTTGCTGATGGGCTGGGTGCACCGGCGCCGCGATTTGGGCGCCCTCATCTTTATTCACCTGCGTGACCGCGAGGGCGTGACGCAGTGCGTGTTCCGCTCAGAGGAACAGGCCGAGTCGCACAAGAGAGCCGAACTGCTGCGCCCTGAATACGTCGTCGCCGTGGAGGGCGTGGTGGAACGCCGGTCTGCCGACACCATCAACGCCAACATCATCACGGGCAAAGTAGAAGTAGTGGTGGACAAGCTGTACATCCTGAACGAATCGCGCACGCCGCCGTTTCCGATGGAAGATACGGTGGACGTCAGCGAAGAGTCGCGCCTCAAGTACCGTTATGTCGACCTGCGCCGTCCGCGCATGCAGCGCAACATCATATTGCGATCGCGTGCCGCGCTCGAAGTTCGCCAGTACCTTTACGAGCAGGGGTTCCTCGAAATCGAAACGCCCTTTATGACTCGCTCAACGCCCGAAGGCGCGCGCGACTACCTGGTGCCGTGCCGCACGCAACCGGGCACGTTTTACGCACTGCCGCAGTCGCCGCAGATCTTCAAGCAACTCCTGATGGTGGCCGGCTACGACAAGTACTTTCAGATCGTACGCTGTTTCCGCGATGAAGACTTGCGGGCGGACCGCCAACCCGAGTTCACCCAAATCGATCTTGAGATGTCTTTCCCGCAGCAGGATCAGATCTTTGAAGCGATTGAGCCGCTCATGCAGCGGATCTGCAAGGTGGCCGGTTTCGATCTAGCTGCGCCGTTTCCGCGTATGACGTACGACCAGGCCATGCAAAGCTACGGCAGCGACAAACCGGACCTGCGCCTGCCGCCGTTCTTCAACGTGGCGGACCTGTTCAAAGACGGCGGCATCGCCGCGCCGGACATGCCGTTGCTCGCGATTGTGACACCCAAGACCGCGGGCTTGTCACGCAAAGAACGCGACGACCTGAAGGCGTTCGGCCAGGAGCGCGGCCTGCGCGTGTTTGACGACGCCAAGCGCCTGGAGCGCGACTTCCCCGAAGCGATGGTGGAAGTGCGCAAGCGCACTGGCGCGGGTGAAGAAGATCTGTTGATTCTGGCCGGCGTGGGCGAAGCGCCTAAGGGGCAGCGGCCCGACGAAACGGTCCTGAAAGCCGCGGGGCAGTTGCGCATGCACATCGGCGCCAAGTACAACGACAAGCACAAGCTGCTTGACCCGGCTGTCTTCAAGTTCCTTTGGGTGGTGGACTTCCCGATGTTTGAGTGGGACGAGGAAGACGAGCGTTGGGTGGCGGCGCACCATCCGTTCACCTCGGTTTTGGATGAACACATTGAGAAGCTATCGGCGGACCCGGCCGGGTGCCGCGCCAAGAGCTACGATATGGTGCTGAACGGCGTGGAACTGGCCTCGGGCTCGATTCGTATTCACCGGCGCGACGTGCAGTCGAAGGTGTTTGACGCGCTGGGGATGTCGCAGGAAGAGGCCAAGGCGCGCTTCGGCTTCCTGCTCGAAGCGCTGGAGTACGGCGCCCCACCACACGGCGGCGCGGCCGTGGGCTTTGACCGGTTGATCATGATTCTCGCCGGCGAGACCTCGATCCGCGACGTGATCCCTTTCCCCAAAACGGCCAAGGGCACGGACGTGATGTGCGAAGCGCCGAACGAAGCGTCACCGCGCCAGTTGCGCGAGTTGGGCGTGCAGTTGAAGAAAGCGCCGTCGCAGTCCTAAGAACCCGGCGCGGGGCAAAACGCGAAACGGGGACGCGCGGTGGCGATCCGCACGTCCCCGTCTTCGTTGTTTGCCGGGAGGATGGAGGGAGTTGCCTTCCGGTGTCCATTCTCCTCGAGGGAGAAAGCCTGCTTTAATTCCCCGGCCGGCGTTTCAGCGTCGGACGCTCTTCTTCGTCCTCGGCCTTCGGCTTCTCGTTGCCATCCGAATCCACGCGGCCCGAACCTGGCTTCTTCAGCCGCGGCTTGCCTGCGTCCTTATCATCGCCCGTCGGCTTCCGCTTGTTCAGCAGCAGGGCCAAACGGCCTTTGATGTCGTTGAACTCCGACGTGGTAACCACGTATTCCGGCTTCGCCTTCAGAATCTCCTGAATATTCTTCTGCGAGTTCGTGATGCGGTCTTCGGTCAGAGGGTGAGACGAAAACACCTTGGCCATGGTTCCCGGCTTGCGCTTCTCCTCGGACTGGAGCTTTTCGAAGAAGTCGACGAACGCCGTCGGATCGTAGCCGGCCTTATAGAGATACTGCAAGCCTAGCAAATCCGCTTCGGTTTCAAAACCGCGCGAGAAGGAGAGGAAACCGATCGGCACCAGCACGCTGGCCGCCTGACGGGCGCCATAGCCGGCCCACCCACCCATGAAGATGAGCGGAATCGTCGCGAGATTCACAATTTGGCCGCGCGTGGCTTGACGGGTACCATGGCGTGCGGCGATGTGCGCAATTTCGTGAGCCATCACGCCGGCCAGTTCCGCTTCACTGTCGGCGCGCAGAATCAGGCCCGTGTTCACGAAAAAGAAGCCACCGGGCAGTGCGAAGGCGTTCACTTCCTCGGCGTCGATCACCTTGATCGTCACCGGCACCTTTACGTCGGAATTCCGCACGAGGTTTTGGCCCACGCGGTTCACGTATTCGGCAATCACAGGATCGTCGACAATTTTGGATTGGCGCTCGATGTCCTGCGCCACGCCCTTGCCCAGCGCGATCTCCTTTTCGAGTGAATACCAGTTAACGCCCTTACCCACGTCGCGCTCGCCGATCTGCTCAACGTCCTTCTTGCCGTTCTTCCCTTGCTTTTTCTTCGCTTCCTCGGTCTCCTTTTTGGTGGGCAGTTTGGTTTGCCCCTTGGCGGAAGACGGGGTAGGGGCAGCGGGTTTGTCTTCGTTGGCAGCCCAGCCGGAGGCGGAAGACAACAGGAGCGCGGCTGCGGTGGCAGCGCGGAGTACCGAGTGCGCGGTGCGCTTCATGGGAACTGTACCTCCCAGTCGACGGGGTTACGGACTGCTTTCAGTATACGCCTCTCGATCAGGTCCGCAAGAACCCCTAATGGGTTTAACGTATCCTCGAAAACATGGGTTTCCACAATAATGTAAACTGCGCGGGCCCGGGGGCGCTTCGTGAGCACTTTCCGGTGAGCCGGAACCTTGTGTACCTGAATCACGCGGCTGTGGCGCCTCTGGTGAAGCACGCCGCGGACGCGATGACGGCTCTCGCCACCGACGCTTGCGAGTGGGGCTCACTCCAGTACGATGTTTGGTTGGATGCCTACGAGGGCCTGCGAGTTGCAGCCGCCGCCTTGATCGGGGCGCACCGCGACGAGATTGCCATCGTGAAGAATACGTCCGAGGGCATCGCGACGGTGGCGATGGGGATCGACTGGAGGCCGGGCGACAAGGTGGTGGCCTTTCACGAGGAGTTTCCGTCGAACTACTATCCGTGGAAGCGTCTGGAGGCGCGCGGCGTGAAGGTAGAGTGGGTTTCGATCTACCATCCGCTGGATACCGTGGATCAGGCCGCCCGCGGCGCACGGCTCCTGGCTGTTTCGCACGTGAACTACCTTACAGGACATCGCGTGGACCTCGATGCGCTGGGCGAGATCTGCGCGCGGCACGGATGCTTCTTCTTCGTGGACGCGATTCAGGGGCTCGGCGTGTTTCCGATTGACGTGCGGCGCAGCCGCATCCACGCGCTGGCGGCGGACGGGCACAAGTGGCTCCTGGGGCCGGAAGGCTGCGGCGTACTCTACATTCAAAAAGACAGGATGGACGAAATCGAGCCGGTAGAGTTCGGCTGGACCAATTCCGTCTCTTACCTCGACTATGCGTCGCGCGACATGACGCTTCGATCTGATGCCGGGCGCTATGAATGCGGCACGCTGAACACTATTTCGATTTTCGGGTTACGCGCGTCGATTCAATTTCTGAACGCGGCGGGCGTCGAGCGGGTGTCGGCGGCGGTGCTGGATCTGGCGGGCCGCATTGAGGCGGGCGCCCGCGCGAAGGGCTACGAGTTGGCGGCGGTGCGGACGGCACAGTCGGGTTCAGGCATCGTGAGCATCCGGCATCCGCGGGTGGACGCGCGATTGATTGTGAAGCAACTCCGCGACGAACGGATCGTGGCCGCGCCGCGGCAGGGT
>Ga0194122_10006546_pt1 | contig 10480 bp, 11 predicted proteins | sample TA2MahCa10mmetaG_FD_155487 | JGI IMG/M metagenome (GOLD analysis project Ga0194122, IMG submission 155487) | Freshwater microbial communities from Lake Tanganyika, Tanzania - TA2015021 Mahale Deep Cast 10m | ecosystem: Environmental > Aquatic > Freshwater > Lake | place: Tanzania: Lake...
CCACAGTGGAGAGTGGTGCAGCCAAGACCCTGGCAATGCGACGGAGCGTGCAGCGCTCATGGCGCAGGTCAACGGCGCGTTGCAGTTGCAGTGGATCGAGCGTCTGCCGCTGGGTGCGGCGAACACTCCGTCGATCCACCAGCGCAGGAGCACCGCCTGAGCGGTAGCGCGCCAGCCACTTGTAGGCAGTCCGGACGCTGATCCCTGACTGAGCAGCCAGGAAAGCGAGGGTTTCACCGTGATCAATGTGTCGACGCAGCAACCGTTCTCGGCCGAGGGGTGTCAGCCGAGCATTCGGGTGGGTATGCATGGAATGTGAGCTCAGGGGACGGGGGTGACACACCGACCCTGACGAGCTCACACCCCTTTGTCAGCTGAACAACCTGCTGGGACTACACACCTAGATCAGAAACTCGCTGGCCCGGCCCTCAGGCAATTCGAGCGGCAGGGTCATGGCCTTGCCAAGCCGGGGCTTATCGGTGGTGGTGCTGAGCCAGCCGCGCACCTGCTCCGTCACCCCCAAACCATTGAGATTCGCCACCAGTTCATCGAGCTTCTCGCCGTATTCCTCGCTCGTCATCGGGAACGACTGCTGTTCGAGATAACCCCACATCACCTGGAGATAGAGACGGCCGCGGCGCACGATCAACTGCAGGTCGTAGGAGGCCTGCCAGCGCTGGCGCAGGATCTGGAGAATCTCAGCGCTGCTGAGCGGAGCATCGGACGGCTGAGTCACGGAGGCGGAAGCGCGCAACAGCATGTTGCAGGCTGCCGGCTCCGGCCCGGTTCTGCCAACGGGAGCCGGAGGGGCAACGTCCATAATGGGCGCCACGTTGCAGTGGCCCTCTAGCCGCCCGTATGACCCAGATCCCAGCAAGCGCCTCGAGTGGTGACGTGCCCGGAATGGGTCGTCGTCAGTTCATGAACCTGCTGACCTTCGGGTCGGTGACCGGCGTGGCGCTGGGCGCCCTCTATCCGGTGGTGAACTACTTCATCCCACCCAAGGCCGCTGGCTCCGGTGGCGGCACCTCCGCCAAGGATGAGCTCGGTAACAGCGTGACCGCCAGCGGCTGGCTCAGCACCCACCGCGAAGGTGACCGCAACCTGGTGCAAGGCCTCAAGGGCGATCCCACCTATCTGATCGTCGAAGGCAGCGATGCCATCGGCAGCTACGGCATCAACGCGATCTGCACCCACCTGGGTTGCGTGGTGCCCTGGAACGCAGCGGCCAACAAGTTCATGTGCCCCTGCCACGGCTCGCAGTACGACTCCACCGGCAAGGTGGTGCGCGGCCCTGCTCCCCTCTCCCTGGCCCTGGCCCACGTGTCGGTTGAGAACGACAACGTGTTCCTCAGCCAGTGGACCGAAACCGATTTCCGCACCGGCGAGAAGCCCTGGTGGGTCTGATCTCCACTCCAGTCGTCTCCCCCTCGCCTCTCCGCCCCATGCGTCGCCCCTTCTCCCTGCTGCTGAGCTCGCTGCTGGCCCTCGGCGCTCTGCTGTTCGCACCCCAGGCCAGCTGGGCCTACCCGTTCTGGGCACAGCAGAACTACGACTATCCCCGGGAAGCCACCGGCAAGCTGGCCTGCGCCAACTGCCACCTGGCCAAAAAGCCCACCCACGTGGAAGTGCCTCAGGCCGTGTTCCCGGATGAAGTGTTCAAGGTGGAAGTAGAGATCCCCTACGACACCTCTGTTCAGCAGGTGGCTGGCGATGGCAGCCCCACCGGCCTCAACGTGGGCGCCGTGGTGATGCTCCCCGATGGCTTCACCCTCGCTCCGGTTGATCGTCTCACCGACGAACTCAAGGAAGAGACCGCCGGTGTGTACGTGACCACTTGGAACGACGAGAACCCCAACATCCTCTTGGTGGGTCCTCTGCCCGGCGACGACCACCAGAAGATCGTGTTCCCGATCCTCTCGCCTGATCCCGCTGCCGACAGCAGCATTCACTTCGGCAAATACCAGCTGCACGTGGGCGGCAACCGTGGCCGCGGCCAGGTGTATCCCACCGGCGAAAAGAGCAATAACAGCGTGTTCACTGCAACCGCTGCCGGCACCGTTGATGCGATCAACGCTGGCGACAACGGCACCTCCAACGTGGTGATCAAAACCACCGACGGCAACACCGTGACCGAGACCATCCCCGCTGGTCCGAGCGTGATCGCCAAGGTGGGTGATGTGGTGGCTGCAGGCGCAGCACTCACCAATGACCCCAACGTGGGTGGCTTCGGCCAACTCGATGCCGAGGTGGTTCTTCAGAACCCCAACCGCATCTATGGTCTGCTCGCCTTCTTCGCCGCTGTAGCCCTGGCCCAGATCATGCTGGTGCTGAAGAAGAAGCAGGTAGAAAAGGTGCAGGCTGCCGAAGGCATCTGATGCCCCTCGCTTTGTTCACCTCACCGGGGCCCTTGCTGTTTCAGCTGGGGCCCTTTTCGTTGCGTTGGTACGGGCTGCTGATCGCGGTCGCTGTGCTGCTAGGCCTGTTTCTCGCCACACGCCTTGGTAAACAGCGTGGGATTGAGCCGGCTCTGATCGCTGATCTGCTGCCGATCCTGGTATTGGCCGCCGTGATCGGTGCCCGGCTGTACTACGTGACATTTGAGTGGCGGCAATATCAGCTCAATTGGCTGGATGCGCTGGCGATCTGGCGTGGTGGCATCGCCATCCACGGGGCGCTGATCGGTGGAACCGTGGCGGTGATCCTCTACAGCCGCTGGCGCCGCATTGCCTTCTGGAATCTGCTGGATGTGCTGCTGCCCTCAGTGGCGCTGGGCCAGGCCATCGGCCGCTGGGGCAACTTCTTCAACTCGGAAGCCTTCGGACTCCCCACCGATCTCCCCTGGAAGCTCACGATTCCCTTTGCCAACCGGCCCGTGGAATTTCTCGATCAAAGCGGCTTCCACCCCACCTTTCTCTACGAATCGCTCTGGAACCTCGGTGTTCTTGCCCTATTGCTCGTGCTGTTCGAGCGGGGTGTTCGGGGCAAGATCAATCTGCCGATCGGGGCGATCAGCTGCTCCTACCTTGTGGCCTACAGCACGGGCCGCCTCTGGATTGAGGGGCTGCGGATCGACCCCCTCTGCCTCGTGGGCACCCCGCCGGACTGCGCTGGTGGATTGCGCATGGCCCAGCTGGTGAGCCTGGTGTTGATTGGCATCGGCGCTCTGGGGCTTTACTGGCTGTATGGCCGGCGTCAGCCGCTGCCCGATCCCAGCGGAGTGAAGGCATGATCGGCAAGGTGTGGATCGTTGGAGCAGGACCGGGCGCACCCGACCTGCTCACGGTTCGGGCTGCGCGAACGATCGAACAAGCCGAGGTCTTGATCTGGACCGACTCGCTGGTGAACCCACAGCTGGCGGCGATGGCACCCGAGGGCTGCGAACGGATCCGCACCAGCACCCTCACCCTCGAAGAGGTGATGGAGCTGATGCTGGAGCGAGCCGCCGCCGGACAACGGGTGGTGCGTCTGCACGATGGCGACACCTGCCTCTACAGCGCACTGCATGAGCAGCTCTGCCGCCTTCTGGATGCCGACGTTGAGGTTGAGGTGGTGCCAGGCCTGAGCGCTTATCAGGCCACCGCCGCAGCCCTTCAGGCTGAACTCACCATCCCAGGCCTGGTGCAGACGATTGTTCTCAGCCGGGCCGGCGGCCGCACCGGCGTACCCGAACGGGAAGCGCTGGCATCGCTGGCGGCACTGCAGGCATCCCTTTGCCTCTATCTCAGCGCTCGCCATGTGGAGGAGGTGCAGGCCGAACTGCTGCTGCACTACCCCGCCGACACCCCCGTGGCGATCGGCTACCGCGTGAGCTGGCCCGATCAGTGGATTCAGGTGGTTCCCCTGACAGACATGGCTCGCGTGAGCCATGAGCGAGAGCTGATCCGCACCACGCTGTATGTGGTGAGCCCAGCGCTGGCGCCACCGGGAGCGGCACGTTCACGCCTCTACTCAGCCAGCCACAACCACCTATTCCGGGGCGGCGCCTGATCGAGAGCCGGAACGGTGATGCTCTAAAGTCATGAGGCGCGAGCGATCAGCGCAAACGGGCGATTAGCACAGTGGTAGCGCACTTCCTTCACACGGAAGGGGTCACTGGTTCGAATCCAGTATCGCCCATTGATTGATCTCTTTTGAGATAACTACCAGCTAGTACAAAGCTGGAACCCTCTTTTCAGCATCCGACTAGCGTCCAGCTCGATTCAGGTCAAAATGGCCACGATCGACTAGCTGTCTGACGACCCCAAGTGAACGCAAGCGAGGCCTCGGAATCCATCGATGTGGGTAGCGAGTCGTCCCCGCTGAAGCTTCTGGGCACGTTCCTGCGAGAGGAGAGGGAACGCCGAGGCATCAGCAGCGCAACCCTTGCGGCCCAGCTCCGCATGGGTGAAGAGCAGCTTCAGGCCCTTGAGGCCGGTGATGGTCCACACCTGCCGGAACTGGTGTTTGTGATTGCCCAGGCTCGCCGCGTGGCCGATGCACTGGGCGTGGATGTGAACCCTCTGGTGGCACCACTCAAACAACAGAGCCAGATCCTCAAACCGGCTCCCACACCCCTCAGCAGCACGCCACCAGCCGGCCGCAGCCAACCACGGGCCAGGCTTACCGCCCAGAACTACACCCAAGGCGGGGCCCGCCGAGCATCTGGCGGCTCAGCTATTCGCTGGATCGGCAGCCTGGCCTTGTTGGCCGGTGTGATCGCAGCAGGAGCCTGGAGTTGGCAACGTGGACCAGAGCTGGCTAAGCAGCTGCTGCCCAAGCCTTCAGCCCCACCGGCCCCGGCAGCAGTCAAGCCACCAGCCGCCAAACCCAAACCTGTCATCCCCCAAGCGGCTCCCGTTAGGGAGCTCACCGTGACTGCGTCGCAAACCAGCTGGTTAACCGTTCGCACCAGCAAAGGGCAGCAGCTCTACGAAGGCATGTTCAAAGGCTCGCGCCAGTTCCCCATCGGCAGCGGCCTGCAGCTGCGGGCCGGTCGCCCCGATCTGGTGAAAGCGAGTCTGGGTAAGGGTCCGGCCAAAGCACTCGGCCCCATCGATCAGATCCGCTGGGTGAGCTTCAACCCTCCTCAACGCTGAGGCGCACCCCCACCGCTTCCTCCACGGCAGCTGCGCAGGCCGAAAGGCTCCACCGCTCCAGGCTGAGATCTTGGCCACTCTGCATCGGCTCAAGCCGGATCGAGCAGCGGCTCGAGCCTTCGCGCCGAAGCTGAAGCCCAGCCAAAACGGGCTCAGGCCGACGATCCAGGGCCACGGCCAGCCGCAGCAACAACGCCATCGAGGCCACGGTGCGCCGCTGCTCACGGCCCTCGATCAACTGCCACGACTCATGCCGCTTCTTCGGGAGGGAGCGGCGGTGATACCGGGCGATGGCCGCCACCATCAGGTGCTCGCTATCGGAGTAGCCCAGCAGTTCCCCGTGGCGAATCAGGTACCAACTGTGCTTGTGATAAGCCCCAGTGTTGATGTGCTGGCCGCAGCTGTGCAGCATCGCCGCAGCCCAGAGCAGTTGGCGGCCACTGCCGTCGTCTTGATGCAACAGGCCCTGACTCTGGCTGTAGAGGCTCACGGCGTACGTGGCCACCCGCTCAGCCCGGGGCAGATCCACTTTGTAGCGCTGCGCCAGGTGCAGCACGGTGCGCTGACGGATGCTGCTCTGGAACGCAAAGCGATCCACGATCAGATCGTTGCGCAACATCCAATCCACGATCAGGCCCTCGCGCAGGGCCCGTTCGCACACCACCAGCTCGTCCACACCGAGCATCTGCATGGCGGTCTGGAGGATCAGCGCCCCAGGCACGATGATTTCGGCCCGGCGCTCATTCAGGTAGGGAAGGGCGCGCCGCTGGGCAGGCGTGAGCGTGAGCAAACGCTCCACCAGCCCATCGAGCCGCTGGCGGCTCACGCGATAGCCCTGCATGCGCAGCGGCGGCCGCGGATCATCGGCTGCCGCCATGGCCGCAATCGCCATGGCGGTGCCGCTGGTGGCCACCATCACCGGTGTTTCACCGCTCTGGAGTTGTTGGCGCACCTGCAGCACAGCCGGCTCTAGAGCCCCCTGGATAAAGGCCCGAAGAAACTCCACACGCTGGGGAGGGATCGGCTCCTCCCGCACGAAATCCCGTTGCAGCCGCACGGCACCCACCCGGGTGCTCGTGAGGGCGCGGGCATCACGGCCATCGGCCAGCACCAGCTCGGTGGAACCGCCGCCGATATCGAGGATCAGGTGGGGCTGATCGCCAAAGGCCATGCCGGAGAGCACGCCCAGATAGATCAGGCGGGCCTCCTCCGGGCCGCTCACCAGATCCACCTCCAGGCCGAGATGCTCCTGGATGGATTGCAGAAAATCGCGGCCGTTCGGGGCCTCGCGCACGGCGCTCGTGGCAGCGGTGACCACATCACCGGGATCCACGCCGTGGCTTGCCGCCAGCTCGCGGCAGTGGCGCAGGGTGGTGAAGGCCCGCTCGATCGCATCCGGCGTGAGGTCACCGGTTTCAGGGTCGCGCTCCCCCAAGCGGGTGGTGGATTTCTCGGTGAGCAGCACCGAAAACGTGCGCAGCTCGGTGTCCACCGCTGCCACCAGCAGGTGAATCGAGTTGGTGCCGATATCAATGCCCGCCACGGGGCGGATGGAGCTCCCCATGGAGCGGTTCGGAGACTCGCTCACGCGGCCATCGCCTTTGCGCTGAGCCACTTTCGCACCGCTGAGCGCCGGCCCGGCAGACCTAGGGTTTGCGCCATCGAATGAATGGCGCTTTGGCTGCTGCGGAGGCTCCCCTGGCACAGCTGCAGGCCTGGCTGGCATTGCTGCGCTGGGATAAACCCAGCGGCCGGCTGATCCTGTTGATCCCGGCGGGCTGGAGCCTGTGGTTGCTGCCCCAGGGGCCCGCTCCGGCTGTGCTGGTGGGGTGGATCGTGCTTGGCGGCCTAGCGGTGAGCGGGGCCGGCTGCGTGGCCAACGACCTCTGGGACCGCCGCATTGATCCGCAGGTGGAACGCACCCGTGAGCGCCCCCTAGCCAGCGGTCGGATCAGCGTGGCGGCGGCCTTGCTGCTGCTGGCGCTGTGCCTGCTGGCCGCCTTGGCGGTGGTGCTTTGGGGGCTGCCGGCCAACAGCCGCGGCCTCTGCCTGCTCTTGGCTATCGCCGCCTTGCCACCGGTGCTGCTCTACCCCTCGGCAAAACGCTGGTTCGGCTACCCCCAGGCGGTGCTGGCCGTGTGTTGGGGCTTCGCTGTGTTGATTCCTTGGGCCGCGGGCAGCGGCAACCTGACAGGTGGGTGGGCGTTGCTGGCCCTCTGGCTCGCCACCTGCCTCTGGACCTTCGGCTTCGACACCGTGTATGCCATGTCGGACCGTGAGGACGACGCCCGCGTGGGCGTGCGCAGCTCAGCCCTGAGCCTCGGGCAGTGGGCACCGCAGGTGGTGGGCCTTTGCTACGGCGCTACAGCATTGTTGCTGGCCTGGGCAGCTGCGCTGCAGGGCGTGAGCCTGTGGTTTTGGCCGCTCTGGCTGGTGGCCTGTGGTGGCTGGTGGCGGGAAACGCAACTCCTGCAACGCCCCAACCTGCCCCGCTCGGCCTTCGGCCTCCACTTCCGTCACCAGGTGCTGATTGGCGCGCTGGTGCTGCTGGCTCTGGTGGTAGGCCGCGCAGGAGGGCTTGGGGCATGAGCCTCTGGCCCGCTCCGCTGCAACCCGGAGATCGGGTGCAACTGGCTGCCGCCAGTTCAGCCCTGCAGAGCGAGGCGATTGAGCGGCTTGAGGGCGGCATCGCCGTGCTGGAGAGCTGGGGCCTGCAGGTGGAACGCCATCCCAATCCCCTGCGGCAGCAGGGCTATCTGGCGGGCAGCGACCAGGAGCGGAGCGCAGACCTCCAAGCCAACGCACCGCTGCTGGCCTGCCTGCGCGGTGGCTGGGGCTCAGCCCGGCTCCTCGAGCAATCGGCCACTGCGCTGTCCCAGCAGCCAGCCCATTGGCTGCTTGGCTTCTCCGATGTGACCTCCCTGCTCTGGGCTCGCCAGGCAGCGGGCATCCCCGGCGGCATCCATGGGCCGATGCTCACAAGCCTCGCCGCAGAACCGATCTGGAGCCAGGAACGCTTGCGGCAGCTGCTGTTCGGCGCACCTCTGGAGCCCCTCATCGGGATCGGCTGGCAGCCAGGCGTGGCGGAAGGCCCCCTGCTGGTGGGCAATCTCACGGTGGCCACCCATCTGCTGGGCACGCGGCATCTGCCGGAGCTGGAGGGGGCCGTGCTGCTGCTGGAAGACGTGGGCGAAGCGCCCTACCGACTCGATCGGATGCTCACCCACTGGCGACTGTGCGGCGCCCTGCAACGCCTAGCGGGCATCGGCTTTGGCAGCTTCAGCGGCTGCGATGACGACGACTCACCGCAGACCTGCCAACAGGTGTTGCAGGAGCGCACCGCCGACCTGGGCATCCCTGTGTTGGGGAACCTTCCGGTGGGTCATGAAGCTGGCAATGCCGCTCTGGTGCTGGGCCAGCGGGTGCGCCTGGATGCCGACCGCGGCGAACTGAGCGTGCTTCAGGCCTGACGGGCCGCCAGCACCGCCTCGGCGATGGTGAGATCAAACGGCGTGGTGATCTTGATGTTGGCCGGCGACGACTCCATCACCCGCACCGCCCAGCCAAGGCGCTCAAACAGCGAGGCATCGTCGGTGACGCTCCAGCCCTCCTGGCGGGCCTGGGCATGGGCCTGGCGCAGCCGCTCCACCGGAAAGCCCTGCGGGGTCTGCGCACCCCAGAGCTGGGAGCGATCGGGCGTGTCCTGAATCAACCCGGCCCCATCCACTCGCTTGATCGTGTCGGTCACGGGGGCTGCCGCGATCACGGCCTCGCCGCCCTGCACCGCCGCCGCACAGCGATCGATCAGGTCAGGATCCACCAGGCAGCGGGCACCGTCGTGAATCAGCACGGCGCTGGCATCGGCGGGCAGAGCCGCCAGGCCGTTGCACACCGAATCCTGGCGGGTCTCGCCGCCCTGGATCCACTGCACTGGCCGCTGCGGGCGGGCAGCCTCCACCAGCTGAAGGATGTCGGCCTGATCCACCGGCTGGCCAACAATGCCGATCCATCGGATCGAAGCCGAGGCCAGCGCCGCTTCCAGGGTCCAGGCGAGCACGGGCCGTCCTGCCACCTCGAGCAGCAGCTTGTTGCGCTCCGCCCCCATGCGGCGGCCGCTGCCGGCACAGGCGATCAGCAAATGCATGGCGGCTACGGAGCTGAGTAATCCCACCTACATACAATCAGTCCACGCTCCGCCTGCGGCCATGCGCGTTCTGTTTCTGGTTCCAGGCGGCGTGGACGCTCAGCTGCACTCCCTTCCCGCAGCAGCACGTCTGGCCGAGGCACTCGGCGCCCAGATTCAGGTGGCCTGTGCCCCTTCAGCCGGTGCAGCCTGGAGCCTGCTGCCCGCTGTTGAAAAGTTAATCCCGTTCGACTTCAACGGCGCCCCCACCCTCGCCGACTGGGCCAACCTGCTCGGCAACGTGCGCGAGCCCGATTTCCAGGCTTGCATCAACCTGGCCAGCGGCCGGCAGGTGGATCTGTTGCTCTCGATGAGCCATATCCCCAACCGTGTGGCCAGCGCTGGCTTTTCGGCCACCAGCACCGTGAGCTCCCACTCCGGCTGGCCGGCCCAGGCCATGGCGGCCTTCCTCCAGCCCCTGGGCGTGAGCCTCGATGCGGCCGCCTTCCGCCTCTCGCTGCCCAAGGCCTCGCTGGAGCAGGCTGCCGCCCAGCTGCCCATCGGCCAGGGGCCGGCACTGCTGCTGGCGCCGAGCGGCGCAGCGGGCGACTGGCCCGCCAGCAATTGGGAGCAGCTGCCTGAGCTGGTGCGCAGCAAGCTGCCCGATTTGCGCGTGGTGCGGGCCGAGCGCAACGCCAAGCTGCCGCAGCGGGCCGCCCAGGTCGCCAGCTGTGATGTGGTGCTCAGCAGTGATCCGATCACCACAGAACTAGCCCTGCTGGCAGGGATGCCGGTGGTGGCCCTGGGCCGCAGCGCGGCGGATCTGCCCAACCGCGACGGGGTGAAAGGGGTGGGCCCCAGCGGGCAACTACAACAGCTGCAAGCCGCCGAGGTGCTCCAGGCCCTCGGCTTGGGATGAAGCGAACCCGCCGCTCCAGCAGGCGACAGCGGGGGCTGCGGGCTGCACTCACCCGCCAGCCCTGGGCTGGGCCGCTGCTGGCCCTCGGACTGGTGGTGAACGCCGGCGCCCTGGGCTACCGGCTCACCGAAGGCTGGGACTGGGGCGACTGCTACTGGATGGTGCTGATCACCCTCAGCACCCTGGGCTTCAGCGACCCTCACACCGCCGTGATGCACACGGGCGGGCGCGTGGTGACCGCCCTGCTGCTGGTGGGCGGTTTGGTGGTGGTGCAGCAGACCATCCAGAAACTGCTGGAATTAACCAACTCCGGCTACTTCCGGCGGCTGCGCGAACGGCGCTACCGCCAACAGCTCAAAC
>Ga0194122_10006552_pt1 | contig 10477 bp, 9 predicted proteins | sample TA2MahCa10mmetaG_FD_155487 | JGI IMG/M metagenome (GOLD analysis project Ga0194122, IMG submission 155487) | Freshwater microbial communities from Lake Tanganyika, Tanzania - TA2015021 Mahale Deep Cast 10m | ecosystem: Environmental > Aquatic > Freshwater > Lake | place: Tanzania: Lake...
TTATGCGCTCAGCGCGAATCGCGCAAGTCCAAATTCGCTTGGATAAGGACTAGAACGCGCCGATGTCGTCGGCCGTCACTCGCCGCGGCGTCGGTCGGGGAGCCGCGGGCGTGAGTGGGCGAGCCATGGCGGGCGACCTGATCGAGGGCTGCAGGCCACCCCCCGGCACCCCGCCACGGCCGAGCGTGGGCCTCGGCATACCGGCATTGAGGTCGGGCTTGGGCGTGATCGTGCCGTATCCCGGTCGCGCCCCGGGGCGCGACGGCGCCAGGGACGACCACGGCCGCGCAGATCCGGCATCCGCTCCCGACGTCCGTGCGCCGGCCCGCTGCGTTGCCGATCGCGCCGTTCCGCTCTTCACCGGGCTTGCGTCCGGCACCCGGGTTCCGGGCAGGGCGGGCTCGCCGGCTCCCTTCCGCCTCCGCCTCACCGGCGGGTCGACCACCGGGGAATAATTCGGCTGCGGCGCTTCCGCAGCGGCGTTTCCTTCGGAGGCGGCCCGCGGCTTCCCGGTGAGCGGGTCGATCTCCATGCCGGCCTCCAACTCCTGCCGCGTCCGCTTCATCCGCGCCCGCGCGACGGCGGCTTCGTTGACGTCGAGCGTGCCGTTGAAGTCGAGGTCGAACTCCCGGATGAGCTCTTCGCGAGACGCTGGCCCGGCGGCCGGCGGCGGCGCGGTGTCGCGGCTGCGGAGCCCGCCGGTGGGATCGATCTCTTCGGTCGCCTGGCCGCGGCACGGCGATCCGGCCGCCTGCAGCCCTGCCATCAGGGCGACCGCGACGAGCACGCCTCCACGCCGCAGGCGGTCACGATGTCGTTTCGAAGCGTCCACGAAAGTGCCTCCGGTTCGATGGACACGATTCCCGTGCAAAGACCTCCCTCATCCTACCCCCCCGCCATCCGCCGCCGCCACTGCCGCGGCCAGCCGCTCCGCGGCACGCCGGGCGTCACCTCCGGACTCGGCCAGCAGCCGAGCGGCGACGTGGCAGTGCACGACGTGTCGGTCGATCTGCGTGGCCGGTGGATCGAGTTCGCGGCAGGCCTGCTCCGCCAGCGGGCAGCGCGGATGAAACCGGCAGCCGCCCGGGGGCCTGGCGGGGCTCGGCACGTCGCCGGGGAGCAGCACGCGCCGCCGCCGACGCCGGGGGTCGACGGTCGGCACCGCCGAGAACAACGCCACGGTGTAGGGATGCAGCGGTGCCCGGCGGAGTTCTCCCGCGGCCGCCTGCTCGACGATCCGGCCGAGGTACATCACGGCAACTTCGTCGGCCACGTATTCGACCGCAGCCAGATCGTGAGAGATGAACAGGTACGTGAGCCCGAGCCGGTCGCGGAGTTCGACCAGCAGGTTGAGCACCTGCGCCTGGATCGAGACGTCGAGGGCGGAGATCGGTTCGTCGAGGGCCACGAACTCGGGCTCGAGGACCAGCGCCCGCGCGATCGCGATCCGCTGCCGCTGGCCGCCGGAGAACTCGTGCGGGTAGCGGTCGAGGGCGGCCGCCGGCATGCCCGTGCGGTCGAGGGCCGCCTGCATGCGTCGCAGCCGGTCGGCCGCATCGCCGAGCCGATGGATCAGAAGACCCTCCTCGAGAATGCTCCGGACGGTCATCCGCGGGTTCAGCGAGCCATACGGATCCTGGAACACGATCTGCATCCGCCGGCGGAGCGCCCGCAGTTCGGCGGCCTTGACCGCGGTCACGTCCCGGCCGGCGACCTCGACGCGGCCTGCCGTGGGCTCGATCAGCCTGAGGATGCTCCGGCCCACGGTCGTCTTGCCGCAGCCGCTCTCGCCGACCAGGCCGAGCGTCCGGCCGCGATCGATCCGGAAACTCACCCCGTCGACCGCCCGAACCGCCCCCACCTGCCGCCGCAGCAGGCCGCGGCGAATCGGAAAGTGAACCTGGAGGCCGTCCACGCGCACCAATGCCGGCTGGATGGAAGTCGTCATGCGAACCGCACCTCGACTGCGGCCGGATGCGGCTCGCCAAGCCGCTCCGCGTAGTGGCAGCGGACGAAGTGGCCCGGCTCGACCTCGAGAAGCTCCGGGGCCGGCGCCTCGCAGGCGGGCCCTTCCGGGGTGGCGGCGGCACGGGCGTGGCCGCAGCGCGGATGAAAGCGGCAGCCGACGGGAAACCGCTGCGGCGCCGGAACCATGCCCGGAATCGTCCGCAGTGGAGCCCGGCCGGCGGCATCCGGATCCGGCCGCGCCGCGAGCAGTCCGATGGTGTAGGGATGGAGCGGTCGGGCGAAGAGGACGTCGGCCGGCGCCCGCTCCACGATCCGGCCCGCATACATGACGGCCACCTCGTCGCACGTCTCCGCCACCACGCCCAGGTCGTGCGTGATCAGGAGGATCGCCGTCCCCAGGCGCCTGCGGAGGTCGCCGAGCAGGTCGAGGATCTGCGCCTGGATGGTCACATCCAGGGCCGTCGTCGGCTCGTCGGCCACGACGAGGTCGGGCTCGCAGGCGAGCGCCATCGCGATCATCACCCGCTGCCGCATGCCCCCGGAGAGCTGGTGCGGATACTCGTCGAGCCGCTGCTCGGGGTCGGCGAGCCGGACGAGCCTGAGCATTTCCAGGGCCCGCGCCCGGGCAGCGCCGCGGCTGCACGCCCGATGGAGCAGCACCGCCTCGGCGATTTGATCCCCCACCGTAAACACCGGATTGAGGCTTGTCATCGGCTCCTGGAAGATCATCCCGATCCTTCCGCCGCGGACCCGCCGCAGGTCGGAGTCCGGCAGGGTGACGAGGTCGACCGGGCCGGCCGGGGAGTCCAGCAGGATCGATCCGGTCTCGATCCTGCCCGGCGCAGCGACCAGCCGGAGGATCGACATGGCCGTCACGCTCTTGCCGCAGCCGCTTTCGCCGACCAGTCCCAGGGTCCGGCCGCGATCGATCGACAGCGACACGCCGTCGACGGCCGGCACCCGGCCGTCGGTGGTGTGGAATGCGGTCACGAGATCGCGGATCTCGAACAGCGGCATGGCTACTTCCTCGCCTCCCGGAGCCGCGGGTCGGTCGCCTCCTGGAGCCCCTCGCCGACGAGGTTGTAGGCGAGCACGGTCAGGAAGATCGCCACGCCCGGAAACACGACCAGCCACCACATGCCCAGGTTGGAGCGGGCACCGTTGAGGATCGAGCCCCAGCTCGCTGTCGGCGGAGGCGAGCCGAAGCCGAGGAAGGAGAGCCCGCTCTCCACGAGAATCGCCGCGGCGATCCCGAAGGTGATCGGCACCAGGATCGGAGCCAGCGCGTTGGGAAGGATGTGCCGGAGCATGATCCGCACCGGACCGGCTCCAGCGGCCCGCGCCGCGGTCACGTATTCGGCCCCCTTGAGCCGCAGGAACTCACCCCGCGTGAGCCGGGCGATCCCGGTCCACCCCGTGAACCCGATGATCGCCATGGTGTGCCAGATCGTCGGCTTCTCGATGATCGCCATGATGGCGAGGATCAGCACCAGCGTGGGGACGCACATCACGATCTCCGTGATCCTGCTGGTGAGCGCGTCGACCCAGCCACCGCAGTATCCCCCCAGCGCACCGACCACGATGCCGATCGTGCCCGCGATTCCCATGGAGACGAATCCCACGAGCAGTGCCACGGTGGTGCCGTGCACCATCTTGGCGAACACGTCGACGCCCGCCTGGTCGGTTCCGAAGGGGTGCGCCCGGCTCGGCACCCCCTTGTCCATCGCGGGATTCTCGGGCCGCCCCGGCCACTCGTCCGCCCGCACGGCACGGTAGGGATCCTGGAAGACAAGCGGCCAGATCGCCCAGCTCTGCGGGTCCTTGGCGGCGAGATTCCGGGGGTAGCTGCCGCGGAACTTGTCCTTGGCGAAGATCGCCGGCTCGAGGCGGCGGTCGAAGTAGGCCAGGCACGGCGCGTACAGGCGCCCCTTGTAGCGGCAGACCACGGGCTTGGTGCCGGCGATCGCGGGTGCGAGCACCGCCACGGCGGCGAGGCCGACGACGAACAACAGCGCGGCCATGGCCAGCGGCCGCCGTCGGTAGCGCCGCCACGCCTGCCCCCAGAATCCGTCGACGGCTGCCATCACTCCACGCTCACCCTCGGATCGACGGCGGAATAGAGCAGGTCCGCGAGCAGCTGCCCGAGGAGCGTCAGCACGCTGAACATCAGCGTCAGTCCCATGATCGTCGGGTAGTCGCGTTCCCGGATGCTCTCGAAGAACAGCCTTCCCATCCCGGGCCAGGTGAAGATCTGCTCGATGATGATCGAGCCGCCGACGAGCGCGGGCAGCGACAGCCCCAGCAGGGTGACGAGCGGAATGAGCGTGTTGCGAAAGGCATGCCGCACGAGCACCCGCCACGGCCCCGCCCCCTTGGCGCGGGCGGTGCGGATGTAATCCTGCCGGACGGCCTCGGCCATCGTGGCCCTGATGAACCGCGTGTCGTAGGCCAGGCTCACGTACGTCTGGCAGACGACCGGCAGGATCATGTGGCGGGCGACGTCGACGATCCGCGCCGCCAGCGGGGCGTCGGGGGGCAGGCTCGTCATCCCGAACAACGGCAGCTCCCAGGCCGTGCCCTTGCTCCACACGGAAAACACGATCTGCAGCAGCAGGGCGGCCACGAAGGTGGGAAACGAGTAGAGCGCGTAGAGCACGAGGCTGACTCCGCGCTCATCGACCGTGCCCGCGCGGGCCGAGGCGTAGAGGCCCAGTGGGATCGCCAGCATCCAGATGAGCAGGAACGCCGTGCCCGACACGAGCAGCGTGGGCCCGAGCCGCTCGCCGATCAGGGTGGTGACGGGCTGCTTGCGGGTGATGGAACGGCCGAGATCGCCGCGGAGCAGGTTCCCGGCCCACTGCAGGTAGCCCTCCGGCCACGACCGGTCGAGCCCGTAGGCCCGCTGCATCCGCTCGTAGTCGGCGGCGCTGACCTTGCGGCTCGGATCCTCGCCCAGTTGGGCGGTCAGCGGATTGCCCGGCATGGACCGGGCCAGCCCATAGACGACCACGGTGATCGCCACCAGCGTCACGCAGCCCAGCAACAGCCGCCGCAGCAGGTACGTCGCCATGGCTCACTCGGCCCGCGGCTTCCACAGGCTGCCGGAGCCAGGGGAGTAGTGAAACGGACCCCGTGGACTGAAGACGTAGCCGCGGAGGCTCTTGGAGAATCCGTAGAAGCTGTTCCGCCAAAAGAGCCAGGTGTAGGGCTGGTCGTCGTAGAGGATCTCCTGGATGCGGGCGTACTTTTCCCCGCGCCGGGACCGGTCGAGCTCCCGACGCCCCTCCGCGAAGAGCCGGTCCACCTCGGGGTTGGAGTACCCGCTGTAGTTCCGCATCTCGCCGGTCTTCCAGATGTTTTCCGACGTGTCGGGGTCGGTGCCCGACCCCCAGCCGGAGAGGCAGGCCTGGAAGGTCCGCTTTTGCATCATCTCCTGCAAGGCCGTCACCTCCACCGGCCGCACGTTCACGATCACCCCGATCTGTTCGAGATTCTCCTTGAGAAGCGTGCAGATGGCGATGCGGAAGGGCTGCTGGTTGACCAGCATCGTGAACTCGAACGGCACGAGTTGGCCGTCGATCTCCTTGTCACGGATGCCGTCGTTGTCGTGGTCGGACCAACCCGCCTCGTCGAGCAGGGTCTCGGCCTTGTCGAGGTCCTGCTTGTAGGGGACCAGCGGCTTGGTTCCCGCCATCCACGACCCAGGGGGGAAGTTGCCGGCACAGGGCTGATACAGTCCCAGGCAGATCTTCTCCAGCATCCGGTCGTGATCGAAGGCATAGCTCATCGCCCTGCGGACGCGGCGATCCGCGAAGAACGGCTCGTCGATGTTCCAGGCGAAGTGGAAGCTCACCCATTCCGGAGCGGTGGCCTTCGTGTTGAGCTCGTAGAACCCGTCGTCCACCGTCTGCGTCGTCCACTGCTCGGGCTGCAGGATCATCTCGTCGATCTCCCCCGACTTCAGCGCCAGGAGGGCCGTGTTGGGGTCCTCGATGATCCGGAACCGCACGTCCCTGAAGTACGGTGGCTCCCGGACGACCTTCCCTTGGAACGTGCTCCAGTTGTCGCGCCGTCGCAGCACGATCTCCTGACCCCGCTTGCGGGCCAGGATCTCGTACGGGCCGCCGCACACGGGCTTCTCTTCGAGGGCCACGTGTTCCGGACTGTCCTTGAGCGTCGGGTCCTCTTCCCAGGTGCTCGCGTAGATGTGCCGGGGCAGGACCGGGAAGTTGATGTTCCAGATGTTCGTCGCCAGGGGTTCCTTGTGGAAGAAGACGAGCGTGTGGTCGTCGTAGGCGTGCACGCCCTTCAACTGATCCGTTCCACTCCGCACCGCGGGCACCGGCACGCGGGGATCCATGATCACGCGGTACGTGAAGGCGATGTCGTGAGCCGTGATCGGCGTGCCGTCGCTCCAGACGAGGTCGTCCCGCATCACGATCCTGTCGTACAGGCCATCGGCGCTCGTCTGCCAGCTGACGACGGTCTCGGCACTGGCAAACGGCTCGAGGGCACGGTCGAAGGAAAACAGCCCGAACCCGGTCAGGCCGAGGATGTCGAACTCGGCGCTGGAGCTGATCAGGATCGGATTGGTGCTGCTGAGGTCGCCGGTGACGTGCCGGTCGAGCCGGGCCGAGGAATCGGCCGCCCCCGGTTCCGGCAGCCTGCCGAGGGCGGAGAGGATCTTGGCGTTGGCCTCCGGGGAGTCGTTCCGCAGCGCCAGCGCCTCGGCGACGCTGGCGAGCACCGGCTCCTTCGCCTGCTGCTCACGGAGCACCGCCAGGCCTTGCTTGACCGGCCGGTCGATCCACTTCGCATCCCGGTCGAGATCCGCCAGAGACGGCGGGAGAAACGTCGCCTCGGCCGGTGCCGCTGGCCCCGGCTCCGGTGGCATCACCGGGGCCGCCGGTGATTCCGGCTCCGCCACCAGCCGAGGCTTCTCGCTCCGGCCACAGCCGACGACGGCGACCGCCACGCCGGCGGCCAGCAGGCACCTCCAGCCGGCCGGACCATGCGGATGCCGAGGGAGAAACAGGGGCATCGAGCGCCTCCGCGGCCGGAAGAAAACCTGGATGCTACGCGTCCGCGCGGCATCGGGTCAACTTGGGCGGCGCCGCGTTCAGTCGGGAAACTTGTGCCCCAGCTTCTCGCGCTTCGTGGCGAGATACCGCTCGTTGAACTCGTGCACCGGCGGCAGGATCGGCACCTGGTCGACGACCTCCAGGTCATACCCGCCATAGACGAAGGCATCGACCTTCTTGGGATTGTTGGTCAGCAACCTCACCCGTCGCAGACCGAGATCCTTCAGCAGCTGCATGCCGACGCCGTAGTCGCGGGAGTCGGCCTTGTAGCCGAGCGCCAGGTTTGCCTCGACCGTGTCGAGCCCCTGGTCCTGGAGGGCGTAGGCCTTGATCTTCTCCGCGAGGCCGATGCCCCGGCCCTCCTGCGGAAGGTAGACGAGCACGCCGCACCCCTCCCTGCCGATCATCTCCAGGGCCATGTGCAGCTGATCACCGCAGTCGCACCTCAGGCTGGCGAGCAGGTCGCCGGTGAAGCACGATGAGTGCAGTCGCACCAGCGGTGCGTTGGCCGCGGCCACGTCGCCGAGGGTGAGCACGACCGGCTCCTGGGCCTCGAACTTGACCCCGTAGGCGATCACGCGGAATCGCCCCCACTTCGTCGGCAGGTCGGCCGCGGCGATCCGCTCGACGAGCTTCTCCCTGGTGCGGCGGTGGCTGATGAGCTGCTCGATCGAGATGATCTGCAGGCCATGCCGTGCCGCCACGGTGAACAGGAAATCGCGGTCCGCACGATTGCCTGAGTCGTCGAGGATCTCGCAGATCACCCCCGCCGGCTGGCGGCCCGCCAGGCGGGCCAGGTCGATCGCCGCCTCGGTGTGGCCGGCACGTCGCAGCACGCCCCCCTCCTTGGCGACCAACGGAAACAGGTGGCCCGGGCGGACGAAGTCGGCGGGCACGCTGGCCGGATCGAGGATCGCGGCGATCGTGGCCGCCCGCTCGGCCGCGGTGATGCCGGTCTTCACCGAGCGGTGGTCGACGGGCACCGTGAAGGCCGTGCCGAGCGGGGCGGAGTTGGCAGCCACCATCATCGGCAGGTCGAGCCGCCGCGCGACGTCGGGCAGGATCGACATGCAGACCTGGCCGCGGCCCTCCCGGATCATGAAGTTGACCACCTCGGTGGCACAGGAGTCGGCGGCGCAGACGAAGTCTCCCTCGTTCTCCCGATCCTCGTCGTCGGCCACGATCACGATCTCGCCGCGGCCGAAGGCGGCGACGGCGGCCTCGACGGTGGAGAAGCGGGCGGGCATGACGGTCTCGGGGTTCGGTGCGGGACGCACCCGTTGCATTATAGGATGCTCCGAGCGTCCGTCCGGCGCCTCCGAGCCCTTTGCCCCGCGGGGAACTCCACCGCCATGCTCGACCGTGAGGAATACATCGAGCAGGCCTACCTGTTCCGCTCCTTCGGGGAGCGGATCGTCTCGGGCGTCGCGGCCCAGGAGGCACTCGTCGCGATCGGCCAGTAGGTGCTCGCCACGTCGAAACTGCCGATGGCGCTCGATTACCTGGCGGGAGAGCTCCGGCTGGTCGGCACGCTGTCGACAGCGATGAAGCGGTTGGCCCACTACTTCACCCCGTTCCAGACGTTCGTGATCGCCACCGCGGAGGAGGAGGGGGGGCGATTCGACATGCGCACGGCCCTGGCGATGCTCGAGCGCGAGGCGACCTACCGCGCCGAGGGGGCGACGCCCCAGGGACTGTTCCTCTATCGCTTCGAATGCCTGTCGCGGAATCGCCTCGACTACGCGCGCGGCCTGGTGGCCACCGCCGACGACGCGATGTTCGACGCCGAGTGGCGGGCCTGGATCGGCATGGTGTCTCGGCAGGTGGGCCTGATCGACCTCGCCGACCTCGTGTACGTCCGCAGCCCGGAGTACTGGCGGCTGGAGAAGCGGGAGGCGCTCGTGGCCGGCCGCACCGCGCCGGAGCCCGACCGGGCGATCTTGTTCGGCGAGAAGGAGGGGCGGATCGCCCGGGCCAACCGCGGCAAGGATCCGCTGTTCTTCTTCGCCGCCCTCCAGCGGCAGCTCGGCTACCCGGCCGTCCCGCGCGTCCAGCCGCTCGCCCCGTCCGCCGAGTCGCCCGCCCTCCTGGCGCGGAGGCTCGAGCGGCTCGAGATGCGGGTCAAGCTCCTGGAAGAGGAGGCGCGGGGCGGGATCGACCTGACCCGCTTCGATCCCAAGAACTTTCCGGTCACCCGCGACGAATGACGCCGCCGCTCCGCGCCGCTGCGGCGCAGGTGACCGAAGCTGCGATCGCGGCCGTACGGCCCGAAGCACTCCTGCCTCGGCGGCTCTCCTGGCGCGCCGGCGAGCTGCTCCTCGACGGCCGGTCGTTCGCCGCACCCGTGCGGCCGACGGGGCGGATCGTGGCGGTCGGCGGCGGCAAAGCGGCCGCCGGAATGGCCGCCGCGCTCGCCGGGATCCTGCCGGGCACCCGCCTGAGCGGGCTCGTCAGCGTGCCCGAGGGCGGCGGGAGGTCGCTGGCGCACGTCGAGGTTCGCGAGACGCGTCCCCGTGCGGCGAATCTGCCGACCGCGGCCGTGGTCGAGGCGACCGGCTCGATGCGGCGGCTGCTTGGGTCGCTGCGGCCCGAGGACCTTGCCGTGGTGCTCGTGACCGGCGGGGGCTCCGCGCTGCTCGAGGAGCCCGCGGCGGGCGTGGAGCTCGCCGACGTGATCGCGGTCACGCGGTCTCTCTCGGCGGCGGGCGCCGACATCGGCGAGCTCAACCTGGTTCGCCGGGCGGTCAGCCTCGTGAAGGCCGGGGGCCTCGCCCGGGCCTGCACCGCGGGTCGTCTCGTGGCGGTCGTGCTCTCCGACGTGATCGGCGACCCACTCGACCTGATCGCCTCGGGACCGTGCATGCCGGCTGGTTCCGGCTTCGGCGTCGCCCTGGCGATCCTCCGGCGGCACGCGGCGCTCGACGTGGCGCCACGGCTCACGCGGCATCTCGAGCAGGGGATCATCGAGGCGCACCCGCCCGCCCCGGGCGGCGAGTGGACCACACCCTCCGGCTGCCGCGTCAGCCACGTGCTGCTGGGGGGCAACGCGACCGCCGTCGACGCCGCAGCGCGGGCCGCCGCTGAACTCGGCTACGACGTCACCGCCCGGCATGCCGACGTCGCCCTTGAATCCGCGGAGGCGGCCGGCCGTCGGCTGGCGAAGGAAGCGGCCGGGCTGATCGCCACCGCCTGCCACGACGGCCGCAGCCGCGCGGTGATCGAAGGCGGCGAAGCGGTGGTGAGGCTGCCCCGCGAGCACGGCCGGGGCGGTCGGAATCAGCAGACGGCTCTCGCGACGGTCGAGGCCTGGCAGCGGACGGGTGCCGCATGGCCCGCGGGACTCCTGATCACCAGCGTCGGCACCGACGGCGAGGACGGCCCGACCGAGTCCGCAGGAGGTGTGGTGGATCTCGAGGTCGTGCGGCAAC
>Ga0194122_10006555_pt1 | contig 10475 bp, 5 predicted proteins | sample TA2MahCa10mmetaG_FD_155487 | JGI IMG/M metagenome (GOLD analysis project Ga0194122, IMG submission 155487) | Freshwater microbial communities from Lake Tanganyika, Tanzania - TA2015021 Mahale Deep Cast 10m | ecosystem: Environmental > Aquatic > Freshwater > Lake | place: Tanzania: Lake...
CGCGGGGGTGAAATCGGTCGAGTTGCCGCCCCGATCACCTAATCTGAATCCCCACGCCGAGAGGTTTGTCAGGAGCATCAAGGAGTCCTGCCTGGACCGGATGATCTTCTTCGGGGAGGCGTCGCTGCGGACGGCAGTTCAGAACTTTGTGCAGCACTACCACAGCGAGCGCAATCACCAGGGTCTGGCGAACCGGATCATCTGCCCGGAGGCGGGCCATCTGGGAGCGTCGGGTGCCATCCAGCGCCGGCAGCGCCTGGCTGGCATGCTGAACTATTACTACCGCAACGCCACCTGATCGGGCGGCTGAGGCCGGCCATTGCGATTCGCATAAGAACTCTGGCACCGGAGGTGTGCGCGGCATCTGGGATTGGGGCGTCTGCAGCGTGGTCTGCAACGTCCGCGCCCCGTTTGGCAAAGCCGGTTGCGGCCTGAAATGCGAATTCAGCAGGCGCCGCGAAGAGATGTAGCGCTTGGCTGACCACGGGAACGAGGGCAATCCTGTATTCGGGCCATACGGGAGCCGCCGAGCCCGCCGGGCCGCCCGTCACCGGCGCGCCGCTGGCCTGATTCACCATGGCGTTGATGATGCGCTCAGACACATCGGCGTTTTTCAGCGCCACCAGATCGTTGGCGCCCAGCGCGAACGACGCGGCCTGTTTGCCGATGACGTTCATGATGAGGTCTTCGATCATCCCGGACTTCACCAGACTCACACTGCCTTCGTTAGGCAGCGTTTTCTGAGCGAGTAACAGCGCGGCAGCGAGAAACAGGACGAGAATCGGTCACGCTTTCATTGTGGCAGGATCTTCCGGGCTCCGTCGAGCGGACGTCCGGCGAGTTCGGCAAAGTCCTGCAGTTCCTCGATGTGGCGGCTTTGGCGCTGCTCGGCCAGCATCTCCAGCACGGCTTGGCGCAGATCGGCGGCGGTGAGCCCGGACGTCACGCCCGTTTCAATACACAGTTCCATCTTGTTGGCCGTCGCGCGGTCCACGATGTTCGCAATCAGCGCGCCGCTGGCGAGGTCCTTCAGCAAGAACGGTACAGCCTCTTCACCGCCCAGGTCGAGCGTATAGAGTTGATGCTCAGCGCTGAACAACTCGCCGGCCGCCGCGCGGCTCAACGCCTCCGCCGTCAGTTGGCCGTCAAGGAATACACCTTCCAAGTGGATCCGGAGGATCGTGGCCGCCGCCGCTTCGTCGGGCCGGGTGACGCGAATGCGCCGGTCAATGCGGCCCGGGCGCGTGATGGCCACGTCGAGCGCGTCGGGGCGGTTGGTGGCGAGCATGACGAAAGCGCCCGAATCGTCCATGCCGTCCATCTCGGCCAGCAGCGCGGGCACCAGCGTAAACCCGCTGCCGCCTTCCCCCGCCGCGCGGCGCTTAAACAACGCGTCGGCTTCGTCAAAGAACAGCACGGCCGGATAGCCGCGTTGCTCCCGCCAACGGCGCGCGTCGTCAAACAGGGCCTTCACGGCTTTCTCGGAGTTACCAACATACTGGTCGAGCAGTTGGTGGCCCTTCACATACTTGAAACCGCCCTGATCGGCCTTGCGATGATACAGCGCAGCCAGTAACTTCACCACCGCGCCGCCCAGCAGCGTCTTGCCGCACCCCGGCGGGCCGTAGAGCAGCACGCCGCGGCTGCGTTTGCGTTTGAACAGCAGAAACAGTTCGGGGTAGAGCACCGGCCACTGAATCGCGCGGATCAACTCGCGCTTGGCCTCTTCCTGCCCGCCGATCTCGCCCCACACTTCATCGAGCGCTTGCTGCAACACGGGTGACGACGTGTCGAAGGCCAGCAATTCAAGCGGCGACGGGTGGCCAACGCGATCCGTCAGCCAGCGCCGCCAGATGCGCCCGCCGAACCGCACTTGATACGACGCGCCGCGGTTGGCCTCATCGGTCTGCTTGTGCAGCGCAAACTCAGCATGTTCGCCGAAGCCAAGATCGTCGACGCAAACCACGGGTGAGCCCTCGGCAAACGCCCATACGCCGGTGGCGTTGCCCGGCACGTCCAGGCATTCGCCATCCGCGGTCGGCAATTCGAACGCATGCGGCGTCACGCGTTCCACAATCTCCCACTGACAGTTCCGCCAGTTGAAGTTCGAAGACCGGAAGCCGTAGACTTCCACCGACGGCCGCTCATCCGTTTCCAGTTGCACCGGCACGGGCATGAAACTCGCCGGACCCACGCCGGCACGGCCCCAACGCGCCGTAAACCACTGCGCCGCTTCGGGACGCCCCGCGGGAACCAGCGCAAACGCCGCCGTCATTTCATCGCTCAGCCCCAGCGCATGCAGCGCCCAGGCCGGCCGTTGGCGGCCGACGCCGCCGGTCTCGGCCAGCTCAAAATGGTCGTAGCAAAATTCAACCGAAGCCGCCCCGGGGCGGACGGGCGTAGCATTGCCTGCGCACAGCATGGAGTCTTCCTCCAGTGTACGAGTTGGCTGGTCCGCCTATCTCACAGCTTTCTACGGCGGCGCGCGATGACGCCCGCGCCTGCGCCGGTGGGCTTGCTCTCCGCATTCGATAGACTCTGCAAGCATGCCTCCGCACGCTGAGCGGCGCGCGCCTCGCCTCCACAGCCTTCTGACGCGCCTGTCTCACAGCCATACTGCCACGACGAGCGATGAGGCCACGTCTGCGCCGTTGCGCCTACTCGCCGTGCTCGACAGACTGTGCAAGTATGCCTCCGCGCGCTGAGCGGCGCGGGCCTAGAACTCAACGCGCAGCGACCCCTGGACGTTGGCCCGCGCGCTGCCGAAATTGGAGAAGTCTCCGACCGTGCCGCTGAAGCGCGCCCACGCGCCGGGATTGTTCAGGTTGAACGTCGTGTTCGGCGCTGACACGTTCGGGCGCTTCCACGGCAAGTTGTGGCCATCCACCCGCAGGCTCACCTTGTACTTCTCACGCACCGTCCACATCTTGTTGGCGTACGCCTGATTCCAGTGGATGCCCGGCACCTGCAACACGCTCGCGCCCAGGCTCCCGGCCGTGTAGGCCGCCGGGTAGGCAAAGGCGCTCATGTGGAAATACGGATTCTGCGCGTTGGATGGGAAACGATTTCCCATCTCCCAGTTCTGTACCTTCGCCTCTTCAATGGGCACCAACGCATTCACGCGCGCGGTGATGGGGTAGCGGTGCGGGCTGCCCGCATGGCCCACCGAAATCGGTTGGCCCGAAACGCCGTTCTGCGTCACGGCCAGCGTCCAGCCGCCCAGCACGGCATCCCACACACCGCCGCGGTTCAACCAGCGCTGACCCCGGCCCACCGGCAGATCGTAGCTCACCATGATGTTGTATTGATGGCGGTAGCCCCAACTCGTGCGGGCCTTGCCGGTGCGGTCGTAGTAGGAAAGCTCGTTGCCGTTGGCGAGCGACTTCGAGTAGTTATACGACGCATTCAGCGACAGGCCCTGCGAATACCGCTTTTCAATCTTTACGTTGCCGCTGTGCCAGGTGTTGTGATTGAAGTTCGACAGTAGGTTCACGGCGCCAAACTGCGCGAAGTAGCGGAAGTTCTGCTGCTGCGTGAAGACGCGATTCTGTAGCGAACGATCGCTGCCGAGCGCAATCGACAGCGGGATTTCATTGATGTTCCAGGAGCGCGTCAAGCCCACGCCGGCCGTCCCCTGGTACATGAGGTTGAGAATCTAGTTGTTGCCGATGTTGTGCTGAAAACCGGAAGACCAGTTCATCACGTACGGGCGGCACAAGTCCGGATCGCGCCATGTGGCGGTGCGGCTGGCGAAGTTGGCGCCGGTGTAGGGCACCGTGCCGTCCTGGTTCATAACGTAGTTGGTGGGCCCGGGGCCTTGCCGCAGCGTGAGCTGGTGCCGCGGATCGCTCACCGGCTGAAGGATGTTGAAGGTCCCGGCGTATTCGTCAAACCCGCCGCGGCCCGTTTCATCCATGGTCAGGACGTCGAACGAGGTACGGAAGACCCAGCGCGGGCGGAAATTCCAGGCCATCCCGAGGCGTGGTTGAAAGTTGTTGAAGTCCCTTTTGCCGATGGCTCCGGTGGGGTGGGTGATGGCGCCGCGCAGCCCCGTTACCGGATCGATGGCCGTGGGGTCGAACTGCGATTGCTGATTCCACGTCGTCTTAAACGGCGAGGAGTAAGACCAGCGCACGCCGAGATTCAGTGTCACCCTCGGATGGATCTTCCAGTCGTCCTAAACATACCAGTCGTGCGTCCACGGGATCGGCAGAAACGTCGCGAGCCCTTTGGTGAAGGTGGCGCTTGAAAACTTGCCCAGCAGGAACGAAGCGAAGGTTTGGCCGGTGTTCCGTGTGAACGGAAGCTCGGTGCCGCCGAAGTTGTATTGGCCCGAGCGCAGGTCCGCCGTGGCAAGCTTATACGTGGTCTTGATCGCTTCGTAGCCTAGCTCCAGCGTGTGTTTGCCCATCAGACGGGTGAGGTTGTTCTGCAGCGTGAAGTCCTGCCCCACTCCATTCATGACATTCAGCGGCGCTACGCCGAGGCCGATGTTGAAGAACGGAAACGACTCGGGGCTGACCCCGGGAATCCCCAGCTTCTCCGCCCAGCCTTCGTTGCGGCCGAACCGGGGCGGTGTGGTGGCGCGGCGCCGCATGTAGCCCAGGCGAAACTCATTGAACATGACCGGCGAAAAAACGAAGTTGTCGTTGAACAGCCCGTTGATCTGGTCCACGGGATTGCTGCGGTAAACGCCACCAGTTCGGGGCGCTCGAATGCCGAACCCAGCGTGCCGCGGTGGCGGTTCTGCGAGTAGCGGAAGAAGATCTTGTGCATGGAGCTGATCTGATGGTCCACCTTGGCGTCCCACCGGTCGCGCTGCAAAACGCGCCGCGTGTCGAACACCAGGTTTTGCGACAGCCCGGTACGGCTGACAATACCCGGCTCATTCGGCACCTTCCACAATCCGAGTTCGAGAAACTTCGCCGCTGCCGGATCGAACATGCTGCGCGGAATCTGATTGCCGGGGAAGGGATCGCGCGTCCAGGTGGCGCCGCTTTGCCGCGCTGTTCAAACGAGCCGTGCAGCGCGTTGGTCCCTGACTTGTAGACGGCCCGCACGCTACCGCCCGCCGTGTGGCCGTTCTCCGCGAAGTTGCCGCTCACCTGCACTTTGAACTCTTCAATCGCGTCCAGGCTCGGCTGCAGCACGCCGTCCACCTCGTTCACCGTGCCCGTGCAGGGAGCCTTCGCGCTGATGCCATCCAGCGTCCAGTTGCTCGCATTCTGCGCCTGCCCGGCGATGTGAAACCCGCCCTGGCCCACTATTCCGACAATGCCCGGCATGAACTGCAGCAGGTAGACACTGCGCTTCATTAGCCCCGGCACTTTCGGCAGGTCTTCCTTGGACAGCGCAAAACCGCTGGCGATATTCTCGGTATCGAGCGCGGGCAGTTCAGCGGTAACGGCAATGCTCTCGGTCACCGCACCCAGTTCCAGCGCGATGTCCACGCGCGGCACTTCGCCGGGCCGCAGCGTGATGCCATCGCGAACGAAGCGATTGAAACCCTGCGCCTCAATCGTAACTTTGTAACTGCCCGCGGCCAGGTAGGGAACGTAGTAACCGCCGTCCGCGCCCGTTGTGGTTTCCGACAAGAACGCCGTGCCCGTGTTCAACACCGAGACTTTGGCGCCGGCCACCGTGGCGCCCGTGGAATCCTTCACCGTACCCACCAGCGTAGCGCCGCCGCCCGTCTGCGCCGCCGCGGTGGCCCCGAACGCCGCCAGCAAAGCGGCCCAAACGGCAAGCTTGAAACGATAAATGGTTCCTCCAGCGCCGGCGGGCTCGCGCCGGTTGAGGAATTCTATCCAGTTCGGGTCCACCGACGCAAACTGGCGCATCGTTCTGCCAACCACCGGACGATGTGGGCCTTACACCATCGCCGGTTCCGCCACCGGCGCCGGCTGCGCAGCACCGCCATCGCCATCCACCAATAAATGGAGGAATGACTGGGTAGCCCGGTTTGACTTGCGTCGGCGCGGCTGCAGAATCCCGAGCGGCCGCTTCAAACCCGGGGCTTCGAGCGGCACCGCAATCAGGCGGCCCTCGTCGATGTCGCGCTGCAGAATTGGCTCAGGCAGAATGCTAATGCCCGAACCCATCGCCACGGCTTCCTTCATGCTCTGGATGTTGTCGAAGTGGTGAACCTGCCGCACATCCACGCCCGCTTCGCGCAGGAACCTCTTCACTTCGCGGCTGATCGGCAGTTCGTCGTCGAAGCCGATGAACTCGCGGTCCTGAAGGTCGGCTGCGGTAATCACGGCACGCGAGGCGAGCGGATGCGCGGGAGCCAGCGCCACCACCATTCGCTCCTCGCGCCAGGGGGTGACACGGACATCCTTGGTTGCTTCGGGATAGCTCACCAGCCCCAGGTCCGCACGGTCGTTCAAAACCGCGTCATAGACCTTTTCTGGACGCAGGTAGTCTACCTTCAACTCGGCCTGCGGAAACCGCTCGGCAAAATGGGCCTCCAGACACGTCATCTCCGAAAGCCCGATCGAGTAAATGGAGGCAATCCGGCACACGCCCTCCACCTTCCCCTGCAAACCTTCCAGATCCACGTCGAACTGCTGACGCAGCTTGAGCACTTCGCGGCAGAAGTCATGGTACAGCCTCCCGGCCTGCGTCAGTTTCAACGGGCGCACGCTCCGGTCCACCAACTGCACATCCAACTGCCGCTCAACCTCTTGCAAATGCTGGCTGGCGGCGGACTGGCTGACGGCGTTCAACGCCGCGCCCCGGCTGATGCTCCGGGTCTGTGCGATGTCCCGAAAGAGCTGGAGATGGTCCAGGTTCACCGGATCAGAATACTATAAGTCACCTTAAATATACAAGGGCTATAAGTAAAAATTCGCTTATATGCAACGTATATTGTTTCAGGCTTGCATAATTAGCCGTTCTGAAACAATAGACATCACACATTCGGCATGCCTAATATTGACTCCGGTTCGAACTGCCGCTATACTCAGCTAATCCCGAGGTCTTGCCAGACGCCCCGGGACGGGAGTATCCATCCATCATGAAGAACCCGAATCAGCAGCAGCCTCCTCCACCTTCCTTTGATTACGATCGGCCCCTGGGCCTGCCCCCCGCCCAAGGCCTCTACAACCCAGCCCAGGAACGCGACGCCTGCGGCATGGGCTTCGTGGTGAATATCAACAACCAGCCATCGCACGGCATTATTGTCAAGGGCATCCAGATCCTCATCAATCTCACCCACCGCGGTGCGTGCGGGTGCGACCCGGAGACAGGCGACGGCGCGGGCATCATGATCCAGATCCCGCATGCGTTTTTCGCGCGCGAGTGCGCCGAGATCGGCTTCAAGCTGCCGCCCCCGGGCGAATACGGCGTGGGCATGGTGTTCCTCCCCGTGGAGCGCCACACGCGCCTGAAGGTGGAAGGGATTCTCGAACGGATTGCCGGCGAGCATGGCCTGGAAGTGCTGGGCTGGCGCGATACGCCCATCAACCCCGATGCCATTGGCCGCGTGGCGCGCGCCTCGCAACCTTATATCCAACAGATCTTCGTGGCGCCGCTGCAGAAGATGGACGTGGATGAACTCGAGCGCCGCTTGTATGTGATGCGCCGCGCCGCCGAGAAGGAAATCCTCGAAGACGACATCCGCGACAAGGACTTTTTCTACATCCCGTCGCTGTCAGCCCGGACCATTGTGTTTAAGGGACTGCTGCTGGCGCCGCAGATCGCCGAGTTCTACAAAGACCTCAAAGACCCAGAACTGGTCAGCGCTTTGTGCATGGTGCACCAGCGCTTTTCCACCAACACCTTTCCCACCTGGCAACTGGCGCACCCGTTCCGGTTCGTTTGCCATAACGGCGAGATCAACACGATCCAGGGTAATCAGAACTGGATGAACGCGCGCGAGAAGATACTACGGTCGCCGCTGTTTGGCGATGACCTGCCGAAACTCTTCCCTATCGAAGTTCCCGGTGGAAGCGACTCGGCCCGCTTTGACAACGCCGTGGAGCTGATGCGCCGCGCCGGACGCACGCTGCCGCACTCGATGGCCATGATGATTCCAGAAGCCTGGGATCACGACGCGACCATGACCGCCGAGAAGCGCGCGTTCTACGAATATCACGCCTCGCTGATGGAGCCGTGGGACGGCCCAGCGGCGATTGCGTTCACCGATGGCGAAGTGGTCGGCGCCACGCTCGATCGCAACGGCCTGCGCCCGGCCCGCTATCTGGTGACGCACGACGGCATGCTCATCATGGCGTCGGAGGCGGGCGTGCTGCCGGTGAAGCCGGAGAATGTGAAGTTCAAGGGCCGCCTGCAGCCAGGCAAGATGCTGCTGTGCGACCTGCGCGAAAAGCGCATTGTGCCGGACGAAGAGATTAAAGAGCGGTTGTGGTCGCGCCACCCGTATGGCGAGTGGATCAAGCAACAGCAGATCACGCTCGACCATTTGCCGGAGCCGCCCCGGTGGCACCCCACTGAATTTGAAACAATGCTGGAGCGCCAGCGCGCCTTCGGCTTCACCGATGAGGATCTGAAGACGATCCTGATTCCGATGGCCGCCAAGGGCGAAGAGCCGATCGGCTCCATGGGTACCGATACGCCGCTCGCGTGTCTTTCCGAGCGCCCCCAGCCGCTGTTCCACTACTTCAAGCAGTTGTTCGCGCAGGTGACCAACCCGGCCATCGATCCGATCCGCGAAGAACTGGTGATGTCGCTGTGTTCCTACATCGGCACCGAGCGCAACATTCTGGCGGAGACGGCCGAGCACTGCCACACGCTGAAGCTGCCGCATCCGCTGCTCACCAACTACGACCTGGAAAAACTGCGCCGCGTGTCGCAGGGCGATTTCCTCGCCACCACCATCACCACGCTGTTCCGCGCCGATGGCGGCGCCGCGGGCCTGGAACGGGCCATTGAGGCCGTGTGCCGCCGCGCGTCATGGGCCATCAAGTCCGGCTATACGGTGCTGGTGTTGTCTGACCGCGGTGTGGATACTGACTACGCACCGATTCCCGCGCTGCTGGCGCTCTCGGCCGTGCACCATCATTTGATCCGCGGAGGATCGCGTACGCAGGTGGCGCTCATCGTCGAATCCGGCGAACCGCGCGAAGTGCATCACTTCTGCCTGCTCGTCGGCTACGGCGCGAGTGCGGTGAACCCGTACCTCGCCATTGAGACGCTCGAAGACTCGCAGCGCCGGGGGCTGCTGCCGAAGGACATGACCTTCGAGACGGCGCTGAAGAACTACAAGAAGGCCGTGAACAAGGGCCTCTTGAAGGTCTTCTCGAAGATGGGCATCTCCACGCTGCAAAGCTATCGCGGCGCGCAGGTGTTTGAAGCGATCGGCCTCAACCGCGAGTTGGTGGACCGCTACTTCACCGGCACCTCCACGCGCATTGAAGGCGTGGGCTTGGAACAGATCGCCAAGGAGACCAAGCTCAAGCACGATCTCGCCTACCAAAATCTCACCGACGCCGATACCGAACTGCCCGTTGGCGGCAGCTATCAGTACCGCGTGCGCGGCGAGTATCACCTGCTGAACCCCACCACGATTTCCAAGCTCCAGCACGCCGTGCGGAGCGACAAGGAGCCGACAGCGCCGGGCTTCAAGACGTTCCAGGAGTACTCGAAAGCGATCGACGACCAGTCGCGCCAGATGTGCACTCTGCGCGGGCTGATGGAGTTCAAGTGGTCGGCCAAGCCGGTGCCGATTGAAGAAGTGGAACCGGCGGCTGAGATCGTCAAGCGCTTTGCCACGGGCGCGATGTCGTTCGGTTCGATCTCCAAGGAAACGCACGAAACGCTGGCAATTGCGATGAACCGCATCGGCGCGCGGTCCAACACCGGCGAAGGCGGCGAAGACGCCGAGCGTTTCCAGCGCGACCCGAACGGCGATTGGCGGCGCTCGTCCATCAAACAAGTGGCATCGGGCCGCTTCGGCGTGACGGCTAACTATCTGGTGAATGCCGACGAACTGCAGATCAAGGTCTCGCAGGGCGCCAAGCCCGGTGAAGGCGGACAGTTGCCGGGTCACAAGGTGGACGAGACCATCGCGCGCGTGCGCCACTCGATCCCGGGCGTGGGTCTCATCTCCCCGCCCCCGCATCACGACATCTATTCGATTGAGGATCTCGCGCAGCTCATCTACGACCTGAAGAACTCAAATCCGAAGGCGCGCATTTCGGTAAAGCTGGTGAGCGAAACGGGTGTGGGCGTCGTCGCGGCCGGCGTGGCCAAGGCGCATGCCGATGTGGTGCTGATCTCCGGTGACTCGGGCGGCACGGGCGCTTCGCCTATCACGTCCATCAAGCATGCCGGTGCGCCGTGGGAACTCGGCTTGGCGGAAACGCAGCAGGTGCTGGTGATGAACGACCTGCGCAGCCGCATCGTTGTGCAGACGGACGGCAAGCTGTGCACGGGCCGCGACGTAGCGGTCGCGGCGCTCCTGGGCGCCGAAGAGTTCGGCTTCTCCACCGCTCCGCTCATCACGGTGGGTT
>Ga0194122_10006560_pt1 | contig 10469 bp, 6 predicted proteins | sample TA2MahCa10mmetaG_FD_155487 | JGI IMG/M metagenome (GOLD analysis project Ga0194122, IMG submission 155487) | Freshwater microbial communities from Lake Tanganyika, Tanzania - TA2015021 Mahale Deep Cast 10m | ecosystem: Environmental > Aquatic > Freshwater > Lake | place: Tanzania: Lake...
CCGATCAACTCCGATCCCAATACCCTTACGCCCTGTTCGGCCGCCAGGCGCTGGACGCGCGCCATAACAAAATGCGGCGGCGTAACCTCGTAGTCGGTCAGGTTCATCGAGACCTGTGTGATGCCCCTCGACTCCAGGTCCAAACCCAGCGCCCGCACTCCGTTGAAACCTCCATTGGCCTCTCGAATCGTCTGCGCGATCGACTTGGCGATTTCGACATCTGCCGTGTCGAGCTCAATGTTCCAAGCGATGAGGATCTTTCGCGCGCCGACCGCGGCGGCCCCTGCGGTGGGATGCAGTTCGGCCTGGCCGTAGTCGGGGAATCGGTCGATGTCGGTCTTCACCGCTTCCTTCAGGAATTCGTAGCCGCCCTGGCGGACATAGGGCAGCGACCGGCGCGCGGGAAGCACAGCGGCGTCGCCGTACAAATAGACAGGCAGCCGATAGCGGTTCCACAACTCCGCGCCGACCGAGTGGGCGATCCAGCCGCACTCGATGAGCGTAATCTGGCGGAGCGGAACAAAAGGGATGACGTCGGCGGCGCCGATGCGCGGATGGACGCCTTCCTGTGTGTTCAGGTCGATCAACTCGATGGCCTTTCCGGCCGCGGCGACGGCGGCTACTCCCACGCTTTCCGGGCGGCCTGCGAAGGTGATGACGGAGCGGTTGTGATCGGGGTCCGAAGACTGATCGAGAATGTGTGCGCCTGGGGTCGCGCGGATTGCCTCCGCGATCGCTTCGACGACATCGGCGCGGCGGCCTTCCGAGAAGTTGGCGACACACTCGACGAGTGGTCCAAGTTCGCTCATGTATCCGCTTGTACCATGGATGGAAGTGCTCGCGCGACGATTATCGAATTTCCTGGCGACACCGCTTGGAGCGGCGTTGTTGTTGCTCGCCGAGGTGGTGACGTTTTTCCGCAAGATTGTTCTGGACAAGGACTGGACGATCCCGTGGGATTTTACCGGCTATCACCTGCCGCTGTTCTGCGGCGTGGCGAAGTTAATTGCAAACGGCGAATGGCCGTTCTGGGACGCCTTCACCTACGGCGGATTTCCGCTGTTCGCCAATCCACAGGCACAAGTCTTCTATCCACCGGCTTGGCCTTTCTACGTGATTGCGGCGGCGATCAACGAACGCTATTGGCTCGAAGTACTCGAGTGGATGACTGTGCTGCATGTGTGGGTTGCCGCGATGCTGGCTTGGCGGTTGGCGCGCGCGGCGGGAGCGGAGGCGCACGCCGCTTTACTGGCTGGGACGACGTACGCGCTCGGCGCGTTCTACACCGCGCATATCTCCCATGCTGGCGCGGCGTGCGCGGCGGCGTGGCTGCCGTTGGTCTGGCTCGGAATGCTGGAGAGGCGGTGGAGAGTTGTCGCCGTTGGGTTGGCATTGTCGCTGCTGGCGGGCTTTCCTGCGATGGTCTATGTCGCGTTCGGCACGGCTCTCCTGGTGGGCGATCCACGCGTGTGGTTGCGCGGCGCGTTGGGCGGAATTGTATTATCGTCGCCGATGCTGCTTTCGGCGATGCAACTGGTGGCCCTATCGACAGCGAGCGAGCGCGGCATTCAGGTAGTGGGTGGCGGACTACACTGGCAAGCGTGGATCACGCTCGTCTGGCCAGCGTGGATTTCAAAGACCAGTATCGACTCCGCCGGTCTGCCCGGTAGCCCGGAGTTCCTCTTCGTCTTCTGTGGATGGCTGGCGTTGATCGCGGCGCTGGGTAACCGCGATTGGCGATGGTTGATAGTGCTGGCTGGCGTTGTAGCGGTGATGATGGGCGACCGCACGCCGGGTTTCACGATGGTCTACAACTGGCTGCCGCGAAGCGTCAAGGGGTCTTTGTATCCGGAGTTTTTCCTGGCCGGTTTCGTTCTTGCGATTGGCGTGATGGCGGCGCGTGGGGTTGGTAAGTATGGGTTGATCGCAACGGCGATCGCCTTTGTCGAACTGATCTCACAGAACTCCCGGCGTGTGTTTCATCTGGCGAAGGTGCAGGATTCCGGTGCGATCCGGCCGCATCATTTCGAAGGGAGCGAGGTGACGCTGTTAGGTGTTCGCTCGCTGACGGGCAACGACTGGCGGATCGAGACGATCGACGATTCGATGGCGTGGACTTCGGCCGCGCCGATTACCCGGATTCCGCACATCGGCGGCAACGATCCGCTGGAGATGCGCGGGCCGTCGGCGGTGCGTGCGCTATACGCCAAACGAGTTTGGCCGGACCAGCGATACAGTGTACTCGCCGATGGGACGTCGCCCGTGCTGGATTTGTTGAACGTGCGGTACCTGGTGCGCTGGGCGCCGAACGACACGACGCCGCCCGAAATTCCGGGGCTGCGATTTGTTCGCTCGCTGCCTGGGCATTCGCTGTATGAGAATCCCGATGCGTTGCCGCGATGGTATGTCTCGCCGAAGTGGCGGACGTTCGAATCGTTCGGCCAATTGCGATCAATCAAACCGGGCGCCGAGGTTCTGATCGACGGACCGCCTGGAGAGGGATCGGCGGGGATTGTCACCGACATGACCGTGCGCTGTGCCGCACGGTGTTTGGTGGCGTCGTCGGTGGTTTGGTATCCGGGCTGGTCGATTCGTGTCGACGGCGTTGAGGCGCGGGTGCAGAAAGTGAACGGCGCGTACCTCGGCGTATTTGTCGACGGCGGCGAGCACAGGTTGAGTGCGCGGTTTTGGCCGGAGTTTACCTGGGCTGGTAGAAACCCTTGATCTTGTTGCCTTCGTCGCGATTCGGTTGCTTCAGGTGGCTGAGCGATGCGTATGGCAGCGCGATGAATTCGGTGGCGGTGTTGTAGGCGTCGGGGAAGAACTCGATCTCGCAGATTTCCTTCGCCGATTCGACTTTTTCCTTCATCGCCGGCGTAACGGCGGCGACAAGCGTGATCGACTTGTCGGCGAGTTTATGCATTTCGAAGCTGAGGTACGGGTTCTTGCCGAACAGGCCGCCGTCGAGCGTTTGCGGCGCGTAGGTGAATCCATAAAGCCCGCCGCGCATGTACTTGATCACGTCGCCTTCTTCGGCGCCTTGAATGAGCGCCACGGCGTTCTTGGTGCGGAGCGCCTCGCGCGCTGCCTTGAATTTCGCCACGACCGCTTCGGAAACCGGAGCCGGGGCGGCGGAGATGTTGACCATTGCCATCTCTCGATTATCCCAGATCCGGCGTTTGCGGTCGATTGCCCAGGGGCTGAAATCAGTTCGCGAAATTCTTCCGTCGCCGCCGCACCCGGTTTCCCGCTGACGGTTTCGCAGCCGGGACGGCACGTCTTGGCCGGACGCTTGAGGGTGTCGCATGCAATGACAACGGCGATCGAAATTACGGCGAGCAACGTTTCGATCGGCTTGTACGGATTCACCATTTCAGGGCCCGTGGCTTGCGTCGGGTCACCGCTGACGGGCAACACGCTGTGAGGAAACCTCGGCGGCGGACTGTCAATGACCGGCTTGTGCACGGTCGCCGACAACGCGCAGTAGCCGCTAGGTAACCGGGCCGGGATTAAACGGAGCGAGGGCGTTGTGCAGGCGCCATCGCTCCGCCCACGTCTTTTTCCGGCCGCTGGCGGAGTCGAGCAAATATTGAAACAACTGCCAACCGACATCTTCGATCGTCGCTTGGCCGGTGGCGATCGCGCCGGCGTTGATGTCGATCAGGTCGGGCCATTTTTCGGCGAGCGCCGTCCGCGACGACACCTTTACAACCGGCACCATCGCCAGTCCGTACGGCGAGCCTTCGCCGGTGGTGAACACGTGCATGTTCATCGACGCCAGTTGCTGCGTGCCGCAGATGAAGTCGCTGGCCGGCGTGGCGGCGAACACCAGGCCTTTGGCGGTGACCTTCTCGCCATGCGAGGCGACGTGATGAATCGTGCCGGAGCCCGCCTTGGCGACCGAGCCGAGCGCCTTCTCGACGATGTTCGCAAGTCCGCCGCGTTTATTGCCGGGCGTGGTGTTGGCGGCGCGGTCGGAATAACCCCGCGCGAGGTATTCGTCGTACCAGCGCATCTCTTCGATCAACTTGCGCGCCGTGGCTTCGTCGGCGCAGCGTGGTGTTAGCAGGTGTATCGCATCGCGAACCTCAGTGACCTCGGAGAACATCACGGTTGCGCCCGCGCGGACCAACAGATCCGCGGCGTATCCCACGGCGGGGTTGCAGGTCACGCCCGAAAAGGCATCGCTGCCCCCGCATTGCAGGCCGACGTTGAGTTCGCTCGCCGGAATCGTGGTGCGGCGGCGTTGATCGAGAATCGCAAGGCGCTTTTCAGCTTGCTCGCAGATAGCGGTGATCGTTTCTTGAAAGCCGAGGTTGTCCTGCAGCCGAATGACGTTCGGCTCGAAGAAGGGAAGCAGGCGCGATGGCTGCATCTTCTCGCAACCGAGGCTGACGACAAGCGGATCGCCGGCGATATTGGCGTGGCGTGATATGTGGCCGAGCGTGGCGATCGGCACCTTAGCGCCGGGCGCGTCGATGGCAACGCCGCAGCCGTAGCTGTGCGTAACCGCAACGACGCCGTCGACGTTGGGATACCGCGGGAGAATTTCGGTCTCGATTTTGCGGACAGCGTAGTCGACGGTGGGCGCGACGCACTGGACGGTCGTCGTAATGCCGAGCAGATTACGCGTGCCGCAGGAGCCGTCGGTGTTGCGAAATCCTTCGAACGTGTAGCCTTCGAGAGGGTCTTGCGGCGGCGCGTTACGCGTGGCGAGGGGCAGTTGGTCGAGCGGGGGCGCCTGCGGGAGGCTGAGCATGTCTTCGCGTACCCACCGGCCGGGGCCGATCTCGCCGAGCGCGTACCCGATCACTTCGCCGTAACGGATGATCGGTGCACCTTTTTCAAGCGTGGTCAGTGTGACTTTATGCGACTGCGGAATATTCTCGGCGGCGTGCAGTCCGCTATCGAACGTCGCGCCCGATGGGACACCTTCAGCGTTGACGATGATGGCGACGTTGTCGCGAGAATGTACTTTGACGTAGAGCGGTTTCAAGTCCTACCAGATTACTGCACGCCGATTGCGTAGAGCGCGTCGTTAGTGCGGATGAAGAGCCGGTCATCGGCGACCGCGGGTGTGGCGTAGATAGGCGTGTCGAAGTCGTTGATGGCAACGACGTCCCAATCGCCTTTCGCGCTGAGGACGACGACTTTCCCATGTTCGCTGGCGATGTAAATCCTTCCGGACGCGGCGACCGGCGAGGCGTAGTAGTCTTCGATCGCACCCGTTAGCCGGGCTTGTTTGACGACCGCGCCGGTCTTCGCATCGAGCGACGTCGCGATGCCGCCGTTGCGGAAGAGAAAGACAACGTCGTCATACACGAGCGGCGTCGGCACATCGGGCAGCGACTTCTCGTAGCGCCAGCGCACGTGCGTGTTGGTTACATCGCCCGAGCCGCCGAGCTTAATAGCGAATGCCGCATTGCGCGACGCGCGGCGTGTGCGGAAAAACATCCACTCGCGCTCGTTGAGAAAACCGTCGCGGTCGAGGTCGATGGCGCGCCAGGTGCCGGTGGGCTGCCAGGGCTTGGGTAGTTCCGACTGCGCCAGTTTGCCGTCGCGATTGGTGTCGGCTTTTGCCGCGACTTCGGTGAAAACAGGAAGATCAACCTGTTCGCCGGCGTCGTTGCCAGGCGTCCAGCCGCTGAAGTAGAGCGTGTCGCCGTCGATGACGGGAGCGGACTTCGGCTGGCACGTCAGGCCGCGAACCAGCCACTGCGTTGCGCCGTCTTCGATTGAGTACGCGGTGAGTTGATACGATCCTGGGGCGATTACTTGCGCTGGTCCCGAGGTCGGATAATAGACGATCGGCGTGGAGTATCCGTTGATGACCTCACGCGGGTTTTTCCAGGCGATTTTTCCGCTAGCGGCGTCGACGGCGATGATGAACGCGTCGGTGTCTCCATCGGACACAAGCACAACTTTTCCGCCGGCAACGACCGGCGACGCAACGATGCCGTGCTGGCTGTTGAACGGGCCGAGTTGCAATCGCCATTTTTCGTCGCCGTCGACGCCGTACGCCGCGAGACCGAAGTCGGCGAAAAAGACGTACACGTTCTTACCATCGGTAACGGGCGTGGGCGCGGCTCTGTGGTTGAGCGGATTTTGGTGTTCGCGTTTCGGGGCGCGAATGGCGCGGCGCCAGAGGATCTTGCCCGTTGCGCGGTCGAGCGCGATCGTCAACAGATCGTCGCCTTCGGAGGCGGTTAGGAAGATGCGGTTGCCCGCGAGCACGGGCGAGGACTTGCCTTCCGGGAGGGCGGTCTTCCAAACGACGTTTTTGCGGGGGCCGAACTCAGTGGGCAGGTTGGCGCACGTGGTGCAAAGACCGGAGCCGTTGGGGCCTCTTAGCTGGGGCCAATCGGCTGCTGTCAGAACAACGCTCGTGATGAGCAGCGCTCGCATCTATCGTCCCGGTACTTTGACGCGAATCGACCAGACGGTGCCACCCGCGGTGATGTAGAGAGTGCGCATGTCCGCGCCGCCGAATGCGACGTTGGTCACTTCGTCGAGCGGGACTGGGATGAACTGAAGCAGTTTTCCTTTCGGCGACAGCACGTAGACGCCGCCTTTCTTCGTGTCCGTTTCGTAGGGCGCGTGCGGTTTGTTCAGACCGCCGGCCACGAAGAGGCGGCCCTTGGTGTCCATTTCAAGGCCGTCGGGGCCGCGGCTGTCGCCCCAATCGTGAATGAGTTTACGCGAGTTTTCTTTGAGGGAGCCGTCTGCGTTTAGCGTGAAGCGCCAGAGCTTGCGGGCGGCGCCAGTGTTGTTGTTATTGTTGTCGGCGACGTAGAGGTACTTGTCGCCCGGTGTGACGAGAAGTCCGTTGGGGCGATCAACCTGCGCGCGGCTGAGCACGCGCGTGACTTTGCCGGGGCCGTCGATGCGGTAGACGCCTTCCACATCCATCTCCATGTTCTGGCGATTGCCGTAGCGCGGGTCGCTGAAATAGATGCGGCCTTTGCTGTCTATGGTGATGTCGTTGGGCGAATTGAATTTCTTGCCTTCGTAGTTGTCGGCGAGGACGGTGATCGTGCCGTCTTTCTCTGTGCGCGTAATGCGCCGGCTGGCGGACTCGCAAACGACGAGGCGGCCTTCCTTGTCGAAGAAGAGGCCGTTGGCGCCGGCGTTTTCACGGAAGATGTGCGTCTTCCCGGAAGCGTCTAGGCGGAAGATGCGGCCCCGGCCGGTGAAGTAGAGCGAGTCGACGCGGTCCCAGACGGGGCCTTCGCTGCCGCCGGCTTCGCTGGCTTTTTGGAGTTGGGCGCCGGGCTCGGTGATGAGGGCGGCTAGGAGTAGGAGGTTGATCGGCACGGTGGGAAGGTTGACAAAATTAGGAGCGGTTTGTCGGGAGCGGTGAGCGGCGCGATCGAGTCGTGTTCTGAGACGATCCGGATTTCGGAGTAGTGGCATTGTTTCGCCGCGCGCTGCAAGATGGGGCGGCGACTGGTTCGTCAAGCGCGGGCGCGAACGTTTCCAGGAGTTCGGTGATCATGGCGCTGTTCATAGGTTACTTGAAATTGTCGAGGACGTAGATGTCGGAGGTGTCGATGTCGGCTTGGGCGTAAAGGAGCCATTTGCCGTCTGGGGTGATGGAGAACCCGGCTGTGTTGCCCAGCCAGCGGGAAGGTAGTTCCCGCAATTTTCGCTGGTGGCCGGTTGCGAGGGAGTGAACCCAGACGTGTCCGTTGAGTGCGTAGTAGATGCTGTTGCCGGCGATGTTCCACGTCGACGAGCCCGTATAATCGGTGATCTTCTCCTCGGCGCCTCCCGCCAAGGGCATTCTGTACAATCCCCGGTCGTTCTTCCCGAATATTAGGTGCTTACCATCCGGCGACTCCGCCATCGATTGGCCGCCATTGCGTGTGACTTGTACCTCGGGCGAGGAACCGTCGAACGGGGTCTTGAAAATCTCGGGCCTGCCCGTGCGCGTGGAGGAAAAGTAGACGAACTTGCCGTCGTTGGAGAAGCGCGCGGAAGCGTCCGACATTGGGTGGGAGGTCAGCCGGCGCGGTGCGCCGCCAGACGCCGAAACGGCGTAAACGTCGACGTTGTTTTCGGGCCGCGCGGCAAACACAATCCATTTGCCGTCCGGTGACCACCGCGGCCGGAGAGGTTCTTTCAGGTTTGTGTGCAATTGCACGGCGCCGGAACCATCCGTATTCACGATCCAGATCTCGCTGTCGCCGGTTTGCTGGGACCCGACCACAATGCGCGCTCCGTCGGGAGAGTACTCCGCCTGAAACTCTTGCTGACTGGAACCGTAGACGCGCTCTGGAGTACCGATACTATCGAGAGGCAGCCGCCAAAGGTTGGTATCGTATTGCCGCCGCGCGAAGGCGACCCTACGAGCGCGGAGAGCTGCCGTCGGTTCGACCGCGTTTGTGCCAGCGGCTTCGACGACGGTTGCGGCGTCCGGCCGGGAAATCGGTATGCGCATCAAGTGGCGTTCGTTGCCGACGCGATCCGTTTGCAAGACGTGGCCGCTATCAGGAGACCAGCAGAGCGACGTTCCGCCATATTGGGTTCGCAGCAGCGATTCGACGCCGATTGAATCGCCGTTCCACGATGCCATGCGAAGTTCAAAAGTTCCACCGTTATTCATACGCCGGCGAAACGCGAGCCTGCGGCCGTCGGGCGAGATCTGCGGAACTTGGTCGCCCCAAGTTTCTTTGGGCGGCGTGGTGATCCGCTTGGGCGCTCCGCCGGTCGCTGGAACGACGGCGATGCTGGGTGGATCGTAGGAACCATCGATGATGAGAAGATTCTTGCCGTCCGGCGTCCAATCGGACGCGGGAATCAGCGTCTTTGGGCTGTTGACGATATCGGCAATGCGGCGCGGCGTGCCGCCGAGCGCGGAGACAACGTAGTAACCGGCCGGTTCATCGCGGCGGGCGAAGGCAATCGATTGGCCGTCTGGGGAGAATCGCGGGTAAGAGTCGCTGGCGGCGGTGAGGCGTAGCGCGTCGCCCGCACTGCCGACGAGTTTGACGAAAATGCCGCGTCCCTTGCCGTCGTTGCCAGTCCAAATGAACGCGACCTGGTTGCCATCGGGCGAAAGCGAGGGCTGCTCTTCGATGCCGTCGTAGCTGGTGACGGTGATCAGTCTTTGCGGGGCCGCGGTTTCGCGCGGGATAAACTTCCAGGCGGCGATGGCAAGTAACGCTACGGCGGCGACGGCCCAGGGCCAGCGTAGCGTTTTCTTGACGATTACCGGCGCGGCGTTCTCGACCTCTTCGAGCGCGATCCGCACATCGCCGATGTGTTGCGTCCGCCGCTTCGGGTCCTTGCGCAAACACCGGGCGATCGTCTTTTCGAGATCGGCGGGCACGTTTTGCAACGGCGCCGGCTCTTCGCGAAGAATGGCTGACATCGTGGCCAGTTTCGAATCGCCCAGAAACGCTTTTCGGCCCGACGCCATTTCGTAGAGCACACAGCCGAAACTGAAGATGTCCGAGCGCGTGTCGACGGATTTGCCTTCGGCCTGCTCGGGGCTCATGTAGCTGACCGTGCCGACGATCGTGCCTTCCATCGTTTGCGTTTCGCCGCCGGATGAACCGGAGTCGACGCGCTTGGCGAGGCCAAAGTCGAGGACCTTCACCGTGCCGTCGGCGGTGACCATGATATTGCCGGGCTTCAAGTCGCGATGAACGATACCGGCCTTGTGCGCGGCGTTGAGCGCGGATGCGATCGGCACGGCGAGTTTTTGCAGTTCGCCGAGCGCGAGGCCGTTGCGCGGGATGGCGCGGTCGAGCGTCTTGCCATCGACGAATTCCATGACGAGGTAGGTTTCGCCTTCGTGATGGAGGAGGTCGTAGATGGTGACGATGTTGGGGTGGTTCAGCGCCGACGCCGCGCGGGCCTCCTGATACATGCGGGCGCCCGTCGACTTCAAGGCGACGACGCGGTCGAGTTCAATATCGTGCGCTTTCCAGACCACACCCATGCCGCCTTCGCCGACCTTTTCAAGGACGCGGTAGTGGGAGATGGTCTGACCGGTCATTCGATTGGCAGGAGGGCGTGGGCTACTGGGAAGAGTTTGTCCGGCGCGGCGAGCGGTGCGATCGACTCGTGCTCCTCAACGACGAGCCGGGTGCGGTATTGTCCGTCTTCCGGGTCGCGGTGAACGACCATGCGGCGGCGTTTGGTATCGAGGACCCAGTAGTCTTGAATTTCAGCGCGGGCGTAGAGGGCGGCTTTCTGGCCGAGGTCCTGTTTCACGGTCGAGTTGGATACCTCGATAAGAAGCCGGATTTCGGTTGGACGCGGATGGCGAGTTCTAACATCACGGACGGGTCGGGTGAGGACGAAAACATCCGGCTCGGGCCGGCTTATCGCGGCGGCCGGAATCGAAGGCTCGGCGATGGAGTCGTGATTCACGAAGGTGTAGCCGAAGACTTCAGACAACCAGGCGACGATTTCATGGACCGCGATGGCGTGAGGCGGATTCTTGCCCATCTTTTCGAATA
>Ga0194122_10006562_pt1 | contig 10468 bp, 7 predicted proteins | sample TA2MahCa10mmetaG_FD_155487 | JGI IMG/M metagenome (GOLD analysis project Ga0194122, IMG submission 155487) | Freshwater microbial communities from Lake Tanganyika, Tanzania - TA2015021 Mahale Deep Cast 10m | ecosystem: Environmental > Aquatic > Freshwater > Lake | place: Tanzania: Lake...
AATGGAAGCGATGGCGAAGACGAAGCCGCGGTCCAACAGCGAGAGGCGGGAGGGGTCGAAGGCCGCCTCCGTGTTGATCCCGTAAGAACCGTAGGCGTAGAGCAGCGCCGGCGCCTTGCCGGTCTTTCGAAAACCCTTCCTGTATACGACCGCGATTGGAATTTTCGCGCCATCGGAAGCCGTGGCAAACAGGCGCTCACTCGCGTAGAGCGTGGGGTCGTATCCACTGGGAATCTGCTGTTGCTTGCGCAGCGTTCGTTGGCGCGTGCTCAGCTCGTAGTCGAAGACCGAGGACGGCGTGACCAGCGACTGGTAGGTGAACCGGATCGTCTTGGCGTCGTAGTTCGGATTGCCGGCAGGCTGGAGGGCGTAGACCGGTTCCGGCAAGGCGATCACGTGATCGTCCTCGCCGTCCCACTTCCGGGCTCGAATCCTTCGAAGGCCGTTCTCGCGCTCAGTGACCGTAAGCCAACTCTTGTACTCATCGATCCGCTCAAGCAGAACGTCAGGCCGGTGGGGGATCAACTCGGTCCACTTGGCTGGATCGGTTTCGCCTGGCGTTGCGCGGGAGAGTTTGAAATTCAGCGCGTTCTGGTTGTGGAGGATCAGGAAGCGGCCATCGTGATGGTGAACCGCGTACTCCATTCCATGGCGCCGTCCGGCCACGGTGGCGAATTTGGCCGCAGGCGTATCGGCGTCGAGATAGAAAACCTCCGACGTCATCTTGCTGTCGCTGGCGATCAGAACGTAGCGATCGTCGCGCGTTTTTCGAACTTCGACGTAGAACCGTTCGTCTGGTTCCTCGAATACCAGTTGGTCCTGACTGGTGGCTTCGCCGAGAATGTGGCGGTAGACGCGGTACGGGCGTTTGGCCGAGTCCAGCGTCGTGTAGAAGATGGTCCGGTTGTCGTTCGCCCAGACCGTGCCGTAATAGACGTTCGGAACCTGGTCCGGCAGCGTGGCCTGCGTCTTCAGGTCCTTGAAATGCGTGGTGTAGACCTCGTCTCCGCCAGTATCGATCGAGTAGGCGAGCACCTGATGGTTGGGGCTGACGGCGAAGTTCGCCAAACGGAAGTACCCGTGGCCTTTGGCCAGTTCGTTGCCGTCCAGCAGTAACTGCTCTTTCGCGTCGAGAGTCTCGTACTTCCGGCAGTAGAGCTGATAGTTTTGGCCCTTTTCAATCCGGGTGTAGTAGTAAAAGTCGTCGCGCTTCTCGGGAACCGAGAGGTCGGTCTCCTGGATGCGTCCGATCATCTCTTGGTACAGCGTGTCCTTCAGCCCGGCCACCGGCTCCATCAAGCGTTCGAAGTACTTGTTTTCCGACTGCAGATACTGCAGCACCTCTGGATTCGATTTCTCACGAAGCCAGAAGTAATCGTCGATGCGGGTCTCGTTGTGGAGCGTGATGGATTTCGGTTTGCGGGCCGCGATGGGCGGCGTGGCGGGTTCGGCTGCGTTCATTGCGTAGATCGATGAGGCCACGAAAACGCGGCGAGTCATAACGTTCAGAATAGCTGATGGAACTTTCAACCGCCCTTCGCGTCTTGTAAGCAGAGGCCCTAAAGCTTCTCCGCGTAGCACCGATATGTTAAGCGCGAGGTGTTCCATGGACATCGTCGGAACTCGAAAATTCGTAGAGATTGGCGGCGACCAGACGCATGAGCTGCCTCCCTTGTTGATCGCCGATGGACCGCCGCCGGCACGGCGCCTTGAAAAGGTGATGAACATGGCGGCCGAACTGGTGGAGACGGACGCGCTGATTCCGTTCGGAACCGTCGAAGACGCCGAACTGGATCGCCGCCGTTACGACCTGGCTGTTCAGTTCAGCGAGCAGTACCTGGGGCTGCGCGCCCAATGGCGCTGGGGCGACGCCGTGCTCGAGTGGATTCGCCAGTGCGAGACCACCTTCGAGATGTCGGCCGCTCTACGCGGATTGCTGCGCCCGGACGTATGGCCGCACGCCGGCAGGACCAGTTTCGTTGCGCTGCTTCAGGACAAGCACGTCGATTTCGGAGACGTGCAGTTGAATCAGGCCCTGGGACTGCGGCTGGCGTTCCGGCACCTGCCGCCGTTGGCCTGCTGCACCGACCAGTTCCTTATGTATTTGCACCAGAGCGTCGCCGCCTCGGCCTATCAAGCCTGGGCGAGCATGACACCGGACCCCGTCTCCGCGCTACCGCCGGAGCGCTTCGCGTTTCAAGTCGTTAGGATGTAGCTCACACCCGCTCGGGCACGATGTAGGGAGCCCGGTACTTGCGCGAGAGCATCGCGTTCGCCTCGGCGTCATTATTGAAGCGCATCTTCGCCGGATCGAAAGCCAGTTCCCGTTTCAGGCGGTACGAGATATTGCCGAGATGGCAGAGTGCCGTCGACAGCGCCGTCTCTTCGATTTCGGCGTGGAGAAGTTTCGGATTGCGAGCGCGAACCGCATCGGCGAAATTCGCGAAGTGGTCGAGGTTCGCGGGCGACTCCACGTCCGGCTCGGCTTGCTTGTTGCGGCCCATGCGGATGGAGAACTTCCCGTCCGACATCATATGCATGTGACCTTTGGTGCCGTAGAAATCCCAGGACATCGGTTCCGCCGTGTAGAGCCCGCGCAACTGGCCGACAATGTGCGACCCATCGTCAAAGGTCCAGGTAACGTTCTGCGTATTCGGCGTCTGTGCCTGATCCTTGTACCCGAAGCGGCCGCCCGTGGAATGCACTTTTACAGGTAGACGTTTCCGCATGGCCCAGCGATTGATGTCGACCAAGTGGATGCCGTTGTTGCCCAGCTCGCCGTTACCGAAGTCCCAAAACCAGTGCCAGTTGTAGTGCACCAGATTGGCGTGATAGTCCTGCATTGGAGCCGGGCCCAGCCACAGGTCCCAATTCAGATTCGCCGGCGGTTTCTGTATTGGCTTGAACCCGATGGAGTCGCGGTTTCCCGGGAAAACGAAGTTGCTCTGATAGATGTCGCCGAGAGCGCCGGAGTGAATGATCTCGATCGCTTTCCGGAATCGGCCCCACCAACGCCGCTGTGTGCCGCCGGCGGCAACGCGGTTGTACTTGCGCGCCGTCTCGACGAGTTTGATCCCCTCGAAAATATTGTGGGAGACCGGCTTTTCAACGTACACATCTTTGCCTGCCTGCATCGCCCAGATTGCCGTGAGCGTGTGCCAATGATTCGTTGTCGCCACCGTTACGGCGTCGATCGACGTATCGTTGAACGCCTGGCGCATGTCGGAGTAGATGACGGGACGCTTACCGGACCGCTCGAAAACGACCTGCGACGCGGCCTCGGCTCGCGCACCGTCCACCTCCACCAGCGCCGCGACCTCGACGTTACTGCCCGGCAGAATTTCCTTAATGTGTGCGGTGCCGCGGCCGCCAAGGCCGACGATCGCAACGCGCAAGCGATCGCTCGCTTGCGCCCAACTGGAAGAAGCGGCAGCGGTGGCGGCCGTGACGAGGAAAGAGCGGCGCGGATTGGTAGGCATTTGGGTGATAGTGTATCGCGGGCCGCGGGGCATTGGACTACCGCAGCCAGTCCCGGGCCAACTCCGCTCCGTCGCCCGAAAGATCCACGGCCTCCCGCCGTGTCTCGGCGCCATCCACGCTATAGACGGCAACGATTCCTTCCGGCGTGGGCTGCAGCTCCAGGCGTTTTTCGCGAGCCTCCAGCCGAAGGTTTGAGCCGATCCACGCCGGACCAATCCGCAGCCGCAGCGCGTGCCCAAGCTTCATGCATTCGGTGAGGAGCGCGTCGGTAAACGGGCTTCGCTTTAGCTGTTCGGCCAGCGGGGCCACGGCCTTGGCCGCCTCGAGTTCGATGAGACGGCGTTCCCGGTCTGCGCGCTCCGCCTCCTTGTCGTTGCCTCGCTCCATCTGATTGAGCGCGTTTTCCAGGTTGTCTAGGAAACTCATTTCTACATGGTAAGGCGATACAATGACGCCGTCATGCTGCGCCGGAACTTCTTACAAACCTTGCCCGCCCTCGCTTTCGCCCAGACGGCGCACGAGAAGACCAAACCTCTCCATCTGAAGATCACAGGCCTAAAGACGTTCATCGTAAACGTCGGCAGCGTGAATTGGGCGTTTTGCAAGGTCTACACCGATCAAGGCCTTACCGGCCTCGGTGAAGGGTCCATTACGTCGAAGGAGGCGACGCTCTCCGCCGCCATTATGGACAATGAGCGCCTTTTGATCGGGCGCGATCCATCGGACATCGAGGGCATCTGGCAGTCTTTGTACCGCGTGCCTCGTTGGCGTGGCGGGCCGATTTTGAACTCCGCCATCTCCGCGATCGAGATCGCGCTTTGGGACATCGTTGGCAAGGCGCTGGGAGTGCCGGTCTACAAACTACTGGGCGGCGCGGCGCGCGAGCGGGTGCGCCTGTACCTGGACGTCGGAGACAGGCCGGAGGACTATCTGCGCGCGAAGTCGCTCGGATTCACCGCGGCGAAGTCCGGATTTCTCAGTCCGAAGAACGGCGTGATCGACGCGTTCGGTTCCGTGCGGGACGGCGTACGGAAGATGGAGGCGGTGCGCAAAACGGTGGGCGAGGAGTTCGACATCTGCCTGGATCCGCACGGCCGGCTGACGACAACCATGGCCGTGCAATTCTGCACCGCCATCGAGCCCTTGCGCCCGTTCTTCGTGGAGGAGGCGACGCAACTGGAGGACCTCGGAGAATTGGCGCATCTGCGCGCAAAAACGAAAGTACCTCTGGCGACCGGTGAGCGCCACTTCACCAAATACGCCTTCACCGAAATGTGTTCGCGGCATCTGGTGGACTTCGTCCAGCCGGATGTCTGCCACGCCGGCGGCATCCTGGAAATGAAAAAGATCGGGACGATCGCCGAGGCCTATCGCATCGAGATGGCGCCGCATAATCCACAGAGCCTGGTATCGACCCTGGCGTCGCTTCACGTCGACGCCACCACGCCCGCCTGCACGATTCAGGAGTTCACCATCAAAGACGATGCCTGGCTGCTGGACCTGTTCGGCGGCGCGCGCGTAGAGCACAAGAACGGTTTCGCCGATCTCCCCTCCAAACCCGGTCTGGGCTGCGAGTTCGACGAAAAGGTTGCCGCCGCGCATCCCTACAAACCGGTGAAGCGCCCGGAGTACAAGTTTGCCGATGGCGCCGTTGCCGACCAATAATGGATGGTTATGCGCATCGCCGTCGTCGGACTTGGATTCATGGGGAGCACCCACCTAAAGGGGCTCAAGGAGGTGAAAGGCGCCACGTTGGCGGCTGTGGTTTCGGCGGACCCGAAACGACGGTCCGGCGATCTTAGCGACATCCAGGGGAATCTCGGCGGACCAGGCGAGAAGCTGGATTTCTCGCAGGTGGCGCAATACTCGACACCCGCCGAGGCGTTCGCTGATCCAAACGTCGACGCCGTGGACCTGTGCGTTCCCACAGATCTGCACAAGCCATTGGCGTTGGCGGCCATGCTGGCGGGCAAGCACGTGCTGGTGGAAAAGCCGATGGCCCTGACGGTGACCGAATGCGCGGAGATGATTGAGGCGGCCGAAAAGGCGCGCGTTGTCCTGATGGTGGCGCAGGTTCTACGGTTCTTCCCCGCCTATACGGCGCTGCGGCGGGAGCTGCAGTCCGGCACGCTGGGTCCGGTCCGTTCCGCCCTGTTCCGCCGGCGCTGTGCGGCGCCCGCTTGGAGCAAATGGTTGAAGGAATCGGACAAAAGCGGCGGCGGTGTGTTTGACCTGCTGATTCACGACGTAGACATGGTCTACCACCTGTTCGGAAAGCCGGCCGCCGTCACCGCCACCGGCTACGAGAATTTGAACGCCGGGCTCGACATCGTTACCGCCAACTTTCACTACGCCGATATCGGTTCCGTGATCGTCAGCGGCGGTTGGCATCACCCGAAGGCCTATCCTTTCTCGATGGAATACACGGTGAATGCGGAGGGCGGCACGCTGGACTATTCCACCGATAACCGTCCGCCGAAGCTCTACCGGGCAAACGGCGAGGCGGAGGAGCTGACCCTGGACGAGGTGGACGGCTACGCTGCCGAGATTCAGTATTTTGCCGATTGCGTGAACCAAAATAAAAAGCCGGAGACGTGCTCTCCGGTCGAATCGGCGATGGGCGTGGCACTGGCCTTGACCATGAACGAATCGCGCGCCAGGGGCGGAGCGCGGATCTCGCTTTAGGGAGTGGCCGTGGCCATTCGCCGCAGCCGGTGATCCAGCTTTTCCAACAGTTCTTCTCGCCCGTAGGTCACGTGTTGGCGCATGGCCTCGCTGGCTCGAAGCGGATCGCCGCATATGAGTTCACCTGCCAGTGAAGCATGGAAGCGTTCCGGAAGCTGGTGCCAGTCAGCCGCGGTGTCGTAGAGCCAATTGAGTGTCAGGACGTGGTTCCTTTCCATCGCCTGTCGCAGCGCCCGGTAGCCAGTGCACTCGGCGACCCGCATGTGAAAACGCATGTGGCGTTGGTGCAGTTCGAAGATCTCGCCAGTAGAAAGTAGCTGGCGGGCGGCCTTTCCATAGGCGTCGTCCAACCAGGCCGCTAGAGTCACAATCTCCTGGCGCTCCGACCGGCTGGCCTTTTCAGCGAACAATCGCGCCGAGTGCGTTTCCAGAGCCTCCCGGACGACATAGTAACCGCGAACATCGTCGGAATCCGGAATTCGAACTCGAGTGCCTACCCTCGGCCGGCTCTCGACCAACTCTTCCGACTCCAGCAGTTGAAGCGCCTCACCGACCGGAACGATGCTCACGTTGAAATCGTTGGCCAGTTGACGCCGGGACAGCGACGCGCCCAGCGGCAGTTCGCCGGAAAGAATTCGGATCCGTAGGTTCTGGTACACCATTTCGGACAAGCTTTGCGGGTTGCGGGCCGGTTTCACTGATACATCAGTTTAGCGAAGTCGGCTTGACACGCCCGTCTGGCTTCTGTATATTTGCTGATACATCAGATATGCTCCGTGTCTTTTTTCTCGCAATCACCAGCGTTTGGTCGCAGTCTTCGACGGCGACACTCCAGGGACTCATCTCCGACGCCTCGGGCGCCGCTGTGCCGGGGGCGGAGGTATCGATCGTGAATTTGGGGACCAATATTGCCCGTAAGTTCTCCACCTCGAACAGCGGAATCTACTCGTTTCCTCTCCTTCCGCCCGGAACGTATCGCATGGAAGTAATGAAGAACGGTTTCAAACCGCTGACGCGGGACGGCGTCCTGCTGCAGGTGAGTGACCGGGTTTCGTTGGACCTTATGCTTGAAGTCGGCACGGCCACGGACCGGGTCACCGTCGAGGCGTCCGCGCCGCTCGTGAACACGACCAACGCAACCCTCGGTCAAGTGATCGAAAATCGGCGAATCATCGAACTGCCACTGAACGGGCGCGAGCCATTCTCCCTCGCCGCTCTGGCCCCGGGCGTCCTGCCTACGCCATCGGCCGGGTTCGTGCACCTGGGTGGCAGCGTCCCGTCAATCAACGGCGCGTCCAACTTTACCAGCGAAGTGACCGTCGACGGAATGCCGAACACGACGCCGCGAAACGGCCCGCGCAACAGCTTTCTGATCTACACGCCGAGCGTCGACGCGGTGAGCGAGTTTAAAGTCGAAACCAACGCCCTTTCCGCAGAATTCGGCCGCTTTAACGGCGGTGTGATCAGCGTAGTGACCAAGGCCGGCACCAACCAGTTCCACGGCACCCTCTATGAGTTCCTTCGCAATTCCAAAATGGACGCGAACAGCTTCTTTGCCAATCGGGCCGGCGTGCCACTGGGCGCACTCCGCCGCAATCAATACGGATTTACCCTCGGCGGGCCGGTGGTTCTGCCGAAGTTGTACAACGGCAAGGACCGCACGTTTTTCTTCATGGACTATGAGGGTTTTCGAGAGTCGCAAGTAACGATCCCCCGGCAGAGCGTACCTTCGACGCTGGAACGGAATGGCGACTTCTCTGCGACCCGGAATGGCGCCGGCGCACTGATTGTCGTCTACGATCCGGCCACCCTGCGGGAGGTGACGCCCGGAAACTTCACCCGTTCGCCGTTTCCAGGAAATGTCGTGCCTTCGCCGCGCATCGCCGCCACTTCCCGGGCGTTGGGGCAGTATTACCCGTCGCCCACGAATTCCAGAATCGCCGGCAATCTGGATATTGGCGCATCGCGCAGGAACGTAACGGATTCCGGCGACGCGCGCCTGGATCACAATCTCAGTGACCGCCACAAGATCTTTGGCCGCTACTCCATCCAATATCCGTTTGTGGGCGAGCCGAACTATTTCGCGAATCTGGGCAACCCGACCAACCCTCCGTTAACCCAGCGCCGCCACTCCTTTACCCTGCAAGATACCTACACTATCAGCCCATCGCTGATATTCAGCCTGAACTATGGCCTCTCGCGAATGTTCGGAACGCGCCAGGCGTGGAGCGATGGCTTCGATGTGACGTCGATCGGCATTGCGGCCAGCTTCCGGGATGCGCAGCAGGTGCGGGCCATCCCGCCGACAAGCATCGGAGGCATGTCGGGCATCGGGAACGGCGTGCAAAACTTTTCGACGCAACTCGGTCATTCCGTGCAGTCCTCGCTGACCAAGATCGCCGGCAAACACTCGCTGAAGGTTGGCGCGGATTTCCGCACCTACTTCATCAACCAGTTGCAGAACACGCGCGCCAGCGGCAACCTCAATTTCGGCCAGAATTTTACTCAGGGTCCCAACCCGTTCCAGGCCTCGGCCACCGGCGGGTTCGGCTACGCGACCTTTCTGCTGGGCATTCCCAGCGGCGTCATCGCCAACGAACCGGCCATCGCGTCGAAGTCCAGCTACCTCGCGTTCTACGTGCAGGAGGATTACAAGGTCACCCGCAAGCTGACGGTCAACGCCGGTCTCCGTTACGACATGAACTTCTCGCGCACCGAACGCTACGACCGCTTCAGCATCTTCGATTTTTCCGCCGCATCGCCCATTGCCGGCCGCGTGCCGCAGTTTCCAAACCTGACCGGAGCGATGAGGTTCGCCGGCACCGGCGGATTGCCGCGCGACCTGGCCGAACTCGATAAGAACAACTTTGGCCCGCGCGTTGGCCTGGCTTACCAACTGACGCAGCGAACCACGCTGCGCGCCGGGTATGGCGTGTTTTTCGGCCTGTCGCCGACCGACGCTTCAGGCCCGGGCGGAGGCTTCACCGACGGCTTCACGGGCGTTACCAATATGGTCACGTCTCTCGATAACATCACTCCGATCCTCCACATCTCGAATCCGTTTCCGAACGGGACGAACCCGCCCCTCGGACGCGACGCCCTCACGCCGACGATTCAACTCGGACAGGCCCACCGCAGCGCGGTGATTAGTCTGGTGACTCCGTACTTCCAGAACTGGAACGCCTCCTTGCAGCAGAGCGTGGGCCAGAACCTGATTCTGGAGGTCACCTACGCCGCGAACAAGGGGACCAAGACCCAGTTTGGCGCCATCAATCTGAACGACCTGACGCAGAACGTCGTCGCGCAGGGCGCGGTGAACAACCAGTTGGTGAATAATCCCTTCTTCGGCGTGATCACCGATCCCACCAGCGTCTTGAGCCAACGCACGGTGCAGCGCGGTCAACTGCTGCGCCGGTGGCCGCACTATACGCAGGTCACCGCTGTGAATCCGTCCATCGGAAACTCCATCTACCATTCGCTGCAAATGCGCGTCGAGAAGCGGTTCGCCAAAGGGTTCACGCTGCTGGGCGCGTTCACGGCAGCGAAAAACATCAACGATACGGGCCAGGATGGCTCCGGCCCCTCGGCAGGCATCATGGACCACAACAATCTGCGATTGGAGCGGTCGCTGGATCCACAGGACGTCTCGAAGCGCCTGGTTATCTCCGGCATGTATGAGTTGCCCTTCGGCCGGAAACTGCCGCGCGTGGCGGGCTTCTTCCTGGGTGGTTGGCAGATCAACGGTATCGGCAGTTTCCAGAGCGGTTTTCCGCTGATCATGAGCTCGGTGGGCGGCGTCCGGCCGAATCGGATCTCGACGGGTACCGAGCTCACCGGCGCCGCGCAGAGCCGCCTGCTTCGCTGGTTCGACACGTCGGCCTTCGCCGTGCCGCCCGCCTTCACTCTTGGCAACAGCTCGCGAACCGCGCCCAGCTTCCGAACGCATGGCACGGCGAATTACGATCTTTCTTTGTTCAAGAATTTTCCAATTCGCGAAGGGTTCCGCGCGCAGTTCCGGTTTGAGTCCTTCAACGCCTTCAATCGCGTCCAATTCGCCGCGCCCAATACGACGGCCGGCGCGGCCGCTTTTGGCCAAATCACTTCCCAGTTGAATCCGCCCCGTCAGTTGCAGCTGGCGCTGAAGTTGATTTTCTGATGCAGTCCCGCGAGAAGGTCTACGACGTAGTGGTGATCGGTTCGGGCGCCGGCGGCGGCACTGTGGTCCATACTCTGACGAAGCTTGGCGTGAACGTCCTGTTGCTGGAAGCCGGAGGGCCGTTGAATCCGGCGAAGGATTTCAAGG
>Ga0194122_10006563_pt1 | contig 10467 bp, 8 predicted proteins | sample TA2MahCa10mmetaG_FD_155487 | JGI IMG/M metagenome (GOLD analysis project Ga0194122, IMG submission 155487) | Freshwater microbial communities from Lake Tanganyika, Tanzania - TA2015021 Mahale Deep Cast 10m | ecosystem: Environmental > Aquatic > Freshwater > Lake | place: Tanzania: Lake...
AACGCATTATCGACTCGGCCGAGAACAAAGGCGAAGAGTTCATCGGCTTCGGCGATGGGTATGTCGAGATCGAAAACGTGAAGTCGGTCGGCGGCGTTGCGGTTGGCGTTGCGTCCGACGAACCGTCGTGCGCGCAGGTGGATTTGTGGAAGCGCGACCGGCTCGTGAATTCGGGCGCGGACTGGATTGTTCCGCACTTCAACACAACGCCCGACTTGCTCAAGACGATCTTCCCCTGATGCCTTCCAAGTACGAAACGTTCGACCGCACGCGCCTCCTGATCAAGCCGCTGGCCGAGCGCGTGCACGATCTGGAAATCTCACGCTGGCTGGCGCTTGGCGATGCGACGCCGCCGTATGAGCATAAGGATTTGGGAGTGATTGCCGCGAAGTTGCGCGAGGCTTCGGCGCGTGGCGCGGCGCGTATCTTGATGAGTGGCGCGCATGTGTTGCGCGCCGGCGTGAACCGTTTTCTGATCGATTGGATCGAGCGCGGCGTGATCACACACATCGCCTTCAACGGCGCGGGCGCGATTCACGACTACGAACTGGCTCGGATCGGCGCGACGACGGAATCGGTGGCGCGCTACATTCGCAGCGGCGAGTTCGGCCTGTGGCAGGAGACGGGCGAATTGAACGACGTCATCGCCGAGGCGGCCCGCTTGGAACTTGGCCTGGGCGAGAGCGTCGGGCGGCACATCGAAGCGAGTTCGTTTCCGTACAGGGATCTGAGCGTGTTTGCGGCGGCCTATCGCTGCGGCGTGCCGGCAACCGTGCACGCGGGCCTGGGCTACGACATTCTGCACGAACACCCGAACTGCGACGGCGCGGCGGTGGGCGCGTCGAGTTATCGCGATTTTCTGATCTTCGCGAAGTCCGTTGAAAATCTGGAAGGCGGCGTGATGCTGAGCTTCGGTTCGGCGATCATGGCGCCCGAGGTGTATTTGAAGGCGCTAGCGATGTCGCGCAACGTCGCGCATCAGCAGGGCCGTGTGGTGAAGAACTTCGCGACGGCCGTGTTCGACATGGTCCCGATCGCCGGCGATATTCACAAAGAACTGCCGAAGTCCGATCCCGGCTACTACTTCCGACCGCACAAAACGATACTGGTGCGGACGGTCGCCGACGGCGGCGAGAGCTACTATTTCTGCGGCGATCACCGCGCGACGCTGCCGGCGCTTTGGAGATTGACGCGATGAACACGGCGGAGATTCTCGAACGCATTCGCGATCTCCGTGTGCTTGTTGTCGGCGATATCTGCCTTGATCGCTGGTGCTGGTACGATCCGGCGTTGGCGCTGGCGTCTGCCGAGACGAGCATTCCGCGCACCGGCGTGGTGCGTGTCGAAGTCACGCCCGGCGCGGGCGGAACGGTGTCGAACAATCTTGCGGCGCTCGGCGTGGGGAAGGTCGACGTGCTCGGAGTGGCGGGACGCGATGGCTTCGGCTGGGAACTGCGCGATGCGTTGACGGCGCGCGGCATCGGCCATGAACACCTGTTGCAAGTCGACGGCCTGCAAACTTTCACGTACACGAAACTGATCAACGCGACAAACGATGTCGAAGATCTGGCGCGCGTCGATTTCGTCAACACCCGCGCGCTTTCCGAAGACGTGGATATGGCGCTGGTCTATCAGTTCAACAACGCGGCGCCGAATTACGACGTGGTCATCGTGAGCGATCAGGCAGAGACGTCCGCGGGCGGCGTTGTATCGGCGACGTTGCGCGGCGCGATTGAATCGTTCGCGCAGGCGCATCCCGCGGTTGTCGTATGGGTCGATTCCCGCGCGCGAGCTGAACACTATCAGGGTGTGATCGTCAAGCCGAATGAAAAAGAGGCGAGCGAAGCGTGCGAGCGGGCGTTCGGCGTTGTCGACTTCCCTCGATTGCGCGCGCACTGCGCGGCGCCGCTGCTGTTCGTCACGCAAGGCGGCAACGGAGCGCGGATCTTTTCGCCCGAAGGTGAGGCATCGGTGCGAACATCGCCAGTCGCGAATCCCGTCGACATCTGCGGCGCGGGCGACAGCTTTACGGCAGGAGCGGCGACCTTCTACGCCGTCACGCGCAACGCCGAAACGGCCGCGCGCTTCGGCAATAAAGTGGCGTCGATCACGATCATGAAGAAGGGCACCGGCACCGCGTCGCCGGACGAACTGCGCGCGAAGGAATGAACACGTTGGCGCTCGACATCGGCGGCACGAAGTTCACGATCGCGGGCTTCGACGGCGCTGGCCGCATGACGCACCGGCACTCGGAAGCCACCGATCGCGAGGGCGGCAAGGATTGGATGCTGACGCGCATCGCCGAACGCGTGCGCGCATGGGATATCGCTTTCGACCGCTGTGGCATTGGCTTCGGTGGGCCCGTGAATTTCGAAACGCAAATGGTGACATTGTCGACGCATGTCGGTGGCTGGGCGGATTTCGATTTTTGCGGCTGGGTGCGGAGTGAACTTCTTGTCGACCGCGTGGTGATGGACAACGACGCCAACGTCGGCGCGCTGGGCGAAGGTTTTCATGGCGCGGGACAAGGACATCGCCCGCTGTTCTACATGACGCTGTCGACCGGAATCGGCGGCGGCATCCTGACCGAACACGGCGTCTATCGAGGCGCGGATTCATACGCGGGCGAGTTGGGGCACATCAATATCGATCCGAACGGGCCCTCGTGTTTGTGCGGCTCAAACGGTTGTTTTGAGCGCATGTGCTGCGGGTTGTGGATGGAGAAAGATTTTGGCAAGACGGCGAAGGAGTTGCTCGACGACTCGGAATTCGTCGCTTCGTACGTCGTTAAACTCGCGCGCGGATTGAAGGCGTGCATCATGATTTTGAATCCGTCGCGGATTGTGATCGGCGGCGGCATCAGCAAAGCCGGCGACAAACTGTTCGTTCCATTGCGCGCCGAACTGCGCCGGCAGATCACGGCGTGGTCGCGCGCGCGGATCGATGTTGTGCCGGCGGCGCTGGCGGATGACTCGGTGCTCTATGGCGCTCTGGAGCTTGCGCGATATAGTCAGTAGAAATGCGAATCGCTTTTCTACTCGCCGCCGCCGCGGGCCTCTTCGCCCAGGATCCCCCTCCCGTCTACAAGCAAATGTGCGCGGGCTGTCATGCCGATAACGCCACGGGCACCGACCGCGGACCCGGGTTGCTCAACGCGCGCTCACTGCGGCGCAGGTCCGAAGCGCAAATTCGAAGTTTGATTCGCAATGGCACGCAAGGTGGCATGCCCGCGTTTCCCATCGCGGATCGCGATCTCGATGCTCTGGCGCGCGTGATTCGCTCGTGGAACGCGTCGGTGTTCGAAGCCAAGCCCGCGGGCGATGCCGCCGCCGGCAAACGATTCTTCGGCGCCAACTGCGCGGGCTGTCACTCCGTGAATGGAGTCGGCGGAACGAACGGGCCTGATCTGTCGGAGATCGCGAAGGAACTCACGCTGGCCGAACTTACGCAGACGCTCGACAATCCGAATTCGCGGCGCGGGAAGCGGAATAGTTCTTCGTGTCCGGGTTGGGCATTTTGCCCCGATGATCCTTACGCTGTTGTCAACGTGAAGAAGAAAGACGGCACGTCGTTGCGCGGTTTTGCGCGCGCGCGCGGCGCGCACGATCTGCAACTGCAAACGCTCGATGGCAAGTTTCATCTGCTCCAAGAACGTGAGTACGCATCGATTGTCGAAGAGAAGCGCTCGTTGATGCCGGCGTTGCAGTCAACGCCCGCTGAGCGCGGCGATTTGATCGCCTATCTCGCCACGCTCGGAGGCGTCCCGATGGGGCCGGTGGCCGGGGCGGCGGTGACTCCCACACAACCGCAGATAGACGCGGTTCACAAGCCAAAGCTTGGCGAATGGCCCGGCTATCACGGAGCGCCCAACGCCAACCGGCACAGCCCGCTCGCGCAAATCAACACCGCCAACGCGGCCAAGTTGAAGCCGGCATGGAGCTATGCTCTGCCGCACATGAGTTTGCAGACGACGCCCCTGGTCGCCGATGGCGTGATGTACGTCACCGCGCCCAATCAGGTCTGCGCGCTTGACTCGACGACGGGCCGCGAGATTTGGTGCTACGTGCGCAATCGCAGCGATTCACGCAAGATTTCGGGCGACGCCGCCAAAGGCGCCCAGCGCGGCGCGGCGATGCTCGGCGACCGCATCTTCTTCGCCACCGACGACGCGCACCTCATCGCGCTGAACCGTGTGACGGGCGCGTTGATGTGGCAGGTCTTTCTGCCGGACGGCGGCCCGGGATCGCATGGATCGACGGCGGCGCCGATGGTCGTCGGCGATTTGGTCATCACTGGCGTCGCGGGCGGCGACAGCCCGCTTATCGGATTCATCGCAGCCTACAAAGCCGCAACAGGCGAGCAAGTGTGGCGCTTTCGGACGATTCCGAAACGCGGCGAGCCGGGGTCGGAAACATGGGGCGGAAGCGCAATCGAACATGGCGGCGGCGCGACGTGGTTAACCGGTTCCTACGACCCGGCGAGCGACACGATCTATTGGCCCACGGGCAATCCGTACCCTGACACCGATGGCACCGAACGCAAGGGCGACAACCTCTATACGAATTGTGTCGTGGCGCTCGATGCGAAGACCGGCAAGTTGAAATGGCACTTCCAATTCACGCCGCACGACCTGTGGGATTGGGACGCTACCGAGCCGCTGGTGCTTGTCGATACGAAATGGAAGGGGCAGGATCGCAAGCTCCTGTTACAGGCGAATCGCAATGGATTCTTCTACGTGCTCGACCGCACCAATGGCGAGTTCCTGCTCGGCACGCCGTTCGTGAAGCGGTTGACTTGGGCGACGTCGATCGACGCGAAGGGCAGGCCCGTGGTCAATGAAAAGGCCAAACCGACGCCTGGCGGCACGATGGTGTGTCCCGCGGTGCGCGGCGCGACGAACTGGTATTCGACGGCGTTCAACCCAGTGACGAGGCTCTTCTATGTGATGACGGTTGAAGATTGCAACATGTACCGGCAGGCCGGCAACTGGTTTGTGCCGTATAACGATCCGGCCAATCCGCCGCAAAAAGTGCTGCGCGCGCTCGACATCGAAACCGGCGCGATCAAGTGGGAAGTACCGCAGGTGGGCGCGCCGGAATCGAACTACTCCGGCGTGTTGACGACAGCGGGCGGCCTGCTGTTCTACGGCGAGTCTGGCGGCACGTTCGCGGCCGCCGATGCGCGCACGGGCAAGACGCTGTGGCACTTTCCGACGGGCCAGGCGTGGAAGGCGTCGCCGATGACCTACACGGCGAAGGGCAAGCAGTACGTCGCGATCGCGGCGGGCGGCAACGTGATGGCGTTTACTATCGCGCCTTAACGGAGATGAAAAGCTGCTGGGCGATCGCGTCGTTGCCGACGATCACTTCGAGCGGGATGTCGCCCGCGGGGGCGTCGTCGGGGACGACGACATTGAACTGATACAAGCCGACAAGCCCTGGAATCAGGCCCGCGAAGGCGGGTTTGGCCGAAGCCGGGCCGAACTTGAATTCGATGGGCGCGGCCAGCAATTGCGTGCCGGAAGCGATCTGTCCGCCGATGGCGCTGGGGCGCACTTCGCCGAATCCGATGCCGTAGAAGAGCAGGATCTCGCCGGGGACGGCGGGCAGGTTCTCGGTGCCTTCAATCGTGCCGTTGCTCACGAACTTCTTGCTGTCGTTGTGTTGCGCAGCGACGAACTGTTTGTCACCGACTTTGAACGATAGAGGCGCCAGCAATCCGCCCTTTGACGGCTTCAGCGCGAAATTGACGGCGGCGCTCGGCCGGCCTTTGTAGCTCACGACAATCGGCACCGTGCCGCTGGTTATGACGCTGGTCGGAATCTGCACGTTGACCTGACCGGGGCTCGCGTAGCTTATGAACGCGGGCACGTTGGCGATCGTCACGGTCGTGTCGTTCAGCAGCGTTGGCGCGCGGTTATTGACGAACAGGCCGCTCCAGTCTTTCGCTTCGCCGCTTAAGTTCGTACCGTAGATCTCCAGATAGGTTCCGGGCGTGCCTTCGTTGTAACCGCCGAAGTTGGCGGCCGTGAGAATTCCCGCCGCGGAGACTGTCGGCGGTGGTGGCAGCTCTACGGTCGTAATTGTGCGGATAAGTACGAAGTTCGACTCAACGGCATTGGAACCCTGGCGGAAGTTGATAAGCGGGATCTGATCGAACGGCGAGCCGAGATTGAAGGTTGGCGTGCGCGCCATTTGATCGATGGCGGCGAGTCCAGCGGGATTGATGATTCGTCCGAAGACCGTGAAGCCGCCGTTCTGAAAGTCGAGGTTCGAAGCGTTCGTACTCGACAAGTTGAAGAACCACTGGTTGGTCGCTGTGTTCGGACCGGAACCGAGCTTGGCCATTGCGATAGTGCCGCGTGTGTTCGAGGTCCTGAATTCATTGACCACCGGCGGGTCTTCCGGGATCGCTTCGAATTTGTCCCCGCGGAACGTGAACCCGCCGCCTTGCACGACGAAACCCGGAACAGACCTGTGGATGAAGGTATTGTTGAAGGCGCCCTTCTGCACATAGTTCATGAAATTCGTAACGGTGCGCGGCGCGATGTCGGCGAACAGTTCCACATCGATATCGCCGAACACGGTATTGAAGCGGACCGTCGGATTCGCCGACTGGCCTTGCAAAAGAGATGGCAGCAGGACAGCGGCCAGTAGATAGCGAGACTTCATGACGTTGTTTTCATTGTACCGTCGCTATTCGATCGGATAGGGCCCGTTTTTGTCGATCACCAGGTCTTTTTGATCTCTGTCACGCGCTTCAACGACGAGCGAAACGGCGGTCGTCGGGGCTTTGACTTGCAGCCGGAACTCGGCTTGCTCGTCCGGTTCGACGATGGCCGATTCGATCGGCCCGTTCATGACCGCCAGCGATTTCTTGTTCGGCGCGAAGAACTCAAAGTGCAGCACCATGCCTCGGATTGGCTTGATAGATGTGTTGCGAATTACGCCGTCGAGAAGGATGATTTCGCCCTCGCGCTTGACTTCGATCTTCTCGAGAACCGCGTCGGGCGCTTTGGGCTTCTTGCTTTTCTTCGCCTGCGGATACAACAATGTTGCAATCAGCACCAACGCGGCGCCGAACCGGAAAGCCGTGGACATTCTCAACAGTGTAACGGAGGTCCCTCGCTATGTGGAGCCGGAGAAGTTGGATCGCGGGAGCCGCGGCAATGCCCGCGGCGGCGCAGCCGGGCGGCGCGAAGAACATCGTGATCTCGAGCGCGAACGGCATTGCGTGTTGCAATATCGCGATGGCGCATATGCGCGCGAACAAGGACACGCTCGACGCCGTCATCGCCGGCGTCAATGTGAACGAGAACGATCCGAATGACGATTCGGTGGGCTATGGCGGGCTGCCGAACGAAGAGGGGGTCGTCGAACTCGACGCTTCGGTGATGCACGGCCCGTCACGCCGCGCCGGTAGCGTGGCGTCGATTCGTAACATCAAGAATCCGTCGAAGGTCGCGAAGCTGGTGATGACCGAGACCGACCACATCATGCTGGTGGGCGAGGGCGCGCTGCGGTTCGCCAAGTCGATGGGGTTCGCGGAAGAGAATCTGCTAACGGAGAAATCGCGGCTGGCGTGGTTGGCGTGGAAGAAGTCGCACCTGCCGAATTGGACCGACGGCGTCGATGCCCCGATGGCGCTGCGCCGGCTGTTTCCCGAGGCGTCCGATGAGTTGCTCGCGTATGCGTGGGACCGCGCCAAGAACCCGCCAACGGGGACGATCAACTGTCTGGCGCTGAACGCGAAAGGCGAGATGAGCGGCTGCACGACGACCAGCGGGCTGGCGTGGAAGATACCTGGCCGCGTGGGCGATTCGCCGATTATCGGCGCGGGCCTGTATGTCGATCAGGACGTGGGCGCGGCGGGATCCACCGGGCGCGGCGAGGAGAACATTCGCGTGGCCGGCGCGCATTCGATCGTCGAAAACATGCGGCACGGCATGTCGCCGAAGGACGCGGTGCTCGATGTGTTGAAACGCATTTCGCGCAACTTCAATGACGACAAGGCGCGGCTAACGAAGTTCGATATCAACTTCTACGCGTTGCGGAAAGATGGCGCTTACGCCGGCGGATCGCTGTGGAACGGGCAGTTGCGGCGAACCGGCTTTGTATCGCGGCAGTTTGCGGTCAACGATGGCAGTGGGAATAGCCGCTTGGAGAACTGCGTGTATCTGTACGAACGGAAGTAGCGCTCGAGCGCTGGCCCTCGCGGCTGGAACCGCGCCATAATCAACCAATGGCCCGAGCAATCCTCCTTCTCGCCGTTAGCACCTCGCTCTTCGCCCAACGCGAATGGAACAAGCCGTTCCCCGCGCACAAGGTTATCGGCAACGTCTACTCGATCGGCACCGCGGAGTTGTCGACGTTTCTGATCACCACGAGCGCCGGGCATATCTTGATCAACAGCGACTTCGAAACCACGGTGCCGCAACTGCGCGCGAATATCGAAAAGCTCGGCTTCAAGATCTCGGATATCAAGATCATCCTCGGCAGCCATGCGCACCGCGATCACATGGAGGCCGATGCGATGCTGAAGGGGCTCACCGGCGGCGCACAAGTGATGGCGCTCGAGCAGGATGTCCCGCTGTTGCGGCGCATGGCACTCGGCGAGCCGCATCCGATCGACAAAGTTCTGAAAGACGGCGACGAGGTCAAACTCGGCGGCACGACCTTGAAGGCGCATCTCACGGCGGGGCATACGAACGGCTGCACGACATGGTCGATGAAGGCGAGCGAAGGCGGCAGGAGTTACGACGTCGTGATTGTTTGCAGCGTCGGCTACAACCCCGGTTATCTGTTGTGGAAGAACGCGAGTTATCCGTCGATCGCCGACGACTATCGCAACAGCTTTAGGAAATTGCGTGCGCTGCAGTGCGACATCTTTCTCGGCGCGCATCCGCAGTTCTATGACGGCGAGGGCAAGTACGCCAGGATCGGCAAAGGGCCGAATCCGTTCATCGATCCGGCGGGTTACAAGGCCTACGTTGACGAGAAGGAAAAAGCGTTCAACGAGGAATTCGAGCGGCAGAAGCGCGCCAATCCGTAATGCGATCTCTGTTCTTACTGTCGGCAATCGCCGCCTTCGCGCAGACCGATCTGCGGCCGGTCTTCGTCTACAGCGGCCCGACATCGGGCGAGACCGCCGGCCGTGCCGAGCGCGACGGCGACACGTGGCGCCTGACGACGATCTCCATTCCACCAAACGCGCCGGCGTCGACCGAGTGGGCCATGCGAATCCGCGCTCGCATTCCGGTTCCGGCGCAGCGCAACGATCTGGTGGTGGCGGCGTTCAACATCCGGTGCCTTGCGCCCGAGGAGTGTTCGACGCGCCTGAACGTCGAGCAGGCGGTCTCGCCATTCACGAAGTCGTACGCACAGCCGGTTTTATCGACCGCGCAATCGCGCGCCGTCAAAATCGCATTTCGCATGGCGGAGACGTATCAGGGCAACGACTACTTCGTCGATTTCTGGATGGGCCAGCAGGTGCAGACCGTCGAAGTATCGAACATCACGCTGACCAATTACGGCACGGAGGCGACGCCCGCCGACGTTGGCGTCGATCCGTTCTACGAAGGAGCGGACGACGACGCCGAGTGGCGCAAGGCCGCCATGGAACGCATCGACAAGTTTCGCAAGGCCGATCTAACGGTGAACGTTAGCGACGAGAACGGCAAGCCGATCGAAGACGCCGCGGTCGAGGTGCGCATGAAGCGGCACGCGTTTGGCTGGGGCACTGCGGTGGCCGCCGATCAACTGCTCGGCACGAGCGCCGATAGTCAGCGTTATCGCGAAGCTGTGATGGCGAACTTCAACATGGTTGTGTTCGAAAACGACTTGAAGTGGCCGCAGTGGGAACAGAACCGCCAGAGGCCGCTCGACGGGATACGGTGGCTGAAGCAGAACGGAATCTCCCGGATTCGCGGACATAACCTCGTGTGGCCGGGCTGGCAATACCTGCCGGCGAGCGTGCGGGCGCTTGAAAACAACACGGAGGCATTGCGTGCGCGCGTGCGCGATCACATTTTGGAAGTGACGCGGGCGACCGCGGGCGAACTCGAAGATTGGGACGTGTTAAACGAGCCGTACACGAATCGCGACCTTCAACGCATCCTTGGCGATGAGGAGATGTCGGCGTGGTTCCGTCTCGCGCAAAGGGGCGATCCGGCGGCGAAGTTGTATATCAACGACTACAACATCCTGTCCGCAGGCGGGGGCAACTTGGCGCACCGCAATCACTACTATCAGACTATTTCGTATCTCGATTCGCTCGGTACGCCCGTGGATGGTATCGGCATGCAAGGGCATTTCAGCGGGCCCACGCCGCCCGAGCAGATGCTCCGCATTCTCGATCGCTTCGCGGTCTTCAACAAGCCGATCGAAATCACCGAGTTCGACTTCGACACCGCTGACGAGGCGCTGCAGGCTCGATTCACGCGCGATCTGCTGATCACGTTTTTCAGCC
>Ga0194122_10006564_pt1 | contig 10465 bp, 8 predicted proteins | sample TA2MahCa10mmetaG_FD_155487 | JGI IMG/M metagenome (GOLD analysis project Ga0194122, IMG submission 155487) | Freshwater microbial communities from Lake Tanganyika, Tanzania - TA2015021 Mahale Deep Cast 10m | ecosystem: Environmental > Aquatic > Freshwater > Lake | place: Tanzania: Lake...
GTGCCCGGGGCCACCCCGAATCCGGTGCTCGGCTGCCCGGGACTTTCGGTCTGGACTAGCGCACGGACCCGCGCCTCGAGTTCCCCCGGTGCAAAGGGCTTGGCGATGAAGTCACCGGCGCCGGCATCGAGCATGCGCACCCGCAGCTCCACCGAGTCGGTGGCGGTGAGGATCAGCACAGGCACCGCGGGCTGACGGGCCCGCAAGCGCCTGAGTGCTTCCAGCCCGGGGATACCAGGTCATCCAGGGTCGAGGATCACAGGATCGGACGCATCGAGCCCGAGGGCGTTGTGGGCGCGGTAGCCGGATACAAGATGATCCACGGCGTAGCCGGCCTGCCGAAGCGAGCGGCTCAGGCCGTTTGCAATGACCTCATCGTCTTCCACCAGCAGGATGCGCATCGCCTGTCTGCCTGCGCGCTGCCCGCCGTATTGCCTCGGCCGTCTGTTCTGCAACACGCGCTGCCGCACAGGCGTAATCCCCGCCGCTGCTCGCGTAAAGGATTGCGCGTGAAGAATTGATCATCATGCCGAACCCGCGCCGGTCAAGACCTGCGCCGACCGCGGCTTCGATATCCCCACCCTGCGCGCCGATGCCAGGTACGAGCAGCGGAAGATCAGGGGCAATCTCTCTCACGCGGCGAAGTTCCCCAGGGTAGGTCGCCCCCACCACGAGGCCGATCTGGCCCCCTGCGTTCCACCGGGTTGCGGCAAGATGCGCCACATGCTCATAGAGGGCACAATGCCCGGCAAATGGAGCAGCTTCCGGGGGCGCCACCTGCCCGCGAGCGGTTGCAAGGCCCACAGGGAGCGCCTGCAGATCTGCGCCCCCTGGATTCGAGGTTCTGCAGAGAATGATCACGCCGCGGCCTGCATAGGCGAGATAGGGGTTGATCGAATCGCCCCCCATGTAGGGGCTGACGGTGACCGCGTCGGCCTTGTAGCGTTCGAAGGCTTCGCGCGCGTAGTGTTCTGCCGTGCTGCCGATGTCACCGCGCTTGGCATCGAGAACGACAGGAATCTGCGGATGAAACGCCCGCAGGTGCTCCATCAGACCCGTCAGTTGATCTTCGGCGCCGGCGCTTGCAAAGCAGGCGATTTGCGGCTTGAATGCGCAGGCAAAGGGAGCGGTTGCATCGGCAACGCCAGCGCAAAACTCGAGGATGGCGTTGGTTCGGCCACGCAAATGCAGAGGAAAGCGCCGCGGGTCCGGGTCGAGCCCAACGCAGAGCATCGACCCGGATTGCTTCCAGGCGTTGCGCAGTTTCGCGAGGAACCCCTCGCAGCCGGGGGCGGCGGTTGGCGTCATGTGAAGCTGGGGCTAAGCTAAGGAAAGCGGGATGCGCACAGGCATGGTCGGGCAGGATATAAAGACGAAGACAGACGAAGACGAAGACGAAAGCGACGGCGAAGGCGTCAACCTGAGCACCACTTGCGCCGCCCACCGCCGGCCCGCGCCTCGGGAGTACGCATCGCGACCATTATGCGGATACTCGCAGGATCAGCGTTGGCGCATCGTCGCATCGGCGCAGAGCCTCGGGGGACGTGCCAGCTTGACAGCGCCTGCATGAAGGGGTGGCCTGCCATGAACGAGGCCCACCGTGGACGTCTGTTTCGTTCCGGCTCAAGGGTTGACCTCTGAGGCAGGCCCTGCAGTCGGTCAACCACCACTGGATCAGGACTTTAGAGCTCGCGGGGAACTTCAGGACATGGCCGAGCGGTCGTTCAAGGAAGAAGTCCAGAAGCTTCGCCTTTCGGAGGGCGAGATCTTTCGCGGCGAGGGCATTCTTGCGGTTACCAAGGCCTTGCTCGAGTCGGGCGTGGCCTACGTGGCCGGTTATCAGGGGGCGCCGATTTCCCACCTCATGGATGTGCTTGCCGATGCGCAGGACATCCTCGCAGACTACGGCATCCACTTCGAGAGCAGCGCGAGCGAGGCCACTGCGGCCGCCACGCTTGCCGCCAGTGTGAACTACCCACTACGCGGTGCGGCAAGCTTCAAGAGCACCGTTGGGACGAACGTTGCGAGCGATGCACTCGCCAATCTTGCCTCGGGGGGCGTGACCGGCGGAGCGCTGATCATCGTTGGCGAGGACTACGGCGAGGGCAGCTCGATCATGCAGGAGCGGAGCCACGCCTTCGCGATGAAGTCGCAAATCTGGCTCCTCGACCCGCGCCCGAACCTTCCCTCGATCGTGAGCGCAGTCAAGACTGGCTTCGAACTGAGCGAGGCGAGCAACACGCCGGTGATGCTGCAGCTGCGCATCCGTGCCTGCCATGTGCACGGGCACTTTGTTGCAGGCCGCAATCGATCGCCCCGGTTCACACTGCGCGAGGCCATGGAGCAGCCCCGGCGCGACACCGCACGGATCGTGCTTCCCCCGGCGAGCTTTGCGCATGAACAGGAAAAGGTGCTGGCGCGCTGGCCCTCGGCAGTCCGCTTCATCCGCGAGCACGGCTTGAACGAGCGCTTCGGGCCTGGCGGACGCAGGGTACTGGCTGCGGGCGAAGCAACAGGCCTGGGCCAGGTTGTCGACGCGCAGGCGGCCCAGGCTGCGCTTTGCATCGGAATCATCACGCAGGGAGGGCACTACAACACCCTGATGCGGGTACTGCTCAATCTCGGGCTTGCAGACCTCTTTGGTCGTAGTGCAGTTCCGATCCATGTCATGAACGTAAGCTACCCGGTGCTCGAGGAGGAGATCGCTGATTTCTGCACCCACCGGCGCGCCATCCTGCTGGTGGAGGAAGGTCAGCCCAATTTCCTCGAGCAAAACATCGCAGCGATCCTGCGCGCGCGGGGAAGTGGCTGCGCTCTGCACGGCAAGGATATGCTGCCCGTTGCAGGCGAGTACACCGCAGCGGCATTGCTCGCCGGCCTTCGATGCTTTCTCGAGGAGCACGGGGTTCTGCCCGTTGATTCCAGGCGCACCATGCAACCCCACGGCTGGCCTGAGGTGCCAGGCGATCGGCCGCACGAGGATCGCGCAACCGGGATGCCCAGGGCGCCGAGCCGGGTCATCGCACTGCACCCGGAAGCGGTTGTGCACAACCGGCCGCCGGGATTCTGTACCGGCTGTCCTGAGCGACCGATCTTCACAGCCATGAAGCTGCTCGAGCGCGAACTTGGCCCGCACCATGTGGCGGCCGACATCGGCTGCCATCTTTTCTCCATCCTTCCACCGTTCAACCTTGGCAATACCACCATGGGCTACGGGCTGGGTACCGCGAGCGCTGCGGCGATGAATGTGCAGGCAGGCAAGCGGGTGATCAGCGTGATGGGCGACGGAGGTTTCTGGCACAACGGTCTCACCAGCGGCGTTGCCAACGCGGTATTCAACCGTTCGAGCAACGTCACACTGATCGTTGACAACAGCTACACCTCGGCCACCGGTGGCCAGGACATCCTCTCGTCGAAGACAGCCAACCCCACACGCAGCACCGGGCATGCCATCGAGCAAGCGGTCCGCGGCGTTGGGGTCAGCTGGGTCCGCACTGTCACACACACCTACAACCTGAAGTCGATGATGGATGCGCTCCGGCAGGCGCTTCGTTCAACGGAACCGGGACCCAAGGTGGTGGTGGCGCAAAGCGAGTGCATGCTCAACCTGCAGCGACGCGAACGCCCACAGCTGCGCAGGCGCCTTGCCGCCGGCGAGCGCGTTGTACGTGAACGTTTCGGCGTGGATGCGGATACCTGCACCGGGGATCGCGCATGTATCCGTTTGTCCGGGTGTCCCTCGCTCACGATCCGGAGCAACCCCGACCCCTTGCGGACCGAACCGGTGGCCACCGTGGTCGAGTCGTGCGTGGGGTGTGGGCTTTGCGGAGAAGTGGCGCATGCAGCGGCCCTGTGCCCGTCGTTCTACAGGGCGAGCATCGTCAGCCATCCCTCGGCCTGGGATCGGCTGCGCCAACGGCTGCGCAATGCCGTGATTGCGTGGCTGCAGCGCCGCGATGCAGCGCGCAGCGCGCGCTGGTCGATCGGGGAATCCGTCTGAGTCGGGAACCTCCACGGCTGATCCGCATCGCAGTGCTCGCGATGGGCGGCGAGGGCGGCGGGGTCTTCGCCGACTGGCTGGTTGACCTTGCCGAGCATCACGGTCACGTGGCGCAGAGCACCTCGGTGCCCGGAGTCGCGCAGCGCACCGGTGCCACCGTGTACTACGTGGAGATTGTGCTGCATGCCGGCAGCAACGCGAGCCCGGTGATGGCGCTGATGCCCCTTCCGGGCGATGTGGATGTGGTGATCGCCTCCGAGCTCATGGAGGCGGCCCGTGCAGTGCAGCGGGGACTCGTCACCCCTGAGCGAACTGTCCTCGTGAGCTCCACCCACAGGGTCTACGCCATGGCCGAGAAAACCGCGCTTGGCGATGGTCGCGCGCAGAGCGCGGCACTCCTCGCATCGGCCAGCGCTGCGGCTCGCCGGCTGATCGCCTTTGACATGCAAAGGGTGGCCGAGGAGGAGGGCAGCGTGATCAGCGCGGTGCTGCTGGGCGCACTTGCCGCAAGCGAGGCACTGCCCTTTGGCCGCGATGACTACATGGAGACGATCCGCCGAGGCGGCATCGGCGGCGCTGCGAGCCTCCGCGCCTTCAGCGCGGGCTACGATCAGGCGCTGCGCCCGCCGCTCCCAGGCAACGAATCACCCCCGCTGCACCCGCCGCGTCCAGCCAACGTATCGCCCCCGCAACACCTGCCGCTCCCAGCCCGTTCGAAGGAGCCAGCGTTGCCCGCCGGCACCCCAGAGGCGATGCCGGTTGCTGCCCATCCGCAGGTGCAGGCGCTGCTCGACCGCGCCGCACGGGAGCATCACGAAGCGGCAACCCGGCGGGTCGTCGTGACGGGACTGCGCCGGCTGATCGACTACCAGGACCCAGCCTGGGCCAACGACTACCTCGAACGGCTTGCGGCGTTGCGCGCCAGCGTGGCGGCCGCAAGGGCCCCCGAGCGGCAGCCGGAGGGCGAGTTGCTGATCGCCGAAGCCGCGCGGCATCTTGCGCTCTGGATGAGCTGGGAGGACGCAGTCCGGGTGGCCGAACTCAAGACGCGTGACAGCCGCTTTCATCGGGTGCGGTCCGAAGTGCGGGCGGGGCCTGGCGAGTTGCTGTCGATTCGGGAGTACCTCCACCCCCGCCTGCAGGAGGTTGCGGACACCCTGCCCGCAGCGCTCGGGCGTCACCTGCTCAAGCGTGGATGGCTTGGCCGGATGGTTGAGCGGATTGCCTCACGCGGCCGGATCGTGGAGACCACTTCGCTGCGCGGCTTCCTGCAATTGTGGGCGCTGGCGCGCCTCAAGCGCTGGCGACGCGGGTCCTTGCGGTTTGCGGTGGAGGAGGCGCGCATCCATGCATGGCTTGCCGATGTGCATGCAGCAGCCGCGCGGCGGGATCTGCCGCTGGCTCTCGAGATCGTGCGCTGCCAGCAACTGGTCAAGGGCTACGGGGACACCCATGCAAGGGGATGGCGCAGCTTCGAAAAGCTCCAGATCGTCTGGCGACAACCGGGCCCCCGACAGCATGAACGGGTCGCCGCCCTGCGCGCTGCGGCGCTGGCCGACGAGGAGGGGCATGCGCTTGCTCAGGCCCTGGGCGCCTCCGGGCCACAAACGCACGGCGGCGGCTGAGGGCACCGTCAACGGCGCAGGGCATCGGCGGCGTCAAGGGTTCGTGCGGCAAGGCTCGGTCCGGTCTGCAGCGAAATGCGCGTTGCGCAAGCAAAGCTACACTTCCCACCGTGCAAGTCCCCCTTCAAACCCTCCCCCGAAAAGCGATGCCATCAACCCTCGACCTTGACCAACTGGTCCAACCCGACCGGGTCCACCGCAAGGTCTACACCGAGCCCTCGATCTTCGAGTTGGAGATGGAGCACATCTTCGAGGCAACCTGGGTGTACTGCGGACACGCGTCCCAGGTGGCGCTGCCCGGGCAGTTTCAGACCCTCACGATCGGCAGGCAGCCGATGGTGATGGTACGGGCGCTCGATGGACGGATCCATGTGCTCTACAACCGTTGTCCGCACCGCGGTGTGCAGCTCTGCGGAAGCCCTCGCGGCAACACCGGCAGCGGTTTCGTCTGCCCCTACCATGCGTGGAGCTTCCATCTCGACGGGCGGGTTCGCGCGATTCCTCTCAAGCAGGGCTACGAGGGTACCCGCCTCAACCCCAACGATCCGCAGTGCAGCATGACGCCCGCTGCGCGTGTCGACAGCTACCGCGGCTTTGTCTTTGCGAGCCTCAGCCCCCACTGCCCACCGCTGCTCGAGTTTCTCGGCGACGCTCGGGTTGCCTTCGACGACATGTGCGACCGCTCACCCGAAGGTGAAGTGGAGGTTGTACCGATCTGCCACCGGGTCGTGCAGCAGTCGAACTGGAAATTCTTCATGGAGAACCAGCTCGACGCCTTGCACCCTTCGGTCACCCACCAGTCGACCGGCGTGTCGGCGCGCCGCGTCGAAAAGCGGGTGAGGGAAAAACACGGCGAGGCCCCGCTTCACTTCCACTACCTGTCAACCTTTGCCTCGAGCTTCGATCAGTGGGATTCGGTCCAGACTGTGAACTTTCCCAGAGGCCACGGAGTGCTCAAGGCCTACATGGGACTGCGCCCTTCAGACCCCGACAGCCGCGCCTACGAGGACTTGCTGCGCCAGGCCTACGGTGCCGACAGGACCGAGGAGTACCTGTCGCGCAGTATTCACCATGTACTCATCTACCCTTACCTTTCGGTGCAGTCGCCGCTGCAGCAGTTGCGCTGCCTGCGCCCCCTCGGCCCCGACCAGACACTCTCCGAGATCTGGCATTTTCGCCTCAAGGGCGCACCCGAGGCGATCTACAGGCGCGCAATGTGGTACTTCAACCTGGTGAACTCGCCGGCCACGATGATCAACGCCGACGACCTCGAGAACTGGGCCCGTGCCCAATGGGGCCTGCAAGCCAGGGGAAACGACTGGGTGAGCTTTCACCGCAACATGGGCAGCGATACCGAATCGGCGGGGATTGTGTACTCCACCAAGGGTACCTCCGAGGTGGTGATGCGCAACCAGTTCAAGGCCTGGCGCGAGTACATGCACGCTGCCGCCACGCCTGCGGCGACGGCGCAAGCCCCGGCTGCGGCAAACCGGTAAACGATCCCATGCCCGAAGACAGGGTGAGGCAAGCGCTTGGCACCGGGGTGGTGATCGAACCGGTCCAGTCGCTCACCGGTGCAGAGTCGATTGCGCCCGACCATCAGGGCCGCGGCCGCGAGAGCGCTGCAGGGTACCTGCCGGGCAGTGTCGAGGTCGACCGCGGGTTGTTGCGCGACGTGGAGGTGCTGCTCACGCGGCAGGCGCTCATGCTCGATGCGCGTCGCTGGCTGGCGTGGATCGACCTCTTCACGGACGATGGCGTGTACTGGATGCCGGCAATGCCCGAACAGACCGACTGGGCTTCCGAGCCGTCGATCTTCGCCGAAGACCGCGACCTGATGGAGATTCGCGCAAACCGGTTGCTGCACCCCAACGCCTGGTCGCAGGCAGCACCTTGGGCCACCCACCATCTGCTCGGCATCACGCTCGTCGAACATGCCGAAGGCGACAGGCTTGCCACCTACACACCCTTTCAGATGATGGAGTTGCGACGCGACCGCATCCGTCATTTCGGCGGTAGCTACCGGCATGTCCTTCATCGGCAAGACGGCGGCTGGAAGATCCGGCTCCAGCGGGTGGACCTGTTCAACGCACAGGCGAGCTACGACTATGTGATTCAGGCCTGGGTATGAGCGCCCAATGTGGAAACCCCCCGAGCGCATCCGGCACCTCTCTTCGCGCGGCCTAACCCCCAGCCGCGATCAGGCACAGCAGTCGCTGCTCTTCAGCCCGCTGTGCCACGGGCCCCTCACGCTTCATCACCGCACCTGGGTGCCCGCCATGGTGCCGTGGCGTTCGAACGAGGAAGGGGAACTCACCGACGAAGTGCTGGAGTGGTATGCACGCTTTGCGCAGGGCAGGCCCGGTGCGATCGTGGTGGAGGCCACAGGAATCCGCGACATACCCAGCGGACCCTTGCTGCGAATCGGGGACGATCGCTACGTTGACGGGCTCAGCAGGCTGAGCCGCGCTGTCCACACCGCAAGCGGGGGGCACACGCGCCTCTTCATCCAGCTCATCGATTTCCTTCGCATCCGCAGGCGACCCGAACCGCGCGTGTTCTTCGAGCGGCATCTGGCCCTCACCCCGGCATTGCTTGCGCGCGCGGGGCTCGAGCAACTCCCCGAAGCGCAGGCAAGGCAGGCCCTGTTTGCCGCGGGCCCCGAGAATTGGAGGATCTGGCTCGGTGCCGCCGATTGGGAGAGCCTCCAGTTCGGGGCGCGCGAAAGAGTAAACGACCTTCACCTGCCGCATATCCGGCAACTGCCTGCGGAGTTGCCCGGGCTTTTTGCCGCAGCGGGCAAGCGCGCAAAGGATGCCGGATTCGATGGCGTGGAGTTGCACTACGCGCACGCCTACACCATGGCCTCGTTCCTGTCGGCCACCAACACCCGCGATGATGGCTACGGCGGCAGCCGGGAGGAGCGCGCGCGGTTGCCGCTCGAGGTGTATGCGGCAGTGCGGGCGGCCACGGGCAAGGACTTCGTGGTGGGATGCCGCTATCTTGCGGAGGAATGCATCGCGGGCGGCAGCAGTCTCGACGACAGCCTCTGGTTCGGCCGCGCCTTTGCGCGTGCCGGCATGGACTTTCTGTCGCTCAGCCGAGGTGGCAAGTTCGACGATGCCAAACAGCCCGCCATCGGCCAGGCTGCATATCCCTACACCGGCCAGAGCGGGTATGAGTGCATGCCGCAGCAGTGGTCGGACCGTCTTGGGCCCTTCGGCCGAAACCGCGTGGCTACGCGAAGTATCCGGCAAGCGATCCGCAGCGATGGACTGAGCACGCCGATCGTCTGCACAGGCGGCATCCATAACTTCGCAATGGCCGAGGCGATGCTTGCCGAGGGCTGCTGCGACCTTGTCGGCACCGCACGCCAGAGTCTCGCCGACCCCGACTGGGCGCTGAAGACCTGGCTCGGCCGCGCCGAAGAGGTGCGCACCTGCGAGTACACCAACTATTGCGAAGGACTCGACCAGAAGCACAAGCAGGTCACCTGCCAGCTTTGGGACCGCAAGGACCTGAACGAACCCGGACTGCGATTGTCGAGGGACGGCAGGCGCAGGCTCGTTGCGCCACGCTGGAAGCCTGAGGAGGAGTTGCAGTTCGAGCTGCAATCCAACCCGCAGTCCAACCTGCAGTCCAACCTTCAGCCCGACCTGCGGCCCAGGCTTCCGTCGAGCGCACCGGTTGCCACCCCCACTTCATCGCCGGCACTCTCATGAGCGGGCTCCTTCCTTCCGGCCATCGCGACAGTTTCAGCCGCGACCGCCTGCCGCCGCGGGCGCAGTGGCCGGTGCTTCTTCCCCCGCCCGCGGGCATTCACTACAGCGACCGCCTCAACGCAAGCGCAGAACTGGTCGACCGTCATGTGCGCGAGGGGCGCGGAGCGCGCATCGCGCTGCGCGGCGCCGGGCTTGCCTGGAGCTACGCCGACCTCAAGGATCGGGTCGACCGGATCGTGGCGATCATCCGCATGCGCTGGGGTCTGGTTACCGGTAGCCGCATACTTCTGCGCGGCATGAATCATCCGTTGCTTGCTGCGTGCTGGCTGGCGGTGGTGAAGGCAGGCTGTATTGCGGTCAACACCATGCCGCTGCTGCGCGCCCGCGAGCTTGCCGTCATCGCCCGCAAGGCTTGCGTGCAGGCTGCCTTTGTGCAACGCGACCTGCTCGCAAGCTGGCACGAGGCGCTGCACACGATCACAGGCGATGCGCCCTGCCTCGACTACGACCTGAACGGCAACGGCTCACTGCACAACGCCATGGCGCAGCCTGGCCACGGATGCGAGGCCGCCGACACTGCGCAAGACGATGTTGCGCTGATTGCCTTCACCTCCGGCACTTCTGGTGTGCCGAAAGCCACCATGCACTTTCAGCGCGACCTGCTCCTGATCGCCGATGTGTCCGCCCGGCAACTGCTGGAGCCTGCAAGCGGCGATGTGTTCATCGGCACTCCGCCGCTTGCCTTTACCTTCGGGCTCGGAGGGCTGCTCATCTTTCCCTTGCGCGCTGGCGCAACGGCAGTCCTTCAGCCCTCCTGGACCCCCGAGTCATTCCTCGAAGGTATCCGGGAGCATCAGGCCTCGATCTGCTTCACCGCGCCCACGTTCTACCGGCGGATGGCGCAAGCGGCCAGGGCGGAGCAACTCGGCAGCCTGCGTGCCTGCGTATCCTCCGGCGAAACGCTCCCGGCCGATACCCGCGCGCAGTGGTCCCGGGCCTCGGAAATCGGCCTCACCGAGTGCCTCGGCTCCACCGAGATGCTCCATGCCTTCATCGGCTGCACGCCCGCGGAGGCGCGGCCTGGCGCCACAGGCAAGGTCATCCCCGGCTTTGAGGCC
>Ga0194122_10006570_pt1 | contig 10460 bp, 10 predicted proteins | sample TA2MahCa10mmetaG_FD_155487 | JGI IMG/M metagenome (GOLD analysis project Ga0194122, IMG submission 155487) | Freshwater microbial communities from Lake Tanganyika, Tanzania - TA2015021 Mahale Deep Cast 10m | ecosystem: Environmental > Aquatic > Freshwater > Lake | place: Tanzania: Lake...
GCAGGCGAGCATCCTGTGTAAGTAGATGTTCAACGACTTTAGGAGTCATGGTTGAGTCCAGTTGGAGTTGAGTTGACCAATGCCAGTGTTACCTGGCAATAGCTAAGGAAGGACTTGCACCTTCCAGCAGGCTTAACCTGTTAGCATAAAAGACGCAAAAATCAGCTTTCGATATGTATTGTTGATCCCTTTGGCATCAACAGTGCGGCTGCTCTAATGCGATATTCAAATACCTTGTCATGCATCTTGTCTTGTACCTGAGAAGGTAAAGTCTGTCCGATCAATTGAACAAGTTCAACCATGTTCTTGCGAATGTTTAATGCAGTCATTGTTGAGTTGAGTTGTAGTGAAGTGAACAATTAGAATGCAAGTTCTTTGGATAATTGCATCCAGCTATTGAAAGACAACACTGCAATTTTTGGTGCACGTTCAGTGCAACCGCAGTCTGCTTCCAATTTCCATCTGTTTGCAATTTCACGGGCTTGGTTGTTGGCTGCTTCCTCATTTGGATGCATGCCAACAACGTTACCGTTACACAAAACAACTATGCATGTTTTGATAAGTGACATTGTATGATATAAGCCACCCTCAGTGGGTGGCAATGCCTGACCAGGGGATTTGATCCCCCGGCATCACGCTTGTGATCAGGCGATCCAGTTCTCGTAAATCCAGAACCGGCACTCGTCATAGCTAAGGTTGACATTGGGATCTTTACACATGGCAGAAGCTTGGGCTTTTACCCAGGTGCAGATGTGGCAGTCAACTAAGACAGGTAACTCGACACCGCAAACAGTTGCGATGTAGTCGCCTTGTGCGTTGATAAAGATAGGCATGGTGTTGTAGTTGAGTGGTGCGTTGCTACGTTTAACGTCCAGCTCGACGCCTGTTCTGTGAAACAGTCTTTCCCTGACCGCAGTTGTAGCGGGGGGCGGCACCTAATTTAGGGCGCGATACGAATTCATATCAGCCAAATAAATACAAAGTGAGAGCTACATAAACCCCTGGTTGCCCAGGGGAAAAGGTAACCGTCAAACTTTGTGAATACTGATCGCCTTAACGCCTGACTCATTGTTGTATATGCGCATGCTGAGCTTCTCGCTTTGCATGTCACGCACAACACTAAACAGATATTGCGGCGAACATACTCTCCTAACGTCCTGATACGTGAACTCGGCTGGGCTAGACTCCGCGAGAGACGTGTACGCTTTCTCCACATAGCTGTGGAATAGCTGTACGTTCTGCTCGGTCGGCCGCTCGCCTACCTTCAGGCGCCAGTCATACTGCCACCGACGGATTGTGTTGGTTTCCATGGTACGGAATGCAATGGTACTCTGCGTGGTACGGATGCGCAGCCCCCGATCTCTACTACACCACTATGCCTATTGTTTTTTTTCTACCCGTAATCACAATCGGACAGGTGGTGGGAGAAGCGTCGGGTAATTTTGTCCCCTATTTGACGTTATAAGGGGGCTTTCGTTGAAGTAAAAGTGCGATAGTGTAGTAAATCATGTGACTTTGCCCAAGTTTTTACACAAAAAAACCGGGGTCTTCCTCCCCGGCCTTGTCAATGATTAGAAAAATTTATTATTATCCCTTCTTTGCCTTGTATGCGAGCGTTGCTTTCATTGCTTTGCCAAATGCTTCTTCATCAGGCAATTCGTAAGCCAGCTCTTTTTTTGCCTCTGTAACGAAATTACGTACTTCAAAAGAGTCACGTCCTTCCTTTGCCATATCAATGGCTTTGTTTTTAATTGCCTCCAATGCCTCTACGCGTTTTTGGCGTGTACCAGCGTCCATCCCTGGTCAAAATTGAATTATTCTTCAACTATAACGCCTTTACTTCTAAGATTTTTCAACAATAGAATGTTGACAGGTAAAAATAACACTGATAACTTCAAATGGTGCTTTCTCCGGCTGACTTCTACGCCTATAGCCGTGCCACTGGAACGCGAGTTCCCGAAGACCCAGAAGAACGCGCCAAGCTTGCGCCAGACGTAGTTGCATTTCGCCGTGGGCAACTTAAAGCACCTGCTGATGAAGAAAAAAATGGGTTTGATTTTGGTAGTGCTCTTGCGTTAGGTGCCACACTTGCTGGTGCCGGCCTTGCAAGTCTTGCGGCTCGCCGTGGATTACGCCCTAAAACTGCATCCAGAGAGGTTTCGATTTTACCTGAGACAGCAGCTCGGGCGCAAACCGCAGCTCAAACCCAGGATTTTGGTGCTGTTGGGAACTTAGTACGTGAATTGCCTACACCACAGGCTCCTCCTGCTCCGCGTCAACCGCTTACAGGCCAAGTTTCTCAATTGCCCAGGCGGCAACCCGGTTCGTTTACGGAATTAACTGATATTGAACGTGGAATTACCGCAGAAACAAAAGTAAACGAGCTATTAGACGAACTTTTAGAAGAACAACGGGAAATTGATAAAGAAAATCGGTTTCAAACACGTATTGTCCAAAGAATTGAGGGAAAAGAAAAAGCAGATGCTAAAAATATGCTTGCAGAAAACCGTAGGCAAAAAGAAGCACAAGAGTTTTCCCCACGAAAGTACGTTGAATCTACTGGCGCTGTGGCACCGGCAGAAGATTTAACAACCATCCAAGCAGACGACACTCCTATTGTTGCAAGCCAACAAATCAGTGCTGTTAAATCTGGGGAAGATCAATTTACCGGACGGCAATTGCGCGAAATTCAACGCGATACAGACACGGTTGCTGATCGTTTACCCGTCTCTGACCAAATCAATACACAACAAGCGTCTGCGCAAGAGTTTCTTGCAAAAGAATTAAATGCTGCTCCGCGTGTTGACTTAGATGCAACGTACACCTACAAAGATTTACAAGATGCGGGCTTGCCGGATTTTGAAATCAACGCTCGTGTACAGGCTTATGCCAACACCGGCGAAAAAGCACTGTTAAATCCTAATGTTAATTCACAAACCCTGGGACACGCTGAATTTTTAAAAGTATTAGGCGTGCGTAATGCAAGAGTAAATGACCGGATGCAACTGCTTGATGGCCAGCTGGTTAATCCAGAAGGCGATGTGCGCATGTCAGCTTTTGCCAAGAGCCAACCTTCTGTTGTTGAAAAACTAGAAACAGCCAAACCTTTTGAGCCCATCAGTGAAGGAATCACGGGCCTAACCGGTGGCGTTAGTACAGCAGCTGCTGGTTTTAAAGAAAATATAAAACTAGGAGAACAGTACGAAAAAGCAATTCAAGATTTTCGTGGAGAATGGGATAGAAATGTACGAGAAAACATTAAACGTTCATCTACTGGCCAGGGTGATTACAGTGATATTGTTATGCCTGCTCGGGCTGAACGCCCGGTTGATTTAGATGATTTAGATATTCCAGTTCGTATTGAAACCGATGATGAAGGCAGAGTTTTAAATCGTACTTTGTACCGTGATATCCTGCCGGCGGAAATTGTCGGACAAGTTGAAGCGGGTGAAAAAGTTGTCCTTGATGTTCCCTTTATGGTTAACAAAGGACGTGCTTATCTTGACTATAAAAACAATCCCACGCTTGTCAATAAAGCATTAGCCAAAGATTATCAACGTACGGGACGTGCCTTGGTAGATAAATACAATGAGCTTGTTTCTCCGTACGAGTCCTCCAAATACATTCCAGAATTACAAGAAGGCAGATTTTTTAAATCTGGAGAAACAGGAGTTACTCCCCAAAGTGGTCAAGGATCACAGCGAGGAAAACTTGTCGGTGGTGTTGTAGAAGAAGCCTTAAGTGAAACCCTTGTTCCGTTAAGATATCAATTCACGGCACGAGAGGGTAAGCTGCAAACCCAAGTGTTTGGCGTTAATCAACAAGGGGTTTCTTTCCCAATTCAAACACTAGACGAGTTAAATCAACTGGGCCCACTTACAGATGCCCAAGGAAACACATTAAGAGTTACGGCCGCTCAACAACAACGTTCAGTTATGACACAACCAATGTCTGTAACTCGCGTAACTCCAGTTCTAGAAGTTGATTCACAAGGAAACCAACGTCAACGCAGTGCTCAACGCGTTGACCGTAAAACAAACAGAGCTTTTAATCAACCCTTGGTTCAGGTTGAAAATGTCCTTGTAAATGCTCCTCTCCAAATTCTTGATGCAAAAACTGGTATAGAAATAAGCAATGCAGGACAAATTTCTAGAGCTTATTTAAATAATGAGCTTGATCGAATTGAAGGTCAACTGCGTGCCGCTAAATTACCACATGGTTACAACGAACTTGCTTCTGCATTGGATCAACAACTTGTTGCCCAACGCAATATTAAACTTCCTGTGCTGTCTTCTGATACTGCTTTTAATTTTATTGAAAATCTTCGTGGTCGTCCCAGAAGCGGGCCAACCAAAGTTATGTATGCAACAACGGGTAAACTCGGAGAGATTTACCGGATTAAATCTGATCAAATTGAAGATTTCCTCGAACGCAACGAACTTCCTGCATTAGGCAAACGTGGAGCAGGCCGAGTTAATTTTGCAAGTACAACACGTCCTCGCGAGGCAGCAGGTGCTCCAACTTTTAACATACAAGAGGCGCCTAGGGGTACCGCTACGGGTATTGCGGCGGAAGACGAAGATCTAATGCAGCAACGACGCGATGTTACTGGATCAATTTTGGACGAAAGCGAGCTTGGCTATACCGGCGGACGATCTGTGGAATTGGGCAGCGCTCGTCGCCCTGGTTTGTTGCAACAACAGCTTTCGCCAGCCACCACAGGCGTTGGAGCCGAGCTGCAATTTCTTAGGGAACAGCTTGGTAAAATTGAAGCAAAGGCGCCAAGCACTCAACCTCTTGTTGAATCAACTCCCAGTAACGTGGACGTTTTATCTCAACAGCTTCTTGCTCAATCCAAACGTCGCGCTGGTAAACGTCGCAACCGTTGATTATGGCTGAAAAAAAGAAAGATAAAAAGTGGATTCAAGGCATGGACATGAAAGAAGGCGCTTTCACTGCTAAAGCCAAGAAGAAGGGCATTACTTCTGCCCAGCTTCAGGAAAACGTGCTGTCTAATCCTGAAAAGTACGATGAAAAAACTGTTAAACAAGCACGTTTACGTAAAACGTTAGTAGGATTAAAAAAGAAAAAGAACGAGAAAAAAAGTTAAATACTTATGGCAAAAGACTCTAGGCTCGACTTAGGTCGTTATATTCAAAACCCCTTTAACCGACGAGGCGAAATTGGTAAACGCCTGGATTTTGATGACTTGTTTCGCTCCAAACCAGAAACAGGGGATTATCCCTGGAACCCGTCGAGATTTGATGAACGTGACCTTCTAAAGCGTTCGATGACCCGGAAAGTCACTCTAAACCCCGACCTTAACTTTGTTGGTAATACACCTTTTTTTGACGACAAAAATACTGACACGGACTTTCAGGTCTTCGAAGGTTTAGGTCGTTTTAATCGTCCCGAAGATTATGATTTCAACGAGGGACGTGCCCGCACCATACAACGTCCTCAAAACCAGCCAGACTTTAATCCTCAGTGGATTGAAGCATATAAAATCAGCCCGACTTTAAACCCCGCCAAAGCGGCTAAAAACCCAATGCCACGTATGCGTAATCCTGATCCCAACGGATACCTCATGGCAAGCGCCGAGAGACGAGCCGAGAATGAATTTGAAGATAAACCGTCAATCGCACAGCTACTTGATCGTCAAGGATTAATTAAAAAAGAACAAGCTCAATTAGAAGAAAAACAGGGAGAAGAAACTGCTGATGACAATGCGGTGGAAACAAATACGTCTCCGGGTAAAACTATTGATAAATAAACGTAGAATAAAAACAGAATTGAATTACATACATTGAAGAGATTAGAGAAGTTACTACTTGGACAAACTTCTCGTGCTGCGGCGAAGGCTGCATTACCCGGAGCGGCAATTAACGCGGCCATTGGCACTATCAGCATGGGCCCCGTGGCTGGCGTCGCGTATGGCGCCGGCGATTTTTTGCTTAACTATCCTTTATTGCGAGCCGCTAAAAAATATTTCCCCGGCACACCGGCAACAATGACATACAAAAGCCGCGCTGGTGAGATGATCACCAAGCAAATTACACAGCCGTCTGCTGTCGAAAACGTCGCAAATATTGCTGGTTCTTTTGCTTCTATGCCCTTAGTTGACTTGTTAACACAGGGGCAACTTGTGAAACAAGCCCAGGCTGTAGAGCCGGTTAATATTTCGCAAGAGCAACAAATTTACCAACAATCTCTTCAAAGACAGGCTGTAAATAATCTTCAGCAACAAGCTTTGGCCCCTGGTACGCAATTCCAAATGCAGGGCATTGAGCAAACGTTTCATTACCCCGGCGTGACTCTTCCGCCCGACGTGGCTCGTCAAATGCAACAGGGGTATGCCTGATGGCTAACATACAGATACGGGGCCTTGCAGGCGGTGCACGCGTAGCTCAGCAACTGATGGGTCAGCTTGCAGAGCAGCGCTTAAATTATGGTCGAAATGTTTTTTACGACCCGGAATTTAAAGCCGGTTTAAAACAGGCGGGTGTTACAGCCAGCAAAACGCCTTTTGCTTATGCGGGGGCTTATGCCACACGTTTATTCGGTGATATCACTGCTGATGAAACACGTCGTTTTTATTGGCGTGTTAACCATCCCCTTGCCATTGCAGATGAGGCAATGCAACGAGTGGTAGATCCGCAAAATCAACTTGGCCCTTATGGTCGTGGCTTGCTTGGACTTGCTGCTGTACAGCCAGCCATTGCATTGTCTGGTGCATATAATCCCTTAAATATCACGGAGTTGGGGCGTCCAACAGGCTATAAACAAAACATACCAACGGAAGAAGACCCGACAAAAACAGCACAGCCCGGCACAGAATTATTCCAACGGTTTTTTCAAGGTAGAACTGGGCGCCCTTTGGCATTTGATAAAGCAAGACAAGAAATACCGGATTTAACAAAAGAACGTTATGCAAACTATATGAATTTTCTCTACAACAACCCAGACCCCGTTGGTCAAGCAACCGCTGGTTTGGTCAAGGTAACGAGTGAAAATTTACAGGGTGATCCAGAAGCCAGGATCCTTGGTTATCCGATCAGCATCCCTTCAGTAACAGCGTTGGCGGGGGGGATTGCAGGGGCTCGTCTTGGCACAAGAAGCGCGGCCACAATATCTAAAACCAAGCAGCTCTCTTTACTTCCTAAGGAAGTAAAAGAAGTTACAACAACACGCCTTACGCCAAGTCTTGAATATGGCAGCAGTGCCGCCCCCAGAACAGGCTCAGCTATTCGCCGTGGTCTAGCAGGAGGCGCCATTGGTTCTGCTGCTGGAGCAATGATTGGTCTTCTTGCCAACCAGGCTTTAGCTGCAAAACAAACAGAAACTCAATTACCAATGGCTTGAGTTTTACACTGATAGAATTTACAAATAGAGGTATTAATAGTAAGTGGCGCCAACACCTGATCCCTGGTTTTCACCAAGCCAATACCCCCAATCACCTTTGTCGTATCCGTACGATCCTTTAAGTAGCGGGCCTGCAGAAGGTGGCACACCTCGGCGTAGGCTTCCTCGGAACACAGAAGAGGTTCTGCAGCGTATGCGCGAACTCCCTGGGCAAGTGCGGCAGGAACTTCTGCGGCCAGGGGGGATGTTTAAAAACCAGGGGGGAGATTATCGCAGGGCCGCTGGTGGCAAAACTACTGCTGCCCTTGGCGCCCTTCAAACAACACTTGAAGATCCTGTCGCTGGTCTTTTAAGTGCACCTGTTGGCATTGGTGCAGGCGGTATTGCAAACATTGCCACCACAGCCTTTACCCAAGGATTAATGGCTGGTCCAGCACCATCCAAGGCTGTTGGCATGGCCTTGCGGTACTTACTTCCCGCAACCGTTGGTTACCAAGCGCAGCAAGGAACAGCCCGTGGTATTCAAAACTTAATGGGTACCGCACCAAGTGCTATTCAGGGCGCTGCCCAAGTCACTTCCGGGGGTGGCGGCTTATTTGGAATTGGCACTAGCCTTCAAGACTTAAGTGTACGTTTACCGGTTGTCGGAGAGATTGCTATTGGCGAACGTGCCAAGCGTCGCCGTGAAGCCGCATTTGGCCGTGAAATGCGGGCTGAAGATGCTCGTGCAGAACTTGAAATATTGATACAGAAAAATAATTTAAATTTGAGTAATGAGCTTGCATTTGCCCGTGAAATGGGGCAAATTCAAAACCAAAATATGATCAACCAAACCAAAGCGCTTGCACCGATTATTGCGGATGCTCAGCGTAATGAATTGGCTGGTCAACAAGCTTTACTGAATACACAGGGCGCCATCTATCAACGCCTGGGGCGTATGGCCGGGATGTTCCAGCTTGCTGAACGCGGCATGTCTGAATCTGGCGCATTGGCTCGTACCATGGCAGCAAATAGCCCTTATCAAGCAGCGATTATGCCTGCTCCTCAAATTAGCTTTGGTAATTAATTATGGCTGATATTAATTTTGCTGGTTTTAACCCCAGAATAATTGCCGAGTTTAAAAAACTTGGCATTGGCAAGGATTTTGAAAAACTTGGCATTGGCAAGGGTTTTAACAAACCTTTTGCTTCCCCTTTAACTCAACCAACCGCTGACACACAAATAAATCCCTACGCAGCTTTAGCAACTCAATATGGTCAAAAACCCATTGATGTTTCCAAGTTGAGCCTGCCAGCTCAGGAAACTTTTGCTATGTTCCAAGGTTTCCAGGGAAATCCAGCGCAAACATTATTGATTGCACAGATTCAAGATATACAAGCTCAAAAAGCTAATGAAATGGCAAGAGAAAATTTAAAACTTGCAGAAGAAGCTTCTGTTCGCAAACAAGGCCGTCAATTTACAATGGATCAAGCGAGCCGTTTATTTGAGTCAATTCCCAGGGCATTTGGCGCTATTCCCTTTGAGGCCACTCAAGAAGTTACCGCAAATATTGCAAATCTTGTTTCACCACGCAACTTAAATCCGCAGCCTCAACTTCAACCGGCTGCCTTCTCAATGCCAGCTCGGCAGTACTTTCGTTAAATACTTGCCTTAAAATATTGATATAAAAATAAATAACATGGCGGCGGGAGAATTTACAAAAGCGTTTATGGGCGGCCTTGGAATCGCAGCCCCTGGGGCTGTTTTGGGCGCATTTTCGCTGCCCTTTAATTTATTAGAGGCAGGCAGACAGCGAGAATTTCAGAAAAGCGCAACGGAAGCCCAGTTGGCTGCTGCTAGCTTTTCCGCGCAACAAGACGCTGCAAACCGGATAATGGCCCTGTTTTCTCAAGCGGGAGAAAATAAAGCGGCACGTAATGCAGCCATTGGATATGCCGCTGATTTGGATCTTTCTCGCCAAACCCAGGCGCGTCGCACCGAACTTGGTGAATTTGACCTTAAAAAAATGGGGCTTGCATATGAGGCAGCTAAGCGTGAACAGGACTTAGCGATAAGCCCTGCAGCAAAAGAAGATTTATATCAGAATCTTTTAAATTATAAAAGGCAAAAAGGTTTTGATCTTACGGCACAAGGTGAGGCAACATTTGGCCCCACTGCGTTTTCTCGGCGGTTTACTACATAGGAGTTAAATCATGGGTGGCGGCGGAACAAGAGTACAGTACAGTCCACCTCCTGTACAAAAAGACGATTCTTTCCAGAAATATCTGGAGTATCAACAGCAAAAAGAGCGTGATCTTGAAGCACGCGCTCAACAAGAACGTGCTGAACAAAAAGCAAAAGAAGATGCGCGTAAAGCTTCTGGACAAGCCGGTTACGCTGGATTGCGCGGCGGCGTTGAATCTCAGCTGCGGCAAGGTTTAATTAGTTATGCAGATGCAACTTCTCAGTTGCGTGACTATGCGACTAAATACGACCTTACACCGCCAGAACAAGATGTTGCTGCATTAACCAAAACATATACCGAAGAGCTTCTCCCTGGCCGCCGCTCAACGGGTATTTCGGCAGCTTACCAAGAACTTCTGGGCCGCGAGGCGACAGCAGCAGAGAAGTCTTCTGCCCTGGAACGATTCCAGCAAGGTTATTACAGCAATGTACAAGACCTCAAAGAATCTCTTACCAAAAGCACTGAGTATCAAGATAAGTTTAACCAAAACTATCTGGATAACTATTATGACACCATGTTTGGCAAGCAGACTACTGATGAGTCTGGCAAACGAACAGGTAAGCGTGCATTTACTTTTGATAAAAATCTACTTCCTACTTATGCAACCGCAACCAAAGAACGTGCAGGCGTTGAACTTCCACAGTTTAAAGAGCAGTTTGTTGGCACACCAACCGAAATCGAGGAGCAGTTACAAAACGTTCGCGACACGCGCAAATATCTGTATAGTGCTGGCTTAACAAATCTTCAGGGCGAAATCGATAAAGAAACTCAAAAATTAAAAAATGAAGGGACAAAAGAAATTGCCAAGATCTCAGCCCAAGGTGATATCTACAAACAGCTTGTCGGCGCATTCTCTTTCTAATAAGAGAATGTG
>Ga0194122_10006571_pt1 | contig 10456 bp, 8 predicted proteins | sample TA2MahCa10mmetaG_FD_155487 | JGI IMG/M metagenome (GOLD analysis project Ga0194122, IMG submission 155487) | Freshwater microbial communities from Lake Tanganyika, Tanzania - TA2015021 Mahale Deep Cast 10m | ecosystem: Environmental > Aquatic > Freshwater > Lake | place: Tanzania: Lake...
TGTATGAAAACGCTAAAGACGAATTAGAGGCAACGGCCGATGAACGGAAATTACCGAAAGCCGAATTTCCAGGAAGTAGTGACGAAGAGGAATCGTTTTCTACCCAAAAGAAACCTGCTGATTCAAAATCTAAAACACCTGTTTTGGATAATTTTGGAAGAGATTTGACTAAAATGGCTGAAGTAGGGCGTCTGGATCCTATTGTAGGTAGGGAAAAAGAAATAGAGCGCGTCAGTCAAATACTTTCGAGGAGAAAGAAAAATAATCCCATATTAATAGGAGAACCAGGCGTTGGAAAAAGTGCAATAGCCGAAGGCCTCGCACTGCGAATTGTGCAAAGGAAAGTTTCTCGTGTGTTGTTTAATAAACGCATTATTTCTCTTGATCTTGCCTCTTTGGTGGCTGGCACAAAATACAGAGGTCAATTTGAGGAAAGAATGAAAGCAGTAATGCAAGAGATTGAACGAAATCCCGATATCATACTTTTTATTGATGAAATTCATACCATAATTGGCGCTGGCGGTGCAAGCGGATCTCTTGACGCATCCAATATGTTTAAACCAGCACTAGCAAGAGGTGAAATGCAAGCAATCGGTGCAACAACTTTAGATGAATATCGGCAATATATCGAGAAGGACGGTGCCCTCGAACGCAGGTTTCAGAAAGTTTTAATTGAACCAACCACTATTGAGGAAACAATCCAAATATTGAACAACATTAAAGAGAGGTATGAGGACCATCACTCGGTAGTTTACACTCCAGAGGCTGTCTCCGCATGTGTGAAATTAACAGAGCGTTACATCACCGATCGACATCTACCGGATAAAGCGATTGACGCCCTCGATGAGGTTGGTTCGAGGGTACACATCACGAATATAAATGTCCCTCAGGAAATATTAGAAATAGAACAAAAAGTCGAGGAGCTAAAAGATCAGAAAGCAGAAGTAATTCGATCACAACAGTACGAAAAAGCAGCCGAATTAAGAGATTCTGAACGTAAGTTACAAGAACAACTTGAGGAGGCAAAGAAAAAGTGGGAGGATGAATCTAAAAACAACAAGGTGGTTGTCTCTGAGGAAGATGTGGCACATGTCGTTTCGATGATGTGTGGAATCCCCGTAACAAAGGTCTCCCAGACGGAAACGGGAAAATTAGTGAAAATGGCAGAGTCAATTCGTGGGAAAGTAATAGGTCAAGACGAGGCGGTAGAAAAAGTGGTGAAAGCAATTCAGCGAAACCGTGCAGGTTTGAAAGATCCGAATAAGCCAATTGGATCCTTCTTTTTCCTTGGACCAACAGGTGTTGGTAAAACACAACTGGCTAAAATACTTGCGAAAAATTTATTTGATTCTGAAGAGGCCCTCATTCGAATAGATATGTCAGAGTATATGGAGAAGTTTTCCATTTCAAGACTGGTAGGTGCTCCCCCAGGATACGTAGGTTACGAGGAAGGTGGACAATTGACTGAAAAAGTGAGAAGAAGGCCCTATGCCATTGTTCTTTTGGATGAAATCGAGAAAGCGCATCCCGATATTTTTAATCTTCTCTTGCAGGTTTTAGACGACGGGCACATGACCGATGGATTGGGTAGGAAAATAGATTTTAAGAATACTATTCTCATTATGACCTCGAATATTGGGGCAAGACAACTCGCTGATTTTGGAACTGGTGTAGGGTTTGGAACAAAATCACAGGAGGATGCTCGTGAGGAAAACTCCAAAGTAGTTATTCAAAACGCGCTAAGAAAAGCCTTTTCTCCGGAATTTTTGAATAGGGTTGACGATATGATCATGTTTAAATCTCTAGGGAGAGAGGAAATTCATAAAATAATTGATATCGAGTTAGATCAGTTGTACAGACGCATTAACAGCCTTGGGTATTTAATAGAATTGACTGACAAAGCGAAGGATTTTATTGTTGATAAGGGTTACGATGAAAAATTTGGTGCCAGACCCTTAAAGCGCGCCATACAAAAATACATTGAAGATCCATTGGCTGAGGAAATTATTAAAGCAAATCTCTCTGAAAACGACGTGATTTTGATGGATTTACAGGAAGGAAAAGAAGAATTGTCACTGGCTGTTAAAAAAGCAAAGACGAGTAAAAAATCAAACACTCCAGAAGAGTAATAAGGGTATAAAAGCATCAGAAAGACGGGTTACCATGCCCTCATTTATCTTTTAAATATTACCTCCTCGTTTGGTAATCGAAATCTTGGGCCCCAAATTCCTTCTTCTGTGCCTTTACCTACAGAAATAATCATGTTGATTTCTGCACCTCGGGGTAGTTTCAAAGCACGCTTTACTCGCATTTCATCAAATCCTTCCATGGGACAAGAGTGGAATCCTTCAGCTGCTATCGACAACATGAACGTTTGAGCAGCCAGTGCACAAGATTTGTGGACCATAATGCGTTGATTGGCCACTCCTCCCGTTCTAAAAAAAGGTTTTCTCAACCCCATGACAAAAGAAATGCTTCTTCGAATGGTAGACATCACCCCAATTCCGTCGTTGGAATAAAGCAATGGCATAACCTTTCCATAATAATCGAGGCCTCCCTTTTGTAATTTTCCGGGTTCTCCAACTATTGTACTCTTTATTTTTTCTTGATTCCATTTTGCCCGAGATTTCCATTTATCCTTTCTAGTGACAAAAACTACCATTTCTTTGGCTGTTTTGGCAGCCTGTTGGCCTAGGCAAAGCGGAACGAATTTTTCCAATTCCGAATTTGAATGAATCCAGTAAAACTCCCACAATTGCATATTACTGCTATTTGGCGAAAGCACAGCACGCTCCAAACTTTTAGTTATCACTGCCTCCGGGACTTCGGTATTGGGGTCAAATGATCGGTTTGACCGCCTGAATTGAATGATTTGTTCGAATTCTTTGCTATACATGTTGCGAAGATAATTTATTTGGCGCTTTACATCTTAAATAATGGGCTTAATGAAAATTTTTTGTTTCAAACTGACATTTTTTCTTTCAAAAGTTTGTATTCACTGACGACATGTCTTGAATTAGAGAATGGCAGTATCTTTGACTCGTCAGCAAAAAAAAATGAGCGATGTCAAAAAATAAAGCGAAGTCAGTCGAGGAAACAACTGAAAACAATGAGTTAGACAGGGAAAATCAGTCAGATATAGATGATAATGCAACAGAACCTGAAAAGAGTACTGAACCCACAGCAGAGGAAAAATTGGCAGAATTAAATGATCGGTATTTAAGATTACATGCAGATTTTGAAAATTTCAGGAAGCGTACGTATGCTGAAAAAGTTCAGTTGATTTCAAATGCGAACGCATTGCTATTGAAGGACTTATTACCGGTATTAGACGATTTCGATCGCGCGAAAGCGAGTAATATCAATACGGAGGACTCGACCATTTTGAAAGAGGGTTTCGTATTAATTCAAAGTAAATTTTTGTCAATTCTGGAGTCAAAAGGATTAAAAGCGATGGAGGCGAAAGGGGAGTCTTTTAATATCGAATTACACGAGGCTGTTGCCAATATGCCAGCGACCGATGAGTCCCTTAAAGGTAAAGTGATAGATGATTTAGAAAAAGGGTATTATTTGAACGATACGGTAATTCGCTTTGCCAAAGTTGTCGTTGGCCAATAAGAATAAAATGAGTAAGAAAAAAGATTATTACGAGGTACTCGGTGTTTCCAAAAATGCGGATGATGCAGAGATTAAAAAAGCGTATCGAAAATTGGCTTTGAAATATCATCCTGACAAGAATCCGGGAGACGCAGCAGCCGAGGAAAAATTTAAGGAAGCTGCTGAAGCTTATGAAGTTTTGAGTAATCAAGAAAAACGAGCGCAATACGATCGTTTTGGTCATGCAGGAATGGGACAAGGTGGTTTTGGTGGTGGAGGAATGAATATGGATGACATCTTCTCTCAGTTCGGAGATATTTTTGGAAGTGCATTTGGTGGCGGAAGTTTTGGCGGAAGTAGGGGAGGAGACAGGGTTGTTCGAGGGACCAATTTACGTGTCAAAATGAAGTTAACACTTGAAGAAATTGCAAACGGTGTAAAAAAGAAAATAAAAGTAAATAAACTCGTGAATGCAGAGGGGGTATCTTATAAAACCTGCCAAACTTGCAACGGAACAGGAAGAATCACTCGCGTGACTCAAACATTTATTGGAGCAATGCAAACTCAATCGACATGTCATACTTGCCAAGGTTCGGGAAAGGTAATAGATAAAAAACCTTCAGATGCCGATGCCCAAGGCTTAAAGAGACAAGAGGATGTTATTGAGGTTGAAATCCCGGCAGGAGTGGAAGAGGGAATGCAATTAAGTGTTAGAGGAAAAGGAAATGCAGGGCCCTTTAATGGTGTAGCGGGAGATTTAATCGTAGTAATTGAGGAAATTGAGCACGAAGAATTACGTCGTGAGGGAGAGCACCTTCATTTCGATGCCGTAGTAAATTTTGCGGATGTGGTCATGGGAGAATCTATCGAAATTCCTACAGTAAATGGTAAGGCAAAAATAAAAATTGAACCGGGAACACAAAGCGGTAAAGTATTGCGCCTCAGAGGAAAGGGTTTGCCAAGCGTTCAAGGCTATGCTTCAGGAGATTTATTTGTTCATATTAATGTCTATACACCCAATACGATCACTAAGGAAGAACGCGAGTGGATGGAAAAAATGAAAAACAGTGAAAATTTCACTCCGGGTGCAGAAGCAAAAAGCAAAGGATTTTTTGGAAGAATGCGTGATATGTTCTCATGAAAAGGTTCACAGATTTATCCTCCACAGGAAAAACATCTACAGGATCTTTTTTAGCGGCAGTTGGACTGATCATTTTCGGTTATTTCGTAAGTCCATTTATTGAATTTCTAACTTTAGTTCCATTTTTTCCTCAGGAAGAATTATCTGATCTTACACAAGTTCGAAATCTTCTAGGCATAAAAGGTTTCTTTGTATTTATTCTTTTTCCTTTCGTTGTAGTTTTTTCATTAATTATTTTGGCTGTAAGGTATATTCACAAGCGCAGTATTCGAAGTATTTTCACAAATAGAGCTGCTTTTGATTGGAGGCGAGTGTTTTTTAGTTTTGGTGTGATGACACTTTTTCTTCTCGTTTCCCTAATCATCCGATTAGCCTCAAACGATGGGCTGCAACTTATTTTTGATTGGAAGAAATTTGTGCCAATGGCGTTTTTAGTATTGTTATTAATTCCAATTCAAATCGCGGCGGAGGAATTATTGTTTCGTAGTTACCTCATGCAAGGATTAAAATTAAGACTGGGTCACAATGGACATGCAGCGTTGATTTCTGGAATTATGTTCGGTCTTATTCATTTGGGTAATCCGGAAATTGCTGCGATAGGTTTTCATTTGGTCATTTATTATATCATGGCAGGAATATTTCTGAGCTTGGTTGTGCTTTTTGACGATGGTATTGAGCTAACCTTAGGTTACCACGCCGCAAATAATATTTTTGTAGCATTGGTTATCACAAGTGATTGGCAAGCATTTCAGACGGATGCGATCTTTCTGGATACAAGTATTCCCGGAAACGGTTACGATGCCATCTTTTCTTCTTTGGTATTGTATGTGGTTTTATTTTTCATTTTTGCTAAAAAATTCAACTGGTCACAGTGGAAAGAAATTTGGAGGAGTTGACAAGTCGATAAAACGAAATGATTAGTTTTATCTTCCAATGTTAGAAGTAAAGGAAATTTCTAAAAGTTTCGGTAAAAAAAATGCACTTCATGCTGTAAGTATTACCGCGCAATCAGGTCAAATATTTGGTCTCCTTGGACCGAACGGTGCCGGAAAAACTACTTTAATTCGAATCATCAACACCATTATTCGGCAAGACTCAGGAGAAGTACTTTGGAACGGTAAGCCTATTCGGTTAAAGAACTTGAATGAAATCGGTTACCTACCTGAGGAAAGAGGGTTGTACCGCAGTATGCAGGTAATGGATCATTTGATTTTTCTCGGTAGAATGAGGGGCTTGACCAAATATGATGCAGCCCAGCAATCAAAAAAATGGCTAGAAGAATTTGAAATCGCTCATTGGTCAAAAAATAAAATTGAAAATTTATCGAAAGGAATGTCCCAGAAGGTACAATTTATTGGAGCAATGCTTCACGATCCTTCTCTTGTTATTCTAGACGAACCGCTTTCGGGTTTTGACCCGCTTAATGTGCAATTAGTTATTGATAAAATTGACGCTTTCAAAAAAGAAGGAAAAACCATCCTTTTATCAACACACAACATGAGAAGTGTAGATCAAATTTGTGACCGAATAGCATTGATTTACCAATCAGAAAAATTAGTAGAGGACGGCGTTTGGAATTTAAGAGATCGCTTTAAGCAAGATGAATTTACTATTCGTTTTAAAGGGAATATGGTGGCCTTGGCGAATGGTTTATGGACAGGATTTGAGCTCATTCAAAAGGAAGATTTAGATGAGAATAGATTCTTGGTTCGCGTTCGTAAACGTGGCGAAAACTCTATAAATGAATTGATGACTTCGCTGATGAATCACATCCAAATCGAAGCGATTGAAGAGTATTTCCCTGATATGCAAGAAGTTTTTGTTCAACTAATTGAAGAGAAAGATGCAGTATAGTTGGATAATAGCTATGCGAGAATTCGCCGAGAGACTCCGAAGCACAAGTTTCCTTTGGATGCTTTTCATCGGACCAATGGTTCTTTTAATGCTCATCTTTTTACTTTTGAGAATAAGCGATGAAGGTAAAAAAAGCGTGAAAGCTATCGTTACAGATCCTGCTTATTTTTTGGTGAATCGCCAAATGATAAAAGGGGAAAGTAATATTTCTTATGATATAAGAGATGTGAGTTTTGAGCATACAGAATTTCTTGACAACCCTAATCTCGCCTCTTATGACGTTTGGATTGAAATTAATCGAAAAGTATTGACCAATAAGGTGGTAAAGGTTTTTTACCGAGAGGAAATTGGGGTAGAGGCGAAAATCGCCATGCAATTGGAGGTAGAAAGGAGACTTGAGGAGGCATTTGTAGAAGATAAATACCTAGATGTTACGCTAGAGGAGTTCAGGAATATTAAACAACCTTTAAATTTTGATTACATCGATATTCAGGATCCAGGAAAGAAAACGTCTAGGATTGAGGGATTTGTTGGACTTGGTTTTGGAGCGGTGATCGTGTTGTTTATTTTATTATTTGGCCTTGCCGTTGTACGCAGTACAGCGAAAGATAAAAGCAATAGAATCGTTGAGATAATGTTGGCGTCTACCAGTTCACGCGCTTTGATGTTGGGAAAAATCATAGGGATTGGTTTTGCCGCACTCGTTCAGTTTTTAACTTGGGTGATCTTGGTTGGTGTAGGTCTTTATATCATGAGGGAGACTCTTTATCCCGACTTATTGGATCCTTCTAATTGGGCACAATCGTCAGAGGAAGTTAAAGTTCAACTCGCTCAGCAGTTGTCCAATCAAACACAAAACAAGTTACTAGATGTTCTTTACAATCAAATTGATTATACCATCATGCTCAGCAATTTTGTGATTCTTTTTGTTTTAGGATATTTGTTTTACGGTGCGTTTTTCAGTTTTATTGGAGCAATGAGTAACTCAGAATCAGACGGTCAACAATTTACCTTACCTTTAATTGGAGTGTTATTGTTCTCATTAGGTGTGGGTTATTTAACCGTATTAAAGCCTGAAAACGAATGGGTCGACATTTTTGCATGGGTTCCTTTCACTTCACCTGTGGTGCAATTGGTGAGAATTGGTCAAGGCTATTACGAAGGGCATAGTTCCATATCCTATACGATTTCATTGCTGGTATTGTTGGTTTCGACAGGTGTTTTTCTATACTTAGCCAGTAAATTGTACCAAGCTAATATTCTAAATTTTGGCGTGAGAACTAAAAGTTTCTTCACAAAAAAAGATAAGATGCATAATGCCGTTATCGATTTAGGTACAAATACCTTCAATTTAGCTATTGGCAGGTGGATTGACAATTCATTAAGTATTTCTTATTCAACAAAAGAAGGGGTGGCACTTGGCATGGATGGAATAAACGATGGAATTATCACCATAGAAGCCATACAACGCGCCATTTCGTGTTTAAAACGATTTAAATTGCTATGTGATAAACACAAAGTTTCAAGAATTCACGCCATAGGAACATCCGCCATTCGAGATGCTCGGAACAGCGAAGAGTTTTGTGCTGAAATATTCAATCAAACAGGTATCAAAGTTGAGGTAATTGATGGTATGCGAGAAGCAGAACTAATATTTAAAGGTATTGCCTGTACCTACTCATTTCCGAAATTATCGCTCATTATGGATATTGGAGGCGGAAGTACAGAGTTTATTCAAGTTGAGGGTGGTAAATCGACAAAATCTATGTCATTAAACATTGGGGTATCGCGAATATTTCAGAAGTTCCAGTTTTCTGATCCACTTAATCAGGAAGATATTCGTAAGATAGAAGATTTCCTTGAGGAAAATTGTACGGATTCTTTTTATAGTTTAAACGCCGATGTTTTGGTTGGAGCATCGGGAAGCTTTGAAACTTTTTATGAATTGGTCAACCGAAAGAAATTTCCAGATGGACTAAAAACACAAGAAGTGGGATTGTCTCTTTTTTTAGAAGAATTAGATAACATTATAGCCTCTACTCAAGCTGAGCGCGATGTAAACAGTTTCATTATTCCGATTCGAAAAAAAATGGCTCCAGTCGCTGCCGTTAAAACACGATGGGTTATTAAAAAATTAGGTATTAAGGAAATCATTATTTCTCCTTGTTCACTTAAAGAAGGTTTATTTAGTGAGTTAAGGTAAATGAATTGAAAGCCAACTATTCATTTGAACTCACGAATAAATTTTATTCAGTTCGGATGAGTTTTCAATATTTCTTAGAGGGCTTTAAATCTTGCACTAAATAAAGATTTTTTTGAAGGTGTGTGACGGATTTTTTTGTGAGAATAATGTTAAAGTTAATTTGTCTTTTTCAAATTGTCGCGTTAATTTTGTTCCCCAAGCGATTTCTCATTTTATTCTGTTTTTGAAATTCTGAAGATACTAAATCGCGATTTCGGCTCCGTGGCGCAACTGTATAGCGCATCAGATTTCGGCTCTGAGGGTTGGGGGTTAGAATCCCTCCGGGGTCACAAGAAAGCCCTAATTTTAATAGTTGGGGCTTTTATTTGTCTTCTTTAACAAAAGGACAATTCGAGTTGGGGTAAACAAATAGTTTTGCCGTATCATTCACGATTTTACCTTCATAGAATTCAAGACCTGTGGTCTGTTGTTTAAGAGTTTTAACACTTAACTGAAAAATCGAATCGTTCATCCACTTGACATTGGTAACCTTTAAGTCATATCCCCAGTTGGCTTTCTGAAGCAAATCAACTAACTTTATTTTGTCCATTGAAGGTGGTAAAATTAAAAATGGAAGTAATTTATCAATATCACCAACCATGTAATAGGCACGCAGCATTCGAACTAAATCACTACCCACCGGAGTCAACATGGGATTTTTCCAACCGATTGGTTCCCGTTTGATGGAATCTGAAGTTTCAATATTTTTTTTTTCGTTATTTTCAAGTGGAGTTTCCCTCCCGTTTTCGCCACAGGACAGAAGTAAGAAAATTACGATGAAAAAAGAATACCTCAGCATTCAACGAAGGTATAAATTCTTTTTTAGGAAGGGTAAAAAAGAAGCTGCTAGTGTCTTCTTTTTTTAGCGCAAGCTCCAACTTTTCCACCCCCTTTTTTTCCACCTGTACCTGATCTAAATGGACTTCCACGTCTTTTCTTGCGTGGTGGATTTAGAGATGTTTCAGACCCTGTTATGGAATTTTCAAGTTTTAATACATCAGACTTTGTAAACTCATCAGTGCCCAAATGTATTTTCGTTTCTTGCGTAGCAGTTGATGCATAGGAGAAAGATGCAATGCCGCCAAAAAATAAGGATAAAAGGGACTTTTTCATGGTGTTTTTTATTCCTTAAACGCATTGAACCAAATTCATTACAAAATTTTTGATTAATCTGTAAAATACAGCAGTGTTTTAGGCATTTTAAAGCTATAAGTTTTCTTCACCTCTACCTTTTCAGGTGCTTGTATTTTCTTCAAGTGGGCCTTAATTTATTGAATGTGGTTCTAAAATGACACCTGCTGCAACGGTATTATTTGAATTTTTATCAATGATTAGGAATGCGCCGAATTTTTGATTAGACTGGTAGGGATCGTATGCGATTCTCGACGATAACTTGAGCGATACTTTACAAATTTCATTCAGAACAATTGTTTTATTTGGAGCGAGTTCTTTTGCGTTTTGCACACTGATCGATGCATTGATTTTCTGAATGGATACTTTCATAAAAAGACTATGGTGTTGCATCATTAATTCTTGATCTTTATCAAAAGGTATATCGTCCATCCAACAAATAATTGCCTCAATTGCATCGGAAAAGCTTGGTCTTTCCTCGCTCTTAACAA
>Ga0194122_10006586_pt1 | contig 10441 bp, 8 predicted proteins | sample TA2MahCa10mmetaG_FD_155487 | JGI IMG/M metagenome (GOLD analysis project Ga0194122, IMG submission 155487) | Freshwater microbial communities from Lake Tanganyika, Tanzania - TA2015021 Mahale Deep Cast 10m | ecosystem: Environmental > Aquatic > Freshwater > Lake | place: Tanzania: Lake...
GGTCCAGGCTATTTTTGGCCAGCAGTGAGGAATATTGGACAATGAACGGAAGTTTGATCCAGCAATATTATGTGAATGATTGACGGCTAATTTTTGGTTGTAAAGTTCTTTCGTTAAAAATGATAATGACGTTAATTAAAGAAGTTTTAGTCCCGGCTAATCTCGTGCCAGCAGCCGCGGTAATACGGGAGGGGCAAGCGTTATCCGTAATTACTGGGCGTATAGAGTCCGTAGATTGTAATATAAGTTATATCTTAAAATTTAAAGCTTAACTTTAAAAAAAGATAAAATACTGTTTTACTTGAGTTAAATACAGAAAAGCAGAATTTCGTGTTAAGGAGTAAATTCCTAAAATACACGAAGGAATATCATTAGCGAAAGCGGCTTTTTAGTACAAACTGACATTGAGGGACGAAAGTGTAGGGAGCGAACAAGATTAGATACCTTGGTAGTCTACACTGTAAATTCTGAGTGCTGTAATTTAAGAAAAATTTTAGATTTTTAAGCTAACGCTATAAGCATTCCGCCTGAGGAGTATGATCGCAAGATTGGAACTCAAAGGAATTGACGGGAGCCTACAACGAGTGGTGGAGCATGTGGTTTAATGCGATAATCCGCGCAAAACCTTACCAACCCTTGACATATTGAAAAAAAATCGAATTGAGATTCTTTTTTTACTGTTAATCAAAAAATTAATTAATTTTCTATACAGGTGTTGCACGACTGTCGTCAGCTCGTGTCGTGAGATGTTTGGTTCATTCCTTTTAACGAGCGCAACTCTTATTTTTAAGATTTTACTTTTTATTTTAAAACTCAGCCGATTCTTTAATGAGTTTTACTACTCGTTTTTGATAAAAAACAAGGTGACTTTTAAAATTCTGCTTTAAAAAGACCGTGAAGCCAAAAATAAAGATTCAAAGGAAGGTAAGAATTAAGTCAAGTCACTGTGGCCCTCATGGGTTGGGCTACACACGTGCTACAATGAAAATGACAAAAAGTAACAAAAAAATTTTTAGTTAATCTTTAAAATTTTTCTTAGTTCGGATTGTAAACTGCAACTCGTTTACATGAAGGTGGAATCACAAGTAATCGCAAATCAGAACGTTGCGGTGAATACGTACCTTGGCTTTGTACACACCGCCCGTCACATGCAGAAAGCTAATATTACTTAAAAATTAACTTTTTTTCTATTCTTTTTAAAATAGAAAAACGTTAGTTCATTGAAAAATTAGCAATTTGGATGAAGTCGTAACAAGGTAGCTGTACGGGAACGTGTAGCTGGAACAAATGAAAATCTCAGCGGGAGAACATTAGAATTCATAATTTTAATCTGTAGAGTTCGAATCTCTTTTTCATTGTTTAAATTTAAATTGTATGCTAATTAATTCACTTTTTTATTTTTTCTCTTCTGTATTACTTTTAAGTTCTTTAATGATTATTCTCAGTCAGAATTCAATTTATTCTGTTTTATTTCTAGTTTTAAGTTTTGTTTCCTCATCCAGCATCCTATTTTTAATAGAGTGTGAATATATTTCACTGATTTTTATTTTAGTATATGTAGGTGCTATTGCTGTTTTATTTTTGTTTGTAGTGATGATGCTAGATATAAAAACAATTTATTTAGCAAAAGATTCTTTAAAATATTTTCCTTTTGGGAGTTTTTTAGGCATTGTTTTCCTAAGTGAAATTTTAATAGTAGTTCCGAGTATTTTCGAATCGATTAATCCTTATAACGTCAATTTTTTAGCAAACGATTACGCAGACTGGTTTCATAAGTTAGATTATTTTACAGAAATTATATCTATCGGCCATTTATTGTATACCGATTATGTCATTCAGTTTTTATTAGCAGGAAATATTTTATTATTGGCAACAATTGGGCCAGTAACTTTAGTTTTGGTTAGGTCTATTGAAACGGCTAAAACTCAAGTCACATTTAAGCAACTCTCTCGTACTTACGAATCTGTTCTATTTATTCACTAAACTAGATTGTTAAGAGAATGATCTGATAACGCATCGTCGTAGCGTTGTTCTTCGATAAATTCACGCGCTTGATTTTGAGCTTATGTTTGAAAGTTCACCGTGCGTACTAAATAAGAGTTTTTTAGGTGTGATATTTTTGTCTCAAGTACTATTTTTTTTCTTTTGAGGAAAAAGATAATTTTGTATCTTGACCGTTCGAAAAGAATTAAATTAGTAAAAATTCATTTTCGATTAATATATAAATGTTAATATTCAAAGAAATACTGCTACTACCGGAAATTTTTTTAGGTATCTCTATAATTTATTTAATCATTCATGGTACTCTTATATCAGTTAATACTAAATATTTATTAATTCAGAATTCTGTTCTGTATTTAAGTGTTTTAATTATTAGTATGTTTTGTTTTTTATTATTGAATAACGCTGTTGAGTGCAGTGATTTTCAAATTTTTAATAATGGCATTGTCGTTGATTTTTTAAGTTTTTCCTCTAAAATTTGGATAGCCTTCATGTCAATTTTTTGTTTTTTGATGATTCAACGTTACATAACTACACAAAGAATTAATTACTTTGAATATAGTATTTTAATTCTATTTGCTTTGTTAGGTATTTTTTTTATCTGTTCTTCAAATGATTTAATTACAGCGTATCTATCCATCGAACTACAAAGTTTATCTTTCTATGTAATGGCAGCTATGAAAAAGGATTCCGCGTTTTCCGTAGATGCGGGCTTGAAGTATTTCGTTTTAGGAGCTTTCTCATCTAGCCTATTCTTATTTGGATCATCTATTTTATACGGCGTTAGTGGGACTATCAATTTTGAAGATCTGAAGAATTTATTTTCTGGTATATACACTGAGCAAAGTAACATGTGTACCCATGCAAACTCTATATTTACTCAACGTATTTTGTTAGACGGAAGTTTGATTCAATTTGCGTTAGTTTTTATTTTTGTCAGTCTTTTATTTAAACTAGCCGTTGCTCCTTTTCATATATGGTCACTTGATGTATATGAAGAATCCCCAACTAGTTCGACCTTTTTTTTTGCGGTAGTACCTAAGTTAGCAATCTTCGTTTTACTGATCCGAATTTTCTATTCAAGTCTTTTTGAACATGTGACTAAATGACGTTATTATATTGTTATTTTAGCTATTTTGTCTGTAATCGTTGGATCTTTTGGCGGGATAGAACAAAAAAGATTGAAAAGTCTTTTAGCTTACAGTTCTGTAAGTCACATGGGTTATACTTTAATTGCTTTTAGTGCTGGGACTTTTGAAGGAATGCAAGCGGTGTTTTGTTACCTTTTTTTATATATGATTGCAGGATTGTGTATTTGGTCCATTTTTTTAGTACTCCCGTTGAAATATAATTACACTAAAAAACAAAATAAAGATTTAGCCGATTTAAATTCTTTAGGTAAAGCTAATAGTGTCTTAGCTTTATTTTTTAGTACTGTTTTATTATCTATCGCAGGAATACCACCAATGATCGGATTTTTAGTTAAGATAGGGATCTTTTTAGCATCAATTGAAGCATCTATGTATTTTGTCGCAATAATTAGTATTTTGTGCAGTGTAATTTCTACTTTTTATTATATTCGAATAGTAAAAATTATGTATTTCGAAAGCTCGATTACGGGAAAACTTTATCACCCTATTAAGTCAAATCTTTCGATATTAATAGTTTGTTTATTTTATTTTTTACTTTTCTTATTTCTAAATCCAACATTAGTATATTTAATATCACACAAAATAGTGATATTACTATCGATGACAATCGTTTAAAAAGATAAGTTAAAACACTCTGAAAATTTAGGTAATTAACTCAATCGGTAGAGTGTTTCGCTTACAACGAAAAAGTTAATAGTTCAAATCTATTATTACCTAGACTTTGGCTTTTCTGGAACAGTTCGATATAATTTCATCTAGCCATGTAGTTACTGATGTATTTGCAGATATGATCTCTCTTGCTCTTTACGTGTCTAAAATGTTAGGGGCGTTACCTTTTCTTCTCGCTGTATAAATTATATTATTTAGTACTAACATCACTTTAATTTGTTAATTTATCCCTTGCATATCATAGAATTAAGAAGTATGTTCATTTTGATAACTCAGTTTATTTTTAAATTTTTAAGTTGATTACTAAAAAATTTTTATGTACTTATTATTGATTTTTTTACCATTAATTGGGTCTTTTTGTGCTGGGTTATTCGGCCGCAAACTTGGTCCTTTCGGAGCATCTTATATTACTGTAAGTTGCTTAGTACTTGCTTTTTTTATATCTCTTTTTGCTTTTTATGAAGTATCATTGTTAAATTGTTGTGTTTATTTAAAACTTGCACCTTGAATTAATTCTGAAGTGTTAAATGTGGACTGAGGTTTTCTTTTCGATTCGCTGACAGTTGTCATGTGCTGTGTCGTTACGTTTGTTTCTTCAATAGTTCATTTATATTCTACAGAATACATGGCATATGACCCACATCTTCCTCGATTTATGTCTTATTTATCACTTTTTACATTTTTTATGTTGATTTTGGTTACCGCGGATAATTTTGTACAAATGTTTGTTGGGTGAGAAGGAGTAGGTCTTTGCTCTTATTTATTAATTAACTTTTGATTTACTCGAATACAAGCAAATAAAGCAGCAATAAAGGCAATGATTCTAAATCGAATTGGGGATTTTGGATTGGTTATTGGAATCTTAATTGTTTTTGTAGAATATAAAGCCGTAGACTACGCCACAGTTTTTGCAATAACCCCAATTTTTAGTGGTAAGGTCTACAATTTTCTAAGTTTTGATTTTGACTTAATTTCTATCATATGTTTTTTTTTATTTGTAGGTGCAATAGGAAAATCTGCACAGTTAGGTTTGCATACATGGTTACCTGACGCTATGGAAGGCCCCACACCTGTTTCGGCTTTGATTCACGCTGCAACGATGGTAACTGCTGGAGTATTTTTGATCGCGCGTACCTCTCCTTTATTTGAATATACATGCAGTATGCTTAGTATAGTCACAATTGTAGGTGCTTGTACTGCATTTTTTGCAGCCACTGTTGGGTTACTGCAAAATGACTTAAAACGAGTAATTGCATATTCTACTTGTAGCCAGCTAGGTTATATGGTGTTTGCTTGTGGATTATCTAACTATTCTGTTGGCGTTTTTCATTTAATCAATCATGCTTTTTTTAAAGCATTGCTTTTCTTAGGTGCCGGTTCTATCATTCATGCTGTAGCTGATGAGCAAGATATGCGTAAAATGGGAGGGTTGAAAAAACTGGTACCATTTACGTATTCTATGATGGTTATTGGTTCTCTAGCTCTAATTGGTTTCCCCTTTTTAACGGGGTTTTATTCAAAGGATGTTATACTTGAAGTTGCTTATGGAAAATATACCTTAGAAGGTCATTTCAGCTATATTTTAGGTAGTTTAGGAGCTTTTCTTACTGCTTTTTATTCCACACGATTGATTTACTTAACATTTTTGTCACCACCAAATGGTTATAAAACGGTAATTTGTTCGGCTTATGATTCTTCGTATCAAATATCTATTTCTCTATTTCTTCTAGTTATTCCCAGCGTGCTAATAGGATTTTATGCTAAAGATATGATTATTGGTTTTGGGAGTGATTTTTGGGGAAATGCCATATTTACAAGTGCTAAAAATATGAACCGTGTGGATTCAGAATTTATCGTTCACATTTATAAGATATTACCTGTAATTCTAAGTTTAGTAGGAGTTTCGTCTTCGTTTTTACTTTATTTATTCGGTAGTAATTTATTAGTTCAACTAAAAATGTCTATATTTGGCAAAAAAATGTATAGTTTTTTTAATAAAAAATGATTTTTTGATAAAATTTATAATGAATATATTAGTCAGTTTTTTTTTACGATTAGTTATACGATCACGTACAAAATTATTGATCGAGGGATTATTGAAGTTCTTGGGCCAATGGGGCTGTCATCTTTAATAGCAAAAAAAGCTTCCTATATTTCTAGGTTACAAACAGGATATTTATATCATTATACTTTTGTGATTCTCACTAGTCTTACAATATTATTAGGAATACGACAGTTATGAGTTCTGTCGGGTAACTATTTAGACTTTAAGATATTTATCTTGCTCTTTGTATTGAGTTTCTTTACGCGCAGATCCGCTGTATAATAAAGGACTATACATTACTAACAAAAAATGTTATCGTACTACACAAATCAAGACCAAAGTAAAGTAGAGTGCGTATGACTTATTTAAGTCTTACTCTGTACGTGTAAGCACATAACACCCGAACCCGCAAAGTTTGGGTATACCTGTTAAAAAGTATTTTAATAAAAAAATAAAACGTATAAACATGATAACTCATAAATCAGAATTAAATCCTATTTATAAATTTGTAACTCGTTGACTTTTTTCGACAAACCACAAAGACATCGGAACTTTATATTTAATATTTGGAGCAATTTCAGGTGTTGCCGGAACTGCTTTATCTTTATATATTCGAATAACTTTAGCCCAACCGAGCAGCTCTTTTTTAGAGTCGAACCATCATTTGTACAACGTTATTGTAACAGGCCATGCCATATTAATGATTTTTTTCATGGTAATGCCGACACTAATTGGTGGTTTTGGTAACTGATTTGTGCCTTTAATGATTGGTGCACCAGATATGGCTTTTCCGAGAATGAATAATATTAGTTTTTGATTATTACCACCATCATTATTACTACTATTCGCGTCTATGTTGACAGAGGCTGGGGTAGGTACCGGATGAACTATTTATCCACCGTTATCGAGTGCGACAGCTCATTCAGGTGGTTCTGTGGATCTAGCTATATTTAGTTTGCATTTATCAGGTGCATCGTCTATCTTAGGTGCTATTAATTTTATTTGTACAATTTTTAATATGCGAGTAAAAAGTCTATCTTTCCATAACCTTCCATTATTTGTATGGTCTGTTTTAATTACAGCATTTTTATTACTGTTGTCTTTACCTGTTTTAGCAGGCGCAATAACAATGTTGTTGACAGATCGAAATTTTAATACTACCTTTTTTGACCCAGCAGGCGGCGGAGACCCTGTTTTATTTCAACACCTTTTTTGATTTTTTGGGCACCCAGAAGTTTATATTTTGATTTTGCCTGGATTTGGAATTATTAGTCATATAGTTGTTAGTACCGCAAAAAAACCTATTTTTGGTTACCTTGGGATGGTCTACGCGATGTTTTCTATTGGAGTTTTAGGTTTTATTGTATGAGCACATCATATGTTTACAGTAGGTTTAGACATAGATACCAGAGCTTATTTTACAGCCGCTACAATGATTATTGCTGTTCCTACCGGAATCAAAATATTTAGTTGACTTGCAACTTTATGGGGAGGATCTATAGATTTAAGAACACCAGGTCTATTTGCTGTTGGTTTTATTTTTCTATTTACCGTGGGGGGTGTGACAGGAGTTGTTCTTGCCAACTCCGGTATTGATATAGCTTTACATGACACCTATTATGTAGTTGCGCACTTTCATTATGTGCTTTCAATGGGAGCAGTTTTTTCGATGCTTGGGGGACTTTACTTTTGATTTGAAAAAATCACCGGTGTTCGTTATTCAGAAATATTAGGAAAAATTCATTTTTGAAGTTTCTTCGTTGGAGTAAATTTAACTTTTTTCCCTATGCATTTTTTAGGTGTTGCGGGTATGCCACGAAGAATTCCAGATTACCCTGATGCTTATTTCATATTTAATAAAATTGCTTCATGAGGTTCGTATATTTCTGCGATATCTTCACTGTTTTTTTTCTATGTTGTATTCGACGCTTTTTCATTTGGTAAAAATTTAAATACGGTAGAACATAAGTAATAGAGTCTGCACTAAACAAATAAAAAAATGGTTTTTATAACACACTGCGACACTCCAGCTCTTTGGCAAACTTATTTATCTGACCCTGCAAGTATTACTATGGAAGGTATTTTAATTTTCAACAAACATTTATTGTTTTTGTTAACAGTAATTGTTCTATTTGTTGGTTGATTATTATTTTATACTATACATTATTTTATAGAGTATAATAATAAATTTAGCTCCAAGTTTGTTCACTCAAAAGAACTAGAAATCGTTTGAACTTCCGTACCAGCTTTAATACTTTTAATTTTATCTACACCTTCTTTCACCTTATTGTATGCTATGGACGAGATTTCAGAACCCGAGTTAACTTTAAAGATTTTAGGACACCAATGATTTTGAAGTTATGATATCTCTGAATTTAACTCGTGTCAAAAACAAGAACAAAGTTTAAAATATGTTTGCTACATGATGGCTTTAGATGGACTGCCGACGACTAAGCAAGGATATTTTAGATTATTAGAAACTAACAAAAGAGTTATTTTGCCGACAAATACGCATTTACGGCTGTTAGTTAGTGCCGCTGATGTATTACATAGTTGAACAGTTCCATCATTTGGTTTAAAAGTTGATGCGTGTCCAGGCAGATTGAATCAGGTAAATTTATTTATCAAACGTATTGGTATTTTTTTTGGTCAGTGCAGCGAAATTTGTGGTGTAAATCATGGTTTCATGCCTATCGTTATAGTATCACTACCAACAATACAATTCCATCATTATATAATGACGAAATTAGAGTTAAATTAAATCTAATTATTATTTAGTCATTAGACTAAGAATCGTTTTTAAACAAGTTAATTTTATTTGTTTTTGGATTATGTATTGGCTTTTTAATCTGTGATTTAAACATATTATAACATTATATTTAATTGAGAAAACTAGACTTATATTATTTCACTAAAAGATGATGAAAAAGCATGATTAATCAGGTTTGTATCTAAAGTTGTTCGATACAATTGTATACATTAAAAATGCTACTACCTTACACACTGGGTGCACGTCTAGATGTTTTGTTATTGGCGAGACATCGTAACGCTACTAATTAATATATTTATTTGTGATTTTTAAAATATTGAAATTAGAAACCCTCAAGAGTAAAAAAGTCTATTGCAGTTAGTTTTTGTAATATTGCATTAAGGCTATATAACATAATTTGGTTAATGTATTAGATTGCAAATCTTTCAATATCGGTTCGAGTCCGATTTTAGCCTTTTTTTTTTCAGCATTTTTAGCTCAGTTGGATAGAGCAACAGCCTTCTAAGCTGACGGACATAGGTTCAAGTCCTATAAAATGTTAATGTTAGACTTTTTTTTTTTAAACATGACAAGTTTACTTGTTTTTATGCTAGTATTGCCCTTAATTGGCGTTTTTCTGATGTTGTTTGTGCCTGCTTCAAATCATTTATTATTAAAATCAATAGCTTTAAACGTCTCTTGTTTTTTATATTCTGTTTCCTTATTTTTATGAGTTTTTTTTAATAAGTCTGTAGGTTCTTTCCAATTTGTAAGTAAATCGTTATGAATTCCTTTTTTAAACCTAAATTTCAGTTTAGGTGTAGATGGAATTTCACTTTTTTTTATACTTTTGACGACTTTATTGATTTTTTTATGTATATTAATAAGTTGAACTAGTGTTAATACGAATATAAAAGAATTTTTAATTGCTTTTTTAGTCATGGAATTTTTCCTAGTAGGAGTCTTTTCTACACTGGACTTGTTATTATTTTATATCTTTTTTGAAAGTGTCCTAATTCCGATGTACTTGATTGTCGGTATTTGAGGGTCAAGAGAACGAAAAATTAGAGCTGCTTATTTTTTCTTTTTATATACATTATTGGGTTCTGTATTAATGTTATTGTCTATTTTATATATATTTTATCAAGTAGGAACTACTAATTATGAAGTTCTCTTAACGTTCATTTTTTCTAAGACAGAGCAAAAATTTTTGTGGCTTTCCTTTTTTGGCTCTTTTGCTACTAAAGTTCCTATGGTTCCAGTTCATTTATGATTGCCTGAGGCTCACGTTGAAGCTCCTACTGCAGGTTCAGTTATTCTAGCCGGAGTATTATTAAAGTTAGGAACCTACGGCTTCATTAGATTTTCGTTTCCATTATTTCCAGAAGCGTCTTTTTATTTTACACCGATCGTATATTTACTAGCTATTGTCGGTATTGTCTATACTTCGTTCACTGCGATCCGTCAAACAGATTTTAAAAGAATCATAGCATATACCTCAGTAGCACATATGAATCTAGTTATGGTTGGTCTTTTCAGTTTTAATACAATTGGCTTAGAAGGAGCAATACTACAAAGTTTAAGTCATGGTTTTGTTGCAAGTGCTTTATTTCTTATTATCGGAATAGTATATGAAAGGCATCATACTCGGATGGTTAAGTATTATGGAGGTTTAGTGCATACTATGCCTTTGTATACTTTTGTATTCTTATTCTTTACAATGTCAAATATCGGACTACCTGGTACGGGGAGTTTTGTAGGTGAGTTTTTAATCTTAGCCGGGTCTTTTAAAACGAATTCTACTGCTACTTTTATTAGTGCTACTAG
>Ga0194122_10006592_pt1 | contig 10433 bp, 8 predicted proteins | sample TA2MahCa10mmetaG_FD_155487 | JGI IMG/M metagenome (GOLD analysis project Ga0194122, IMG submission 155487) | Freshwater microbial communities from Lake Tanganyika, Tanzania - TA2015021 Mahale Deep Cast 10m | ecosystem: Environmental > Aquatic > Freshwater > Lake | place: Tanzania: Lake...
GGCCGCGGTCATGCGGTGCTGCAGACCCGCGAGCCGGGCGGAAGCCCCTTGGCCGAAGACCTGCGGGCCCTGGTGCTGCGCGCACCCATGGATGGGCTCTCAGAGCTGATGCTGATCTTTGCCGCGCGGCGCGACCACCTTACCCAGACCGTCTGGCCGGCCCTGGCGGCTGGGCAGTGGGTGGTCTGCGACCGGTTTACCGATTCCACCCGAGCCTATCAGGGGGCAGGGCGGGGGCTTTCGATGCCGCTGATTGAAACGCTTGCCGATCAGGTGGAGCAGGGGGGCCAGGGGCCCGATTTCGTTTTCTATTTTGACCTTCCGGCCGAGGAGGCCGCCCGCCGCAGAAGCCACCGGTCGGGGGGGCAGCTTCTGAACGAAGACCGGTTTGATACCGAAGACCTTGCGTTTTTTGAACGGGTGCGCAAGGGCTATGCCCAGGCGGCCGAGCGGCGGAAAGGCCAGCACCAATGGATTGACGCCCGTGAGACGATTGAACAGATTCAGCAGCGGCTTGAGACCGTGTTGCTAACTTTGGATTAATACAGGTCTTGTTGAACAGATGATCACCCGCGAGTTTCCTTGGTTTACCGACTGGTGGCAGCAGGCATCAAGCCTGCGGGAACGGCCTGCCACCGCCACTCTGGTCTGCGCACCGCCAGCCATGCGGGTGGACCAGTTCGCCATGGAGCTTGCCGCCGCAGACCTCTGCCAGAGCCCGCTTGCCGATGGCTCGGCCTGCGGTCAGTGCGCCAGTTGTGGCTGGGTGAAAGACCTACAACACCCCGACTTTCGTTGGCTGCGGCCAGAGGCCGATATGCCCGATGACGCGGGCGACTCCTCAGCAGCAGAAAGTGCAGGCGGGGGCGCAGGCGCAGGTGCGGGGGATGCCGAGGCCAGCGAGGGTGGTGCCGGTGCGACCGGCAAGAAAGCCAGCCGCGTGCTGCGCATCGAACAGATTCGCAGCCTATTGGGGTTTAGCCAGGTGAGCTCACACCGCGGCGGAAGCCGTTGGGCGCTGGTGGGCCCGGTGGAAGCCTTGCATTTTGCCGCTGCCAACGCCCTGTTAAAAGGCCTGGAAGAGCCCAACCCGAGCATGCGGTTTGTGCTCTATGGGGAGCGTCTGGCAGGCGTGCCCGCGACAATTCTGTCGCGCTGTAGAAGGGTGACGCTCACGGCCGAGGCGGGCCTGATGACTGCCCAGCGGCTGGCCAGTGCCCAGGCCCAGGACTGGCTTTTGCCCCTTCTGCGCCAGGGCGCCGTGCAGCCCAGCGCCTGGGCGCAAAAAGCCGGAAAGACCCATCCCCAGGAGGTGCTCGACCTCTTGGGGCTCTGGCTGCTTGATGTCTCGCGTGTGCAGTACGGCATTGCGCCAGTGAGCTTTCCCCAAGAGACCAAGGCCCTGAAGGACCAGGCCCAGCCCATTGCCCGGCATCCGCAGGGCAGCCAGATGATGGCCCGAGGCATCGCCCAGATGCTTGATCATTCGCGCATGGCAGACCACCCGCTCAATCCCCAGCTGTTCTACGAGACCATTTTTGAGGACCTGCGAAGGGCCCTTGGTGAGGCACCTTCTCTATGACCCTTGCATTTGCTGACTCCCACTGCCACCTTAGCTTCCCTGGCCTCGCCGAACGCTCCGCGGAGGTGCTCGCGCGCATGCATGCGGCGGGTGTGGTGAAGGCGCTGAATATCTGCACCACGTTGGAGGAAAGCGCAACCGTGGTGGGCCTGACGCGGGACCACGACTTTCTGGTGGCCTCGGTAGGCGTGCATCCCGACAGCCTGGATATCGAAGAACCCACGGTGGCGCGTCTGGTGGCGCTGGCCGAGGACCCTAAGGTGGTGGCCATTGGCGAAACCGGTTTGGACTATTACCTTCGAGAAGGCGATGGCAAGACGGGAGACCTCGAGTGGCAGCGCCAGCGGTTTCGCATCCATATTCGCGCCGCGCGTGAGACGGGGCTGCCGATTATTGTGCATACCCGGTCTGCTGCTGAAGCTACCATGCGCATTCTGCGAGAAGAGAAAGCAGCTGAAGTTGGTGGCGTAATGCATTGTTTTACAGAGAATTTAGAGGTTGCAAAAGCAGCTATCGACCTGGGCTTTCTCATCTCGCTCTCTGGCATCGTCACGTTTAAGAATGCTGTACAAGTACATGAAGTTGCAAGGGAAATCTCTTTGGAGCATCTGATGATCGAGACCGATGCGCCATATCTCGCTCCCGTGCCGCACCGTGGCAAAGTGAACGAGCCAGCTTGGGTGGTACATGTGGCCGAGCGCATCGCCGAGCTAAAAGGCCTTCCGCTCGCAGAGGTCGCCAAAGCAACGACGGCGAATTTTCTTCGCTTTATTTCTCGGCGTACTTATTAATTCTGACGTGGCTTACTGATGGTACCCCTCGCGCTTTTGCGCTCATACAGTGTCGCATAATGTTTATTATGTAAAATAAAACGAACCCCGAGCGTTTGCTGTGATTAATGGCCGGTCTAGCCCATGACCGGTCGCCTCCTCGCGGCGTTCGCAACGCTCGTCGGCGTCCCGTTCATGCGCTCCCCGGCCTATCGTGCCTAGCTCGGCATCCGCGCTTTGAGGGTATGCAGCGCCAATTTACGGTGCCCAGCCCGAGGGTCTGCGGGGGTTGTTTGCGACGGAACGAAGGTGGAGTCGAAAATCTCTCGCTGGGCCCGGGCGTGTGCTCTCCGGCCCCGTTTCTAAAGCCGCTCGAAGATAACCGCGATGCCCTGCCCGCCACCGATACACATGGTGGTCAGGCCGTAGCGGCCCTTTACCCGGTGCAACTCGTGGATACACTTGGTCGCGATAATCGACCCCGTGGCACCCACCGGATGGCCAAGCGCAATAGCCCCGCCGTTGACATTCACCTTGGCGGGCTCTAGTCCCAGCACCTTGGTAACGGTGAGCGCCTGGGAGGCAAAGGCCTCGTTGGACTCAATGACATCCAGCTGGCCGATCTTGAGCCCCGCCCGTTGCAGGGCGATGGTAGTGGCGGGAATCGGCCCCTCGCCCATGATCTCGTTGGGAACACCGGCCACGGCATAGCTCACCACCCGGGCCAAGGGCTTTGCCCCCGCCTTGGCAGCGGCACTGGCCTCGCCCAGCACAAGAAATGCTGCTGCATCGTTAATACCCGAGGCATTGCCCGCGGTTACCGAGCCATCTTTTTTGAAGGCCGGCTTCATCTTTGCGAGGGCCTCCATGGTGGTGGCACGGGGGTGCTCATCGGTATCGAAGACTACATCGCCCTTACGCGAGGCGATGGTGATCGGCACGATCTGGTCCTTAAAACGCCCCTCCGCGATCGCCTTGGCCGCACGATTCTGAGATTCCAAGGCAAATGCGTCTTGCATCTCACGGGTAAGGCCATGCTTTGTGGCGAGATTTTCGGCGGTCATGCCCATATGGCCCACGCCAAAGGGGTCTGTTAGGGTGGCCACCATCATGTCGGTCATTTTGGTGTCACCCATACGTGCGCCAGACCGCATAGCAGGACTCAGATAGCCGCCCCGGCTCATGATCTCCACCCCTCCGCCAACGCCAAAGTCGCTGTCGCCCAGTAGTATGTTTTGGCTCGTGGAGACCACTGCCTGCAGGGCTGAGCCACAGAGCCGGTTGATGGTAAGCGCCACCGAGCTCATGGGCAGCCCGGCCTGGATGCTGGCGACCCGAGATACATAAGGCGAACGTGACTCGGTGGGAATACAGTTGCCCACCACCGTGTAGTTGATCTGCTCTGGATTAACCTTTGAGCGCGCAATGGCCTCTTTCATGACCATGCCACCAAGCTCACTTGGCTCCAGGCTCGATAGGCTTCCTCCAAACCCCCCTACTGCCGACCGCACGGCGCTTAACACGACGACTTCACGCATACGCTTCTCCTCTTTTGATTTGAATAAAAAATGCTGGTTTCTTTGCTGTTGTTAGTCTAAGGCCGACTCGCCTTTATCTCCTGTCTGTGCTCCATAGCCAATCTAGGCAGCCACCGCAGCCACGATTACTGCCTCAAGGTCGTAGTCATCGCTATGGATGATGTCCACCGTGGCAAAGCGACCAATGCCCACAGGCACCGGATGGCGGGAGTTTGGGTCAGGCCGCACCCGCACAATGCCATCGATATCCGGCGCGTCTCCACCGGTGCGCCCCACAAGAACGCCCTCCTCTTCATCGATTCCGTCGATGAGCACCTGGGTTCTGCGGCCAACCCACCGTGCCAGACGCTGCTCTGATATCGGCTGCTGATGGGCCATCACCCTATCGGCGCGTTCCTGACGCACCTCGATGGGAAGCGCGCCGGGCAGTGTATTGGCCGACGCTCCCTGCACCGGGCTATAGGCAACGCAGCCCAGGCGGTCGATCTGGGCCTCGGTCAGAAACTGCAACAGGTCCGAGAACTCAGACTCGCTCTCGCCAGGAAACCCGGCAATAAAGGTGCTGCGCAGGGTGAGGTCGGGCACCGCCTTGCGCCACTGTTGGATACGTTCAAGGTTCTTCTCGCCCGAGGCGGGCCGCTTCATGCGCTTTAAGACATCGGGATGGGAATGCTGAAACGGCACATCGAGGTACGGAAGCACCTTACCGTCTGCCATAAGGGGCAGAATTTCATCGATATGCGGGTACGGGTAGACATAATGCAGGCGCACCCAGACGCCAAGCCGCGAGAGCTCTTCTACCAACTCGGCAAACCGGGTACGCACGGGTCGGCCTTCGACAAAATCGGTGCGGTATTTCAAGTCCAGGCCATAGGCGCTTGTATCTTGCGAGACCACCAGAATTTCTTGCACGCCGGCCTTCACCAGGGCTTCGGCCTCGCGCATCACCTCACCAATCGGGCGCGACACCAGGTCGCCGCGCATTGAGGGAATAATGCAAAAGCTGCACCGGTGGTTGCAGCCCTCAGAGATCTTGAGATAGGCATAGTGCCCAGGCGTGAGGCGCACCCCCTGCGGTGGCACCAGGTCGGTAAACGGGTCGTGGGGCTTTGGAAGGTGCTGGTGTATGGCCTGCATTACCTCGGCTGTGGCATGCGGGCCTGTTACCGCAAGCACCTTGGGATGCACCTCAGACACCAGAGACCGCTCGCCGCGAGTACCCGGCTTGGCACCAAGGCAGCCTGTGACAATCACCCTGCCGTTTTCTTCAAGGGCCTCGCCGATTGCCTCGAGGCTTTCTTCCACAGCCTCGTCGATAAACCCGCAGGTGTTCACCACCACAAGGTCGGCGCCCTCGTAGCTGCTGCTGACCTGATAGCCCTCGGCCCGCAACTGGGTGAGGATTCTTTCGGAATCAACAAGCGCCTTGGGACAGCCCAGCGATACAAATCCAACCGTAGGGGTGGTCATACCCGGCGCTTAGCCCTTGCCCGGCTTGTCTCGACCTTCAGATCCTGACTCTGGGTCGACGCCCGGAAATCCAAAGCCCGACATCATCGACCGCGCATTGGACTGCATCTGCTCTTCCATCTGCAGGAAGACCTTTTGGCTCTGCTCCATGTAGTTGCTCATGATCTTTTGCATCACCGGGGCCTGACCGGCTAAGAACTGGCTCCAGGCCTCCTGGTTGGCAAAGCCCTTGCCGCCCATAAACGCCTCAGACTGTTCCTTTACCTTGTTCTGCATCTCCATAAAGGTCTGGATGTTCTTTTCAAGGTAGGACCCCATGACGCCCTGGAGGGCATGCCCATAGAACCGAATAATCTGCTCGAGCATCTTTGCGGTAAATATCGGCATGCCTCCTGATTCTTCTTCGAGAATGATCTGCATAAGAATGCTGCGGGTGAGATCTTCGGTTGACTTTGCATCGACCACCTTAAAGCCCTCGTGGGCCAAGACCAGCTCTTTGACATCGGCCAGCGTAATGTAGCTGCTGGTGCGGGTGTCGTAGAGCCGGCGGTTGGGATATTTTTTTATCAGCCGAAGATCAGGAGAGGCCATAGTATTTTCCAGTTAACCCATATGTAATCCGCCATTCAGGGAGAAATCCGCCCCGGTGGCAAAACCGCTGTCATCCGATGCAAGCCAGGCCACCATCGACCCAATTTCCTCGGGTTCGCCCAGACGCTTTACCGGGATCGTGGCAACGATCTTTTCGAGCACCTCGGGCTTGATTGCACGCACCATATCCGTGCCAATATACCCTGGTGACACGGTATTTACCGTGACCCCCTTGGCGGCCACTTCTTGGGCAAGAGCCATGGTGAACCCATGAATACCCGCCTTGGCCGTGGAATAGTTGGTCTGACCGAACTGCCCCTTCTGGCCATTGACCGAGGAGATATTGATAATCCGGCCCCAGCCCTTACTGATCATGCCTTCAACCACCTGCTTGGTGACATTAAACAGGCTGGTAAGGTTGGTCTCAATAACGGCATCCCACTGCTCACGGGTCATGCGCACAAAAAGCCCGTCTTTGGTAATGCCCGCGTTGTTCACAAGCACATCCGGGCTGCCGTATTCGGCCTTCACCTTTTCGAAAGCAGTAACAGTGGATTCCCAGTCGGCGACATTGCCCACTGAGGCATAAAAGTTATAGCCATCAGACTTCTGCTCCGCGATCCACTTTTGGTGGTCACGGCTTGGGCCGCAGCCCGCAATCACCATTAGGCCGGCATCGTGCAGCTTACGGCAGATCGAGGTTCCGATGCCGCCCATGCCTCCTGTCACGTATGCAATCTTTTTACTCATGTCATCTCCTCCAGGGTTGGTTTATTGTGAATTTTTTCCCGTTATGAACACCGCTTTTTTTTCGCTGCTGATCACTTGGCCAGCAGAGCCTCAGCTTTTTCTTTGACATAACTGCCCGGTGCAGACTCAATTGCCGGATAGGCCTTTGCCTTACCGAGCTTTTTGGGAGCGGGCATGTCTTTGCCCTTGAACGGTTTTATCCAGGCGGCCCAGTCATTCCACCAGGTGCCAGGATGTTCTTTGGCCTTGTCAAACCAGGCATCTGCGGAATCGGCAAGGCCGGGCGCCGTCCAGTAGCTGCGCTTGTTTTTACTGGCCGGATTAATGCTGCCGGCGATATGGCCACTTGCCCCAAGGACAAACCGAGTCTTTAGCCCCAGGGCCCGGGCCGAGGCCCAGGCCGACTGCCAGGGCACGATATGGTCTTCGCGGGCACCGAAGGCATAGACGGGCATCTCGATCTTGCGCAGGTCGAGCTTTTGGCCACAGACAACCACTCGATTCGGTTTTACGAAGTTGTTCTCCAGATAGGTGTTGCGCAGATACCAGGTAAAAAACGGGCCAGGCAGGTTGGTGCTGTCCGCGTTCCAGTACAGGATGTCGAAGGCAGGCGGGGTTTCACCCTTCAGATAGTTCTTTTCCACATAGTTCCAGACCAGGTCGTTGGGCCGCAGAAAAGAAAACGTGGTGGCCAGTTCTTTGCCCGGCAGAAGTCCGCCTTCGCCGATGGTGGTCTCCCGCATGGCCACCTGGGCCTCGTCAATAAAGACATCAAGCACACCGGTGTCAGAGAAGTCCACCAGGGTGGTCATGAGCGTGAGGGTCTGCACCGATGGGTCTTTGCGCGCAGCGAGCACCCCAAGCGCGGTGGTGGCCATGGTGCCGCCCACACAGAATGCCAGCAGGTTGATCTTGGGCACCGACATAATCTCCTTGACCACCTCGATGGCCCGCAGCACCCCTTCGCCAATATAGTCGTCCCATCCCAGGTGGGCGCTTTCCTGGCCGGGGTTTTTCCAGGACACCATAAACACGGTATGGCCGTTTTCGACGGCGAACCGCACCAGGGAGCTCTCAGGCGTGAGGTCCATGATGTAGAACTTGTTGATGCTCGGCGGCACCATTAAGAGCGGCACGCTGCCCACGGTGGGGGTTGTGGGCGAATACTGAATGAGCTGAAACAGGGCATTTTGAAAGACCACCGAACCGGGGGTGATCGCAAGGTTTTCGCCGAGCACAAACGAGGACTCATCGCTCTGTGAGATGCGGCCCTTTTGCAGGTCGGACATAAGGTTGTCGATGCCCTTACGCAGGCTCTCCCCTTTGGACTCTATAAGCTTTTTCTGGGCCTCGGGATTGGTAGCCAGAAAGTTACTGGGAGATGCCGCGTCGAGCCACTGCTGCGCCAGGAACTTGATCTTGTTGCGGGTCTTGGTATCTGCCTGCAAGGCATCGGCCATGGACATGAGCGTCTGGCTGTTCAGCACATATAAGGCCGCGAGCATAGAGAACGGTGAGGAGTTCTGCCATTCTCCGCCGGCAAATCGCCGATCGAGGGCGGCGGTTTTTTGGGCACCCGTTTCAGAGCCCAGCACCTCGCTGAGCTTTTTGAGGTAGTCCATCTGAATAGCAGAAAGCCGCTCTGGGGGAATATGGGCCAGTGGCTGGGTCATACGAAATCTCCTCACCTAACCCTTTTTTAGGGTTGCTTTTTTGGCTACTGCGCTAGCTGACAGCTATAAACATCAGACATTCAGAATGTAGCCTTTCGTCCGTCATTCTGAGGCGGGGGATTACCCGCGTCAAATGGGCTCTTGACTGGTTTGATCGGGATCTCTCCAGATCAGGGCTGTCATTCGGCCGGTAACGCCCTCTTTCCGATACGAAAAAAAGAGGTCTGTCTGCGATACCGTACAACGAGTGTCGGCGATGATTGTTGGTGGCGAAAGACCCAACTGCCCTGCCCAGCGCTGGCTCTGTAGCCGGGCAAGCCCGGCAAGATCGGCCAGCAGTCGGTCTTGGCGACTAGGCCTGAAAAACGGGTCGATATCTGTGTCATGTAGATGCGGGGCCTTGCCAAAGGCAGCCTTTACCTCCGGGCCCACCTCAAAGGCCTGCGGACCAATGCAGGGGCCCAGCCATAGGGTGAAGCCCTGGTCTGCGGAATGCGGGCTCTGGGCCAGCATGGCGTTTAAAAGCCTTGGCAGCACACCCTGGGCCAGGCCCCGCCAGCCCGCATGGGCAGCCCCCACCAGGCCGCCGTCGGCCCGGGCCACCAAGATAGGCATGCAGTCGGCCACGAGAATGGCGCAGGCGAGGCCGGGCTCGCTGGTGAGGCTGGCATCGGCCTTGGGGGCGGAATCGGCTGCAGGCGCATGGGGGGTAGAAAGGGGGGCGGCGAGCGGCGCAGCATGGGGGCCGGAACCCACCAGAGGCAGCACGTCTGTGCCGTGCACCTGGGTTAGCCAACAGGCCTGAATGCCCAGGGCCTCTTGCAGCACGGCTCGATTAGCCGACACGGCCTCGGGGCGATCGCCCACGTGGCCCCCGAGGTTAAAAAAGTCGTAGGGCGCGCAGCTTGCGCCCATGCCCGTGGTCGTTCCGGGCATGCGGCCGCGTAGGCTTAATGCACCCCGCACGCCCTTGGGCAGCCCTGCGATCGCCTCAATGGGTACGCCGATAAACTCCCCTTTGGATTCGCCTTCGGATTGCCTTAAGGATTCGCTCATGGGGTTGCCTAAGGATTCGCTGTTGGGGTTGCCAAAGGGTTCGCCAAAGGGTTTGCTGAGGGGCCAAGCCTCTGCAAGGGCCATGGAATTGCGGCCTGTGCGAGTTGGGCAAGGAAGTCTATCGGCGGCTCGGCCTGAAACTGCAGAGGCGCACTAGTGGTGGGATGTGTCAGAGCAAGCGCATAGGCATGCAGCGCCTGACGGCTCAGCGTCACGCCCTCGGGCCGGGGCGCGGTTTTGCGATAGCTGGGGTCACCCACAATCGGTGCCCTGGCATATTCCAGGTGCACCCGTATCTGATGGGTGCGGCCGGTTTTGAGGCTACACCGCAAAAGGGTGACTGGCTTTGTGCCGATCGCCCCATGGGCGACCGGGGAAAACGCCGTCCAGGCCGGTTTGCCCGAGCCCTCGGCCACCACCGCCATGCGCTGGCGGTCTGCGGGGTCTCGGCCGATGGGCCCTTGGGCAACCCAGTCGCTTTCTATCGCACCCCAGGCCAGGGCCAGGTACTGCCGGCCCATGGTTCTGGCCTGTAGCTGTCGTACCAGGTCGGTCTGCACCTCAAGGGTCTTTGCCACCACCATCAGCCCCGTGGTGTCGCGGTCAAGCCTATGCACAATGCCCGCCCGGGGCAGGTGTCGCAGCTCCGGCTGGTGCCAGAGCAGGCCATTGAGCAGCGTGCCACTGGCATGGCCCGCCGCGGGATGCACCACCAGACCGGCCTGCTTGTTCACCACCAGAATGTCTTCGTCTTCATAGACCAGGGCCAGCGGAATCGACTCGGCAAGCCAGTCGCCCGAGGGCTCTGGCTCGGGCGCAATAGCCCAGACGGACTGGCCCTGCTTTACCAACTGGCTTGACTTGCGCGCAGGCTGTCCGTCTATGGTGACGGCACCCGCGGCAATCCACTGCTGCAGGCGCGCCCGTGACTGCGACCCGAACCACTGCGAAAGAAACCTGTCGAGCCGCTGCCCATGGGCCTCAGCATCGACCACAAGGCCGA
>Ga0194122_10006602_pt1 | contig 10424 bp, 12 predicted proteins | sample TA2MahCa10mmetaG_FD_155487 | JGI IMG/M metagenome (GOLD analysis project Ga0194122, IMG submission 155487) | Freshwater microbial communities from Lake Tanganyika, Tanzania - TA2015021 Mahale Deep Cast 10m | ecosystem: Environmental > Aquatic > Freshwater > Lake | place: Tanzania: Lake...
TAAAATCATGATAATCCTCAAAGATTCCAGGACTGGTCTCAATGACTTTTTTGGTGATCTGATACTTGAAAGATTGAGGGGTTGCGTTCTGCAACATTATGACACGATCTTGGGGAAATAGTCTGGCCACTTTGGTAACAAGAAATGTTTTCCCCTCACCGCTTGGTGCAAGTATTCTTAGATTTTGCGGATTCTTTGTCCAAGCAGAAAGCATCATAAGTATTACTTGTCGGCAGTTTTCTGGCTCTTCTTTGACCTCTTTAGATATTATGTCAATTAGGGCATCTAAAACATTCATGCCTTACTGATTAACCTCCATTTGTCTTCTATTCGACAGACTTTGTCTTCACCAAGACACCATGCCCTTACACTTGCAATCATTCTGTCCCAGTTTTCTTCTAGATATTCATCTGCAAGCTCACCAATTGTCTTTTCATGCTTGTATTGCTGCCAATCTGGGCAGTTTTTATGAAATGAACTATATCTTGAGAAATCACTCCATTTGGAATCAAATGGCCCAGCGTCTTCATTGCGATTCATGGGACATTTTTTGCAGATCCACTCGGTCAACTCTGTACCACCTTTTGTTTTTGACAAATTGGACAGGGATCAAACTCTGGAGTCATCTTGTCCAGTCTTGTTACATTACATTCGCAACAATGGGTGAACATCCTCTCAAAAGAACGGAGTCTGTTTCCGCACAAATGACATTTTTTTACTTCCATGGTGTTCCGTACGGATAACTTTTCTAAGAGAACTATTATTGGATGGGTAGTCATGAAAAAATCAATCGTACAAAAATTGGAACGGCAGCAAACATGTCCAATATGTAGGGAGTTGGGCTATCTAATTCGTGAAAAACCACGCAGGAAGATCTATATCAGTAGAAGACTACGAGGTAACAAAAAACACAAAGAATATTCCTCTGAATATCGTGAAAGAACATCACGTTATAGAATGCATCACTATGTCTTTAGAAATGGAAAACGTAAATCAAAATGGTGTTATGTGGGCAGTCTAGATTTCGCAATAAAAAAACTCAACAAGATAATACGATTTAACGAATGGACTCGCGAACAAAGAGAAAATCTTGATCACCTACTAGAACTCGCTATTTATGAAAAAAATTTATCAAAACCGAATGCTGTTGTAATTCATAACATTGTTCATTATTTTGATTAAACTCGTTCACATTAGTTCATAAATCTGCTTTCGCAGTCTATCACATTAACAAAATAGAATATTACAGATTCATATTTTTAATCAGGGAATCTAGTTCTTCTTGAGGTATTTTTGGAATCTGACCCGTCGTTAACATTTGAATCAGAATCTTTGCTGCCAGTTTGTTCGACGCAAAGTTCTGCTGATTTGCCTTCTCTTCTATTTCGATGGCTTTTTTCAAATCAAGCGGTTTTCCGCATCTATAACATTCTTCAGAATCAGGAGAATTGTGCACAGAGCAAATCGGACATTTCTTAGGTAAAAGTGGTTTTTCCTGCTCTAATTCCTTTTTCATCCCATACATTTTGAGAATTGCGTCATCCACGTCTGAGTTATTCAGGTGAACATATCTAGAAGGCATTGTGGAGCCCTTTGTCCAACCATGTCTGAGCCTCATGGTAGATTCTGATAGATGCAAAGACAGCCTAGTTGCAGCAGTATGACGAAATAGTTTCCAATTTACTCGTTTCTTTATCTTGGCTTTGTAGAGCCTACGTTTTAGCATGGCTACCGCGGCAGAATAAGTCATTTGTTGCCCATAATTGTCCTCATCCATTAGAATCCAGAGTGGTGCCTCTGGGTTTTCTCGAAATGGGTGAACTTCAAGCCATTTTGCTAGATTTGGTACTGAGGTAATTATTCTAATTGGCCTAGGACCAGTTTTGCCGTCAACATGAATTACTGCACCCTTGTCGTCAAATTTTACATGTTTAATTTTAAGACTAAGAATTTCACCAGGTCTAGTTCCTGCCTCATAATGCACATCAAATAGGGCTCTGTCTCTTGCATTGTCTGCACAGACATCTAGGAGTTTTTTGAGATCATCGTCGGTTAGAAGTTGTTCTCTTACAATTTTGTCCTTTACTTGTTTTAGATGAATTGATCTGAGTTCTGGAGGATCTCCAACTTCTCTAAAGTCCCTTGTTCCTAGCTTGAACCACCTAAAGAAGGGTTTTAGGCATTTTTTATAATCACGTGTGGTTTCAGTTTCCCCTCCCAAGTTGTCCCCAAACTCATCAACCACGTTTCTGATCATTGCATCAATGTCTGCCTTTGTTACTTGGTTCCAGTCTTTGTCAATCCTAACTGTGATGTCTATGATAACTCCGATCTGCTTTGCACGGGTAGACTTTTTGAGTCCCAAAGTTGCCATTTCAGCGTCATATCTTTTGATTAAATCCATATTTTCCTTGGAAAGCTCCCTTTCGGCTCGCTCAAAGTTTAGCATCATCCTTCTGTCATAATCTCGAATCTGGAACTCTTGCATAGCCAAATCATGCGTGTTTTGGGGTAATAAACAGAAAGGTGAAGGCCCTCGAGGGGAATCGAACCCCTGTCCGGGGATCCACAGTCCCCTATACTAGCCACTGTACTACGAAGGCCGCAAAATCTTAAGCCGGCAGATCCACTATTAACCTAACTACAGCTGAAAATCAAGGACAAATTTTTATTATTCCCTATAAAAAAGACCGATTATGCAAGGCAAAGGCTGGTTCATTGGAATGGCAATAACTGTAGCCGTAGTTTGGTGGGGCGTAAACTACCTATTTCCGTGGGTTCGCTAGTCAGCAAGCCATTTCTTCTTAAAAAAATAGGCATACAACAGCCCAGATGGTATCATAGACAGAATCAGCATTATTATCAGTGCCGTATATTCTCCAAGAAAATTCCAACTTCCTGTCTCGGTTCCACCTGGCAGATTTATGTTCATGCCATAGATGGCACCAACTACAGTCGGTGGAATTGTTAGTGTGAATATTATGGTAAGTGTTGCAAGTATTTTGTTTGATTTTTCAGTAGAGAGTAGAAAGTCAGTGTCTTTATAGATCTCCATTGTTTCTTTTGCCTCATCCAGCGTTTCTGCCACTTTGTCAATGTGATCAATTACATCATCAAAGTGAATCACCAGATCATCATCTGAATTAGAGAATCGTTGTGTGTTCTTTGACGTTTCCAGAACGGTTTTTCGCAGTGGATGAACTATACGACGCAGTATTGTGATTTCACGCCTCAATAGTGAGATCTTTTTTGGTGTGGACTTGTTTTCATCAAAGACATCGTCTTCTATCTCATCTAGATTCTCCACAATTCTGCGCAACGTGTGTAGAAGTTCGTCTACTAGAGCATCAACTATTTTGTATAGCAGAAATCCAGACGACTTTCCAAGTAGTTCATTTCTGTATTTGGAATCATCTTTGCAGTGGCTCACCATTTCCACTAGCGGCTTAAGCTCTCCATAGTGTATGGTAACCAGATGGTCCTTTCCGATGAATACCGCAAGCTGGTTAAATCGCGACATGCCGCGCTTTAGTGCGAGTGGCGGAAAATGCAAGATAACAAAGGAATGATCCTCGTAGTTGTCTATTTTTGCGAGTTGGATCTTCGAGATAGAATCATCCAGGTTTAAGGCATTAAAATTATACATTTGTCCCAGCTTTTCAATTTCTGCGCGGTCAGGGTTTTGAATGTCAGTCCAAGTAAAGCCATTTCCCTGAATTGTTTCCAGCTTGTTTTGGATTATCTCAGTGGGTTGGGGGTGTCTTCGCAAATGTGGCAACCTCGAGATGAAAAGTTCTTTTTTCAATTCAGCTAAGCCTCTCTGAATTTTAATTTAAGCTTTGATTATTGTATTGCAAACAATCGTTACACAAACTGCATAATTTTTCATATATGTTAAAAATGTGCGGGCGTGGCCCCAAGCGTAGAACATGAGAGAATGCCTCTCTATACCATAACGCCTGAGCGTTCATGGTTCACTATATCGTTCCACTGAGCCACGCGCGGACTATTTGTTGGATTTTACATCCTTCCGCATCAATTGTTATAGGAATTTTTTGTATTTAACATTTTGTATGAATTTTTATAATAAAGATCCAAATATAATGAAATAATTTTTACACCAAAATTAGGCTCGACCCATAAAATGAAAAATTAAGTAAAACCACAGCACGAAAAACATCATGAGTTGCTCAGGCGAGTTCGTAGAAAACGACATTATCCAAATCAAGTCATCCATCCAGCAACAGCTCAAAAAGGCCAAGTATGGAATATCAGATCACTCCACTGTAGAATTATGCCACTGGACAAAAAAATCATTCAAGGGAGAAGAAAGCTGCTACAAGCACAAGTTCTACGGCATATCAACACATCAGTGCATGGAGTTTTCCCCTGCAGGAATGTATTGTGAGAACAGGTGCGTCTATTGCTGGCGCCCAATGGAGTTTTATGACTCGTTGGAGATGAGTCCACAAAACGTGGCAGAACCACAAGACATCATAACCAAGCTGATGGCAGAACGAGAAAAACTGATCATGGGTCATTACGGTGATCCAAAATCAATCCACAAAAAACTTGACGAGTCACTACTACCTGCACATTACGCAATATCGCTTTCTGGCGAGCCTACCATGTACCCCAAGCTTCCAGAACTAATAAGATACCTCAAGACGCTGCCTGCAACAAAATCAATATTTCTTGTAACAAATGGCCAGGAACCACAGATGCTCAGACGCCTCCAAGATGAGGATGCACTACCAACACAGATCTATTTGTCCACAAATGCCGCAGACTGTGACTCCTTTATGAGAATAAACAAGCCAAGATATTCAGATTCATGGGAGAGATGGAACCAGTCCCTAGAATTATTGCAAAACATGGATACACGAACTGTTCTTCGAATGACCATGATCAGAAACCATAATGATTTTGAGGAAATGATTCCAGCGTTTGCAGATATGATAAGGCGCGCAAATGTGCATTTTATAGAGATAAAATCCTACATGCATATTGGCCGCTCCACAAACAGGCTTGCCCGCTCTGACATGCTTGAATTTGAGGAGGTCAGCTACTTTGCAGGTAAGCTAGCTGAAAAAAGTAAGATCTATTCAGAAATTGATGTGAGCATGGCATCAAGAATAGTATTGTTGCAAAACCAACAAAGAAAGATCAACCCCTTTATCTCTGCGTACGCACAAACCAGCTAGCAAATTTTGCCAGCGCACGATACCTATGAGACATGGTGTTTTTGTCAGGAATTTGCGCATAAGTCTTGGTTTTCCCCCTAGGGACAAATATTGGATCATATCCCCAGCCCTTACCTGAGATCCTTTTTGCGATTTTGCCCAGAGTAATTCCCTCAAAAAGAATCGGTTTTCTTTTTTTGTCACAATAAGATATTGTAGCATAGAATTTTGCCGACCTGCTTCCCCTTATCAGATCAATTACTCCCTTGTTGCCAATAGTATCAAAGACGTATGACGAATACGGTCCCGGAAAGCCACCAAGCGACGAAATGACCAGAGCATCATCCTCTATAATTATGGGCTTTTTGCATTTTGAAAACGCATCTAGTGCCTTTGTCTTGGCAATCTCTGATAAAGAATCAGACTGGATTTCCAGCAAGCTTGCCTGTAAGAATCCCAGCCTTATTCCAAATGAGGATAAAATTTCCTTTGCTTCCAGATACTTGTGTTTATTTGAGGACACAAAATACACATCACTCCATTCTCGCATATCTTCCCCTTCCCTCTATTATTGATAATTGGGCCAGTACCTTGTTGAATCGTTCTGTACCTGTGATTGACTTGTATCCTTTTAGAAACGCATTCCACAATTCCAGCATTATTTTTACATGAGCGCTACCAAGAATTTCTTTGTATAGTCGCAAATCCACCGCGTGGTCTTCTACTCTGATTGATTTTTGTGCAAGGCCAAAATCAATTGCATAGATTTTGTCGTTTTTGGATATGAAATTTGACGTGGTAAGATCGCCGTGAATTATGCCATTTTTGTGCAGTGTGGCAGTGATTCTGCCAATTTCCATACACGCAGATTTTAGCTTGGCGTCTTTTAGGTCTCTGACTATAGCTCCATTGATTTGCTGCATCAGAATAGTACAATCGTTGGTGTTTACCAAATAGATCAGGGGTGTTCTGATCCCAACGTATTTTGCCTCAGAAAGAATGGTTGCTTCCCGTATGGTTCGCTGCTTTCTTATTTTGCCATCCAGTATCGGATGTCGGTATGGTTTTGTTTTTCTCGTCTTGAGAATTGCGGGCATGTTGTCAAATTTAGTAAGATAAATGTCGCCTTCGGCACCTTTTTTGATCAGTTTCACAATCAGTATAATTTTTCAATCAGATATTAGCATTAAAGAAAAGGATTAAGCGCCCTTGGCGGGATTTGAACACGCGTCTCAGCCGTGACAGGGCCGAATTCTAGACCGGGCTATACTACAAGGGCTTGAATTCTGATCAAAGATTTTCCTTTTTTAAAGTTATCATCTTAGAGGATCTCTTTAGCCAAAGACTAAATTAGACACGGTTTTGAGAATTTGCGAAGGGTTCGTAGCTCAGCCAGGTAGAGTACCGGACTTTTAATCCGGCTGTCCGGGGTCCGAATCCCCGCGAACCCGCTACTTACATAGTATTCTAACTTTGGTAGACAGTTTTTCGATTGCAGATGTTATTAGAGTACTGCGCCTTGCCACATTTTTCTGGTATTGTCGTATTGTGGACTTGCGCTTTGCAATCAGTCGCTTTTGTTCTGCTATTCCGGCAGAACCAAGAGAAGACCTGTTCTGAAGTGATGATTGGGCATTAATTGAGGAGATGATTTTACCTAGTTTTTTGGCGTCAAATTCCCCAACTGAGACAGACCTTGCCACCTCAGACGCAGTAAGCTCGGATAACGAGATTTTGGATTCATGTGCAATTTGGACTAGCTTTCCAACAATTTTGTGTGCTGTCCTAAACGGCAGTCCTTCCTTTACCAAGGCCTCTGCAATATCCAGCGCTGCCAGATACCCCGAATCTGCTATTTGGTTCATCTTTTGCTTGTTTACCTTGAGTGTTGCAAACATGGAGTTGAGTACCACAAGTGCAGATATTGCAGTACGCGAGCTCAAAAATACAGACGGCTTGATCTCTTGCAAGTCTCGGCCATATCCAGAAGCCAGTCCCTTGAGATTAGAAAGTATGGCAACCAGATTTCCAATTACTCGCGCTGTCTTTCCACGCGTTAGCTCCAAGATATCAGGGTTTTTCTTTTGCGGCATGACACTGGATGGCGACGAAAACTGATCAGACAACTCCACAAATGAAAATTCCGACGTAGACCAAATTACTAGATCTTCTGCCATTCTAGACAGATTTGTCATAAGTATGGCAACATGTCCTACATATTCAGCAACAACATCCCGATTTGATGTGGCATCAATCGAGTTTTCCACTATTCCAGAAAAGCCAAGCATCCTAGCAGTGCTGTTTCGATTAATTGGCAATGATGTCCCACCTACAGGTCCTGCACCTAATGGAGAATGGTTGACTCGCCCAAATGTGTCATAGAATCGCTCAAAATCACGCAGTAATGCATCAGCATATGATGTCAAAAAATGCGAAAATGTGCCAATCTGTGCCTGTTGCAAGTGAGTGTACAAAGGCATTGCAGTGGTTGTGTGTTTTTCTGCCAGCATGACCAGTGTTTCCACCATATCCAAAACGCAATTACAAATAGTATTGATGTCATCTCGTATTTTCATGCGTAAATCCAGAGCAACTTGGTCGTTTCTAGAGCGTGCAGTATGCATTTTGCCGCCTACAGCAAGGCCTGTCCTTTGTATGACCAGAGTTTCGATTAACTCATGAATGTCTTCGGCAGAAGACTTACCAGATAGATTTTCTTTTTTCAGCTTTTCAAGTGCGGTAAGAATTTTTTTTACTTCGGATTTGTTGAGAATTTTATTTTCATACAACATTATCGAGTGAGCTTGGCTGCCAATGATATCATAGATTGCAATTTCAGAATCATCAGAAATTGACGAGACATAATCCAGTGTGTGCTTGTCCAGGTTCTTGTCCAGTCTAGACCGATACATTCCCAACTAGAGGTTATAATGGTTATATATAGCATAGATGATTTGTCGTTTATGTCACAAGACCTACAAGAGCTCAGAAGAAAAATCTTTGACGAGTTATCCGGAATAGTTGATCCAGAAATAAACACATCAATTACTGATCTGGAGCTAGTAGACAATGTAGACATTTCAGGTTCCGCAGTCAAAGTGGACTTGCATCTTACCAGTCCGTTTTGCCCTGCAGTCTTTGGATTCAAAATATGCCAAGACATTCACGATCATCTGCTAAAGCTCGACGGGGTAGACGATGTCAAGGTAAACGTCTCAAATCATTTCATGGCAGAGGCAATCAACAATCAGGTAAACAACAGCCCAAACCCAAAAAAGGCAGCCTAGTTTATTTTCTAAATCCCAACAAATATCCACGCAACAGTTGAATTCCCATCGCTGGATCTACTCCCTTTGGACAGACCTGGCTGCAAGAACCAGCAAAGTGGCATCTCCATATTCCATGGGAATCATCGATTATTTTGAGCCTAGAGTTCTTTCCTTTGTCGCGATTATCTGCAACGTATCTGTATGCCTGGCCTAGCGCCTGAGGACCCAAAAATGACGAGTCCATTGCCATCGTGGGACACGCGGAATTGCACAGTCCGCACTTGATGCAGTTTGCAAACTGGATGTATTCTTCTAGCTGCTCTGGAGTCTGGTTGAATTCCTTGGTTGGTGTAGTTATCTCCGAGTCTTCTCGTATTACATATGGCTGCATTTTTTTGTGGTTTGCAAACATTTTGTCCATTTCTACCACCAAGTCCCTGACAATAGGATAGTTACTCATTGGCTCGACAGTCACAACATCAGAGTTTAGCTCCGAGATTTTTGTAAAGCACGCAAGCTTTGGCCTACCGTTTATCTTCATACCGCAAGAACCGCAAGATGCCTGCCTGCAGGAATATCGCACTGCCACAGAGTGATCCAGGTGCTTTTTGACATCAAGTATTGCATCCAGAACTGTAGTCCATCTCTCATACGGCACTTTGAAATCAACATACTGCTGACCGGAATCGTGTTCCGGATTAAATTTTGCAATGCGCAGTGTTACTATCTTCGATGAGGAGACCTCAGTCGATGATTGTTCTTCGGCTATTGCTGTTTTGCTCATTTATGTAATCCCCATGCTCGTGATCAATATAGTCCTTGAACCATATGCTATTAGTCCTGCCATTGCAGCAATACATCCGTACGTTACTGCTTTTTCGTATGTTCGTCCCTGTTTTAGCTCTAATAGTATAACACGCAGTCCATTGAATCCATGTACTGATATTAACACCAATATCAGCTCCAACATTATTGCATATGGAAGAAACTTGTAGTTTGCAAGGACGTTCTCGTATGCAAGTGAATCTTCATAGTTCATCATAGTGACTCGAAACAAAACATGTACTGCGACTAACACTACAGCGCCAAGGGCTGTCCCATAGTGAATTTTCATTATCGTGCTTTCTCGCATTTTACTCACCAAATAGTACCGATATTCCATACATCATTGCAAGTGCTGCCAACCCAATCGATGCATAAATGCAAAGCTTGTGCATGTTGTTTTGGGATGCCGGAGTATACGGATAGTCAGGTCGTGCCGGCTTTCCAACTCCATATCCGCTGTGACCTAGCATTAATCGAATTCCGTTTGCAGTGTGGTACACACACATGCCAATTACCAGTGTCAGAAACACATGTCCTTCCGTGGTTGATGTACTAGCCAACATGTTTTCCCAAGCGGTCTTGCCATTGAGAATCTTGCTTGTTTCATAGATGTGCCCAACAAAAAATGCCAAGAGTCCAAGACCCGTGAGTCTCATCAGCCAATAGGCAAAGCGCTCTATGCCGTATCGGCCTGGGTTTGCCATGCCTTTGATTCCCTCACGATTTTCGTTTCGCTTCATTAGTATTTTCTCTCCACTGGCTGGTATCTAGTTATGGTTACTGGGTGCTTTTTCATTATTGGCTCTTTTGGATCATAGTAAGCAAGTGTGTGGTGTAAAAAGTTTACATCATCTCTGGTTGGATAGTCCAGTCTTGCATGGGCTCCACGAGATTCGCGCCTATTGATTGCGCCAATTAGCACTACCTCAGCCACTCGGAACATCGAGTCGAGCTCCATTACGTTGGAAAAGTTTGTGTTGTATTCCTTTGCCTTGTCGTCGACGTGTTTCCATGTCCTAGCCTTTAGTTCGCGTAGTTTTTTGAGTCCTTCGACCAGATCGGATTCTGTTCTGTATACGTATGCCTTATCATTCATTGTATCAGTAAGCTCTTGTCGTATTTCATATGGGTTGTATTCACCATGTCC
>Ga0194122_10006604_pt1 | contig 10422 bp, 8 predicted proteins | sample TA2MahCa10mmetaG_FD_155487 | JGI IMG/M metagenome (GOLD analysis project Ga0194122, IMG submission 155487) | Freshwater microbial communities from Lake Tanganyika, Tanzania - TA2015021 Mahale Deep Cast 10m | ecosystem: Environmental > Aquatic > Freshwater > Lake | place: Tanzania: Lake...
CGAACCCGTCCAAGCATAAGTCGTCACGATATTTAAAAATACCCCCGGCTGCTTGGCAGCAATCCAATGCTTACCAGCCGTAAGCGTCACTTGGGATGTGCCCTTCAAGACAATATCTAAGACCGTATTGAAGGCATTTGCAGAAAGGCGCTCGGTAGGGCTGATAAAGTTGCCCGCCGCATTATTCAATACCCCGTGGATTTGTCCAAAAGTAGCTATACACTGTGCCCACATGGCTTCCACCTGGGCAATGTCACGAACATCACAGGCGAGTGCCACGACCTTTCCCCCTGATTTGGCCATCATCTCCTTGGCCGTTTCTTCCAACACCTCCAGCTTTCGAGAGGTAATCACTAGGTTGGCTCCCAATTCCAAAAAATACTCCCCCATGGCTCGGCCTAAGCCCGTACCTCCACCCGTAATCAATATGTTTTTGCCCTTCAAAGACCCTTCTCGGAGCATTCCTTCGGTATAATTCATGTTGTTCTTATTTTTTTTCAATATACTCCCCTTTGTACGAATTGAAAAGAAAAAAGGAGTTCCAAAAAAGAACTCCTTTTTTTTAAAGGGGTGATTTATCGGTTAATTGATTAATTGGTTAATCTGCCTTCGGCAGACAGTTCGGTTAATTGGTTAACTGGAATAAGAATGTTAAGCGTTAAAGGTTAAAAATGTAAATTCTGAGTGGAACCATGAATGGAGCACTTTAACGATCAGCCTCTGGATGATCAATTAACCTTTAACATTTAACAATTTCCCTTTCCCAAATTCCCGGTTTCAACAGTTAAACAGTTAACCATTTAAACAATTAATCAATAGCGATAGTACTCCGGCTTAAACGGTCCCTTCACTTCCACACCAATGTACTTGGCTTGGTCGTCGGAAAGGGTATCCAGCTGTACGCCCAATTTGGCTAGGTGCAAGAAGGCTACCTTCTCGTCCAAGTGCTTGGGAAGTACATACACACCAGGCGTATAGTTCTTGTAGTTGGCCCAGAGTTCCAACTGCGCCAAGGTCTGGTTGGTAAAGGAGTTGGACATCACAAAGGATGGGTGACCTGTAGCGCAACCCAAGTTCACCAATCGGCCTTCCGCCAAGATAATGATCTCCTTGCCATCTACTTCATACAAGTCCACCTGAGGCTTGATCACGTTCTTCGTGTTGCCATAGTTTTCGTTCAACCAAGCCATGTCGATCTCGTTGTCGAAGTGGCCAATGTTGCATACGATCGCCTTGTCCTTCATCGCTTTGAAGTGAGCACCGGTGATGATGTCCTTGTTGCCTGTGGCTGTCACCACAATGTCAGCTTCTTTAATCGCATCAGCCATCTTCTTCACGGCAAAGCCGTCCATAGCAGCCTGTAGCGCACAGATGGGGTCGATTTCAGTCACGATTACACGAGCACCAGCTCCACGAAGGGAGGCAGCGGAACCTTTTCCTACGTCACCGTAGCCAGCGACTACTGCTACTTTACCCGCCATCATCACGTCTGTAGCACGACGGATTGCATCTACGAGGGATTCCTTACAGCCGTATTTGTTGTCAAATTTGGACTTGGTTACTGAGTCATTCACGTTGATGGCAGGCATAGGGAGCGTGCCATTTTTCATGCGCTCGTACAGACGGTGTACCCCCGTAGTGGTTTCTTCAGATAGCCCACGGATTCCTGCCACTAAGTCAGGGTACTGATCAAGCACCATGTTGGTCAAGTCACCCCCATCGTCTAGGATCATGTTGAGCGGCTGCTGGCCTTCGCCGAAAAAGAGTGTTTGCTCGATGCACCAGTCAAATTCCTCGGCAGTTTGCCCCTTCCAAGCATACACCTGGATGCCTGCAGCAGCGATGGCCGCAGCAGCATGGTCTTGGGTAGAGAAAATGTTGCAAGAAGACCAAGTCACTTCAGCGCCTAGGGCTACTAAAGTTTCGATCAACACGGCAGTTTGGATGGTCATGTGAAGACAGCCGGCCACGCGCGCACCTTTGAGGGGCTGGGATGGACCGAATTCAGCACGTAGCGCCATCAATCCTGGCATTTCGGCTTCAGCCAAACGAATTTCTTTTCTTCCCCACTCCGCTAGGGAGATGTCTTTGACTTTGTAAGGGATGTAAGTGGTAGTGGACATAGGAATATGAATTGTTAAAAATGTTAAAGGTTAAAGGCGTTAAATGTTTAACTGATTAATTGGTTAACTGGTTAAGCCTCCGCAGTCGGGTTTATTGGTTAATCGTTTAATTGGTTAAGATGCCGAAGGCAGGTTAAATTTGTTAGAGGTTAAAGATGTTAAGGGTTAACTGGTTAATTGGTTAACTGGTTAATCTGCCAAGGGCAGGTTAATAAGTACAATAAACGGTGTCTTTTGGTAATATTTCGGAGTGCTCAGAAGATGGTTCAATTAACGTCCTGCGGCAGGCAGGTAAACAACTTTAACCTTTAACGTTAACTACTCTCTTGATCAGTTAACCAATTAAGCAGTTAATCCTTTTCGCCCCGCAAAGGTATTGGATATAATTCAAAATCAGAAGTAGAATCAGAAATTTGGAAACCTGATTTCTTTGATCCCAAAACTTTTAAGCGTTCCATCAAGCAACTCTAGGTACAAATCTCCTGAATTGCTCAGGCCCACGATCTTCCCTTCCACCTCTTGTTGGTCCACTGTATACCTAGCCAGATCCTTGTACAAATAAAGGTGGTCCAGATATTCTTGAGTGATTTCTTCCTTAAATCCATTTTTCAATGCAAAATATGCCGATTCTACATGGTGAATAAGCTCTTGAAGTAGGTTAGGCAAAGCAAATTCCTTTTGCGTGAGCAGGGACATGGATGTAGCTTGCGGTGCATCAAACTTTCTTTGATTCACATTGAGTCCTATCCCTACGACGGCAAAATCCCAGGAGGTACCACTCAAGATATTTTCTATGAGGATGCCTCCTAATTTTCCGCGATGGGCAAGGACCAAATCGTTTGGCCATTTCACTTGAATTTGGGGAATGTATTTTGAAATACATCTGCGAATGGCATTAGCAATTGCCATATTTAGAAATACTTGATCAGTAATATCTAAAAATTTTGGTCTCAAGACCAAAGAAAAGGTCAAGTTTTCTCCCGGGTTAGTTTCCCAGGTATTTCCCCGTTGTCCTTTGCCTTGAGTTTGACAATCAGTGATTACAATACTGCCCTCTTTCAGGTTGCCCTGACGTAGGCCCTGCATGGCTATGTCATTGGTAGAATGACACTCTGGCAGGAAAAAAACATCTTTCCCCAAAAAAATCGTGTTGGCAAGAATTTTATACATTATTTTACACTTCTAAAACCAAAGGTACCGAAGGCAAGTCTTAAATCAATAGTATGACATCAGAACAGCTGAGTAAAGTTATTTCCAAGGGTATGTCGGAAAAAAAAGCAGCTGACATTTTGGTTATGGACCTCAGAAGTATAAAAGATGTGGTAACAGATTTTTTTGTGATTTGCTCAGGAAATTCCGACACCCAAATCGATGCTATTTCAAAATCCATTGAGGAAAAAGTAAGTAAAGCAGGAGAGCCTCCTGCCTGGAAAGTAGAGGGGAAATCTAATGGTCAATGGATTGTGATGGACTATGTAAACGTGGTAGCACACATATTTCTTTCTGAACAACGAGAGTTTTATGGTTTGGAAGAGCTTTGGGGTGATGCGAAGACTACAAAAATTGACTTTTCATCAAAATGAACTTTCCTAGTACCAATCTGTTAAATCAATTGAAGTGAATTATCTAAAAAGCGATGAGCGAAAAAAATAAGAATACAAATTTTACCCCGAAACCTCCACAAAAACCGAATTTTCAGCTTTGGTTAATTGTAGCTGCGGTTTTGGTACTATTGGGCTTGACATGGATACAACAGCGGGGTTCGGTGATTGATATTACCCAAAAGCGTTTTGAAGACATGTACTTGGCCGGAGATGTGGCCAAGGTAGTGATCGTGCGCAACATGAACCGGGTGGATGTAACCTTAAAGCCTGCTGCCTTACAAAACGCAAAATACAAGTCAGAGCTAGAGTCCAATTCCACCTTTTTCAATCCGGAAGGTCCACATTATGCTCTTCAAGTGACTACTTCGGATAAATTCCAAGCTGACTTTCAGGCATTAGAGGAAAAAATGCCTACAGACTCAGAAAAAATAGGTTTTTCTGTAACTAACGAAGAAAATTGGAGCAGTTATTTTGGGAGTTTTGGATTCATGATTCTTCTTTTTGTGCTGTTTTGGTTTTTGATGCGAAGAATGGCAGGCACTGGGGGACCAGGAGGCCAAATTTTCAATGTAGGAAAATCCAAGGCGCAACTTTTTGATGCTGAAAATAAGGTTAAAATCACCTTTGACAACGTAGCTGGCTTAGATGAAGCCAAGGAAGAAATTCAAGAGATTGTAGAGTTCCTTAAAAATCCATCCAAATTCACCAAGCTGGGTGGAAAAATTCCGAAGGGTGCCCTTTTGGTAGGACCTCCAGGTACAGGAAAAACCTTACTTGCCAAAGCAGTGGCGGGTGAGGCGGGTGTGCCATTTTTCACCCTCTCCGGATCTGATTTCGTAGAAATGTTTGTAGGAGTTGGTGCCGCAAGGGTGAGAGACTTATTTAAACAAGCCAAAGAAAAAGCTCCTTGTATCATCTTTATTGACGAAATCGATGCAATTGGGCGCTCACGAGGAAAAGGTCAAATGCCAGGAGCAAACGATGAACGCGAAAACACACTCAATTCCTTGCTCGTTGAAATGGATGGCTTTGGTACAGATTCAGGAGTCATTGTCCTGGCCGCTACCAACCGTCCAGATGTATTGGATAGTGCCTTGCTCAGACCAGGTCGATTTGACCGACAAATCTCCATTGATAAACCTGACATTGTGGGGAGAGAAGCTATTTTCAAAGTTCACCTAAAACCCATCAAAATAAAAGAAGAGGTAGATCCAAAGAAATTGGCAGCTCAAACTCCTGGATTTGCTGGAGCAGAGATAGCCAATGTCTGTAATGAAGCTGCTCTAATTGCTGCCCGCAGAAATAAGGAGGCAGTAGATATGCAGGACTTCCAAGATGCCATTGATAGGGTAATCGGGGGCTTGGAGAAAAAGAATAAGATCATTTCTCCAGAAGAAAAGAAGATTGTTGCCTATCATGAAGCTGGTCATGCTGTGGCAGGCTGGTTTTTGGAGCATGCAGATCCCTTAGTGAAAGTATCCATAGTGCCTAGAGGAGTTGCAGCCTTGGGTTATGCTCAATACTTACCCAAAGAGCAGTTTCTCTACCAAACCGAACAATTGGTAGACGAGATGTGCATGACTTTAGCAGGTAGAGCAGCAGAAGAAATCATTTTTGGAAAAATTTCCACGGGAGCACTAAGTGATTTGGAACGGATTACCAAAATGGCTTATTCCATGGTGTCGGTTTATGGAATGAATGACAAATTGGGAAATATTTCATTTTACGATAGCAAAAGCGACGAATACAAAATGACCAAACCTTATTCGGAGGCAACTGCTGAGATGATTGATCAGGAGGTTTCCAAATTGGTTCAGTTTGCTTACACTAGGGTATTGGATTTGTTGAAAAAAAGAAAATCCGAACTAGAAACCTTGGCTAAAGAATTATTGGAAAAAGAAATTCTTTTTCAAGCCGATTTAGAAAGGCTGATAGGAAAGCGTCCTTTTGATAAGGAAACAACTTACCAGGCCTTCACCAATAAAAAAGAAGGTAGCCCTGCAGGAAAAAAGGCCAAAAACCTTGTTCCTGAAGAAAAAGAAGCCGAAAAGGAAGAAACTCCTCCTCATACGGAAGAAAAAATATCTACCTAATAAAAAAGCCCCATTAGCTCTGGGGCTTTTTAATTTTAAGCTTACCCCCCTATCTTTAGCGCATGCAAGGCTCCATCGCAGATCTTCCGCTCCATGGCAAAAAGTTGTTTTTCGCCTCAGATTTTCATCTGGGTGCACCCAGCTTTGAAGCCAGTAAAATACGGGAGCAACGGATCATTCAATGGTTGGACTACATCGCCGAAGAGGCTGCAGCCATATTTTTGGTGGGAGATATCTTTGATTTTTGGTTTGAATACAGAGAGGTAGTTCCCAAAGGATACCTTTCTTTTTTGTCCAAGCTATCCCAATTGAGAAATAGGGGAATTCCTATTTTATTTTTCACTGGCAATCATGATTTATGGATGAAAGAGTATTTTACTCAAGAATTAGGGATTCCAGTTTACCATAGTCCCCTAGAGATCCTAATCGAAGGGAAAAAGATTTTGGTAGGTCATGGAGATGGATTAGGACCAGGGGATAAAACCTACAAACTTCTCAAGAAGGTTTTTACCAATTCCCTAGCAAAATGGCTATTCCACTGGATACACCCCGACCTGGGTATAGGCTTGGCAAAAGCCTGGTCGAAAAATAGTAGGATTAACCACAGCACGAAAGACGAACAACGGTTTTTGGGAGCAGACGAATGGCTTTGGTCCTATTGCAAGTCCTTGGAAGAAAGTGCTCCACATGATTATTATATTTTTGGTCACAGGCATTTGCCGCTTCAACTCCCCGTAGGAAAACAAGGTACCTACTACAATCTTGGGGAATGGGTAAACCAAAACACGTATTTGGAATTCGATGGGAAGGAAGCAAGATTATTAGAATTTACTAATACTCCTTTTCCCGCAGGCAAAGACTACTCTAGCTCATCTCAAGGAAAATAAAACCTCCTAGAGGTATATAACCTTTCTCTTTATGTCTAAAAAACTACTTCTTAAGAGATTGATACCAATTCAATATCAAAAATAAGGTCTTTTCCTGCTAGTTCATGATTTGCATCCAAGGTGATTTTTTCATCATCTACCCAAACTACGGTGACTGGCATGGGTTGACCTCCTCCACCCTGTAAGACCAGTTGAAGTCCGATTTCTGGAGTAATGTCTGCAGGTACTTGAACCAAGGGGACATCAAACATCATGTCTGCTTTCCTTTCGCCATAGGCCTCCTTGGCAGGGATAGTTACCGTTTTTTTATCTCCGATGACCATTCCGTATACAGCTTGGTCAAACCCTTGAATCATATTTCCATCTCCTAAAGTAAAACTTAGCGGAGACCTAGATAGGGACGAGTCAAAAATACTTCCATCTTCCAATCTTCCAGTGTAATGTACAGCTACAGCATCCCCTTTTTTTGCAGACATGGTGGTTTGTATTTGGTGAGCGACAAAGGTAGGGATTAATGTCAAGCCCCCAAATGTTTGACATGTGTTCGAAAAGGAGATAAAAGTGTACATTTTCGAACATATTTTTTGCCATATTGGGGCCTGGAAGAAGAAATAGCACTTGGCATTATTTTTCCTTTGGATTAAGTAAAAAAATCATGGACGAGCAAGCACTAGGAAAAATATTAATCATCGACGACAACGAGGATCTTCTTTTTGCAGCAAAAATGCTGTTGAAAAAGCATGCCAAAGAAGTGCATATAGAAAAAGATCCACGAAGAATCCCCTTTTTGATCAATACCCATCGCTTTGACGTGATCCTACTGGACATGAATTTCCGAGAGGATACCACCTCAGGAAAGGAAGGGTTTTATTGGCTCAATCAAATCAAATCCTTGGATCCCAGTGCAGTAGTAATTCTGATTACGGCATTTGGAGACGTAGAAATGGCAGTACATGCTTTAAAAGAAGGGGCCACAGACTTTATCTTAAAACCCTGGCAAAACGAAAAATTGATTGCTACCTTATCTGCAGCGATCAAACTCAAGGAAAGCTACACCCAAGTAGAGAAATTGTATAAAAAACAAAAAACGCTACAAACTGACTTAAGTAGACCCTATACGGACATCATTGGCAGTTCTGCGACCATGAAAAATATTTTCTCCATCATAGATAAAGTAGCAGAGACTGATGCGAATGTATTGATTTTGGGAGAAAATGGAACGGGTAAGGAACTTATTGCTAGGGCCATTCACCAAAGGTCACTGCGAAGAGAAGATATCTTCGTTGGGGTGGATATGGGAGCTATTACAGAAACGTTATTTGAATCCGAACTTTTTGGACACAAGCGAGGAGCATTTACCGATGCCAAAGAAGATAGAGCCGGCCGATTTGAAATAGCCGACCAAGGAACCCTCTTTCTGGATGAAATTGGAAATCTTTCCCTTCCTTTACAATCCAAGCTTTTGACGGTATTGCAAAAAAGAGAGGTCACACGCATTGGAACCAATACTGCCATCCCCATAGATATACGCCTCATATGCGCTACCAACATGCCTATACATGATATGGTTATGGAGAATACTTTTCGCCAAGATCTGCTTTACCGAATCAATACCGTGGAAATCTATCTTCCCCCACTTCGAGAAAGACAGGACGATATACCCCAACTGGCTAATCACTACCTGCGTCAATACGTGCAGAAATACAGAAAAAATTTCACTGGATTTACTCCCCAGGCAATAGAAGTGCTACAGCGTTACTCCTGGCCTGGAAATATCCGAGAACTGCAACATGCCATAGAGAGGGCTATCATCATGGCTGAGGGAGAAAATTTGGATAGTAGAGATTTCTTTTTCTTATCAGCCAAGCCTGGACAGGAAAAAATGGGAACTGCCCTTACCTTGAATTTGGATGATATGGAGCGGACTACCATTCAAAAAGCCATAGATAAAAATGGGGGAAATATCTCTAAAGCAGCCAAAGAACTTGGACTTACTCGTGCTTCTTTGTACAGAAGATTAGAAAAATATGGATTATAGGGTAGGTCTTTTGGGAAGAATTGCCGTCTTGGTGGCGACTCAAGTATTGCTGGGCATATCCATCACAGACGATTGGGGGGTATTTCTTATATCACTCCTTCTGCTCCTTTTCCTTGGCCAACTTATTTTATTAATTAAATATTCAGAAAGCTCATTCAAAAAGGTCCGGCTATTTCTGGACAACATCAAAAAAAACCAGTACAACCAGGTCTATCCTGTAAAATTTGATGGATCGGAAACCGACGATTTGCATATCGAATTCAATGCCATTTTGGCCAAACTGAAAGAAGATCAAGCAGAGAAAGAGAGTAATTACCAATATTTTAGGTCCGTATTTAAACACCTTAGCATTGGCCTGATCACCTTTGGAGAGCAGGGGGACATTCAAATCCTCAACACCGCTGCCAAACGCATGCTGGCTATAGAGGAAATTCACCATATCAAGGAAATTGAGGGAATCAATAAAGAGCTTCACCTTGCCATACAAAATCTTAGGACAGGTGGTAGCGAACTGATAAAAATTCCTCATCCGGATGGGATTATGCAATTTTCTGTATATGTGATCGAGCTACTCATGCGAGGTGAGCGATTTAAATTGGTATCCCTTCAAAACATACAATCGGAATTGGAAGAAAAGGAGATGGAAGCCTGGCAAAACCTGGTAAATATCCTGACCCATGAAATCATGAATTCTATTGCTCCCATAAGTTCTTTGGCAGGTACCCTTAAAGAGGATGTAGAACAGAAAATGATTCAGCACAAGAACCTACCCATTTCAGAATTGGAAGATTTTCTAATGGGGATTCGCACCATAGAAAAGAGATGTGAGGGATTGATCAGCTTTGTATCTGATTTTCGCAACTTGGCCCACGTCCCCCTTCCCAAGTTTGAAAGTATATCCATTTCCCAACTCTTTGAGCAGCTTCAAACCCTTCTGCATCAGCAGTTGGAGTCCAATGGAATTACTCTCCAAAAGCAATTACAACCTAAGGATTTGATTTTGTTTGGTGACCAAAATCAAATCGAACAAGTCCTTATCAACCTCATACAAAATGCGATTCATGCCTTGGAGGAAGCTCAAGAGAAAAGCATCTACTTACAGGCGTATATTGATGAAGCAGGAAAAATAATCCTTGAGGTTCGCGATACAGGAAAAGGGATTGAAGAAGAGGCATTGAATAAAATTTTTATCCCATTTTTCACTACCAAAAAGAAGGGCGCAGGTATTGGATTGAGTCTATCCAAGCAAATCATGCGAAGACACAAAGGGAATATTCAAGTACGATCGATTCTTGGAGAGGGAACTACTTTCAAATTGATTTTCAACGGGTAATTTTCTTGAATTAGATAAAAAAAAGCCCATTTCTATAAAGAAATGGGCCGATGTAGAGTACTTACTTGTCTTTGGGCTTATCCCGTTGCATCTCTAGCATGTCCACCGGGGGAGGCGTAGAGTCACCCAACAAATGAGTGACAAAATAGTCACCCATTTTCCAAAAGAAGTATTCGGTCATATCTCCATACCCGTGTCTTTGACCCGGCAAGAGAACAAACTCAAATCGCTTACCCGCCTTGATCAAGGCATTGGCCATACGAATGGTCCCCGCTGGATGCACATTATTATCAACATCCCCCGTGCTCAGCATCAAGTGGCCCTTTAAGTTTTTGGCCAAATCC
>Ga0194122_10006608_pt1 | contig 10420 bp, 10 predicted proteins | sample TA2MahCa10mmetaG_FD_155487 | JGI IMG/M metagenome (GOLD analysis project Ga0194122, IMG submission 155487) | Freshwater microbial communities from Lake Tanganyika, Tanzania - TA2015021 Mahale Deep Cast 10m | ecosystem: Environmental > Aquatic > Freshwater > Lake | place: Tanzania: Lake...
TTTGTTTTTGTTTTTGTTTTTGTTTTTGTTTTTGTTTTTGTTTTTCCGTTAATTTCCGCCACGAAGTCTCAAAACCAAGTGAAGAGTGCTCTCTTTCTGAATGTTGTAGTCGGCGAAAGTGCGATTGTCTTCAAGCTGTTTGCCAGCGAAAATGACACGCTGCTGTTCAGACTGAAATTATTTTGGAACAGTATAACGTTGTATAGTAATGTATATCTCCTTCTCCACGTAAAGTGTTGTTTGCCCTGATGTGTCTGTGTTTTCCTCGACATCAACCTGAGATGCCATAGTCACCCAATCGCAGTCAGCGCAGTCTCGTCGTTCTTCTTCCAATACATCAGCATATTTTGTAAGGACTGCTTCACGAGCTAACTCATAGGTGCTATAAATATTAGGGTATAGTTTCCCATTTTCAAGAACAACATAAACAATTGACATATTCTATTTAAAATTACATAGTTATAGAATATTATCAATTTTTTTATACATAAAAGGCACCAATAAACTTGATACTATGGATTGATTGTAAACAGACAATACAAAAAAAAATAGTTGTAGAATATAGAAATCATTAATGGCGTTTTATCTATTTGGTAATTTTCGTCTAAAAGATTGGCATCAATATCTAAAAATTATGTATTGTATATACATAATTAGAAGTTTAGACCCAAACAAAGATATAGACTAATTTACTGAAAATTCTGTCTAATCTAATAACAAACATTAGTAATTTGAATATAATAAGATATTCATTTGTTTTGTAGTTTAATAAAAAAAAAGAGATTCTCTTTTTTTTTATACTACTATTTACGAGCGCTCTCACTCTGAGCTAACACAGTTTAAATTTGCTGCGTTTATTGTCCAGCTTGACATATTGTCCGAGGTTGGAATCGAACCAACGACCTCAGTGGTGCTTATTAGCTTCCCCACTGCGCGCTTACCGTCTGCGCCACTCAGACTACTGTTGCTCCAGTGCCTTTATGCACCATTGCGATGTGATGATGATTTTTTCCAATATTTACATGATCCCCTTTCTTTGCTGCTGCAAACTCACATAATCAAGTGAAGTGTGATCTCTTTTGGATGTTGTAGTCGGCGAGAGTGCGATTGTCTTCAAGTTGCTTGCCAGCCTAAATCAGGCGCTGCTGTTCAGTGGGAATTCCTTCCTTGTCTTGAATTTTGGCTTTGACATCTTGAATGGTATCTGAGCTATCAACTTCAAGAGTGATTGTTTTACCAATGATTGTATTGACCGGCCTACTACTTCCAGGGGTGGCAGAGCCAGAGTATCTGCGGCGTTAGAGAAAGTGTTGATAGGCGGCTTTTTGAGGTGAGGATATGGCGAAAAGACTGGTATTGACAAAGACCTGCATTCCGCCGCGAAGTCTCAAAACCAAGTGAAGAGTGCTCTCTTTCTGAATGTTGTAGTCGGCGAGAGTGCGATTGTCTTCAAGTTGTTTGCCAGCGAAAATGAGGCGCTGCTGATCAGGGGGAATTCCTTCCTTGTCTTGTATCTTGGCTTTTACATTGTCAATGGTGTCTGAGCTTTCAACTTCAAGAGTGATTGTTTTGCCAGTGAGTGTCTTGACAAAGACTTGCATTCCGCCACGAAGTCTCATAGTGTTATTGTGTCCTTGAGTAGTCATGCTTTGCTTGTAACTGTTATCAATAAGCCTCACCATAGCCATCAATTTTTTTTTCTATAGATTTCTTCAAATCATCTATAAATATATAGGGTGTGTTGTTATATATTACTATTATGTCTATAAATATATGGATTTAGTATTTATAGATCTTTAGTTATGTAAAAGTCTATTATAAATGATAAAATTGTGACTAAATTTTAGTAAATTAGTAATTTTGATCAATATATAAAATCTTATAATATTTTATATCTTATATCATGAAATTCATTGCTGCAATTTTTGCGCTGTTATTTTTCTATATTGGCATACCTTCATCTTCTTTGGCTGATGGTGCTAAAATTTGTCGTTCCACATCTATACCATTTCATACTTGGGTTCAAATGGATTATTCCTGTGTCCAAGCTGGAAATTGTGGTATTCGTGTTCCTTTTACGCAATGGAACGATATTGGATATGAAAATGGTAATGGAGGAACACTTAGAGATGAATCACAAAATCCAGGTGGTGTATACAGATGTTCATCATGGTTTATTGGTGAATTACAAGGTAGAGTAGCTAAGGCGGCTACAGCTCAACAGGAACGCTCCACAATTTCAGCATTGGTAGGTGGTGGATGGAATACAGCCCAATATGGTCTTATAGCCGGAGGTCTATCATCAATTACTTGTGATCCAACCACATGGTCATGGACTCCAAGAATTGGAAGAAACAATGTGTGCTGGACTTTTACTTGTGCTTATTCAACATACCTATACCGTAATCTAGGAGTTCGTCCGAGTGATATGGGAACCAAATTAAGTTTGAAAAATAGACCAGAAATACCTTTGGAATGGACTTGTAAACCTGAACATTATGGGTCTGGGGATGGATGTCATTGCAACTGTGGGGCTTTTGATCCAGATTGTGATTCATTTGAGGCGGTGTCAATAAATTGTCCAAATAATGATGATATCTGTATTCCAGGACCATTGAATCAACCGATTTGTGCTTTGCGCCACGAAGTTCTAAGTGATAGAAAGCTAATACAAATTCAATCAGGAGTAGCAGTTCATCATCCACAATTCTTTTTTTCAAATGATACCAATATTGATGGATCACCTTGGGGCAATTATACGAAGACTTATACTCGCGATGATGTTCCAACAACATGGACGTGTAATCCTCTTTTCTATGGATCAAAAGATGGGTGTGATTGTGAATGTGGTGCTTGGGATCCAGATTGTGAAGTGTCCAAATATTCTCAAAAAGTTTTCAATTGTGACACGTCAAACAATGAAGTGCAGTGTGTTATGTCAAGAACTAGTCCATCTATGCCAGTTTGTTTGTATGACCGTATGGCTATATTGGCAGCGGTTGATGCCGGCTATCCAAGGTTGGATAGCTCAACACCTACATTATCAACTTCAACTATTGTAGCTGTATCAGTTGGAACAACTCTTGGTATTGTAGTAGTAGTGTCAATTATATTGTTTTTAATTATTAAACGCCGTCGTCAACTTACACAGCGCCGTCAAAGTGTTCAAATAATAGAACTTATGCAATTTAACTCTTGAAAAATTAAAACTTGGTAAAATAATAGATACATCATTTTTAATACGATAAAAATCGTTGTTTGAAATATTAACCCTTACAGTGTCAGTTATAATATGTAGTTTTCATATAAAATTAAATATTTTATTAGTTTAACAAGAAGTTATTAATAAAATTTTTATTTGTGTATATAAACATTAATATAATGAAATTATAAATAATATAGGATTAAATTGAATCTAACTTCTATAGCTTTTTGACAACTTGTATATTTTTTAAAAAAATAACAAATTAATACAAAATTTTATATAAATAATTTTATACAAAAATAAGCAATGCTCTTTATGATGTAATATTCACTAAAATACCAAAATGTATATATCCAATGTTGACTTGAGGAAACATTAGAAAAAAAAAATTGAAAAGTGTAGCAGGGATGATATATATTAGGACGAGGATGGGGAAAAACCGACATGGCGCAGAGGCAGCGCGCTGGGCTCATAACCCAGAGGACATAGGATCGAAACCTATTGTCGGTATCTTAGCAATCATATAGGATAACAACCTGATGATTAGCAAATCCCTCGTAGCGCAGCGGAAGCGCGCCGTAAAACATCGTCTTCTACTTTATACCTGTCAAGGGTCGTTTTGAGGATGGTTATCGCCTTATGAGCCGGAGGACACAGGATCGAAACCTGTCGAGGGAACTACTTAGTCATCACGAGGATAACAACCTAGTGATTACAATAAACCGGCATGGCGCAGAGGCAAGCGCGCGGGGCTCATAACTCCGAGGTCACAGGATCAAAACCTGTTGCCGGTATCTTAGCAATCATATAGGATAACAACCTGATGATATGCATAAACCACTCCCATGGAGGGCAGTTTATCGTCTGCAAACTTATGACAGAAATGTCCGAATAGCGGATGGTTATCTCTTTATCATTAAAAGGCAGGCACAGGATCGATACCTGTGGGTGGTACTAGCATCAATGGCCGAGTGGTCTAAGGCGGTGGACTTAAGCCCCACTATCTCAGGATGCGCAGGTTCGAACCCTGCTTGATGCAAATTATTTTTTTTATATATTATTGTAGATTTCAGATAAAAATATATTCTATTTTATTTTTTTTGTATAATAATAAAATATTATATATAAAATTAGTATTTATACATATTAAACACCAATTTGAGTACACCCTATAAAATTATCGTTGTCATAATATTGAGCGCCTGTATAATCTATCCATTCTTCTAATGTAAAGTTTATAAAATCATCAGGTAGTAAATATGTTTTATATTCCATATCAAATCCTAAAGAAGTCATTTCATAATAATGAGATGGAGCGTGTTTCATAATATCTAAAAACTCTTGAATAGAATGTATTTAAGATTCTTTACAACCTATTCCACTATAATGGATAAATGCCATTTTAGTTATATAAATAAAACTATTCAATTATATTTATATATTTTTGAAATGTTAAAACAAAAAAAATGAATATTATCTATGATGATTTATGGTAACTTTTAGGAAAAAAATGAAAGTTGTTGCATCAATAGAAAAAGTAAAACCTGAAAATTATAAAAATTATTTTGAATATGCTTATAGATCAACAAAAAAACAGAATATACACGAAAACATAAACTATAATAAGATGTATAAAATTGAATAAAAAAATACTTACCTCGCTTACCTTCTTGGCAGCTTAACTGGCTTCTTCAGAGTGGTCGTATTCCGTGTAGTTGCGACCATAAATTGTAGTCATAAACTGACGGCAATCGTAGGAATTGCACGGACAGTTGAAGGCATGGTCGTAGTTAGGGTCGTAGTCAGGATCATAGTCGTCGTTCAAGCGGTAATCGACGGACGAGTATCCATCTTCTTCATTCCGCCTAGCTTCTTCTCTTTCATACTGAGCTGCTTCTTCGGCTTGTTCTCTTTCATACTGAGCAATCCACTTCAGCGTATTTGGAGACGGTGGACAGCAATCTTCGCACTCAATTTTCCCATTTTCTGGGTTGGATAAGTCCGTGTAGTGCACTGTGTAGCCACCCAAATCAGATGAGATGGTATTTCCACACGTATTGCACACATAGCATGGAACTGCTGCTGCGGAAACAGTATTTGGTTTATTATCTGTTTGTTCTTTTTCTGACATCTTTCTGACTTTCGCAATAATTACCTATTAACCTAAAAAATAGGCTATAATTATCAAATTTTTTCCCTATAGGTAGTCATAAATCATCATAGATTATATTTATTTTTATTTTATAAATATAATCAATTTTATAGGTTGGTCTAATATAATCTAAGATGATTTATGGTAACTTATAGAAAAAAAAAATTGACAAATGTAGTAGGGAGTATAGATAATAGGACGAGGATGGGGACAAACCGTCATGGCGCAGAGGCAGCGCGCAGGACTCATAATCCTGAGGTCGTAGGATCAAAACCTACTGACGGTATCTTAGCAATCATATAGGATAACAACCTGATGATTAGCAAATTCAAGCCCTTGTAGCTCAGTGGAAGAGCGCTATCGTTTCCAACTATTAGACTTTAAAAAAAAAGGTCCGCATGGGAATGGTTATCTGGCTTATTACTAGGAGGTCGTGGGATCGAAACCCACCGAGGGCACATTAGCTTTCATATAGGATAACAACCTGATGATGAGCAAAATTGGATTAGTGTAAACGGCAACACGTGGGACATCTGCGTCCCAAGTTACAAGATCAACGCTTGTATCCAGTATCAAAAACCGGTGTGGCGCAGAGGGAGCGCGCGGGGCTCATAACTCCGAGGTCAGGTGTTCGAATCACCTCGCCGGTACCAGCAATCATATAGGATAACAACCTAATGATTACAATAAGTCGACGTGGCGAAATAGGAAGCGCGCCAGGCTCATAACCTGGAGATAAGTAGGATCGAAACCTACCGTGGACATCTAAGTCATTACTAGGATAATAACCTAGTGATTGGCAACAAGCCGGTATAGCTCAGTGGAAGAGCGCTTAACACCGTTTGCTCTCTTTTTGACCTTCAAGGTCCGATTTGCGAATGGTTATCTGATCATAACAGAGAGGTCGTAGGATCGAAACCTACTATCGGCACCAAGTCTTATATAGGATAACAACCTTTTTAAGACATATTATTAACCGGCATGGCGCAGTGGCTAGCGCGCGGGGCTCATAACTCCGAGGTCACAGGATCGAAACCTGTTGCCGGTATCTTAGCAATCATATAGGATAACAACCTGTAGATTAGCACATTCACCTTGGTTACGGAAACAAGTAGGTCTGATCCACCTCACTATGCGAGATCGAAACTCGCGCCAAGGCTTAAACGGGGATGGCGCAGCGGAAGCGCGCGGAACTGATAACTCCGAGGTCACTGGTTCAAACCCAGTTCTCCGTATTTTTTTTACAAACAATTTTATGGTAGTCTAACGCGGTAGACTTAACTCCAAATATCTCAGGATGCGCAGGTTTGAGCACTGCTTGATGTAAATTTGTTTTTTAGTTGTCACCATATAAACATTTGATTTTAATTAGGTAATAAATAGAAGATGTGTAAAAAAAAAATTGATAAGTATTCCTGTTTTAATAAGATATTGTAATCTGTAAAAAGATTATAATAGTAAAACCAACGTAGCGCAGAGGAAGCGCGCCGTAAAACACCGTCTTCTACTTTAATACCTGTCAAGGGTCGTTTTGAGGATGGTTATCGCCTTATGAGCCGGAGGACACAGGATCGAAACCTGTCGTTGGTATATTAGTAATTATTAGGATAATAACCTAGTAATTACACATAAGAAAACAAATTATTAGTGGGATCACAGGTAAGCAGACTATCATTACAATTTTCCATATATTAACTAACTCATTTTACTAGAATGTTGATTACACATTAGCTCGTTTAGCTCAGTTGGTTAGAGCGTGGGTCTTATGTGCCCAAGGTCACGAGTTCAAGCCTCGTAATGAGCATTTTTTTTATATGATTAGATCTATCTAATATCTATTGAGTTAGAACTAATTATAATATCTTATGATATATTGTAGTTTGTTTCTGTCTAGGTTGATATGTAATTTGGGGGGAAGAAGATATTTTTAATGTTAATTTCGGTAGTTTGTTAGAAAAAAAAAATTGAAACCTAACCAAAATCTTTGGTGATATGAATGGAAACCTACGATTGCACCAAGATGAATGTTGAAAATACTATAAATCCAGAAAATAACCAGGGTAATTCCATTGATGGCTTAGCAGCGGCTCGTGCCGCCATCAAATTAAAGCGAGAAAAAAAGGCAGAAGCAATTTTGGCTCGTCAAAAAGGGAAAAAAAAGGCTCAAGAAGAATTCGAGAAGAAAGTTAAAGAACGAAAATCAATGATGTTGGAAGAGCAAGCAAAGCTGGAGAAGAAAATTGCTCAGGTACGAAAAGCGATGGGTGTGAGGAAAAATGAAGACAATCCTCCAGAAATCGGCAGACTTATAGAAGATTGGAAGAATGAAGCTCTGATGCGAATTTTTGAAATTTGAAAGCATATCGCGATTTTGACATATTATAGTTATAAGTAATATCTAGATATATTAATAAAAAAAATTAATGTAGATTTTTTTTTTGAATTCATAAATGAAATGAAAAATCGTGCTATTAATATGAAAAAAAAATTGATGGTAGTCCACTTTTGGTAGAATATTATCAATACGCCTGTTATTAAAGGATAATCATGACTGAAGAAGAAGCCGTTAGGCAAAAAGAATACATTGATTCTGTTAACAAGATGTTTCCAAAACCAATGAATGGGTCTCTTGTTTACTATTTCAAGATGTTTCTCTTGGAACAAGATACCAGTTCTTATTGGACACAGCCCCAAGTACAGGCCTACTGTAACACGAAAGTGACCGCAGATGGTGGTGTTGGTTGGGCAACGAAGAGTGGAGCAAAGAAAAATCCAGATGGGAGTGCCTCTCTGTTTGGAGATCCTGGAAGAAAATTGGAACAAATCCGCACCGAGAAATACGACGATTGCTGGGACAATCTGACTGGGAAAAAGGACGGACCTTTCAGGTTGAATGTAGAGAAATATAAGCAATTTTCTGGTTCAACCAAATGCCATTCTTTTAGCGAAAAGGACAAGAAGGAGATCTTGAAGCGCGCTGATGGCAAGTGTGAATTGTGTGGCTACAAGGGAAAGTTAGAAGTGGATCACTTTATGCCGAGAGAAAAAGGAGGCGAGTCTATCTTATCAAACGGCAATGCACTTTGCAGCAGATGTAATGATAGGAAATGCAACAAAGATCCATCATTATTCATGTTGGAAGAGTTTGAGAGAATGCGGAAGTATTTTGTGGATCGTGGTTTAAGTCCACCCTAAATACAAAAAAATAGAGAAAATAATAACCAATGTTTTTTTTATTCTAATAATTGTTTAATAGAAAGAGCAATATGATATGATAATTGAACAGGAACAGCATTTCCAATTTGTACACATCTTGAACTATGAGATCCTATAAATTTATAGTCTATGGGAAATCCAGTAATAGTTGCGGCTTCACGAACAGTAATAGAACGATGTTCAAATGGGTGTATAGGAAAATTGCTATGTCCAGGAACAAGTGTAGGTACTGGTTGATCTCTATGTAATCGTTGTGTATTACCTCTAGAATAGAAAGCACTTATTTTTAATTCATCAGGTAAATCATCAACAACTTGGGCAATATTCAATCCTTCAGGTATATGTTTAAATCTATTAACTGTTTTTTCGTTATGATTCATAGGTTTATTATCTTCATCGACGGTTGGATTGTTAATACCGTGATAGTCTATTAAACTTAAAGCGTCATTTAATGTATAATTAGTATTTAATTCTTGTGGATAAACATATTCTTTAGTAATATCATTTCTAACTGCAACCATAATAATTCTTTTTCTATTTGTATATCCACCATATTTATCCGTTTGTAAAATTTTCTCATAAAAACGATAACCCAATTTTAGATATAGTTTTTTAATATCATCTAAAACAGAATATTTATATTTATCAATACTCACTAATAATTGTTCCATTAATTTTTTATTTTGAGTTATTAATACATTTAAATTACTATAGTCTTCATTATTTTTTCTTTTACTTGATTTTTCTCCATTTAATAATTTATTGGCATCACTTAATTTAGTATAATCTTCAAATGTTTTCACGGTTTCTTGACAATTTTCATATAATATCATATTTTTAATAGCAGTTACATTTTCAATAACACTAACTCTTGGTTTTAATATTTCAACTAATCTTAATTGGTGTTTATAAAGATAATTGCGTATATCAAATGGATTTCTAACACCTGCTAATGAAAACCCTTTACAAACAATACCTCCAAATAGTACATCAACTTGTAGATTACCAATTTTAGACTTAATTAAATCTTCATCAATATCTTCAATAGGACAAAGAAGATATTTATCTTCATCTATTACATTATTATTAATTAATGTATCTATAGTATCTTTATCAATATCATTAACTAATAGAGATTTAAAACCTGCTTTTTTAAATCCTAAATGTGCACCTCCAGCACCAACAAAAGTTTCTACAATTGTTAGTGATTGAGTATTTTGTGATGTATCCATATATTATAAAAAATATCAATACACAATTACTTCAATTTTTAAATAAATAAATCATTGTAATATTTTTATAATTTTTTTTATAAATATTTTCTACAAATTTAAAGAAAATTGTTTTCTACAAATTTTAGCATAAATACTATAAAAGTTAGACACCAACGCAACTCAAAAAATGCTACTTGCTATAATTAGTTGGTGTTTTTATTAAAATTACCTAGTATTATTATTATTTTTTATAAATATTTTCTACGAATTTCAAGAAAATTGTTTTCTATAAATTTTAGCATAAATACTATAAAAGTTAGACACCAACGCAACTCAAAAAATGCTACTTGCTATTATTTGTTGGTGTTTTTATTAAAATTACCTAGTATTATTATTATTTTTTATAAATATTTTCTACGAATTTCAAGAAAATTGTTTTCTACAAATTTTAGCATAAATACTATAAAAGTTATACACCAACGCAACTCAAAAAATGCTACTTGCTATAATTAGTTGGTGTTTTTATTAAAATTACCTAGTATTATTATTATTTTTTATAAATATTTTCTACGAATTTTAGCATAAATACTATAAAAGTTATACACCAACGCAACTCAAAAAATGCTACTTGCT
>Ga0194122_10006622_pt1 | contig 10405 bp, 9 predicted proteins | sample TA2MahCa10mmetaG_FD_155487 | JGI IMG/M metagenome (GOLD analysis project Ga0194122, IMG submission 155487) | Freshwater microbial communities from Lake Tanganyika, Tanzania - TA2015021 Mahale Deep Cast 10m | ecosystem: Environmental > Aquatic > Freshwater > Lake | place: Tanzania: Lake...
TGGCGGGAACCAACGGCCGCGATTCAACATCTCGCAATACAGTTCCGCGCGTTGCCGAGCATCGCGTGCCCGGCGCGTCTCATTTTGCATGACGGTCATCAGAAATGATCCGACGAATGCACCGGCAAGCCCAATCGCAACGTGGCTAATATCCATCGCTCACCTTGTTTCTCTACGCTCGCATAACCTTCTAAGGATTTGAGTTCGCGAAGCCGAACCTCAAATCCTCTGTTCAAGAAGCCCGGTGGAGCAGAGAGCGAGCCGCATCCCTAGGGCAACGGTGGGAAGCGGGGCTGCTCCGAGGGGGTCACGAAGCGCGTGACGATCCCGGTGTCGGGGTGATCAGCACTGGCCTACCGGTCTCGGCGCTCGGAACTGCCATGCCGGAAGGTCGTTGGCTGAGGGTTGTCGAGCGGTTGAATCGCCGAAACGCCTGATGGGCGCGCACCGCGTCTGAGTCGCGACGGGCGCGAGGTGAATCGAGAGTCGGCATGGCGGCGTGATCCATCCTGGGCATCTGGTCAGCTCGTGTCATGGATGGCGGAGGCGCGTCGCGGGAAGATGGCGATGACGCGGAGCTGGCCGCCGCATTCGCCGCAGCGTCGTGCCGGGAGGACGGGCGTGTCGGCCACGGTCTTGGCCAGCAGGAGGAACTGCTCGCCGTTGTGGAGGGTGACGAGCCAGCGGACTGCTTCGATGGAGAGCGGGCTCTGCGGTCCCAGAAACCCGTAGTGCCGTACCTTCTGAAGGCCGCATGGCAGCACGTGCTGGAGGAATCGCCGGATGAACTCCATCGCGTCGAGGGTCATCGTCCTCCAGCGGTTCGTTCCGCTGCGGCGGTACGAGAACGCGACCCGGCCGTCGTCGCAGGACACCATGCGGTGGTCGCTGATGCCGACGCGGAACACGTAGGTCGCCAAGTACTTCAGCGACGTGCGGCCATCACCAACGGCCTTGGAATGGACGATCCAGTCTCGCCGCCAGACGGCCGGATCGACTTCCTTGAGGAGCCCCGCCTTGCGGAGTTCCTCCCGGAACTTCCCTCGAAACATGACGGATAATGCCTTCACCGGCAGGAAGAACGCCGGTCCGGAGGGCCGCCAGGAGTTGCCGTCGGCGCCGACGGCTCCGCCGGGCACGACGTAGTGGACGTGGGGGTGATATTCGAGGGTGCGATCCCAGGTGTGCAGCACGCCGAAGAATCCGGGCTGGGCGTCGCCGAAGAAGCGATTGTCAGCGGCGAGGGTCCGGATCGCGTCGCTCGATGCCTTGAAGAGCGCGGCGTAGACGGCGCGAGCGTTGCCCCTCGCCAGGCACCTCAGTTCGGAGGGCAGCGTGAACGTCATCAGAAAATACGGGCAGGGCAGCAGGCGTGCGGTCTGTCTCTCAAGCCACGCCCTGGCCTTCTCCTGCTGGCAGGTCGGGCAGTGCCGATTGCCGCAGGATCGTCCCATGACATGGTTCTGGCCACAGGAGGCGCAGGCATAGCGCACCGTCCCGAGGACCCCGGTCCGGCAGGCACGGATGGCGCCGAGCACCTTGCGATGCTCGGCGGGCATCCGCGTGCCGAACCGTTCGAGATACTCCCCGCCATGCCGCCGCAGCACCTCGGCGACGGTCGGCACGGCGCTGCTGCTACTTCATGATCCGCTCGATGGCCTCGCGGGCGAGTTCCTGCCCCGTGGACGTGAGGTGCAGATAGATCATGGTCGTCTGGAGGGAGCTGTGCCCCAGGTACTGCTGGATGAGCCGCAGGTTGACGCCTGCTTCCAGCAGATGGGTCGCGTAGCTGTGCCTGAGCGTGTGCACGTGGACCGACTTCCGGAAGCCGAGCTGCTCGACGACGCGACGCATCGCTCCCTGCACGCTCGCCACGGCCATCGGCGTGGTGGCGGTCGGTGCATCCTTGCGGCCGCGACCGATGGCCGGGAACACGAGCCGCGGATGGTGATGTGTGGCCCAGTACTCGCGAAGTGTCGTCAGCGTGCGGGCTGGCAGCGGAATGAACCGGTCCTTCGCCCCCTTGCCGCGGTGGACGTGGACGAGCATGCGGGCGCTGTCGATGTCGCCCAGTTCCAGGGCGAGCCCTTCCTGGAGCCTCAGGCCCAGCGAGTAGACGGTCCAGAGGAAGGCCCGGTTGTGCGGAGTCCGGACGGCGTCGAGGAGCCGATGCACCTCGTCGACGGTCAGGACGTCGGGCAGCGTCTTGTGCTTCGGGACGCGGAGCTTCAAGAGCGTGGCCCATTCGCGCGGCGGCTTGCGCGAGTTGCGTTCCTTCTACTGCATCACGTCGGCGAAGCGGACGCGACGGTGCGTGCCGACCAGATAGAAGTGGATGTCGCTATTTCGAGCCGCTCGACGAGGAACGGCCGAGATACCATCCGCAAGTCGGCCGCCTGCTGAGTCGTCAGTTCTGCATGGACCGGGATGAGCGTACTCGCGTTGCCAATCGCAGCAAAGGAAACAACCGCAATATCCGAAATGGCGAAACCGGCCTTTAAGGGACGTTTGCGTTTGCTCGCTAAGCCGCGGTGGCACCGTCCTGGATGTCCGTCAGCGTTTGCCCGTCGGCCGCCTTCCGCTTGAAGCGGCCGTTGGCAAGCTGGTTGATGATCGCGCGGGCACGATCCAGCCGCTATCACGCTCTTGCTTCCAAGCACCCCGCTTGCCGGATCTTCCGGTGTGCTGTCGGCCCTAGGATAGGAAATTCACCTCTTTATTGACCTTTGAATAGTTCTTTCAAGGATCTACAGATCGAGTTCAGCCTGACGGAAGAACGAGCGGAGCAACCGCTGCTCGCGCCGGGTCTTCCTGAGCGCGTCCGAGACGACCCTGGCAAGATGAAGAAGATCGTCGGGAATGAAGTTGGCCAAGCGGCTGTATTTCGTGTGACCCCAGACGTGCTCGGTCGGATTGAGATCCGGCGAGTACGGCGGAAGCCACTCGAACGTGAGCCGGGCGGGATACTTGACCAGCAGTCGCTTGGCCGCGCTCTTGTGCGCTCCGAGCCGGTCGATGACCATCGTGATCGGTCCGCGAATCTTTCGCAGCAACCGTCTGACGAACAGTTCGAAGTCTTCGGTGGCGAGGTTGTGGTCGAGCAGGTCGAACACGAGGCCGAGCCGACGTCGTTGCGGAGAGACCGTGACCGCAGACACCGCGGTGAGCCGATCGTGGCGATCGTAGCTCTTGAGGATCGGCGTCTGGCCGCGGGGAGCCCAGGTGCGGCGCACCGTGGGCTGGAGCATGAAGGCCGATTCGTCGGCAAAAACGATGGTGCGGCGACTACGCCGGGCGTTTTTTTATGCGGGCCCAATCCCGCGTCCGCCACGTCTGCACCGCTGCGGCGTCCCGCTCCCGCGCCTGCCGTTCGGGCTTCTGAGCCGACCAGTTCAACCGTGCCATCACGTGCCACACACCGGACGGGTCGTACGACACATCGAACTTCCGCTCGATCAGTTCGGCGATCCTGGCGAGGGTCCACAAGTCGGTCGGGAAGCCATGCTTGCGAGGGCTCTCGAGAAGCATCTTCACGAGCTTCTTTACCTGCGACTCCGTCAGCTTCTTCGGGCGACCAGGATGCGGCTTCGCCTTCAGGCCGTCCTGTCCGCCCTGCCGCCGTGCGCTTACCCACTTTGACACCGCCGACTGGGTCACGCCCAACTCGGCGGCTACCTGGCTCTGGGACATCCCAGAGTCCAGCAACTCCATGGCTTTCAGCCTGCGCGTTTCCGCGTCTTTTCGTTTTCCGCTGTATGGCATGCATGGGATATCGGCCAACCGGCCCATCCGCCGTGAATCGTTTTTTCAAGCGTCCCTAACTTGAAACCTGGTGCCATTCGTGGGGGCAGGTCAACGACTTCGAGCCCGACACGACCGTCTTCGACGTGGGCTTCGATGTCACCGGGCTCGCCGAGGGAAGCATGCTGCAGTTGGAGTGTCTTGGTTCAGCGTGAACTGGAATCGCGAGGGCAAGGCGTAAGGGAACACCGTGCGGCTCCATGCCGCTTGAGTCGCGGCCTCCGGCCGCGAAGGTTTATCGCATAGGTGCCGATCCCGAAGGGAAGGTCGGGCGGTGCGGTTGAGTGTATCCGCCCGTCCTTCGGTCTCGGCCCCTGGAACGGCGCTCGGGTCGGTCCTCACCGGAGCCCTATCCTCCGTCCAGGTCAAGTCACATTGTACCGCGCGTGTCAACGTCACATGAGCACCGTGTGTGTGATCACCTGCTCTGCAGCGCGTGACTTTGCACCGAGGCGCTTCGCACGAGCGGCTTCGAGCTTACTGTCGCGGCTGTCGAAGATCTCGATGTCGCGTCCCGCAAGCTTGTCGTGTGGCGTCACATAGCCGAGCGCACTGTGGAGCCGCACCTCGTTGTAGTGCGTGACGAAGTTGCCGACGACGCGTCGTGCCTCCTCGACGTCGCGTGGAGCCTTGTTGCGGAACTCCTCGCCCTTGAGCGTGCCGTGCCAGCGCTCGAGCTTGCCATTGCTCTGCGGGTAGTAGGGGCTGGTGCGAACGTGGGTGATGCCCGCCAGGCGGACGAACTGTTTGAAGTCCTTGGCGATGAACTGGGGTCCGTTGTCGGAGATGATCCGGGGCTTTTGGCCAGGGTGTTTCTCCAGGGCCCGCTGGACGATGGTCTCAACCTCAGGCTCCTTCATGGTCTCGCGGATCTCCCAGTGAACGATCGCCCGGCTGTAGCCGTCGAGCACGGAGCAGAGGAAGTAGAAGGTGCCAGCAATGTTGAGGTACGAGATGTCGATGTGCCAGTGTTCATGGGCTTTGAGAGGCTGGACGAAGCCCTTGCCCTTCTTCGAAGGAGCCCAGCGGTTGCGGTCGAGCAGGCCAGCGCCCTTGAGCACCCGGTAGACGCTGGTCGGACTGACGGCAACGACGTCTTGGTCGAGCATCATGTAGGCGAGCCTCCGGTATCCTTCGAGCGGGAACTTCCTGTGGTAGTCGATGATGGCCTGCTTCTCCCAGGCTTCGAGCCAGCCGTCCCGAGGGATGTGAGCGTTATGGGCATGCGGTCTGCCGTAGTGCTGTCGCCAGAGGTGGTACTTGCTGGTCGGCAGCCCGATCCAACCGAGCAGCTGCTTGGCCGGCAGTTCGGCACGGACCGTCCACTTGCCGAGGTAGTCGACCACTTCATCGCGCGTATCAGGGGGAACCCAGCGGCCTTTCAGGGCTCCCCACTGGCTTTTTTTGTGAGGATGTTCTCCTCCATCAGCTCGGAGATGACCTCGTTCTTCTGGGCGATCTTGGCGTCCTTCTGGGCGACGACCGCCTCGAGCTTCGAAATCCGCGCGTCCTTGGCCGACTCGGCCGCCTTGGCGTGGCGGCCCTTCTTCAGGTCGAATACATCGGCGCCGTGCTCGAAGATGGCAGCCTGCCAGCGATAGATCTGGCTGGGCTGGAGTCCGTGCTCGTCACACAGGTCTGAGATCGGAATCCGTTCGACGAGGTACCGCTTGACGATGGCGATCTTCTCGGGGCCGGACAGCCGCTTGCGCTTCTGGGTCATGGGATGGAATCCTCCGGGGGAAAGGGTAGGCTAACCCTTGCCCGCGGAGATTCCAGGTTCGACGGGAGCAAGACAGGAGGTGCTCCAGGGCGTCACGTTCTGGAACGGGAGAGGCAGCACGCCGAGGTTCGCCCCGGTTCGCCGTGGGGTGGAACTGAACTTCAATCGTGACGCCGAGGACGTGTGAATAATGGATGCCGACCAAAGGCAGCGTGCGGCATGCGGAGATCTTGGGAAACCGCGATGTGCTCGCCTTCATCCGCCACCGTCTCCAGCGGGACCCCGCCTGACCCACGCGGCGACCTTCGCCTCACAGCCTGATCCAGGTCTTGGGGAAGAAGGTCACGGCAGCAAGGCGACTCACGTCGCGAGCCGCCTGGCCCACGAGCTCAGGACGCCCGGGCCGCTCCTCCCGAGGCTCACGAGTCGCTCATCGGCCGGAAGACCGGTGCGGAGGTGCCATTGACCGGGCTATCTTTGGGCCCAGGGAACGGGGGCACGCGGCTCACAACCCGCTCATGGGCTCGAAACGTTCGCGGACGTGGCAATCCCAGGCTACAGTTGTCCCTGCGGGAGCAGGGCAGGGCCGATGTGATTGCCGGCGGGCGCGACTTCTGGCCCCGACTGCTCCACCGAAATACCGTGTTCGGCAACTCCCGCGGGTTTGGCAACTCCCGCGCCTGTGGGCTTTGCCATCAATGACCAGATGACCGGCCAACCCCTCGAGGACCTTCTCGCACGATGTTCTCATCGGCCCTGATCAACGCGGTTCGTAGCTGCCTGCCCGGCTCGCTCCGGCAGCAGGCACGGCGGTCCGGCCGAAGCGGCAGGCGCGGTCCATCCCGCCCGCACGTTCGCGGGGAGCAACTCGAGCCGCGGATGATGCTCGACGCGGGCCTGCGGGCCCTGCTCCCCGACCTCGTGGCGGCGAGCGACACCGGCGTCTCCAGCAGCGACAACCTGACCTCCGACCGAACGCCGGTTTTGACCGGCAGCGTGCGGGGCGCGGCGACCCAGGTGCGGCTTTTCATCGACGGCCGACGGGGCGACCTGCTGCCGGTCACGAATCGTGCGTGGTCGTATGAGGTGCCCGCCACGGCGGCTCTTTCCGCTGGCAGGCACACGTTCGCGGTCCGTCCCGTGGACTCCTCGGGCCGGGTCGGTCCGCTTTCCCGGCCGCTGACCGTCACGATCGAGGGTGCGCCGCTCGCCTTCGCCACGACGCCCATGGGGCGCGGCACGGTGTCGCCCGCCGCACGGGAGCGGCAGATGCAGCCGCGGATCCGCGTCAAAGGGAGCTACCAGCTCAATCGGATGGCAGTGTGGCAGGGAGCCATGGCCGGCCCTCATGGCACTGCGCCCGATGCGACCATCCGGCAACTCCTCATGGTGTCAACGGACGCGTCGAGCATCCGGGTGCGCTTCAGCAATCACTTTGGCGCGACCGCGCTGATGATCCGTGAGGCATGGGCAGGCCTGCCCGTCGCCAGCAGCACTGCGCGACTCGTCGGCGACTCCAATTAGCGCGTGACCTTTGACGGGCGAGGCACCGTCACGATCCCTGCCGGTGAGCAGGCATGGAGTGATCCGATCAGGATGCGCGTCAAGGCTGGCGACCAGGTGGCGCTCAGCATCTACGCGCCACAGGCGCCCATCACGAGCAAGAATTTCTTCGCCTACGCCTACGCTGCCCCAGGCATGTACATCAGCATGCCCGGCAACCATGCTCGGGAGAAGTCCGGCCTCTCCTTCCCCGCGCTCACCGTCGACGACACGGACGATCCGCGGCAGAATGTCGGATACCACCCCGGGCAGGTGTGGTGGACCGATGTCATCGCGGGCCGAAGCAACTCCCGCGGCACCGTCGTCATCATCGGCGACTCCGTCAGCGAAGGTTGGATGGCCTACGGTCCGCCCGGGCAGCGCTGGACCGACGTACTCGCTACGCGCCTCAATGCCCTGCCTGCTCGCAAACGCCTCTCGGTCACCAATGCCGCCATCTCCGGCAACACCGTGAGCGACCAGCAGAATCCCTACGAGCAGAACTCGGCCTGCTGCGGCCAGCCCGCCGTCATTCGCCTCTGGCGCGACGCCCTGTCCATCCCCGGAGTACGCGCGATCATCCTGCTCGAGGGCACGAACGACATCGGCGGCGGTCCCTGTGCGCCCCCGAGCCCGCCCGAGCAGGTGATCGCGGCAATGCAGGACATCGTCGATCGCGCCCATGCGCGGGGCGTCCCCGTCATCGGCGGCACGTTGATCCCCATGGGCAAGGAGCCGACATCGGTGCAGGAGACATCCCGCCAAGCGGTGAACGCGTGGATTCGGACCAGCGGGACCTTCGATGCCGTTATCGACTTCGACCAAATGGTGCGAGATCCGCAGCAGCCGTGGCAGATCTATCCCGCGTGGCAGGCGCCGCCCTTCAACGGCAACTCCTACCACCCCAACGCCATGGGCCACGCGGTCATGGGCCAGCAGATCCCGCTCGGGGTCTTCGCGGTCGCGCGCTAGGCGCCCTTCGCATCGCGGGCGGCCGGCAACTGCCTCTCCCGCCAGGGCGATGGCAGGAGGAATGCCCTCAGGCACCCGCGCTCGTCGGCGCTGTGGCCGGAGCGGGCCGCATCGTCGGGGTGGCCGATTCCGATTTCGTCGGCGACGACTCGGTTGCGCCGCTCCACGCCGACACGCTCGCCGACGCGGACAGGCTCGTCGCCAACCTGCGCTCTCTCCTCGCGCTCGCTCCCACGGGGAGAGGGCCGGGGTGAGGGTGCCCCCGACGCCGCACGCCGCTCGCACGACACCTCCCGAATCGCGTGGGCCAAGCTCATGGCGAAGATCGCAGAAGACTTCCCGCTCGCGTGCCCTGCCTGTGGCGGCGACATCCGACTCGTCGCCTTCATCACCGAGCCGGCCCCGATCCGGAAGATCCTGCTCCATCTCGGTGAACCGCTCGAGCCGCCGCTGCTCGCGCCGGCCCGGGGCCCGCCGACCAGTTGGGCCGAACCCGTGCAGGTCCATGACGACCGCGACGCGATCCAAGCGTCGCCCGAAGACCTGCCGGTGATCGACATCCGCAGCCTCTGAACCGTTCCAACCGCGGGCGGATTCAAGGCGCGTCTGCGCGCCGGCTGGACATCACCACGCAATCCCGCTCCATCCCAGTCCTCCATCCCAGTCTGGCGGAGAGCCGGCGGACGCAACCGTGGGGGCGGTGGCCGCCCCAACTCCCGGTCAACGGTCAACCAGCTCCCGGCTATCGCTTGCGGAAGTGCCGTTGACCGTCCGATCCTTTTTCAGCCAGGGAGAGCGGCCGGTTGACAAACCTACTCATCCGGAAGAAACTCCGTTTTAGTTTGACCAAAATGGAACACGCCCCCGAATGGATCACGCGTGGACACGGCTTTTGTCGCTCGATTTGCCTTGCGGGCAGTCGGCTTTCCTCTGGGGGGCCCGCAAGACTGGCAAATCGACGCTGCTGCGGACGGCCTTTCCGCAGAGCCTCACCTACGACTTTCTGAAGACCGATCTTGCCCTCTCGTTTGGGGCCAGGCCGGCCCTGCTCCGGGAGCAGCTTCTGGCTCGGTCGGCGGCGGAACTAAATCGCCCGATCATCCTCGACGAGGTGCAGAAGGTGCCCGGCGTTCTCGACGAGGTGCACTGGCTGATCGAGCACCGGGGGCTGCGGTTCATCCTCTGCGGCTCGAGTGCCCGCAAGCTGAAACGCGGCCGGGCCAACCTGCTCGGCGGCCGTGCCTGGCGGTTCGAGATGTTTCCGTTGGTGACGGCCGAGTTTCCAGCGGCCGACGGGCCGCACGGCCGGTTCGACCTCCTCCGGGCATTGAACCACGGCCTGTTGCCCTCCCATTATCTCTCTTCGCACCCGCGGCGGTCCCTGGAGGCATATGTCCGCGACTACCTCAAGGAGGAGGTTTTCGACGAAGGGCTCACGCGCAACGTGCCGGCCTTCTCGCGATTCTTCGAGGCTGTCGGCTATTCGCACGGCGAACTTGTGAACTACGCGAACATCGCCCGCGACTGCGGCGTGGACGCCAAGACCGTCAAGGAGTACTTCCAGATTCTCTGCGACACGCTCCTTGGCCGGCTCGTGACGCCGTACAAGAAACGGCAGGAGCGGCAGGTCATCAGCAAGGCGCCGAAGTTCTATCTCTTCGATGTCGGCGTCGCCGGCACACTCACGAAACGGCATCTTGCGGAGCCGCGCGGGGAGCCGTTTGGCCGGGCTCTCGAGCACCTCGTGTTCATGGAGCTCGCCGCCCACGCCTCGTATCGGGAGCTGGGCTATGACATCTGCTTCTGGCGCACCAAGGCCGGGGCCGAGGTGGATTTTGTGCTGGGGCCGGGGGAGGTCGCGATCGAGGTGAAGGGCTCATCCCGCGTCGACGACCGGGAGCTGCGGTCGCTCGCACTGTTCCGCGAGACCCACCGCCCCCGGCTCTCGCTCGTGGTTTGCAACGAGCCCGAGGAACGTATCGTCGGTGGGGTTCGCATCGTGCCCTGGCGACTCTTTTTCGACGAACTCTGGAACGGCCACATCATCAGCGGCTGACGCGGGTGGCCTGGGAAATCGCCAAGCCGCACTTGAATCCGCACATCGAGCGGATGAAGCACCGGGCGGCGAAGGCGCTCCAGATGCTTTTCCCTTACGAGAAGCGGCTCCTCGAGGATCATCTGATCGAGGGCGTCAGGCTCGAGCGACTCGGCCGGGAGCAGGATCTCGACCGGCGGACGATCCGCAAGCGGATCAAGCAGGCTATTCAACGGACAGGCTCGTCGCCAACCTGCGCTCTCTCCTCGCGCTCGCTCCCACGGGGAGAGGGCCGGGGTGAGGGTGCCCCCGACGCCGCACGCCGCTCGCAC
>Ga0194122_10006623_pt1 | contig 10405 bp, 9 predicted proteins | sample TA2MahCa10mmetaG_FD_155487 | JGI IMG/M metagenome (GOLD analysis project Ga0194122, IMG submission 155487) | Freshwater microbial communities from Lake Tanganyika, Tanzania - TA2015021 Mahale Deep Cast 10m | ecosystem: Environmental > Aquatic > Freshwater > Lake | place: Tanzania: Lake...
GGCAAGAACCCTGTTCCCACCGGTGTGGAGCATCTCTGCGGCGACCGCAGCACGGCCGACGGTTTGGCAGCGCTGCAGGGCCGCAGCTTCGATGTGATCGTGGACAGCTCCGGCCGCACCCTCGACGACAGCCAGGCGGTGATCGAGCGCACCGGTGCCCCCAGCCACCGCTTTCTGTATGTGAGCTCGGCCGGTGTTTACGCCGACAGTGAGCTTTGGCCGCTCAGCGAGGAGTCGCCCACCGATCCCCAGAGCCGGCACAGCGGCAAGCTCGATACCGAGGCGTGGCTGAGCGCCGAAAAGATTCCCTTCACCAGCTTCCGCCCCACCTACATCGTGGGTGCCGGCAACTACAACCCGGTGGAGAGCTGGTTCTTTGATCGAATCGTGCACGGCCGGCCGGTGCCGCTGCCGGGCGATGGCAGCACGATCACCCAGCTCGGTCATGTGAACGATCTGGCCCAGGCGATGGCGCTGAGCCTCGGCGTGGATGCGGCCGCCAACCGGATCTACAACTGCAGCAGCGTGCAGGGGATCAGCTTCCGGGGGCTGGTGGCCGCCGCCGCGCGGGCCTGCGGCAAGGATCCCGCCGCCGTGGAGATCCGCAGCTTTGATCCCGCCGGCCTCGATAAGAAGGCGCGCAAAGCCTTCCCGTTGCGCCTGGCCCACTTCCTCACGGATGTGACCCGTGTGCAGCGCGAGCTGGCTTGGACACCGGCCTACAGCGTGGAGGCAGCCCTGGTGGACAGCTACACCAACGACTACGCCGGCCGCATGCCCACCAGCCCTGATTTCAGTGGCGATGAGGCGCTGATCGGCTGAGCCGGATCAGGCCTTGCGCAGGTAGCCCCAGGCGGAACTGAGGGCCAGCACCAGGGAGGGCCAGAACAGCCAGAACCCCAGCAGCGGCAAGGCCTGCACCAGGTCTGCCGGGCCCCAGGCCTGGGGCCACAGCAGCAGCAGCAGGGCCACGAACTGAAGGATGGTTTTGGCCTTGCCGCTCCAGGAGGCGGGGCCGCCGCTGCCCTGGCCGGCCCGCCACCCGGAGATCAGCAGCTCACGGGCCAGCAGCAGCCAGATCGCCCACAGGGGGAGCGTGCCCTGGGCACCGAGCCACAACAGTGGAGCCAGGATCAGGATCTTGTCGGTGAGGGGATCGAGGCGGGCCCCCCACACCGAGCCGCCGCCGGCGCGCCGGGCCAGGGCGCCATCGGCGGCGTCGCTGAGGCCTCCTAGCAGCAGCAGCCACCAGGCCAGGGCGCTGGCGCCCGTGCTCAGGGCCACAATCAGAGGAAGGCCGATCACGGCGCGCCCCACGGTGAGGGCGTCGGCCAGGCGGCGGGCTTGGGCTGCGTGCATGGCGGGTCACAATGGCGCCAGTCCCGAGCCTGTCATGGTCGTCGAACGCAGCGTCTCCGAAGTGATGACCACCCCGGTGCGCAGTGTCTCCACCACCACACCGCTGCAGGACGCCGTGCAGCTGATGAGCGATCACCACATCAGCGCTCTGGCTGTTGTGGATGCCAATGGTGTGCTGGTGGGCGAGCTCACCGAGCAGGACCTGATGGTGCGCGAAAGCGGCTTCGACGCCGGCCCCTACGTGATGCTGCTCGACGCGGTGATCTACCTGCGTAATCCCCTCAATTGGGATAAGGAGGTGCATCAGGTGCTGGGCAGCACCGTGGGTGAGCTGATGAGCACAACCCCTCACCACTGCAGCCCTGACACCCAGCTGCCGGCAGCCGCCCGCCAGCTGCACGACCGCAGCACCCAGCGGTTGTTTGTGCTCGATCCGGCCAACAAGCCCGTGGGTGTGCTCACCCGTGGTGATGTGGTGCGCGCCCTGGCCAACGCCTAGGGCATTGGTGGCAGGGGCAAGGGTGGTGGTGCCGGCGGCGCCGCACCCTGGGGCATCGACCCCGGCGGTTGTGCAGTTGCCGGGCTGACCGCATCGGCCTGCGGCGTTGGGGCCGCCAGGCTCGGATCGGCGCTGGTGGCCTCGGGATTGGCCGGCAGGTCCTGGCCATCGAGCAGCAGCAGCGGTGGCGGCAGATCCGGCGCCAGGGGTAGCTTCTCCTCGCCGCTCAGACCGTTCTGCTCGCTCTCCTGCAGGGCCCGCAGCGCCATGGGATCGGCGGTGATTGGTGGCTCCCGCAGCGGCGAGCGCAGGTTGCTGCCGTTGGCCGGTTTGCGGCCCTTCGGTTCCCAGATCATTCGGGCGATCGGCTCCACCCCCTGCTCCATCAGGCGGTTGAAGCCCGCCAGGGCCCGGTCAACGATCTGACTGCCGAGGGTTTGACCACACTGCAGCGGGTTGCTGCAGCCACCGCTGCCATGGCGAGGGGTGAGGCTGGCGAGCAGATCACCCCGCAGCGGCACCAGGCGCTGGCTGAGCCGCAGCATGTAGGGCACGTGCACGAAGCTGGTGGCGCCGCCGCTGATCCAGTTGGCGTCCTCCTGGCTGAAGCCCTTCACCCCCGGGATGATCAGCCGGCTCTTGGAAGCGTGATCCGGCAGGTAGGCCGCCCGCAGGCCGCGTTGGCGCGCCAGGGCCTTGGTTTGCTCGAGGGTGAGGCCATCGCGGCTCATCAGCACCTCCAGGCGACCGTCGTTGCGCAGGCCGATCACCATGCGGATCCGCGGTAGGTAGTAGCGGATCTGCTGTCCCATCGAATTGCTGTAGGCGCCGCGATACTCCGGCGGCGGCGATTCGAGGTCGTTGTAGATGCTGTGCAGGCCTCCGATGAAGCTCTCGTAGAGGCCGGCGCGCTGGGGTGTGAGTTCGCCGTAGCCGAAATCCACCTGGCCGTTGTGGCGGATGCCGATGAAGGCCCGCTGTCGGGCGGCGGTGCGATTGCGGCCGCGCCAAACGCGGGCGCCCAGCTTGAGATCACCGAGGGGAACCGTGATCTCCTGGCCGCTGTTGTTCACGTGCCGCTCGTACATCGGCCCGGACACGTAGGCCAGGGCGCCCGTGTCGTTGAAGGCGTCCTGCTCCCGGTCCCAGCCCTCCAGCAGATCGATCTGCACCTGGCGTGGGTCGAAGTCGAGGGCGTAGGCCTCGTTATTGGGCAGGTAGCGGAAGGCTTCGCCGTTGGAGCGCAGACGGATGTCTTCCGCTGGTGAACGCTGCTCCGGCAGGGGCGGGGCGATCGCCACTAAGAAGGCCAGGCCGGCCAGGGGCACACCAATGGTGAGCCAGCGCTTGCGCTGCCACTGGGGCCGTGGATCTGCCCGCCGGGCGGCTGAAGGTGGCGGCGTAGCGGTCTCCAGGAGCTGCGGCCCTTTGCCGCAAATCTACGGGGCATCGGCTGCACCACCCCTCAGGGCAGGGCCAGCACTTGCTGCTCGGCGATCACCCAGCGCTGCTGGTCTGCGGACACCACGTAGCCACCGGTGAGCTCGCCGAAGGCGGGTAGCAACAGCCGGCGCCGGCCCGGATCAAAGGCGAAGCAGGGAAGCCGCAGCCGATCCGGACCGTGCCCCAGCACCGCCACCGGGTGCACGTGCCCGGCCACATTGAGCAGATCGGGCTGATCAGGTGTGGCTGGTTCATGGCTCAGCCAGAGCTGGCCGCAGCGGCGGGGTTCGTGGGCCGTTAACCCCTCCAGCCAGCTGCCCTGATCGTGGTTGCCGCCGATCAGCTCCAAGGCGCAGCCCAGCAGCTCCGGCAGGGCCCGGATCTTGCTGCGCAGCTCGGCGGTGAGCCCCCAGCGGCTGTGAATCAGATCGCCCAGCACCACCACGCGGCTGGGCCGCAGCTGGGCCGCCAGCTCCAGCAGGCGGTTGAGGTTGCCCAGATCGCCATCGCTGGGGAAGGGGATGCCGCTGGCTTGAAAACTCTCCGCTTTGCCTAGGTGCAGATCGGCAAGCAGCAGCAGGCCGCTTTGCCCGTGCCACAGGGCCCGCTGCGGCAACAGCTCCAGCTGGCTGCCCTGCCAGTGCAGGCTGGCGGATGGCATCAACGCTGACCCATCACGCGTTGGTAGGCCGGGCGCTGCTGCGTGGCGGCGATGGTGGCCTGCACCTGGGGATAGGGGCTGAGGTCGATCTGGGGGAAGAAGATCGGCAGATAGGCGAGGTAGGCGTTCACGGCGCAATCGGCCACGCTCCAGCTGCCGCCCAGCAGTGGCCCTTCGCCCAGCTTGCGATCGAGCACCTCCATCAGGCGCGGGAACTCCCGCTCGCGGTTGGAGGGCACAAACAGGGCCGTGGCCAGGGTGGCGTTGGCGAATAACACCCACTGCTGGGCCAGCCCCCGTTCTGCGGCGTTCTGGCACTCGTCGCCGTAGCGCTCTGCCAGATACAGCAGGATCGCGCCGCTTTCAAACAGCTGCAAACGCCCCCCGGGCAGGGCGGCGTCCTCATCCACCAAAGCTGGCACCTTGCCAAAGGGATTGATGGCGAGGAAGGGCTCCTGGCGGTGCTCGCCGGCCTCCATATCGAGCAGGTGCCACTGGTAGGGAATGCCCTTTTCCTCCAAATACCAACGGGGCATGGAGGCGCGGCTGCGGGCGCCGCCGTAGAGGGTGAGGGCCATCGCGGCTTCGGCAACGGGGGACGTCAGTATCCCCAATGGCATCACAGTGGTGGTGATTGCCTCTGGTTGCGTGTCGAAGCCGTCGCTGCACGACAACGCTGAGCTGCTGCGGCTGGCGCCTTACCTGGTGGGTCGGGCCCGCCGCGGTGTGGTGGGCAGCAGCCGCTACGCCCGCAGCCTTCGGGACGCGATCCGCCATGCGGCCCAGGATCCGCAGCGCCGGCCTGTGCTGATCAGCGGTGAACCGGGCCTGGAGAAGGACAACCTCGCCGCGCTGATTCACCACGGCTCCCCCTCGCGCCGTCAGCTGATGCTGCGCCTGGATGGGGCCTTGCTCAAGGCTGATGGCTCCGAGCTGTTCGGCAGTGGCGATGGTCAGGACCCCGGGCTGCTGGAGCTCCTGGGGGAGGGTGCGCTGCTGATCGACAAGATCGATCAGGTGCAGCCGGCCCTGCAGCAGCGCTTGGTGCAGCTGGCCCAGAACGGCTGTGCTGCCCGTTTGTTCTTCACCGCCGAAACGAGCGTGCCGGCCCTCGATCGCTGCTGCACGCTGATCCGCGTGCCGCCATTGCGGGTGCGGCGGCAGGACCTGGGCGAATGGCTGCGCTTTGGTGTGCGCCAACGCAGCCGCAAGCTCGGCTGGTCCCGGCCGCCGCAGGTGCCCGAGGCGGTGGTGAAACGCCTGCAGAGCTACGACTTCCCCAACAACCTGCGGGAGCTGGAAACCCTCATCTATCGGGCCCTGCAGCAGATGCGCCGCCAGGAGAGCACCGAGCCATGGCCTGCGGTGCTTCCCGACGATGTGTTCTGGACGGCGCCGCGGGTTCAGCGCCTGCGTTTCGACATCTGGCGCTGGAAGCCTCAGCTGCGGGAGTGGATGCGTTCCCCATGGCTCTGGAACGGGTTGCTGTTCGGCCTGGTGAGCTGGCTGTTTGTGCTGGTGAATCTCTGGCTGTGGTGGGGGCCGCAGGATCGCGCCCACAACGGAGCCCTGAATTTGTTCTGGGCCTGGTGGTGGCCCTTGATCCTGCTGGGCTTCCCCTTGGTGGGCCGGCTCTGGTGTTCGTTCTGCCCGTTCATGGTGTGGGGCGAGATCGTGCAGCGGCTGGTACAGCAGTTGGGCTGGCCGCCGAGCCGCTGGCCCCGCCGCGATAGCGACCTCTGGGCCTCGCCCCTGCTGGCTGGGGGCTTAACGCTGATCCTGCTGTGGGAGGAGCTCTGCAACCTGCAGAACACCGCCTGGCTCAGCAGCTGCCTGCTGCTGTTGATCACCGCCGGCGCGGTGATCGGCTCGCTGCGCTTTGAGAAGCGCTTCTGGTGCCGCTACCTCTGTCCGGTCGGTGGGATGAATGGTGTGTTCGCCAAGTTGGCGATCACCGAGCTGCGGGCCCAGGTGGGCACCTGCAGCGGCAGTTGCAGCACTTACGCCTGCTTCAAGGGCGGACCGGCCGATGGGGAGGGCCTGGCCACGGCCGGCTGCCCCCTGGGCACCCACCCTGCCCACCTCACCGATAACCGCAACTGTGTGCTGTGCCTCACCTGCGTGCAGGCGTGCCCGCACCGCTCGGTGCAGCTCTCCCTGCGCCCGCCAGCGGCGGACATCCAGCGGGAGATGAGCCTGCCGCCGGGGGAACCCGGGCTGCTGCTGGTGCTGGCCGGGGATGTCTGCCTGCACCACTGGCATCGCCTGTTGGGCTGGAGTCCGCTGGCACCGGCCAGCCTGGTGGAGGGGCCCTGGCTGCCCCGCCTGGCGGCAGCCTGTCTGGCTCTTGCCCTGCCTTCGGCGCTGTTTCTGCTGGCGCGCTTGTGGTTCTCGTTGCCCCGCCTGCAGCGCACCCTCTATGGCCTGCTGCCGTTGGTGTGGGCTCTGCTGCTGGCCCGTCATCTGCCGATCGGCATGGCGGAGGCCGGACTGCTGCTGCCGGTGTCTGGGCTGGAGGGGGCGCCGTTCTGGAGCGCCGATACCCACGTGATCGCCTTCTGCCAGAGCGCCGCGGTGCTGGTGGGCTGGCTCGGGGCGGTGCTGCTGCTGCGCCGCCAATTGGCCAATTCGCCGCTGGCGTGGCTCAGTGCCTCGTGTCTGGCCTTGCTGGTGGCGGGGGCGGGTCGCTGGCTGGTGGCTGGCCTGCCCGTTTGAGGCGGGGCTCTGCACCCCGCCAGCAGCCGGAGGCGATCAGCGCCCCGTGGCGCACCTGCCGCGGCTGCCCCACATACACCCAGGCGCTGCGGGCATCGCTGAGGCGTCGCCACTGCCGTTGATACAGCCGCGGAGCACCTTCAAAGCGATCGAGCTTCTGCAGCAGCTCGTGATTCACCCGATACACCTCCCCCTGCAGCGGCGACACGGCCCGCTCATCGGCCACCGCCATCGGGAAGGGCCCCAGGTTGTAGAGGGCGAGGGCCGGAATGCTGGCTTCGCCCAGCCAGGTGGCTCCCTGCAGCTGCCGGTGGTTGGCCATGCCGCGCTTGAGGCTGCCGTAAACGAACACCAGGGCGTCAGAATCGGCACCGTTGCTGGCCATTCCCATGACTCTTGCCCTCCTGATTGCCCTAGCTGCTTCGCTGGTCGTGATGACGGTGATTGTGCGTCGTCTAGAGCAAAAATAAGAAAGAGGACAATCAATCTTGTTCTTTCGGCTATTGTGTGATGCAGGTTAGATGGATTGCGATCTCTTCGGTCGCAATCTATATTGTTAACAATGACCCTGCTTCTGGCTGTTTTTTTTAGTCTAGCCAATCCCGCTGGTTGCATCTGTTCCGCATAGAACTAGACAAGGTCGATCCCTCACTAGATCTAGTCTATTAAAAAAACATAATGCTTTCGTCATCTTCTGGATTCCTTCCTAAGATTATGGGGTAAGCCTCTGCTCAAAAATTGGTGGCACATTGTGCCTAACCCAGATTGAGCAGTATTAGACATCTTTAATGATGCAAACCAATCGAGTGCTTGTCGGTCTTCTTGGTCTTGCAACTCTTGCAAGTGGTTTTGCAGTGCCTTCAAAAGGTGCAGCATCCACGGCACAACCGATAGGCTGTTCGCAATATGTGATCAACGTCAAGCCGCTAAAAGTCGGTTTCAAATGGACTGAAGGTCCCGCGTGGGATCCAAAGGATAACCGTTGGATTTTTAGCGATTTGATGGGCGAGACAGAGTATGGTATTACAGCAACTGGAACTTTAACAAAGCTCCGTTCGCCAGCTGGCTATCCAAATGGCCACGCTCTACTCCCCGGTGGTCAATTTGTTGTTGCGCAACATGATCGAACTCTCGGCACTGTTAACGGTGATGGTTCTAATTTTCAAGTTATTGCAGCAACGTATCAGGGGAAGAAGCTCAATAGTCCAAATGATGTAGTTGTATCAAAATCAAACGATATCTATTTTACGGATCCAACTTTTGGTCTTGAAGGATACGGGCCTGTCAAGGCTAAACCTGATCTGGCATTTAAAGGAGTTTATAGAATCCGAGCTGGGAAGCTTGAGTTAGTTAATGATCAACTAGCCATTCCTAATGGTATCGGGCTAAGCCCGGATGATAAGACCCTCTACGTGAGTGATACTTCGAATAACTCAATCTACACCATTAATGTAGGCGCTTACAATGGTAAGCCCCTTGGTGCGGCCAAGCTTTTCGCTTTTACTCAGATAAAGGGCGGACATATTTCCGCAAATGCAAGCGATGGATTGCGTGTCGATAGTAAAGGCAATATCTGGGCAACAGGTCCAGGTGGCATAGCTGTTTATACAGCTACAGGTAAAGAACTCTGTTCCATCCCTTTTCACGACCATGTTGCCAATCTGGCACCCGGCGGATCGGACAACAAGCAGATTCTTGTGACGTCAGCTGACAAGGTGTTTTTGATCAATCTGAAGAATGGTTTCTAGCATCGTTGACTTGTCGTCCCTGCTAATTCACTCCCAAGACGTATCCAATGAAAACAACTCGCCGTCAGTTGATCCTTGGCAGTCTCGCTTCACTTGCCGCTGCTGGTCTCAACCCCAACTCAGGTAAGGCAGCAACAACGCTCAACAGTCAACCAAAGTCTGCCAAAAGTTCTGGGCTGCCTGCTTCTCTAAAAGTTAAGGCCCTAGTGATTGGTAGCGGCTTCGGTGGAGCGGTTGCTGCTTACCACTTGGGTATGAATAAGATCGATACGCTAGTTCTTGAGCGTGGACGTCGTTGGGATGTTAAACCAGGTCAACCAGGCCCATTCACAACCTCCAAAAATACTGATGGCAGAGCACTCTGGCTATCAGAGACAGACTTACTCGTTACTGATGGACCCAAAGATCCATTAAAACGATACACTGGAATTGTTGAAAGATATAACGAAGACGGAATTATTGTATGGACCTCCTCTGCCGTTGGCGGTGGTTCTCTTGTCTACAACACTGTCCTTCTTCAGCCGTCAAAAGCTAATTTTGAGAAAGTCTTTCCATCATCTGTCAATTACGACCAGATGAATCGAGACTACTATCCTAGAGTAGTGGAGATGATGGATGCGGGCCCAATTCCTGACGATATACTCTCCAGCCCTAGTTATCTAGGTGCCCGAGTATTTCTGGACTATGCAGCTCGTGCGGGACTGCCAACTCAACGTATAAATACAGCTACAAACTGGCACATCGTCCGCAAAGAACTGCAAGGTAAGCTCGAAGCCTCTGCTTCAGCAGGTGAGATCTGGTATGGAGGCAATAGTGGATACAAAAATAGTCTCGATAAGAACTATCTATTAAAAGCACAACAGTCAGGTCACGTTCAGATTAGCCCCTTATCCAATGTAACCTCTATTACAGAGTCTGGTAAGGGCTACAAGGTTAATGTAGATCGCATAGACGAGTCTGGTACTGTCATCAGTCGCCACACCATTACTTGTGACTACCTATTTATGGGTGCTGGCTCCATGGGTACAACATCGCTCTTGGTAAAAGCTAAGCACAAGGGAACACTTTCCAGGCTTTCCAATGATATTGGTAAGTATTGGGGCAATAATGGTGACACATTTGGCTCGTTCCGTACCAGCTCTCCTGCGGGAAGCACAACTGGTGGTCCTGCGCATATAGTTGGTCTAGACTATCAGGATAATCCCTATGGTCCACAGACCGTTATCGGCTTCCCGCAGGCTAACAACACTGAGGACTCACTGATATTCTTGGGGATGGCATTACCCGAAGAAAGTGGGTACTGGGAATATAACGACCAACTTGATCGCGCTGTACTTCATTGGCCTACGATCCAAAGTTCCGAAGCCATCAAAAATTTAGAGAAGCGCATGGAATATACACTGATAAAGCTAGCTAATCAGGTAGCCCCAGCTTCTGCAAAAAAAGCTGCGGTTGATTCCGTCAAGGTTTCTGTAGGAGCTACGGCTCATCCCTGTGGAGGAGCTGTGATGGAAAAAGCCTGTGACAGTTATGGACGTGTCAAAGGATATCAAGGCCTCTATGTCGTGGATGGTGCATTAGTGCCACGTGGCACAGCTGCTGCAAATCCTGCTCTGACAATTGCTGCTTTAGCAGAGCGATGCATGGATCACATTATCAAGAATGATATCAAGGGCTGATTCTAGTCCGCTTAATCTAAGCGCTAATTAGAGAGTATAGTCTCTATACAGCTGATATCCAATCTTTGGTAACTATCTTATTAATGCATTTCAAGTACATAAAGCTTTTGAGCCATACGGGCTCTAGTCTGATAACAATCGGTTACCGAGTAAAGGCTGAAGCAAAAGCTCATAAGAAACTATCGCATATGACGTGGACCCCGGAGACCGCTCCAGGGTGAATGAGAGTCCTGATCCGGCCAGACTGGGCCGGGGACTTCACCATGAAACGCACCAGGCACACGGCGGAGCAGATCATCCG
>Ga0194122_10006628_pt1 | contig 10398 bp, 10 predicted proteins | sample TA2MahCa10mmetaG_FD_155487 | JGI IMG/M metagenome (GOLD analysis project Ga0194122, IMG submission 155487) | Freshwater microbial communities from Lake Tanganyika, Tanzania - TA2015021 Mahale Deep Cast 10m | ecosystem: Environmental > Aquatic > Freshwater > Lake | place: Tanzania: Lake...
ACCCGCTCAATTCGCAACCCCTGTTCCGCACTAACCCCTCCCGAGTACTGTGACACAGCTGGTATGAAGCGATAGCCTCCCAGGCTGAATGATCGCGTTGTGTACATGCTGACTTCCTTTGTGTTGACGAGTTTTGGATGGCGTTGTCGACCGAACCTATCGACGCCGCGGCAGCCGTTCAGGACTCATGGCGCATCGAAGCCTGCTCGCCCGGCCGATCAGTTCAGAGGACGACGGAGTCGACCCGCTTCGACTTGGATCAAGGCGGGTACGACGGACCATGGCCGACGCGCTGGAGAGATTCGGGCCCTGGCTGACGGTCGAAGGCCCGCGCGAACTGAGCCTGCTGGTTGGCCACCTCTATCCACAACTCGCACCCGATCTGCTCGAGCAATGCCTCGCGCGTTGCCAGGAGACCGCGATCTGGTCGTGTCGTCCGCACACATCTCGCGCAGGATTTCAGCGTCTGGCACAAAGCCTCCAGTCGGCTTGCTTCATCTCGCAAGCCGCCCCCTACGAGGACTGTGTGGCGCCCTGGGCGCAGGCACCGCTTTAACGGTTGGCGACGCCCACCTCACGGGCCAGCGGGCCGTAGGTTGAACTGAAATGGTCTATGTGCGCCCTGACGGCTTCAGGCGTGTTGTCGGCTGCCACCGGAACCGTATGCCCGAAGCCGACCAGCCGCGCACGCACCTCCGGGTGTTCAAGCGCCGCCGCGAACTGCTGGTTGAGTTCGCGCTGAATCGCTGCCGGCGTGCCCCGGGGCGCGAGGACATAGTTGGTGATTTCGACAGCAAGGTCGGGAAATCCTGATTCGCTCAGCGTCGGCGTATCAGGTAAGCGGCTCGAGCGCTTGCCCGAGGTGATGGCGAGCGGCCTGAGTCGACCCTCCTGGATATGCGGCAACATCAGCGTCTGCGTATCAAACACCACCTGGACTTCATTCGCGCGCAGTGCCTGGATCATGGGGGCGTTCCCCTTGTAGGGCACATGCACCATCCTGAGTCCGGCGACCTTGTTGAAGTGTTCCCCCACCAGATGCTGCGGGCCGCCGATTCCGGACGACCCCCAAGTCACCCTTTCGGGCTCAGCGCGCACCCGCGCAATGAACTGTGCGAGGTCAGGAAAGCGCGGACCGTTTTCGCTGTTGGTCGCCAGTACGAAAGGATAGGAATAGACGATTGCGATTGGTGTGAAATCATGGCTGGGATGCCATGACAGCCCCGCCACGACGGGCAGCACTGCGTTTGAACTGGTCGCAATCAGCAACACATGCCCGTCGGCGGCTGCCCGCATCAGCTCCGCCACGGCGATCGCCCCGCCACCGCCCGGTTTGGCCTCCACGATCACGGGCTGGCCGATCGTCTCCGTCAAACGCCCCACCACGATTCGCGCAACGATGTCGGTGCCCCCACCCGCCGCAAACGGAATGATCAACCGGATCGGACGCTCAGGAAACTTGGCCGGCTGCGCTGCGGCCACCAGCGGCGCAGCCGCCAACATCATCCAAAAGACCGCTTTGAGAAGAGCAATCATGAGATTTCTCCAGAATGTTCGCCTATACGGCGGAGGGTCCCGACACCGGTTCAAATCCGTGAATGCGCCGAAGGAACCGCCCGCTTTCCGAACCGTCGATGGCTGGCGTGTTGAGCCCCGCCTGGTGCACGGTGACATACCCCTGGTAACCGGCCTTGGCGAGCTGCGCCATCACGCCTGAGAAGTCAATGCCACGCGAGTCCCAGAGTGGAATCTGTTCGAATCGGATGGGCCCCCGGCACCAGGTGGTAATGACCGAAGGCCCCGCCGGATCGAGCCGCTGGTTCTGCAGGTACACATTGAAGAGATAGGGGGCCAATCGGGCGATGGTGTCCGCGCCATACGACTCGCCACACAACTCAAGATTGGCGGGCTCGTAGGTGATGCCGAAATTGTCGCAGCCGATCCGTTCAACCACCCGCAGCATGGGTTCGACCTGCTCGAAGAGCGACTGGTTATGGCATTGATGAACCAGACGGATGTTGCGCTCGCGCGCCTCGAGACTCGCCCGTCGCGCCCACGCGATATCGTCTTCGACACGCAGCGCCACCCGGATGAGCTTGCAGTCAAACGCCTGGGCGAGATCCAGGAACGGGGTGATCGCCCGCAAGGCATCAGGCCCCGCATCGGAGTTTTCGGGAATGGCAAAGTCGCCGGTGATCATCGATACGGCCAGCCCGCGACGCTTGAGCAGCGACGCCGCCTGATCGATCTGCTCGCGAGGACTGTGAACCCCTACCTGGGAGGCGCGCATGCACACCGCGTGATAGCCGCTCGATACCCCGATATCCGCAAGTTCGGACAGGGTGAGCGCGGCGACCCGTTTGTTGAAAAACTGTTCGCCCACGCGCGCGGACAATGAGAGCTTCATCGAATCAGACAGGTTGGATAGACTCTGCCAACATAACGCAGCCAACCAGGTCTGTCACGCGGCAAGCGCACTGGGCGAGATCAGCGGATCGCGGGCCAACCGATGGACACCACTCGGCGCATCAGATAGATTTTGCCGATCCCACCGGCTGCCGCCTCTGATGATGCGTAATGGGTGGACGCGCGCTCGACACTTCACATCCCACGCCATGCATCCTTCCTCCCTTCCTGCCGATATCGTTGAACGCCTGCGCGTGCGCAGAGGGCGCCAACACCTCTACGATCGCCTTGACTGTAGCAGGAGCGCGCTGGTGGTGATCGACATGCAGAACGCGTTTTTGCGCGCGGGTGCACCGTCTGAAACCCCGGCCGCGCGCGCGATCGTGCCCCAGATCAACCGTCTGGCACGAGCGGTAAGAGCAGGCGGCGGGCTCGTGGCCTTCACGCTGGGCACGTTCGCGCGCAGCGGCCCCGATGCCTGGCCGCACTTCTTCGAGCATATGGTGAACCCGGCGCACGCTGAGGCCATACTCACCGCGCTGAGCCCCGGCTCGTCCGATCATGGCCTGTGGCCAGCGTTGGAACTTGCGGCCGGCGATCTGCAACTCGCGAAGAAACGCTACAGCGCGTTCTTCCCCGGAGCCTGCGAACTCCCGCGACATCTTCATGAACGCGACATCGACACAGTGATCATTGCCGGCACGCTCACCAACGTCTGCTGCGAGGCGTCCGCGCGCGATGCCATGATGGCCGATTACAAGGTGGTGATGGCCAGTGATGCCAACGCCGCACGATCCGACGCCGAGCATCTGGGCGCGCTCGTCAGTCTGGCGCAGTTTTTTGCGGACGTGCGATCGACCGACGAGATCATCACCATGCTGACATCGCCACGCGCCCCGGCATAAGGCGCAGGGCGTTCAGGCGCAGATCACGTCGATCAGAGCCTGCCGGCGATGCACCCGGACCTGCTCGATCGCCTCGGTGAGCGCTTGCCGAAGCTCCTCCCAGGTCTCGACCCGGGCGCCCCAGCCACCGCAGGCCTGAACCACCTGATCAAAGCGCGGCATGGGGCGCAGATCCGATAGCGCCATTCCCTCCCGCATCGCATGCCCACCCGGGTACATCGCCCGGGTGGCCCGGTCCACCGCGCCATAACCGCTGTTGTTGAGGACCAGGGTAAGCACTGGGATGTCATGCATGGCTGCGCTGTGATGGCAGGCCAGCGGATTGGCAAATGAGTAGCTGCCGTCGCCCAGGGCAGCCACCACCAGCGCCTCGGGCCTGGCAAGGCGAGCCCCGAGCGCAGCCGGCAACCCCCACCCCAGGCCTCCCACCGGACTGGATCCGAAATAGCTGCCGGGCGCCTCGAGTCCCAGCGCCGCAGGCACCAGCGAATATTCATTGATCACGATCGCATCCGGATGTCCGGCGAGCGCGAGGCCCAGCGCATGGCTTGCCGCAGCCATGGTGAGCGGCAGCCCGGGCCCTTGTCCCGCCTCGATCGCCTGCTTGAGCGCATGCCTTCGAACCAGCGCCTTCTCCTCGATCCAGACCTGACGCGATGTCGGGGGTGGGCCACCGTGCGACAGCGCCTTCTCGAGTGCTCGCAAACAGGCGAGCGGCTCGACCGACAGATTGATGTCGCTCCGAAAACCGCGTACCGGATACCGCGAGAACAGGGAATCGACGCCCACCTGCATCACCGGTATGCCTGGGCGCGGCTCGGCCTGACCCGGAATCCAGGGCACGTCGCTATCGAGCACCAGCACTGCATCAGCATCCGCCAGCCAGGGCTGCACTTCGTAACCACCATGCATCGGATGCGAGTTGGGGAGATTCAGATAACGTGGGCGAAATTCAACCACCGGCCAGGCGTGCTGGCGCGCGAGTCGCGCCAGCACCGACACGGCTTGCGGGTCGCGCCCGGCTCGGGACGTGATGATCAACGGACGCTCTGCCAGCGCGAGCACACGCGCCATCTCGGCAATCCGTTCGGAGTCGGGCTCGACCGCCGCGACCAGCGCCTGCGCGCTCGCCACCGCTGGCGCCGCACAGGACTCGAACATGACCTCCCTGGGAAGGCTCAAGTACACCGGCCCCTGCGGCTGCGCACAGGAGATAGCGATCGCCCGGTCGATTACGGTCTCCAGCTGATGCGCAGCCCTCAACTCATAGTCCCACTTGCAGTGCTCGCGGACGATCCCCGCCTGATCGAACATCTCCTGGGCCCAGTGGATATTGAGTGACCGGCTGGCGAGCGACCCTTTCTCGAACCAGGGCGTGCGACCCGCCGCGAGCAACATCGGAATGTTCTCGCGCGACGCATTGATCAGCCCGCACAATGCGTTGGCGGTACCCACGTTGACGTGTACCATCACCGCCTGCGCTCGCCCGGTCACCATCGTCACGCCGTAGGCCATGCCGACGGCGACATTCTCGTGGGGAACCAGCAATGTTCGCGGCACCGACCTCGCGTCTGCCCGAACCTTTGCCAGGGCCTCCACGATCGACGGAAAATCGGTGCCGGAATTGACAAAAAAGAATGCGACGCCGCGACTGGCGAGCAGTTGCAGCAAGACCTCGCCCGCGGGCAAGGTCGGGTCGGAGGAAGATGGCAGGTGAGCGTTCATGTTGGAACCCGGTCGGCCGCCGAATCAGCATCGGTGCGTAGCATCGTTGCGATAGGCAGCGCGGTCAACTTCATCGCTCAACCAATATGAACCGGATGAAACGCTCCAGGAGGTTGATTGTGAAACGTTCGCCCATGCTCTTCTCATGCGCCCTGCTGGGTCTTGCCGCGCTGGCCTGGCCGATGCGGGAGGTACAGGCTCAAAGCCCATCGTCCGCCCGTCTTCAGATCGGCGTGCTCACCTCGCTCACTGGCTCGATGGCCGCGCCCGGCGTTTTTCAGATGAACGGCTTTCGTCTGGCCGTCGAGGAGGTCAACGCCTCGGGCGGCCTGACGATCGCCGGGCGCAGTTATTCGCTTGAGCTGAAGGTCTACGACACCCGTGCCAATCCGAGCGAGGGGGCTTCCGCCATGCAGCGGCTGGCCACCGTCGACAAGGTGCCGGTCGTGCTGGGTGAACTCTCATCGGGCGTTGCCGCGGCCATCGCCCCCATCGCGCAGGACTATTCGCTGCCGCTGGTCCTCACTGTGCCCACCGGGCCAAACCTCACCGAGCAGAACAACCCGTTTCTGTTTCGTGTCAATGCGCACAACAACCAGTTGAACCAGGCGCTGGCCGACTTTGTGAGCAGGCAGGGTTGGGCACCGATCTCCTTTATTGCCTGGAACAATGACGCGGGCCGTGGCGGCGTCACTGGCATGCGCCAGCTCCTGCCCGCGGCCACCAAGGACGGGTACGTGGGCTACTTCAATGTCGGCGAGCTCGACTTTTCAAGTCATGTCTCGAATGTCCGCAACAGCCGTGCCCAGGCTGTGATGCTGTTCATGGATGAGGAACCCGGCAGCCTCGCCATCCGGCAGATCCGGGACGCCGGACTGAAGACCCAGATCGTGGGTACGCTCGCCATGGGGTCGGACCGCTTCCTGAAGCGGCTCGATGCCCAACGGCTGGACGGCATGGTGCAGTACAACGCCTTCCCGCCCAACGCCGATGTGCCGCGCATCCGTAATTTCAGTCAACGCTACAAGGCGAAATACGGCGAGGAGGCGCACGGCTTTGCCGCCCAGTCGTATGACGGACTGATGGTGGCAGTCGCCGCGATGCGCGCAGCCGGAACGGTCAACAATGGCAAGGCCATTCGGGACGCTCTCGCCCGGATCAGGCATCAGGGCGTGATCGGCGACATTCAGTTTGACGCCAAGGGCCAGGCGCACCCGAGCGTTTACGTCACCCAGTGGTGTGCCGACGGAACTCGCCGCATCCTCTATCCGGACAGTGTAAAGGCCGGCTGCGGCGCAGGCTGACGCCGAGTGGTCTGACGCACCATGGGCGAAGCGCTGCTCGAGCAGGTGATCAATGGCCTGATGATGGGCTCGCTGTACGTGCTGGTCGCACTCGGCATGGTGCTGATCTACGGCGTGATGCATGTGGTGAACTTTGCGCATGGCGTACTGTTCACCCTGGGCGGCTATGTAGGGGTGTTCTGTTATCAGCATCTCGCGCCCAGCTACCCGCTCGCGCTTCTGCTTTCGATCGCTTCGCTCGCCGTCCTGGGCCTGGCGATCGAGCGTCTGGTGTTTCACCCGCTCGATGGCAACCTGCGCAACCAGGTGATCGCCTCGCTGGGGCTCATCCTGTTTCTTGAAAATCTCATCATCGCCGTTTGGGGAGCTACGGCGCTTCAGTGGAAGGTGGCGAGTACCGAACACCTGGTGAGCATCGGATCGCTCCAGTTCAGCGCCCATCACCTGGGCATCATCGTCATCACGCTTGCCCTGGTCGCGGTCCTGGGTGTTTTTCTCAAGTACTCCCGCTTCGGCACCGCGATCCGCGCAACCAGTCAAAGCCGCGAGGCCGCCATCGTGGTCGGCATTCCGGTGCGACGCGTTCAGCGCAGCAGCTTTGCGATCGGTTGCATGCTGGCAGGTTTGGGAGGCGGGCTGGTCGGCCCCCTGTTCCTGGTGTTCCCACAGATGGGCGATGTCCCGCTCGTCAAAGGTCTGGCGGGCATCCTGCTGGGCGGGATGGGTAGCGTCCCAGGCGCTGTCGTGGGCGGCATGCTGCTCGGCGTCACCGAGTCGGTGTCCACGCTATTCCTGCCCACCGACTATCGCGACTCGATCGCCTTCATGGTGATGGTGCTCATTCTCCTGTTTCGACCGCAGGGGCTCTTCGGGCAGCGGATCCGGGGGGAAGACTGATGCGCCGGATAGCGATCGTGCCACGCGCACTCGGCGTGCTGGCTTTGATCGGACTCCTCACCGCCCCGGTCTGGGCAGCGGGCCACCCTTATGTCCTCCACATGCTGGTGCTCTCCTGCATCGTTTCGATCGCAGCGGTGGGCCTCAACCTGATGCTGGGCTACGGCGGGTTGGTGAGCCTTGGCCACATGGGTTTTGCCGGGCTGGGCGCCTATGTGGCGGCGGTACTGATGGTCGATGCGCGCTGGGGGTTCTGGAGTGCGCTGGGAACGGCTGCGATCGCATCCGCGATCGCAGGGGCCCTGATCGGCCTAATCTGTTTCCGGTTCAGAGGGCACTTCTTCATGATCGTCACGCTTGCCTTCGGACTGCTGCTGCATGCGGTCATGAACAACTGGGATGATGTGACGCGAGGTGCAGCCGGTCTGCCCGGCGTGCCCCGTCCGGCCGCCTGGCGCTGGGGGGATACGGTGATCAGCTTCGGACAGCTGCCGAATTTCTACTACCTCGCGCTTGCGATCACGCTTGCCGTCTTTGCGTTGCAGTATGTCGTGGTGCGCTCCGACCTGGGCCGGGTGCTCGGATCGATCCGGCAGGACGAACGACTGGCGCGTGCGCGAGGCGTCAACGTGATCGTTTTCAAGACCGTGGTGTTCGCGCTCGGTTCGGCGCTTGCGGGCGTGAGCGGAGTGCTGCAGGTGTCGTTTCTCAGAGTGGCCGCGCCAGCGAGTTTCAACATGCTGGAGAGCATCAACACCGTGCTGGTGGTGATTGTGGGTGGCGCGGGTTTTCTCGTTGGTCCAGCGGTCGGGGCATTGCTCTATGTCACGCTGCCGGAGGCGCTGCGGCTCGCCAACGAGTGGCGACTGGTCATCTTCGGTGGCCTCCTGGTGATCATGATGCTGTTCGCCCCGCAAGGCATTGCCGGGCTCGCGTACACGCTGTGGCAGCGCATCACCGGCGATCGGTCTGCGCGATGAGCGTGCTCGAGATCAGAGGGCTGCACAAGGCCTATGGTGGCATTCAGGCACTCGATGATGCGGATTTCGTCATCGAGTCGCCTGGTCTGTACGGCCTGATCGGCCCGAACGGCGCCGGCAAGACCACCCTCTTCGATGTTGTGGCGGGTACGGTCCAGGCGGATTCGGGGAGCGTGCGCTTTGGCGGCCAGGACATCACAGGCTGGCCCTCGCATCGACGCGCCCTGGGCGGTATCTCGCGAAGTTTTCAGGAGTGTCGAGTCCTGCCCGAAGAATCCTGTCTGGACAACGTGCTGTTCGCAGCCCAGCCGAAAGGCCTGGCTGCGTGCATGTGGCAAGCCTTCACCAGAAACAATGCCCATCGGCGTCGCGTCACCGACGAGGCCATGCGGCTCCTTGGGCTGGTGCGGCTGCAGGGTCACGCTCACACGCCTGCGGCCCAGCTCTCCTTTGGTCAGAAGCGCCTCCTTGAACTGGTCTCGGTTTTCATGAGCTCGCCGCGCCTGCTGCTACTCGACGAACCCGCCTCGGGCGTGAATCCGGCGCTGCTCGAGGTGCTGTCCGATTTCATTTGCACCATGTATGCGGAGGAGGCTCGCGCCTTTCTGATCGTTGAGCACAACATGGAATTCATCATGGCGCTCGCTTCGGACATCATCGTGATGCATCAGGGTAAGGTGCTCGAACGCGGCAGCCCCCAGGCGGTGCAGGCGAGTCCACGGGTGCTCGAGGCCTACCTGGGATGACTACGACGCTACGCCTGGAGGGCTTCGGTGCGGGCTACGGTGCGCGCCTCATCATTGAAGACGTCTCCCTCGACGTAAACGCCGGCGAAATCGTCACCATCATTGGCCATAACGGCGCGGGTAAATCCACGCTGCTTCGCGGTCTCTTCAACCTCGTGCCCGTCCGGCAGGGCCGGATACTGCTCAACGGGCAGCCGGTCATGCACCTCGCTTCCGATCGCCTGCTCACCACCGGCATGGCGTTCATACCGCAACACCGCAGCATCTTTCCCCGGCTCACCATCGCGGAAAACCTCAGGATGGGCGCCTACACTGTGCGCGACCCGGCTGTTCTGGCCGAACGCATGGCGCGCGTGCTTGCGCTGTTTCCCATTCTCCGGAACCGGCTTGGTCAGTTGGCCGGATTGATGTCGGGCGGCGAGCAGCGGATGCTGGAAATCGCCCGCACCCTTCTGCAGGACCCGATAGTCATCATGCTCGATGAGCCCTCCATCGGCCTCGCGCCCCGAATGGTGGATGCGGTCTTCGATACCGTGAGACTGCTTCGCGATCAGGGCAAGGCTGTGCTGATGGTGGAACAGAATGTGCGCAAGGCCTTATCGGCTTCTGATCGCGGTGCGGTGATGGAACTCGGCAGTCTGCGGCTGGTCGATCAGGCGCAGCACCTGATCGACGACGAACGCGTGGCGCGGCTCTATATGGGTCGTCGATGATCGCAAGCCTGCCGCGGACGCCTGCGTCGGCAGGCTGCCCGGTGAAGCGCTTCAGGCATCGCGTGACCGCGGTCGCGCCACATGCCGGCACTCAGCTCAGCCCGCCGATCTGGCTGCAGCCCGAATCCGGGCCTGAGCAACCTCTTCACTCGGTTCGAGAATGCTTTCAGGCGCCAGTTCGCCTGGCCTGATCAGGACATGGTCGATCACTCCGGCGTATTGAAACGCCCCGTGGTGCGCATAACGCTCGCTCACGGACAGGCGGCGCGACAGGCCAACGCTCATGCCAGCGGTGGGGATACGAAGCATCGTGGGCGACAGGTCAACCTCGGTTGCACAAGGCTTGTCATGCAGCCACGCGCTTGCCTGACCTTTTCTCGCACCTGTGGCCGAATACTCATGGTTATCACCCGCCTCGGTCTCGAATTCATCGATCATCTGGCGTAACCGGGCCGGATCTACTGGCGCGAGGTCGTTGATCTCGGCAGGATCATCGACAAGATTGAAAAGCATCCAGTTATCGAGATCAATCGACTTATCCGGCGTCTGCAGTGACACGATCTTCCATGAACCGGAGATATACGCACGGCTGCCCCGCAGCTCATAGTGCTGGCGATCCCTCGCGGGCGGCGCGTCCGGGGCAAGCACATTGCGCTCGGCGCTCGCCGGCGCCAGCACACGAAGCTTGCCTGACTGAACATGGGCAATCAGCGACGGCGCGC
>Ga0194122_10006631_pt1 | contig 10391 bp, 8 predicted proteins | sample TA2MahCa10mmetaG_FD_155487 | JGI IMG/M metagenome (GOLD analysis project Ga0194122, IMG submission 155487) | Freshwater microbial communities from Lake Tanganyika, Tanzania - TA2015021 Mahale Deep Cast 10m | ecosystem: Environmental > Aquatic > Freshwater > Lake | place: Tanzania: Lake...
TCCGGGGACCTGCTCGGACCCGGGAACATGGGTCCTGTGGTTATTGCCTCGGCTCTGGTTCCCGAACTCTGTGAACGTGGGGACGTGGGGACGTGGGACATAGGACGTGGGGACGGCTTCGGGTTGTTGGCGAGGGGTGGGCCGTTGGGCAGCGAAAACCCTTGGGGTTCAAAACCAAAAGGGCCAGACTTCGTTGGAAGTCTGGCCCTTGGTTTGTGGTTTGAAAGGTTCGGCGGCTACCTACTCTCGCGCAAGCTATACATGCACTACCATCGGCAATGCGGTGTTTGACGGCCGAGTTCGGGATGGGATCGGGTCGGGCCACCGCTTCATGGCCACCGTAAATTGTCTAGAGAACTTGATTCTCTGAAAACTGCATATGTAGGAGTGAATCGTCGAAACCTTCTGCTTCGATGAATTTCGAAGCAATCAAGCCTCACGACTGATTAGTACTGGTCCGCTCAACCCCTCACGGAGCTTGCACGCCCAGCCTATCAACCAGGTAGTCTGCCTGGTGTCTTTAGGGACTTACGTCCGGGAAACCATATCTTGGGATGGGCTTGGCACTTAGATGCTTTCAGCGCTTATCCCTTCCGCACGTGGCTACGCAGCGATGCCGTTGACACGACAACTGCCACACCAGAAGTGCGTCATTCCCGGTCCTCTCGTACTAAGGAATGAACCCCTCAAGTTTCCTCCGCCCACAGTGGATAAGGACCGAACTGTCTCACGACGTTCTGAACCCAGCTCGCGTACCGCTTTAACCGGCGAACAGCCGGACCCTTGGGACCTTCTCCAGCCCCAGGATGCGATGAGCCGACATCGAGGTGCCAAACCGGGACGTCGATGTGAACTCTTGGTCCCGATCAGCCTGTTATCCCTAGCGTACCTTTTGTCCGTTGAGCGATGGCAATTCCACATTCAACCATCGGATCATTTGGGCCTGCTTTCGCATCTGCTTGACTTGTTGGTCTCGCAGTTAACCGGGCTTTTACCCATACGCTCGACGCATGGTTGCCAACCATGCTGAGCCCAGCTTCGCGCTCCTCCGTTACCATTTGGGAGGAAGCCGCCCCAGCCAAACTGACCCGCACGCACTGTCCCTCGCCCGGCTAACGGGATCGAGGTTAGACTCCTAATTGACAAAGAGTGGTGTTTCACATTTCGACTCCAGCACAACCGAAACCGTGCCTTCAAAGTCTCCCACCTACGCTAAGCATCATCAATCAGAAGCCAATACGAGCTTACAGTAAAGGTGCATAGGGTCTTTCCGTCCTACTGCGGGCAGGCGGCATCTTCACCGCCATTACAGTTTCGCCGAGAACCTCTCCGAGACAGTCGTTCAGTCGTTACAAGATTCGTGCAGGTCGGAACTTACCCGACAAGGAATTTCGCTACCTTAGGACCGTTATAGTTACGGCCGACATTCACGGGGACTTAGGTTCGGAGCTTCGCCTTGCGGCTAACAACTTGCCTTGATCTTTCCGCATTGGTCACTTGTCACACCCTATACGTTGTCTTGACGACGTGGCAGAGTGCTGTGTTTTTGTTAAACAGTCGCTAAACGCAATTTACTGTGGCTCGCCGAAGCGAGCACCCCTTTTCCCGAAGTTACGGGGCTAATGTGCCGAGTTCCTTAGAGAGGTCTCTCTCGCGCGCCTTGGTGCACTTACACCCACCCACCTGTGTCGGTTTGCGGTACGGGCAATGTGGTAAAGGGCCGACAGCTTTTCTAGACAAGTTGTCCGGTGACTTGCTTCGGATTGCTCCTAAGCCGGGTCTTTCATTGACCCTGCCACGTTTCTCCTTGCGTCACTGTCGGTTTGAACCACATCGGTGCTGGAATGTTGACCAGCTGTGCATCGATTACGTCTTACGACCTCATCTTAGCTCCCGACTGACCCTGGGAGGACGAACCTGGCCCAGGAAACCTTGGGTTTACGGCGACCAGAATTCTCATCTGGTTTATCGCTACTCGTGTCTGCATTCTCACTAACCGGCGCTCCACGTCCCCTTTCGGTTCTGCTTCGCTGCACCGGTTACGCTCTCCTACCACAACAAGTTGGCGAACCAACTTGCTATCCGCGGCTTCGGTACGTCATTTATCGCCAATCATTTTCGGCGCGAAATCACTCGATGAGTCAGCTATTACGCACTGTTTAAATGATGGCTGCCTCTAAGCCAACATCCTCACTGTCTAAGTAACTTCACATCCTTTCCACTTAACAACGTTTAGGCACCTTAGCCGGCGGGCTGGACTGTTGCCCTTTCGACGATGGAGCTTATCCCCCACCGTCTGACTGCCGAGATATTGGATCCCATGGAATTCGGAGTTTGATTGGTTTTGGCATCCTGGTGTGGACCCTAAGCCATCCAGTGCTCTACCTCCACGGTTTACTTGCTCGACGCTCGCCCTCAAGCGATTTCGGAGAGAACCAGCTATCACGGGGTTTGATTAGTCTTTCGCTCCTACTCTCAAGTCATCTCAGGATTTTTCAACATCCACGAGTTCGGTCCTCCACACAGTGTTACCTGGGCTTCAACCTGCTCAAGAGTAGATCACCTCCGCTTCGGGTCTATTGCCAGCGACTAAACGCACATTTCGTACTCGCTTTCGCTTCGCATCCACCTCAGAAAGGCTGACGCTGGCCACTGACAATAACTCGCAGACTCATTATGCAAAAGGCAGGCCGTCACACCTTGCGGTGCTCCGACACATTGTAGGCAGAGGGTTGCAGGATCTATTTCACTCCCCTAGCAGGGGTTCTTTTCGCCTTTCCCTCGCGGTACTAGTTCACTATCGGTTTCCAAGGAGTATTTAGCCTTATCCAGTGGTCTGGACAGATTCACGCGAAGTTTCACGTGCATCGCGTTACTTGGGAATTCCCTAGGGGTTTGTCCACTTCGCTGACCCGGCTTTCACGGTCTATGGCCAGCCTTTCAAGACTGTTCAGCTCGCTTCCATCCTCCCATGTCGGGCTCCCTCAACCCCAGGGAAACAAGTTCCCCTGGTTTGGGCTCTTCCGCTTTCGCTCGCCACTACTGACGGAATCACGTCGTTTTCTTTTCCTGAGGTTACTGAGATGTTTCACTTCACCTCGTCTCGCTCTGACGGACTATGAATTCATCCGGCAGTTCCCGTAAAACGGGCGGGTTTCCCCATTCGGAAATCCATGGGTCAACGCCTGTTTGCGGCTCACCATGGCTTATCGCAGCTTACCACGTCCTTCATCGCCTCTTGGAACCAAGGCATTCACCTTCTGCCCTTAGTAGCTTGATCGCAAATTACATTTTCGGAGTCTCTTTACTACAAACTCCTTTGACAGAGTTCTGTTCAAGAATCTTTCCGGTGTCTCGACGATTCACTGTTTTACCCTTACATATGCAGTTTTCAAAGAACTTAAGAAACACAAGCCACCTTTCAGGGACTCATGCTTCAAAATTCGCTCGTTGCTTTGGTAGGCCTATTTGGTGTACCCAATTTTTAGGCCGGAATGGTAAGCCTGACTGGTGGGCCTGACTGGATTTGAACCAGTGACCCTGCGCTTATCAAGCGCATGCTCTAACCAACTGAGCTACAGGCCCATTGGGTCAGTTTGTCCTCAATTGAGACTTGGTGGAGCTGGGGAGGCTCGAACTCCCGACCTATAGCTTGCAAAGCTACCGCTCTACCAACTGAGCTACAGCCCCATTGTCAAGGTATTTACCCGTGTGGATCTACCTTTTTAATTCACTTTTTAATTTAATCTTCAATTGAATTTTGAAGGGCCGCAGCTGCTCTCAGGCAGAACCAAAGCAAACTGTAAAAGAACTCCAAAAAAACTGAAATGCACGATGAGGAGAGTCAGCCCTTTCGAGCTGTCGACCTAGATGAATCTAGTAAAACTAGCCATCTGGTTTTCTCCTTAGAAAGGAGGTGATCCAGCCGCAGGTTCCCCTACGGCTACCTTGTTACGACTTCATCCCAATCACCATCCATACCTTAGGCGCATGCTCCCTTGCGGTTGGCTTTGCAATTTTGGGTACAGACGGCTTTCATGATGTGACGGGCGGTGTGTACAAGGCCTGGGAACGTATTCACGGCGCCGTAGCTGATGCGCCATTACTAGCGATTCCGGCTTCATGCTGTCGAGTTGCAGACAACAATCTGAACTGGGCCCGATTTTAAGGATTTGCTTCCCGTCGCCGGTTCGCGCCCCTCTGTATCGGGCATTGTAGTACGTGTGCAGCCCTGGCCGTAAGGGCCATACTGACTTGACGTCATCCCCACCTTCCTCCCCGTTGAAGCGAGGCAGTCCGTCCAGAGTGCTCCATCCTTTCGAATGGGTGGCAACAGGACGTAGGGGTTGCGCTCGTTGCGGGACTTAACCCAACATCTCACGACACGAGCTGACGACAGCCATGCAGCACCTGTGCAAACTGGTATTGCTACCTCGTCACCCTTTCAGGCTCCTACTATCTGCATGTCAAGGCCAGGTAAGGTTCTTCGCGTTGCATCGAATTAAGCCACATACTCCACCGCTTGTGCAGGCCCCCGTCAATTTCTTTGAGTTTTAATCTTGCGACCGTACTTCCCAGGCGGCGCACTTATCGTGTTAACTACGCCACGAGCGGGGTCGAATCCGCTCACAGCAAGTGCGCACCGTTTACAGCCAAGACTACCGGGGTATCTAATCCCGTTTGCTCCCTTGGCTTTCGTGCCTCAGTGTCAGGTGTTGTCCAGAGACTCGCCTTCGCCACTGGTGTTCCTCTCGATATCTACGCATTTCACTGCTACACCGAGAATTCCAGTCTCCCCTCCAACCCTCTAGTCAGATAGTCTTCAAGGCATTTTCCGAGTTGAGCTCGGAGCTTTCACCTCAAACTTACCCAACCACCTACGCACCCTTTACGCCCAGTGAATCCGAACAACGCTCGGGACCTCTGTATTACCGCGGCTGCTGGCACAGAGTTAGCCGTCCCTTCCTCTTCGGCTACTATCAAGTTGCATCGTGTTAGGATGCAACACTTGTTCGCCAATGACAGGGGTTTACGAGCCGAAGCCCTTCATCCCCCACGCGGCGTCGCTCCATCAGGGTTTCCCCCATTGTGAAAAATTCTCGACTGCTGCCACCCGTAGGTGTCTGGACCGTGTCTCAGTTCCAGTGTGGCTGGTCGTCCTCTCAGACCAGCTACCCGTCTTAGCCTTGGTGGGCCTTTACCCCGCCAACTAGCTGATAGGCCGCGGGCTCATCGCGAAACCACAGGCCTTGCGACCCATGTTTGAATTCCCTGAGATGCCTCAAGAAAATCACATGCGGTATTAGCTCGCCTTTCAGCGAGTTATCCCACACTTCGCGGCAGATTACCCACGTGTTAAGCACCCTTACGCCACTGCTGACACAAAATATTGCTACCTCATGTCAACCGTTCAACTTGCATGTCTTATCCACGCCGCCAGCGTTCGTTCTGAGCCAGAATCAAACTCTCCGTATAAATATAACGTTGTTGCCCTTGTTTCCAACAGCCCAGTTACCCAGACCGCCGTACTTCAAGAGCAGTTTTTGTGGCAGCCAATTGCTCGGCTGCCGGGCTCTTCACTCATCGTGCATTTCAATTTTCAAGGAACTACCCACCCTCGCACTTTTTTCGCCATCGCTTCTTCACCCCGTTTCCGAAGATGAAAAAGCCGCCCTTTCAGGCGACGAAAAAATCAGTCGAAGCGATTTTTCAGCTCCGACCTGCTCAGCTGAGCCGTTGTTCCGAACCGTGGAGGCGTTGTTTTGGGCCGCACCGTTCGTAAGAACGAGGACATCTAAGCCGATGCCCTCGACCCTGACAACCTCTTTTTGGAAAATTCTTACGGTGGGCGATCCTGAATTTTCCTTGGGCCTCGAGAGGGACCAGCCGTCCGGTGGGTTGCGATCGCGCGATTGGTAGGGCCCTCGTGTCAAGATGGGCGGCGTGCCCAACCGTTGGGCCCATCGGCACTGGAGCAGGCTCCTTGCGGGTTCCAGTCGTGGGCCACCCGGGCGGTTCGCTGGCCACACGTAGGTGCGTAGCCCACCGGAAAACCCGGCAATTGCCCAATTTTTCGAGTCATTCGGCCTTCTAGGCTGGCTCGTCGACAGCAGGGGTCCGACTGGGCGGCGCAGCAGTCCTCTCCAACCCAACCCTCGCCGCAGGAATATCCAACCACATGAGCACACTGACCTTGTGGAACCCGTTCCGCCATTCCGACGACCTGAGACGTTGGCGCGCCTGGGACCGGTGGAATCCACTCCGGGAAATCGAAAACCTGCACGCCCGCATGAACCAACTCATGGCGTCATGGCCCGATGGCGAGGAGGCGATGACCGTGAGCGACTGGTCGCCGCTGGTGGACATCCTCGAGCAGAACGGAGAGTACCCGCTGAAGGCCGAGGTGCCGGAGGTGAAGAGGGAAGACCTGAAGGTCCGCGTCGAGGACGGAACCTTGCAAATCGTGGGCGAGCGCAAATCGGAGAAGGAGGAGAAGGGCAAGAAATTCCACCGGATCGAGCGCTCCTACGGCAACTTCGAGCGCCGCTTTTCGCTGCCGGAGGATGTGGACGCCTCGAAGGTGTCCTCGGAGTTCAAGGACGGCATCCTCCAGATCCACCTCCCAAAAACCCAGGCTGCCAAGGCGAAGGCCATCGAAGTGAAGGTGCAGTAGGCTTCAGGGCTCCGGTGCTCCGGGCCATTGCGGCGCTCGGAGCAACGGTTTTTCAGACCCGCGCTGGGTTGGAATGCCGGGGCCGGTTTCCAATGGGAGCCGAGGGGCTTGCTTCCGCATCGTTCTGAAGCGTCGCGATTCCTCGGTGGCCTTGAACGATCCGGGAACACCCTGACGAAGTTTCCCGCCCATGATTGCTTTGGTCGCCGATTCCGAACTGGTCCTCCTCCTTCTCGGCACCTTGGGCCTGATTTGCACGGTCTTCTGGATCTTCATGCTCGTCCACGCGATCCGGAACGATCGGCTGAAGGGTACCCAGCGCCTTCTCTGGGTGGCCTTGGTGTGGTTCCTGCCGTTCGTGGGTTCGATCTTCTATTTCTTCTTCGGACGCCGTCGGTAACGCGGCAACCAGTTCGACGCTTCGACCCTGGAATGGCCATCCACGCGATGGCATTCCCAGCGACAGGGGCCGGCGCTGTTGGCATGGTCGGAGCGGCATGGGGCCGGACCTGGGTCGATTGGCGCCTGCTCGTTCGCCCCCATGGAACTCCGACATCCCGCACTCGTCGAACTGCTGCAGCGGGCCTATTCGGCCGAACGCGCCGCCGCGCTGGCCTATGTGGGCCACGCCAGTTCACTCCGGTCGAGGGGGGCCGGGGCGGATCCGGGGGCCATCGCCGCGGTGCGGCAAATCGAGCAGGACGAGTGGAATCACCGCGAGCATGTGCTGGTGCTGATGCGCCGATACGGGGTGCCGGTCTCGCGGTTCTACGAGGTCAAGTTTCTCATCATCGGAAAGCTCATCGGGGCGAGTTGCCACGTGATCGGTCGCTTCATGCCGTTCTTCTTCGCCGGCCGACTCGAGAGCGGCAACGTCTGCGAGTATTTCGTGATGATGCATCACTTCCACTCGCTGGGGATCCGGGAGCATGACCGGGTGCTCTATGGGATGGGGCTCAAGGAGAAGGAGCATGAGATCTACTTCCTCGACCAGGTGCGGAGCAGTCGCTGGCTTCCGTTCTTCGAGTGGCTCTTCTCGTGGGGCCGCAGCGCCTCGGCGAACGACATCGATCTGACGACGCCGCGCCCGATCTCGGAATCCCACCGCTACTGCCGGACCCGTGTCCCAGCTGGCGGCGCCGCTCCATCCGTGCCCGATGCCTCGGCCGATGGACCGCCGGCCCCCAAGGCCGGGAGATAATCGCTCGCCGTTGGGCCCGGCTTTCGTGTACGACAGAGTCATTCCCGGAGCCCCATGCGACTTCCCCGCGCCCATCCGATCGGCCGAGGCCTCTCTCGGCGCGCGGCCATCCAGGCGGGAAGCCTGGGGTTGCTCAGGCTGGGGATGCACCATCTCGCCGGGTTCCGTGCCCTCGGGGCCGAACGGACCGCCGGCGACCCCCCGGCCCGGTCGGTGATCTACATCTTCCTGTCGGGCGGCCTGGCCCAGCACGAGAGCTTCGACATGAAGCCCGAGGCGCCGATGGAGGTCCGCGGCGAGTTCTCGCCCATCCCCACGCGCACACCCGGCCTTCACATCTGCGAGCACCTGCCGATGCTGGCCCAGCGCAGCCCCCTGTGGGCGCTCTGCCGCTCGCTGAGCCACGGCTCCAACGACCATTCGGCGGCCCACCACATCATGCTCACGGGGCGCTCGGAGCTGCCGGCGGGCTTCGATCCCACCAAGCCGAAGGACTCCGACTGGCCCTCGATGGCCTCGCTGGCCACCGCCTTGACCCCTGGCGGAACCGCCTGCCACCCGCGGTCGTGCTGCCCGAGAAGCTCATCCACAACACGGGCCGTGTGATCCCGGGCCAGTCCAGCGGCCTCCTGGGGCGCCGTCACAACCCTTGGTGCCTCGACGCGGCCCCCTACAACCCGTCCGCCTACGGAGCCTTCCCAGAATACCTCTTCCACCATCACGACGGCCCGAAATCGCAGACCAACCTGCGCTTCCGCTCCCCCGATCTCTCGGTGCCCGAATGGCTCGCGGGCGGCCGCCTGGAGGACCGGTTGGAGCTGCTGCGCCACCTCGACCATCAGCGCGCCGCGCTCGAGCACGCCACCGAGGTGCAGGAGCACGAGCGAACTTGGAGATCGGCGGTCTCGCTGCTGACCGGCGGCCCGGTGGCCGGCGCCTTCGATGTGACCCGGGCAGACCCGCGACTGCGCGAGCGGTACGGGCAGAACTCCTTCGGGTGGTCCCTGCTCACCGCGGCGCGGCTCGTGGAGGCGGGCGTGCGCCTGGTGCAGGTGAACCTCGGCAACGACGAGACTTGGGACACCCACGAAAACGCCTTCCCCAACCTGAAGAACCACCTGCTGCCGCCGATGGACCGCGCCGTGTCAGCCCTGCTGGACGACCTGAAGGACCGCGGGTTGCTCGACTCGACCCTGGTGGTGATGGCCGGTGAGTTCGGACGGACCCCGAAGATCTCCACCCTGCCCGGGGCCAGCCATCCGGGGCGCGACCACTGGGGCGCGGTGCAGTCGGTGTTCTTCGCCGGCGGTGGGGTGCGCGGCGGCACCGTCATCGGTTCCTCCGACCGCGAGGGCGGCCAACCGGCCTCCGACGCCCAGACGCCGGAGAACCTCGCGGCCACGGTGTTCCACGCCCTGGGAATCCCCCGCGACACCGTGTGGCACGATCTCCAGCAGCGCCCTTTCCCGCTCTACCACGCCGACCCCATCCGCGGACTGCTCGGGTGATTTCAAGACAAGGTAGGCCATCCACCGCCGGCCTTCATGGGCGGCGCCTCGGTCCTCCGGGCATGTTGTTGTCGGTCCTACGGCCCAAACCCTTCGACCCATCTGGTGAAACCCGGCGCGAACGATTCCAACTCGGCAAGCACCCGGGTAGGGCTCCATCGGATTCGGCAGCGGGATGTCCAACAGCGGGACTGGCGGCGCCGGAAACCGTCACCGCAGCTCCCTGAGGAAATGGAGGCCCAATTCCGGGCATGACGACTGGATGCGGCTCTCGGATGCCCCTGACGGTCGAGACCCTGCGTGGTCCTCATCCATCAATCCCGCGCAACCCGCTGCTGGCAGAGCCCATGTTCCTTGCGCGGTACATCGAGCGGGCGGGGACGGGCACCTTGGACGTGGCGTCCCGTCCCCGCGCAGCAGGGCGCCGGGAACCAGAGTTGCGGGTTGAACACGGACAGTTCATTCAGGTTCTTCGGCCTACCTTGGCCGCGTCGCCCCGAGGTAGCTCCGAAGTCAAACGGCTCCTTCAGATTTTGGATCGCGAACCGTCACGAGGTGAGGTGACGGCGCGACTGGGCCTCAAGGATGAAACGCTCGTTCCAGAGAAGCATCGGCAGCCGAGCCTCCGTGGGGGTCTGGTTGTCGTGACCATCCCGGACAAGCCTGACGGGCGGTTGCCACGCTATCGACCCACCCCTGCTGGCCTCGCCTTTCGCGCGCGCCTTGTCTACGAGGGATCCGGTTCAGCTCGTCAGCAGGGGCAGTTCACGCCGCCTCCCGCGCGGACACATGATTCTACAGAATGGAGCCGGCTGTCGGGATTGAACCGACGACCCACGGTTTACAAAACCGTTGCTCTGCCGCTGAGCTAAGCCGGCCCGGTGAGCTCCGAGAGGAGCCTTGGGGAAACGCCGCGCGGGCGGCGAACCACCATATTGTGGAGCCTTGCCTGCAGGTCGGCCAAAGCCAAGCGGAAGTTAGCGGAAGCTTCGAACCCGCATTGGGCGGG
>Ga0194122_10006645_pt1 | contig 10370 bp, 9 predicted proteins | sample TA2MahCa10mmetaG_FD_155487 | JGI IMG/M metagenome (GOLD analysis project Ga0194122, IMG submission 155487) | Freshwater microbial communities from Lake Tanganyika, Tanzania - TA2015021 Mahale Deep Cast 10m | ecosystem: Environmental > Aquatic > Freshwater > Lake | place: Tanzania: Lake...
CGAACCCAATGCCGGATCCGACCTCGCCAGCCTGCGGACCGAGGCCGTGCTGGATGGGGATCACTTCGTCATCAATGGGCAGAAGACCTGGACCACGCTTGCGCAGGACGCCACACACATGTTCCTGCTGGCGCGCACCGACAAGACGGTCAAGAAGCAGGCGGGCATCAGTTTCATTCTGGTCGACATGAAAACGCCGGGCATCACCGTGCGTCCCATCCGCAACATTGCGGGTCACGAAGAGTTCTGCGAGGTATTCCTGGACAATGTGCGCGTGCCAGCCGACAGTCTGGTGGGCGGACTCAACCAGGGCTGGACGATCGCCAAGGCCCTGCTCGGGTTCGAACGCATCTTCCTCGGCAGTCCCAAGCAATCACAGTACGCGCTGCAGCGCCTGACCGAAGTCGCCCGGAACCAAGGCCTGTTCGAGGACGGTGCGTTCCGTGACCGCTACACCCGCCTGAAGGCGGACGTGCTTGATCTGGAAACCTACTACGGACACTTTGCAGCGCTGGTCAAACGGGGTGAAACCTTGGGCCCGGATGTTTCCATGCTGAAAGTCTTCGGAACCGAGACCTACGCCAAACTCACGGAGCTACTGATCGAGATTCGCGGCACTGCCGGGGCGCGCATCGGCAAGCAGCAGGCGGGCGAGCACAAGGTGGATGTGATGAGTCTCTTCTACACCTCGCGGCCGGCAACGATCTACGGCGGCACGAATGAGATCCAGCGGAACATCGTGTCCAAGGCGGTACTCGGTCTGCCGGACTAGAGTCAGGCAAGGCGGGGGAGGGCTGCTGCGCGTGAGACGTGCAGCAGCGAGAGTTCAGGGTGTGGGCGAGGCCGCGCCCTCAGCGAGGCTCAAATCAAGGTACAGGGTGATGAAGGGCAGATAACGCTCGGTCTGGCACCAGGCGCCGCCCACCACACGTCCATCCGTCGACTGGTAGAGCCAAGGCCCATCGCCGGTGCGAGGAACGCTCAACACTTTCTGGATTTTGCCGTTCAGAAGCGTGCGTGCGGCTTCGCAGTCCGCCACCGCCTTGAACGCCCGACTGGCATGCACACGCAGGACCGTCTTGGTGGCCGCCTCCACGGTCAACTCCGTGTCATGCAGGATTTTTGCAACCTCCACATCCACTGCCGGAATGCGCATGGCATAGGTCCCTTCCTTGAAGGGCGCCGCGCCGTAGTCATAGGAATGCGCCAATGGCGCGCCGGGTTCGCCTCCAAAAGGAAGGACGAAGTGCGGATTCTCCGCCAGTGAAGGTTCCGCTCCGGTCAGCAACGACACGGCCAACAGGCAGCAGGTGGCAGTGCACTTGCTCATCATTGTGTGAGTAGCTTCGTCACAGATATTCGAGCGGAGACTTCACCCACGCCGGAAGACAGGCATGACTTCCCGTGCAAACAGGTCCACCGAGCGCATCACGTCTGCGCCGCGGATGCCAGGCATGTGCATCCAGCACACCATCTCCGTGCAGCCCAGGGCATCGCGATAGCGCGTGATTTCCTGGATCGCAAACTCCGGTGTGCCCACGATGTAGCGCTGCTTGAAGGTATCGAAGCTGACCTGATTGTGGTCGGTGATCGCGCTGCCGTCGTCATTGCGCAGCACCCTGTCGCCGGCTGCGGAGGCCCGCCCATAGACTTCGCGATACAGATGCTCGATCGCGGGCGCGGCGATGGCCTCGGCTTCCTTCATGGTGGAAGCCACGAAGACCTGGCGGATGATTGGACGTTCCGGAATCGTCCAGCCAATCTCGCGGGCTGCCGTCTCGTAGGGCTCATAGTGCGCCTTGAGTTCCTCGATACCATGGCGCGGAGACATGATCTGGATGGCGTGCCGATGCGCTGCTCGGCGCAGCGAGGACTTGGCCGATACCCCGTACCACAGCTGCGGATAAGGCTTTTGTACCGGCTTCGGTGTCATCACGGTTTCCGGCACCTTGAAGTACTTGCCATTGAATTCAAAGCGTTCCTGCGTCCAGGCAGTGATCATGAGATCCAGTGATTCTTCGAAGCGGCCCACGCGTTCTTCGCGCGGAATGCCATGGGCGGCAAATTCCTCGGCCACATAGCCGGGGGCCACGCCCACGATGAGCCGGCCCTCGCAGATGTTGTCGAGCACCGCGAGATCCTCGGCCAGCTTGAGCGGTGCATACAAAGGAACGAGCATGACTGCCGTGCCGATCTTCATGTTCCGCGTCACCGCTGCGGCGGCGCCCAAGGTCGGCACGGGACCCGGGCACAGGCCATCGGTCTTGGCATGGTGGGTGGCGAGATACATCGAGTGGTATCCCAATTCCTCTGCACGCGGCAGGCACTGCAGCATGTCTTGGTACGGTTCGCTCCAGGCAATGCCGCTGCCGGGTGGAAGCTGGAAGGTGAACAGCAGGCCGAATTTCATGCGTAAGCTCTCCTGAATGGCGGGCCTGCTTACTGCAGGACCGGTTTGATCTCGCAGCCGATGTCCTGCAGCGTGCGCTGGATGGCGCGCGCCACTTCGACCGAGTTCGGGCCATCGCCATGGATGCAGAGACTCTCGGCATCCAGTTCAACCAGCGAACCGTCGAGCGCCTCGACCTTGCCAGTCTGGACATAGCGCTTCACTTGCGCGCACGCAAAAGCCACATCCGTCTCGTGTTTCTGGCGCTGGATCACGAGTGAGCCATCGGCTGCGTAGTGCAGGTCCGGGTAGATTTCTCCCACCACCCGGATGCCGCGCTTCTTGCACGCGGTGGGGAGTGCCGCGCTGGTGGGTGCGGGCCAGTAAAGGATGGGATGGTCCGAGAGCTTTTCGATGGCTTCGGCCACGGCCTCGGCGAGTTCAGGCGAGGTCTTCAGCACCGAATAGAAAGCCCCATGTGGCTTGATGTGGTGCAGACGCATGCCCTGAGTGGCCAGCGAGGCCTGCAAGGCGCCTACCTGGTACACGACGTAGGCATAGGCGTCCTCGGGCGTGATATTCATGGTGCGGCGGCCAAAGCCAAGAAGGTCGGGCAGGCCCGGGTGGGCACCCACGGCGATCTTGTGATCCTTTGCCTTGCGACAGGTGTCGATCATCGTCAACGGGTCGCTGGCATGAAAGCCACAGGCCACATTGGCGGTGGTGATGTAGGGCATCATCCCTTCATCGTCCCCCATCTTCCAGTTGCCGAAGCTCTCACCCATGTCGCAATTGATGTCTATCGATTTAAGCATCGGAGCACTCTCCCGAAACATGACCTGCCGGAGTCTACCGAGCTGAGGTCCGACGCGCCATCCGGACCGGGATTTCTCGCCGGCCGTGGCTGGCGTCAGGCCCCAACGGCGGCGATTTCCCGCGTAAGGCGGGCGGCGATTTCATGGCTGCTGGCAAGCAGGTTTCCGAGCAGGGTGATGGCAATGTCCGGAGCCGACTTCTTCATCTCGGCAAAGGCAGAGGCGAACAGGACCAGACTCTGCACCTCGGTATTCGCGCGGATATCGGCCGAACGGACGCCCGCCTGGATAAGGGCGGTCTCGCCAAAGCCCATACCGGCAGTAAGGGTGGCGAGGCGACGCGTGGTGCCATCCTTGTCCTCGATGAGGACGTTGGCTGTTCCGGCCATGATGAGGAACAGCGCATCGGCAGCGTCCCCCCGCCGCACCAACCAGTCTCCGGGCGCGCTGGTCACATGCACCAGATGGGTCTCAAGGATGCCCAGCTCTTCTTCATTCATGCCTGCGCACAAACTCTGGTCAGCCAACGCTATCACATTTGTTACGGGCGCCTCCGGCAGTCCTGCCGCCGCCAGCAGGTCACCTTCGCAGCACTCCAGCGCACTATCCAGATCAGGAAGCACATTCGACCCAACGGTATCCGGGGGCGCAGAGATCCCCAGCGATTCATTTGCAGTGAACAGCAGCTTGACCCCCACCGCGAGCAAATCGTGTTCAAGTCGCTTCAATACCTGCATTGAGGAATCATCAATTCTCCTCACGCGTGTCATGTCGAGGATTGCGTGGGTAAGGGAAGAACTGGCAGTGACCAGTTCACGGACTGCGCGCTCGAGAGTCGCGAAGCGCAGATCGCCTTGCAGTTCGAGGATCCGCACACTGTCTCCGCGGGCATCGAGAGCCGCTGCCTGCGGCTGCCCCCGCCGACGGCGCGAGCGTCGGGCAGAGAGTGTGTAGCTGGCCCGGATAGTGCTGGTGGTTGTTCGCGGCGGGAGCAAAGAATGCAGGCCGAGGTCCTCCGAGAGGGCCCGACACACCGCAACACCCCGAGTACTGTTGCCGCGGGCGTCCAGCCGGGGTGAGAAAACGCCGATTCCAAGTTGTCCCGGCAGCACTGCAAAAATGCCGCCGCCCACCCCGCTCTTCGCGGGCATGCCCACCCGGTAGACCCATTCTCCGGCGAAGTCATACATGCCACAGGTCGTCATGATGCTCAGCACCGGAGCCACCAGATCCCGGGGGATCGCACGCTCCCCAGTGCGGGGGTGCTGGCCACCGTTCGCGAGGGTGGCGGCCATGAGCGCGAGATCGCGACAGTCGACCTCGACGGCGCACTGCCGGAAATACAGATCAAGCGCGGGCTCGGGATCCTCGGTGATGATGTTGTAGTTGCGCAGCATGTGACCTATCGCGCGGTTGCGGTGACCGGTGTCCCGCTCTGATTCATACACCGCGTGGTCCAATTTCAGCGCACGCCCGGCATAACGCGAGAAGGTGTCCAGAATTCGCTGCTGCCGGGCTTCGGGCGTCGGGCCCTGGACCAGGGAGGCGGCGGCAATCGCACCGGCATTAATCATGGGATTGGAGGGACGCCCGCTCCCGGCCTCCAGACTGATCGAATTGAAGGCATCACCCGTGGGCTCCACTCCCACTTTGGCGAGCACCGCTTCCTCACCCAGATCCTCCATTGCCAGACCGTAGACCAGCGGTTTGGACATGGACTGGATGGTGAAGGCCTGACGGGTCGTGCCCACTTCATAGACCTCACCATCCAAGGTTGCGATGGCGATGCCGAACCAGTCGGGGTTGGCCTTGGCCAGCTCCGGGATATAACTCGCGACTTCGCCGCTGTCCGCGTTGGCGAGGCGGGTGAGCAGATCCTGCAGGTAGGCTGCGATGGGAGAGGGTATGGGGGAACGCATGGGAGCTCCTTTGGATCTTGCGCGACATTATGCAGCAGCAAGAAACATTCCAGAGGAGCGGGCCATTTGACACCCGCAGGGCGGCTCACGATAATCGCGGCCTCTCACGCGCCCGTAGCTCAGTTGGATAGAGTACCTGGCTACGAACCAGGGGGTCGGAGGTTCGAATCCTTCCGGGCGCGCCAACCAGCCTTCTGCTATCAAGCGGTTACCACACAGGTGTCCGCCGCTTTTTGGTCTCAGCAAAAGCCCTGCCGAAGTTTTGCCGGACTTGCCTGAACACACACGGTTTGCCGCCTCCAGAAGTTCGGCAATTTCGGGTGCCGAGTAATGCGAGGTGATGTCGCCATTGCGATGACCGAGCAGCACCTTGCGCGTTTCGAGCGGCACACCGGCAGCACGCAGTCGTCGACCGAACGTGTGCTTCAAATCGTGCACACGTACATGGCTCAAATCGACCGACGCTCGGGCGCGCTTCCATGCGCTGTTACAGATCCCAGTCAGCGGATGGCCTTGGTAGGAGAACACATGCGTCGCATGGGTTCCGCGTCGCTCGTCCACCACCGACTTTGCTACTTCGTTCAGCACGATCAAGCGATCCTCACGGTTCTTGATCAGGGCGCCTGGGACGATGAACACCGAAGTGCTCAATTCCGGAACCTCGATCTCCCACTCCCAGCGGAGCTGGCACACTTCCTGTTCCCGACATCCGGTATTGATTTTGAACAAGCACATCCGGGCCAGGTGGTCCGGCAGCGCTTGCATCAACGTCGCCTGCTCTTCCCAGGAGATCGGATAGGGCTTCCGTGCATCGGTGGTGGGCAACAGCTGAATCAGCGGGGCAGTCTCGAGCCAGGTGTTGCCTGACTCGTCCCGCCACAGTCGCGCCGCCAGATTCAAGATGCGCCGCACCACACTCAACGCAAGATTGATGCTTTTGTGCTTCACGCCCGCCGCCTGCCGCATTTCGATGAACGGCCGCAGCGTGCCGAGATGCACCTGCTCCAAAGCCACGCTTCCGATATAGGGATCCAACTGCTTCAGATGCATCGCGTAATCACCAATGCTTCTGAGCGCCAGGTTTTCTTCGAGGAAGCGCGTCGCCGCCTCGCGAAACGTCCGGCGCGGTCGGAGCCCAAACACCTTCGCCTGCCGGACTTCCTCAATCCGGCGGGCCAGTATCAGCTCCGCCTTTTTGAGGTCGCCTGTGCCAGTGCTTTCGTGAATCTTGCGACCGAAGATTTGCTTTTCGATATGCCAGATCCCGGCCCGCTCACGCAGCCCTGGTAATCGTTTGCGTCCCATAGTCTTTCTCCTCTTTCATCAGAGGCGGGACGCCCGTTGCGGGATTTATAGTGATCGACCCAGGCGTCCAGTTCAAGGCGGTCGAACGCGATACCCTGTCGACCGATCGGGATTTCAGTGAGGTGGGGACGGACTTCTGCGTTGAAGCGGTTGCGGTCCATGCCGAGGTAGCGTGGGGCATCCCGGAAACGGAGAAGTCGCGGAACGATGCCTGCTGGCTTAGCGGGTGTGCCGTCCATGTTCAGCTGGCATCAACGACCCAGGTACACGGCCGTAATGGCCTCGCGTTCGTGGCCGAGTTCACGGCTGATGGTGAGTCGGGCCTCCAGGTCGCTGGGTTTCTGTTCCGACGTCAGCGCGCCGGATACCGGTCCGCCGGCGGCGGGACATGGCCAGCCGGTCAATTCCTGGTAGCGCCGTTGGGCATAGGTATGGCGTAGCCCATGCAGCTTCGAAAGACCCGCCCGGGCGGTGTGGCCTTCGTACACCCGCAGCTGCTGCACATAGTTTCGGTCGGCGGGGATGAGCGAACCCCGCCCCGCCAGCCGGTGCGCCCGGTCGAGCGCCTCGCGCTGGGCCTCGGTCCGAATTGGGATCTCACGGGCCTTGCCGCCCTTGGTCCAGGTGTCTTTGAGCACCAGGTGGTCGCCCTGGTCGGCATAGCCCGGGATGAATTTGATCGCTTCTTCCCGGCGGAGCCCGAATGCGGCCTGCAGTTCAAGGCTCATCCGTACATAGTCGTCGCGAACCTTGGCGAGTGCCTCAGTCACAAAGGTTTGGGCTTTACTCTCCTTGGTGACGAAGATGCGGTCCGGAATGCCGTAATGGTCATTCGTTCGGGCGATGACATTCTGGCGATTCACTTTAAGCGCCCACCACCGCAAGGCCGCCATCCGGTTCTTGATGGTGGCAACCGCGAGTTCTTCCGCGAGCCAATGTTGGGTCAGCGCTTCCACGTGTTTCGGTTTCAGGGAGCTGGCTTCCAGTTGACGATACCCGAGCGCATGCAGCTGGTTCGCAATGCGCGACAGAATCCATAGGCGTTGCGCCTGGGTCGCGTAACTCCCGTCCCGGTTCTTCAAACAAAGCTGTCGCAATTGGTAGTTGAGGTCCCGCATGTGTCTCGAACATTTCTGATAAGTGTTGATGATCTCCCAAGGGCCGTAGCCACTTGAGCACGCTCGCGCGTGACAGATCGGGGACACGACTCCCCAAGACCTCAAGATGCCGGTCTCCGGCAATGTGGTTTCTCCTCGTGGAGGAAAGGCGCCACACCATCCCAACTGCCCCTTGCGGGCATCCAATACACACAACAACTCGACGCGTGACTTTCGTACGCGGTGGAGCACGGGTGTGAACCCGAAAGTGAAGGACGCGAACGGAGAGACCAAGACCTGAGCACAGGCCTGTTCCATTCGCGTGCGAGGGTATGGACGAACGACAAGCATTCGTCCGAACGGCGACCACAGTCTTGCGACTGACGCATCATTCTTAGATCGCGATGATGCCTGGTTGCCACGATGAGCGTCGTGGCCACGCATGAATTCCGTGACGAAAATTGTAGCGGAGGAGCGTTACAAATCAAGCCAGAAAACGACGATAAAATCCTTCTCGATCCGAACGTTATCAAACGATATCGAACGTGACTAAACGTTATCAAACAAACGCTCAAAAAGATTTCTCGTTGACCGAAGTTGGTCTTCGGATTTCCGATGCGCATTGATGTCGGGTATGGTTGCCGCCGACGCCGTCGAGGAGCGGTCTCGGCGTGAAGTGCAACCGGTCCACGGGAGTGCCGCACGTATCCCCGTTTCGCGCGACTAGAATCAAATCGACGGGCGCGCTTGCGCGCACCATTATCCTTGCGACCCGCCGGAAGTTGGATCGACAGACGTCATACTTACGTCCGCCTTACGCCAACGCCGCGAAAGCTGTTACCGCAGTTCATGATTCCGTCCTCGTCCCTACCGTGGACGGGTAGGGACGAGGACGGCCTCTGGGACAGTCGAACGCAACGCCAATCGTATGGCGCTAGCCGGCAACCGCGCTGGCGACGGTGTTCGATGACCCGCTAGACTACTGGCTCGTAAGGTATCGCAAGGACGCGATGCATGACGCCGTTGTTGGCCGGCAAGGACGCTGGCGCTGTGCGTGGGGGCGCGTATGTTCGGCATGCGCCTGAACAGACGCTCCTCTATCAAATCGTTGAGCAGTACTACCCTGCGTTCCTCGAACACTTGGCAGCGCGTGAGCGCTCGTTGCCGACGCATGTGCAACGTGAATTCGAAGACTATCTGAAGTGCGGTCGGCTGGAGCACGGCTTTCTGCGCGTTCGCTGCATGGACTGTCACGCCGAGCGACTGGTGGCGTTCAGCTGTAAGCGACGCGGCTTTTGCCCGAGCTGCGGCGCACGCCGGATGGCGGAAGGCGCGGCACTGCTGGTCGACGAAGTGCTACCCCGAGAACCTCTGCGGCAGTGGGTGCTGAGTGTTCCGTTCGCATTGCGCTATCTGTTCGCCGCCAATCCCGCCGTGATGGGCCAGGTGTTGGGCATCGTCACTCGGGCGATTGCGAGTCATTTGATCAGCGCCGCCGGCTATCACCACGATACAGCGCAGACTGGCGCGGTGACGTTGATCCAGCGCTTCGGTAGCGCGCTGAGCTTAAACATCCATTTCCATATGCTGTTCCTCGACGGCGCGTATGTGACGAGCGGCGAGCGGTTGAGCTTTCGACGGGTACCACCGCCAACCGTGGCTGCACTTGAGAAGTTGGTTCACGTTATCAGTCAGCGCGTTGGCCGGGCACTCGAACGCCAAGGAATCCTGGTGCGGGACTTGGAGAATAGCTTTCTGGCGGTGGACACGCCTGACGGCACGGACTTCGACGATCTCCTGGGGCATTCGATTACCTACCGCATTGCGCTCGGTCCTCATCAGGGCCGCAAGGCGTTCACCTTGCAGACGGTACCGGCAGCGACAGACGCCATCGACGGCAAGTTAGCGCGGGCCGCCGGCTGACTCCGGGCATCCTGCCCTTCGCCCTTCGGGCCCGCCTGCGGCGGTTCAAAATCGCTCCTGGCGATTTTGTCTCGTTACACGCCGGGGTGGCGTGCGAGGCGCACGAACGCGAGAAGCTGGAACGTCTGTGCCGCTATATCACGCGCCCGGCGGTCTCGACCGAGCGATTGTCGTTAACGGCGCAGGGGAATATTCGGTACCGTCTCAAAACACCCTACCGTGACGGCACCACGGATGTCGTGTTTGAGCCGCTCGACTTTATCGCCCGGCTTGTCGCACTGGTGCCGACGCCACGGGTCAACCTCACGCGTTACCACGGGGTCTTTGCGCCGAACCATCGATTGAGTGAGCAAGTGACACCGGCCAGACGCGGTCGGCGTGGTGCTGAGAGCCCCGACGAGCCAGCGCCCGCACCCCACGTCTCGATGACATGGGCCCAACGGTTGAAACGGGTGTTACTCCGGGCATCCTGCCCTCCGCCCTGCGGGCCCGCCTGCGGCTGTTCCAAATCGCTCCCGGCGATTTGGTCAATATCGATATCGAGACCTGCGAGCACTGCGGCGGTGCGGTCAAGGTGATCGCGAGCATTGAAGATCCGGCCGTGATCAAGCAGATCCTTGAGCACCTCGACCGACGAGCGCAGACCACGCCCTTAAGCTTCAGACCCTTCGCCCGCGCGCCGCCGCAACAAGCATTGCCGGGCTTGAAGGAACCAGGCTGACGGCACTGCCCCTATCTTAACTATGGACGCGAGGCTGGCCTGACCCCGGCAAGGGGTCGCGCGCGCCTGTCGATCCAAACGCTCGATATCTCGAGGTCAAACACTCCCTTCGGGGAACGGGCTCGCGCCATTCCGAGCGAAACGGCCGCCGCCGACCGCCGACCGGTCCTTAAAGGAGCCTTCCATTTCCCCGCACTCGAC
>Ga0194122_10006646_pt1 | contig 10369 bp, 9 predicted proteins | sample TA2MahCa10mmetaG_FD_155487 | JGI IMG/M metagenome (GOLD analysis project Ga0194122, IMG submission 155487) | Freshwater microbial communities from Lake Tanganyika, Tanzania - TA2015021 Mahale Deep Cast 10m | ecosystem: Environmental > Aquatic > Freshwater > Lake | place: Tanzania: Lake...
GGCACGCCCTCGGTGCCCACGGTGCTCACGGCCCTGCCGCCGGGGAACAGGCGCACGTTGAAGAGGTTGTTGCGGTTGTCGGTGAGGGCCCAGGTGCCCACGTAGTTGCGGCTGTCGGGCTCGGTGGTCTTGCTGGCCGGCTGACTCCGCACCTGGACTTGCGCCTGCAGAGGCCCCGCTGCAGGCCATGCCGCCAGCAGCAGCAGTGCTCCGCCCATGGAGAGCAGCAGGGGCAGGGAACGCCGAGGGGCCATGGCTTCCGGGCTGGTGGTTTGGATTCTGGGGGCGCGTGTTGTGGGTGGCAGCTTGAGACGCCATTGAGTGGCCAAGCCCCTCACGCTCAACCACTAGCCGGCCGCGGGCGGTGTGGGTGATCAGGATCCATTCGATCGCCTTGCGGCAAGCCTCCACCAGGCAGACCGGATCCTCAGGCGCAGTACCAAGAGCATGTGTAGCCATGAACAGCTGACGCCTTGCGGCGCAGCGACGGGACGCCGCCAGGACACCCCGCCAGGCAAGGGGCGCCCCCTGCTGCCGTTGGCGCGGTGAGCACCGGCGTCAGCCGGGGCGATCGCGCCCAACCAACCAGCAAGGGCGCCTCGCGCAGCCCTTGCCAAGGGGTGAGCCTGGAGGTGCCCGGCGCGGAGCTTTTGGTGGGGCGCCTGGGGATTGTGCAGTGCATCTACCGGACGGATGCACAAAGTACTTGCGCCAGCACCAGACCCCGAGATTATGTGCGCTAGGTGAATTATCTATGCCGCGATGGGTGGTGTTGCGCGTTCACGAATCAGCTGTAGCAAGTCAAAGATTTGTCCAGCCTCATATCGGCTAAACAGATCTTCAGGCCCTGTTGGAGCAATATCACTAAATGGAGGATCGTAGAGTCTTGATGCCTCCATGACTCCCTTGCTTGTCAGCTCATCAATGACTGCATTGATGAAGCGGATCTGCATCACGCTGTGAGTGCCTTCGGCCAAGTAGTCAGCAAAGAGCTCTTTTGCAGCATTGCGATCGATGCCAACCAGCGACCGCACAAAGAGGCCAAATCCATGGCATTCTTCCTTCGCACGCTCGATGACATGTGCATCGCCAATACCATGGGAGATGAGGAACTGCTCTAGCTCCTCGAGATCGTTGCTTGTGAGTGGTTGATTGCGCCGGAGGCGCTGCATGGTGAGGTGATCGTCGTGCTCTTTTAGGAACTCTTGAGCCCGCAGACGGAATTGCTTGAAGGTGTCGTTAGTGAGAAGTCTGGCTCCATCCAGTTCCTTGATCTCTACCAGCTCATCACTGAAATCGCTGTAGAGAGGTTCCTGTGCTTTGGTTTCGATCAACCCGATGAGCGCTCGAAGCCTGCGCCGCACTTCTTCAAGCATCGGTACGGTCACGTCTTGCCACCACTCATCCCGCATTAGGTCTTGAATCAGGTCAAGTTCTGCAGCCACCATTGGGATGGAATGGCGTGCTTCAAGCAGAGTCGCAAGTTCACGCACCTGACCCTGCAGCCGCAGAAAACGTGGTTCACCGCGCAGCTTTGCTAGCTGGAGCTTGTAGAGCAGCAAGTCAAATCGCCGTGCCGTCGCATCGGTATCGCCAGTTTAATCTGCATGCGATGAAGGTAATGGGGCAATAGTTTTTGTGAGAAGTTCGTATTCGTCTTGGCTGAGCTGGACCCATGCGTTCCGTTCGGAGAAATGCTCTACCTGCTCGAGATGGGGGCGCACCAGAAAGTTGTCAGAGGGGCAGGCCGCTATGTGGCAGCGCAAAAGCTCGGCCAACGCATCGCGATGTTTTTTAAGATCTGAGGAGACTTCTGCCCCTGCCTTCTGTTGTTGATCGACCGCATCGAGCAGAGCCAAACGCGCCTGGAATAGACGCGTAGCCAGCGTGGCTGGCGGTGTGGCACCTTCGGCTCCGCTATTGCCGAGGAAAAACTCGAGGTTCTGGCAGAAATCAAAAATCCAGAAGCACTGCTTGTCCTGACCTGGTCCGAACAGATCAGGGCAGAGGCGTGTCCCACGGCCCACCATCTGCCAGAACTTGGTGCGCGAGCGTATGGGTTTGAAGAACACCAGGTTGACGATCTCCGGGATGTCGATCCCGGTGTCGAGCATGTCGACGGAGATCGCAATCATCAAATCACTATTGGGATCAGCAAAGTCATCGATCAGGCTCTGGGCATAGGAGGTCTGGTTGTCGATCACCCGTGCTGTTTTGCCCGCTAGGTGCGGGTAGTTGTGATCAAAGCGCTCCTGGATGAACTGCGCATGGCGGTGATTGCGGGCAAAAATCACGGTCTTGCCAATGCCGTCGCCGTTACCCCTGGGGCAGCCCTGGGTCATCAGCACCTTGAGGCCTTGGTCGATGGTGTTGGCGTTAAACAGCCAGTTGTTGAGCGCTCCTGAATCCACCTGCCCGCTGCGCTGGACATCTTCGTCCCAATCGAGCAGGTCCCATTCGGCTTGCTCTTCACCACTAAGGTCGTCGTAGCGGATGCCTTCTCGCGGGAACTTCAGCGATACAGAAATTGGCCGGAAGGGAACCAGGAAGCCGTCGGCCACGGCCTGGTCGAGTCCGTATTCATCGGTGGGCATGCCGATGTCGAGCTCAAAGAGCTGGTAGGTATTGCGGTCGATCTCATCACGTGGTGTTGCGGTGAGGCCTGTCAGAAGCGAATCGAAGTAACTGAAGATGGCGCCATATTTCTGGTAGACGCTGCGGTGGGCCTCATCAATGATCACCAAGTCGAAGTGCCCAACTCCGAAGCGCTTGATGCCCTTGCCATCTTCCGCATCAATGAGCCTCATCATCGTGGGATAGGTGGACAGGAACACACGTCCTTCTCCGCCCTTGTTGGTCACGAGATTGACTGGTGAGCAGTCCGGCAAGAACGAGCGGAAAGCGCGTTCTGCCTGCAGCACCAGGGCCGTGCGGTCGGCCAGGAACAGGATGCGCTTGACCCAGTTGCAGCGGATCAGCAGTTCGCTGAGGGCAATGGCCGTACGGGTTTTGCCTGTTCCAGTGGCCTTCACCAGCAGCACCTTGCGGCGACCGTTCTCCAAGGACTCGGCGATGGCGCGGATGGCGCGCTGTTGGTAGTAGCGGCCTGCAATGTCACTGGCAATTGGTGCCTGGCTGAGCTGCTCGCGTGTTTCGCGGCGCCGTATGAGGGTGACCAGTTCCGCTTTTTTGTAGAAGCCCTGCACATCACGGGGTGGATAGCGCCGGTCGTCCCAGAGCCGATGCCTGTAGCCATTGGAGAGGAAGATCAGCGGCCGCTGCTGGTAGCGCTGCTCCAGGCAGTTGGCATAGAGCTCGGCCTGGCGCTGCCCGTCCATTGGGTCACGGCTGGTGCGCTTGGCCTCCACGAGAGCCAGGGGTTTGCCGTCATCCCCCCAGAGCACGTAATCAACAAAGCCTTGCCCGGATCCATTGGGCATCCACTGCACCTCTTCTTCATGGGTGCAGCCAGCGCCGAGCGCCCAGCCGGCTTCCTCGAGATAGTGGTCGATGTAGCCCTTACGCGTTGCCCATTCCGGCAGCTCAGGGTCTGGCTTGGCAGCAGCCTGATTGGCTTTGCGATGCGCGGTGATCTCGGCGCGCAAACGCTCGAGTTCCTCCTGCGAGCTTTGTGACGCCAGGCGTTGAGCGCGCAGCTGCTCATCGCGTTCCGCCAGCTGCTCGGCTAGCGCTTCGAGTTGCTCGCGGGTTTGAGACTGCTCTGCAGCCGCAGCGGCTCTGCTCGGTAGACGCTCGGGATCAAACCGCTGCCCACGCACACGGCCTGGATCTAATCCATAGGTGAGTACAAGCCAACGCAGCACTTGGAAGAGTTCACCGGCGGCGAGGACAGCGTCGCCGGGGCGGATCGGATCAATGCGATGAACAGCCTTGTTTCCGAGGTCCTTCAGTAGCCGGAAGCGGCGGATCTCATCGCCTGCCAGTTCGCGGAACTCAGGTGCGTAAATCAGATCTGCAAGCGTGCCATTGCCGTAGGGGCGCTGCAGCTGGCCGTCGTTGTCGTACACCCACTCCACCAACAGCTCGATGGTGCGCCGGGCATAGAAGCAGGCGGTGCGGGGATCACTCAGGGCGCACTCTTCGACCCGAACGGCTTCGACGTGCAGCTCAGGCCATTGGCTGGCGATCAGGGCGTACTGGGACGACGAGGCACTCATGACGGCGATCCGTTAGCCCGTGGCTCCATTGTCCTCGAGTTGTCGATCCAGTGACTGCCGGATCAGGCCAACCGCATAAGGAACCTCCTCCAGACTGGCCACCGCGATCTCCACATCGCCATTGCCCCAGCGACCGATGCCTGTCACGTTCTTCGCGAGTCCCCTGGGATCGTCTAGATCAGGGAAGGGCATGTTGAGGCTGAGGCGGAGCCGCTTCGCCTGCGGGACGACGTCGACAAAGTTGGTTTCGGCCTTGTAGGCGATGTAGAGCTTCAGCACCTCCTGGGTGACGTTGTCATCCAGAGCGCGGATGCGGGCATCCAACGCATCGAAGATCTCCCGGACCTGGGGATTGGCCAGTTGGGGGTGATCCTCAAGGGTGTAGCTGGCTGCTTGGCTTTTTGCTGGCTTGTACTGCTGACGTTTCTCGTCGCTGAGTTGGGGGGCGGCCCACACCTCGAGAGCCCGCAACGCGAGAGTTTCCCCGCGTGAGCGAATGGCGTCGGCGCCCCATCGCTCCAGCTGCCCCAGGCCTTGGTTGAGACGTAGGGGGCTGGTGCGGAAGCCACCCTCCTGGTGGTCGCGCTTGTCGATGAAGGAGCGATCGCTGAGCTCGGGGTTGTAGCCGGTGAGGGTGAGATTGCCGAGGCGATGCAGCCACTCCTCCTGAAGTTGGCGCCAGTCCGGCCCCAGCGCCTCTCGCCAGGCGGCTGAGAGCTCAGGGTTCTGGGGAAGGATGTGCTCGATCGTGTAGTCGGCTACGGCGATGGGCTCTTTGCGCTGGTGGTTCTCAAGGCGGCGGAGCCAGTAGCTGCAGCTCTTATTGAACTTGTAGAGGTTGCGGATCTGGATCTCCCGGCGGAACTCCTCGTCGGAGGGGAAGCGCCGATAGGAGGGCAGATCAAGCAGGTGGGCTTTGAAGCTGGGCAGGTAGTGCCCCGGTTCACGCCGTAGAGCGCGGCTGAAGGTGGCGAAGGTTTTCTGCTGGGAGTTGGAGGGGATGGCGCAAACCGCTCTGCGGAACACGTAGGCCTCCAAAAGGCGCAGGGCTTCCAGCAGCTCATCTCGGCTAAGTAGACCGGCTTCGTAGTCGCCGTAAAGCTCGAGTAGCAACGGGATGACCACATTGACCTTGAGCTCGCGCAAGTCGTGGAAGGCATCCCGGAGGTGGTGGTCAGGCTCCTGCCCCAACGCGACGCGGCAGTAGCGAATGGCAGTTGCGTGGAGATCGCGCAGCAAGGCCTCGATGCCGGCACCAGCAACGTCGGGCGTGCGTTCGTACTGCTTGAACACCTCGTAGACCAGATCAAGCCGGGGCACCTCGGCCGTTTTGAGGGTGAGGAAGTCGCGCATGAAGGCGCTGAACTCGTTGCCGCTGTAGGCCTCCTGCCCGAAGGCCAGCTCCATCGGCCGCCAGTGGAGGGCGTAGAGCCGCTCCTGCAGCTCGGGCGGCTGGCCCATCAGCACGTAGTTGCGGATTAGATCGGCCTGGGAGAGCTCCCGGCCGGTGGAGTTCATGCTCTCGAAGATCAGCTGGGGATTGTCCTGATCGCGGGAGAGAGCCACATCCACCACGAGCAGCTTGCTGATGCCACGGCAGACCACGGCTAGATCGGTTGTGGGTGCGCGCAGTTGCTCCAAGAAGAACTGGTGGTTTTCCTGGATCCGGATTGATGGCTCAGGTGGTGGTACAGCCACGTTGGGATCCACCACAGCCATCAAAGTGGCGCGGTCCGTATCGGAGAGCAGCAGCTTGAAGCGCTTATCGCCCTTCTCCAGGGGATTAGTGAGGTAGTACTGACGAATCTTTGCGGGCGAAAATCCCTCAAACGGTTCCTCCTGTTCCTCGGGCAACTCACTGAGTTCCGTGGCCAGGGCCGTGAGCACCAGGGTGACGGTGGTGAGCCGCTGTTGGCCATCAATCACCAGCTTGGGAGCCTGCACCGCGAGGTTGCCGAGGCCTTCATCGACGTGGACCACCGAGCCGATGAAGTGGACGCCGATCTCGTCGGCTGACCCGGCGCGGAGGATGTCAGCCCAGAGCTGCTGGCATTCCTTCAGCGTCCATGAATAGGTGCGCTGATAGATCGGGATGATGAACTGGGAGACGGCGCCCAGGATCTGGAGGAGCTTGGCTTCTGTGGCTTTCATTGATGACGTTCAAGCGCAAAAGCGGCAGATGAAAAACTGCTCACGAGATCCCGGAGAGACGATACCGAGGATGCGCTGATCCGCCCAAGAGAGCTTAAGGAGCCCATTTTCTTGGCAAACCGAATCTGATTTTCAAGTGGAGGAATTGGCACCTCAAGGCCTTTAAGCCGGCCCATGCTGATTCGCCCCCTTGTCTGCCCAAGAACAAGTGCGCTAGCCATCTGATTCGTCTCAGGGAGATTAAGCAAGTGACTGACATACTCGGGAATGCACCGTGTTTTGTCGCAGCGCATCTGAATGCAGTCGGCCTTGTTGATGGCCAAAGGGATGTCACTTGGCAGAATGCAGGCCCTGAGATTCGGATCCCCTAGCGTTCCTATCATGACGTCGCCGGGAAGACATGAATGCTTTTTGATCGTTTCGTAGTGCGACGGGGAAATATAGGCTCTGTCGCCATCAAGAAAAATACCTACGCCAATATTCTGGAGACGCACAACCCGAATTCCGGAATCCACATAGTGCGAGCTCTTTAAGTTCGAGCCAAATGGCCCATCGGAGAAGATATCTGCCATCTCGGCCAGGGGGATCATGGGCCAGCCGAATGGATTGGCAACCGGAGACCCAAACTCATTATAGAAAACGCTCAGTTCGACATCTCTGGATAGAGCCTGATGCCAGCTTCTGAGCCTAATAAGTTCATTGGCTTTATCCAGAATCGCCGCGATGCGCCGCTGCTCCTCCAGTGGTGGGAGGGGGATTTCAAGATCATCCAGAAATGAGACGGGGACTCTCTTCTGCCCAGCGCTCCCTGTCATGCGCCTCTCTCCTGCCCTCAAGATTCTTTCCTGGCGTAGAAAATGGAGCAGGTATCTCCTGTCGAGCCGTGAAGGAAGTGGTCGTATGACGTGAAACTCCGTAGACCCATAGCCGACATCCGTGGGTATTGAAGCTTCACCAATTTTGCAGTTTTCAAAGCATGGAGTGATTTTTGCGACTAAGATGTCTCTCGCCTGGAAGGATGTATATCCCTTGAAGACTTCAGGGAATTGACGTTGGGTGCTCTGGGTGATGCATGCTTGTTGTGCATCGAGATCAGCCATGCCTGCGAAGCTGACCATCTCATCCGGTTGAGGAATTCGACCTGGCCTTGGATTGATCTGAGCAACGTCTCCAAGCCTTGACTTAGGAGTTGTCATCGCAACATCCCCTCCAGCTCCTCGATCCCCTGCAGGATCTCCTGCTCGATCGCCCGCAGTTCCGCCAGGATCTCCAGCGGCGGGCGGTGCTCCACCTGTTCGTGGATCAGCTCCTTGTAGCGGTTGAGGCTGAGGTCGTAGCCCTGCTCGGCGATCTCAACCTTGGGTACGCAGAAGCTCTGGGCGGTTCGTTCCCTCTCCCGTTCTGAATCCTTGCGTTGGCGCCAACGGGCCAGACAACCCGGCAGGTTGTTCTTCTCGTGTTCGCCTTCCGCTAGATCTTCCTTCGGAGCGGGGCCGAGTTTCTCAAGTGGCAACAGCGGGTTGCGCTTGTCGTCGAGGCTCCAGCCTCGGCGGTCATGTCGTAGAACCACACCTGATCGGTGCCACCCCGGCCGGTCTTGGTGAAGAACAGGATTGCCGTGCTCACGCCGGCATAAGGGCGGAACACACCGCTCGGCAGCGACACCACTCCCTCGAGGAAATGGTCTTCCACCAGCGTGCGTCGCAGCTCCTTGTGGGCCTTGCTGGAACCGAAGAGCACCCCATCGGGCACGATCACGGCTGCACGGCCACCGGGCTTGAGCAGCTGCAGGAACAAGGCCATGAACAGCAGCTCTGTTTTCTTGGTTTTCACCACCCGTTGCAACTTGCCACTGGTGCTCTCGTAGTCCAGTGATCCCGCGAAGGGCGGATTGGCCAGGATCAAGGTGTATTTGTTTTCCTCGATGGCGCCGTCTTCTGACAGCGAGTCGCGATAGCTCACATCAGGGTTCTCCACCCCGTGCAGAAGCATGTTCATCGCACCGATGCGGAGCATCGTGGTGTCGAAGTCGAAGCCATGGAAGAGGCCACGGTTGAAGTGCTCGCGTAGCTCCGGGTCACTGAGGATCTCCGGGTGGTGCTCGCGCAGGTACTCGCCTACCGCCACCGGGAAGCCGCAAGTGCCGCAGGCTGGATCCACCATCACGTCCCGTGGCGTGGGCTCGGTCATCGCCACCATCAGCTCGATGATGTGGCGCGGCGTGCGGAACTGGCCGTTGGTGCCGGCGGTGGCCAGCTTGCCGAGCATGTACTCGTAGATGTCGCCCTTGGTGTCGCGGTCCTCCATCGGCACCGCATCGAGGAGCTCCACCACCTTGGTGAGCAGTCCTGGGGTTGGGATGGTGAAGCGGGCATCTTGCATATGGGTGGAGTAGGCCGACTCCTCTCCACCCAGCTCCCGCAGGAACGGGAACACCTGCTCGCCCACCACCTTGTACATCGAGGCTGGATCCCCCAGTTCCTTGAAGCGGCTCCAGCGCAGCTGCTGTTGCTCTTCCGGGAAGATGCGGCGGCGCATCGGCTGGCCAGAGCGCTGGCTGCGGCGTTCCTCAAGGGTTTCCAGTTCATCCAGCCGCCTAATGAACAGGAGATAGGTGAGCTGCTCGAGGACCTCCAGCGGGTTGGCAATACCACCGCTCCAGAACGCATCCCAGATTCGGTCTATCTGGTTGCGGAGCTCACCGGTTAGCACCGAAGCTGCGGTGGTTCCGGGGGCGATGGCGGCCTGGGGGGACGTCGCGGCTGCCGGCCCCGATCGGTTTGTTCTTCCACCAGAGGCAGTGGCTGGCTTCGGTGGTGGGCTCACGCCCGCTGCTTTCAGGCCTCCGCCTGGACCACGGGCTTTCTCGGCAGCTCCCATCACCACCACGCTGTCTTTCGCAGCGTTCAGCTCCTCATCGCTGACCGCTTCTCCCAACTCACGCGCCAGCGCAGCCTGCAGCTCGCTATTCGTGATGCGGCTGCCGTCCTCTGGGATCAGGGCGATCAGGGCGTCAGTGATCTCAGTGCGTGTGGGCATGGGGCGAAGGGATGGTGGTGAAGCGTCTGGTGGGGTGATGGAAGCGCTCAGTCCTTGCCGCTGAGGTCGAGAACGGTCCAGGTGGTTTCCCAAACCGGGCCGCAGGCCATCCCGAAGCTGTTCACTTCGAATGCCACCCAGCCCGGCTGCTCCACGCTTTCCAGGTACGCGGCCACGTCTAGATCGGCATCGTCTTCTTCAATCTTGGCGAGATAGGCCTGCCAGGGCTCTTGAAGTTCCTCCGCTAGCTCAAGTGGCTCATTGGGTACCTTCTGATGCCAGCCGCCACGGAAGGTCTCAGCGTTAATCCCGCCTTCCTCCTTGTAGACCTCCTTACCGTTGACGGGGCAGAAGAAGTTCCAGTGGCCATGGCTGATCGCCTGACCCACACCACAACCCATCAACGCGAGCGCGCAGCACGATGAATTGCGTCCGCCTGGGTTTGTTCTTGGCCCCCTTGGCTTTTGTCGCTGGCAGTGCCCTGGCCCAGCAACCCGTGCAACCCCTCCCGAAAGTGGGATCCTGCCCTCTGGGGTATTACAGCTCCGGCAGCTATTGCGTGCCCTCCCGCAGCGGCAATACCCGCGGGGCCCTTGAGAAGACCGGCAGCAGCTGCCCCCTCGGCTTCTACAGCTCCGGCAGCTATTGCCTCAGCTCCCCCAGCAACAACCGCCAGGCCATCCCGAAACAGGGAGGGGGCTGCCCCCTGGGCTGGTTCAGTTCGGGCAGCTACTGCGTGCAGAGCCGCTGAGGCTCAGCGCTGACGCTCCCCCAGGTTCGAAAACAACCAAGCTCCAAGGCTCAGCACCGCCGCACCGAAGGCGAGGAAGGCGATCAGCAGGTCGGTGCGTTCCATGGGTGCCACTGTGCGCGCTGGGCAGAGGGTGTGTTGTGGCGACCGCTGCACGCATCAGCGATTCCTGGCATTCGGAGCTGAATCCCGAAGCCCATCCGCAGATTTGCGGCACATCGGCCCTGCCCAGCAGACCCTTAACGCATCC
>Ga0194122_10006648_pt1 | contig 10365 bp, 10 predicted proteins | sample TA2MahCa10mmetaG_FD_155487 | JGI IMG/M metagenome (GOLD analysis project Ga0194122, IMG submission 155487) | Freshwater microbial communities from Lake Tanganyika, Tanzania - TA2015021 Mahale Deep Cast 10m | ecosystem: Environmental > Aquatic > Freshwater > Lake | place: Tanzania: Lake...
AGCGGCCCTCACCAGAAATACGGAGCAAGAATAATGAGCCAAATCGAAGTCAAGGTCCCGGATATCGGCGACTTCAAAGAGGTGGAGGTGATCGAGTTGCTGGTCAAGCCGGGCGATACGGTACAGGCTGAGCAGTCGCTGATCACGGTGGAGTCGGACAAAGCCAGTATGGAAATCCCCAGCAGTGCCAGCGGCATTGTGAAGGAGTTGAAAGTTAAGCTAGGCGATAACGTCGCCGAGGGTTCGTTGGTGTTATTGCTCGAAGTGAGTGAAGGGGCGGCCGCATTAGCGCCAGCACCAGCGCCAGCGGTTGCTTCGGCGCCAGCCAGCGCACCTGCAGTCAGCACTAGTGCTGCGGCAGCAGTCAGCGCCAGCACACTAGCCTCGACAGCGAGCGCGGTGCCGGTGACTGCAGTGCCAGCTACTACAGCACCCGCCAACATCGCTAACGCTGGCGAATCCAACGGACAAAAGCCGCACGCATCACCCTCCGTCAGAAAATTTGCGCGCGAGCTCGGTGTTGATCTGGCGCGCGTATCCGGTAGTGGCCCTAAGGGTCGGATTCTGATTGAAGACGTGCAAGGTTTTGTCAAAGGTGTGATGGCAGGTGGCGCCGGAGTATCAGCGACGTCAAGTGGGGGCGCCGCGCTCGGCTTATTGCCATGGCCATCGCTTGATTTTTCGAAGTTCGGTGAAACCTCGATCGAGCCGTTGTCGCGCATAAAGAAAATCAGCGGCCCGAATCTGCATCGTAACTGGGTAATGATTCCGCATGTCACGCAATTTGATCAGGCAGATATCACTGAGCTGGAAGAATTCCGCAAGAGCGCGAATGAATCGCTCGCTAAATCCGGCGTGAAACTCACTATGCTGGCATTTGTTATCAAAGCCAGCGTCTCCGCGCTGAAGAAATATCCCGCCTTTAATGCCTCGTTGGATGCGGGCGGTGAGAACCTCATTCTTAAGCACTTCTACAACATCGGCTTTGCCGCAGATACGCCGAATGGTTTAGTGGTGCCTGTGATTAAAAACGCCGACCAAAAAGGTTTATCGCAAATTGCCAAAGAAATGGGTGAGCTGTCGGCACAAGCGCGCGAAGGTAAATTAAAGCCTGCTGATATGCAGGGGGCGACCTTCACCATTTCTTCGCTCGGCGGTATTGGCGGAACATCGTTCACGCCGATTATCAATGCGCCCGAAGTCGCGATTCTTGGTTTATCGAAATCCGAGATCAAGCCGGTGTGGGATGGCAAGACTTTCGCGCCACGGCTGATGCTGCCGATGTCACTCTCCTATGACCACCGCGTGATCGATGGCGCGTTGGGTGCACGCTTCACGGTTTACCTCGGCGAGGTGCTTGCTGATATGCGCAAGACACTGCTGTGAGATTGCGTTTGAACCACGACGCACTGTCTGAGGTGAAAGAAATCGCACAACAGATGTGTGCCTCAACCGCGACTGCCAGACACGCATCATCAAGAATAATGGAGTGAATAATGAGCACCATTGAAATCAAAGTGCCGGATATTGGTGATTTCAAGGAAGTTGAAGTGATTGAACTGCTGGTCAAGCCCGGCGATACGGTTCAGCCTGAACAGTCACTCATCACCGTCGAGTCCGACAAAGCTAGCATGGAAATTCCCTGCAGTGCTGCCGGTGTCGTAAAGTCCTTGCTCGTCAAAATCGGTGACAAGGTATCCGAGGGCTCGTCGATTCTTGTGCTTGAGTCTGCGGGAGGTGTGGCAAGTGCGAGCGCACCAGCAGCATCGACCCCGACGAATACCTCAGCGTCGTTGACATCTTCGCAGACGCCCGCCGCAGCAACAACGGCGCTGGCAGCTGCATCTACAGCCTTAGCTACAGCAGCACCCGTCGCCGCCAGCTTCTCGGGCAGTGCCGATATCGAATGCGACACCTTAGTACTGGGTGCGGGTCCGGGTGGCTACACCGCTGCTTTTCGTGCCGCTGACCTCGGCCAAAAAGTCGTTCTGGTTGAACGCTATCCCACATTGGGGGGTGTTTGCCTGAACGTGGGCTGCATACCCTCCAAAGCTTTGCTGCACGCGGCAAAGGTCATCACGGAAGCCGATGAGATGTCGCACTTCGGTATCAAGCTCGGCAAGCCGGAGATTGATCTCAATTCCCTGCGTGGTTGGAAGGAAAGCGTCATCAAGAAACTGACCGGTGGCCTTTCCGGTTTGGCGAAGGCGCGCAAAGTGCAGGTGGTGCAAGGCAAAGGTGCGTTCACATCATCCAACTCGCTGAGCGTCGAGACTGCCGAAGGCGTGAAAACCATCGCCTTCAAACACGCCATCATCGCTGCGGGCTCGTCGGTCGTGAAGATACCGGGCTTCCCGTATGACGATCCACGTCTGGTCGATTCCACTGGCGCGCTCGAGCTGCGTCAGATTCCCAAGCGCATGCTGGTGATTGGTGGTGGCATCATCGGCCTGGAGATGGCCTGCGTTTATGACGCGCTGGGTGCCAAAGTATCGGTCGTTGAATTTGCCGACGGGCTGATTCCGGCGGCCGATCGCGATATCGTCAAGCCGCTGCAGAAGCGCATTGAGAAGCGCTATGAAGCCATCATGCTGAAGACCAAGGTCACCAAGCTGGAGGCGCGCGCAAATGGGTTACTCGCTACGTTCGAGGGTGACAACGCGCCGTCAGAGCCGCAGCTGTATGACATGGTGCTGCTGGCCGTGGGCCGCCGCCCCAACGGCAAAGAGATTGCAGCAGACAAAGCCGGCGTGATTGTGAATGAGCGTGGCTTCATTCCGGTCGATCGGCAGCAGCGTACCAACGTGCCAACTATTTTTGCGATCGGCGACATCTGTGGCGACCCCATGCTCGCGCACAAAGCGACTAACGAAGCCAAAGTGGCGGCTGAAGTCATCGCTGGTCACAAGGTGGCATTCGATGCGATGACCATTCCTTCAGTGGCTTATACCGATCCTGAAATTGCCTGGATGGGCGTCACCGAGGCTGAGGCAAGAGCCAAGGGCATACCGTTCGAGAAGGCTAACTTCCCGTGGGCCGCAAGTGGCCGCGCACTGGCGATGGGTCGTGAGGATGGCATGACTAAATTGCTTTGGGATCCGACCACCAAGCGCATCATTGGTGCAGGCATCGTCGGCGTCAATGCCGGTGAGTTACTTGCCGAGACGGTCCTCGCGATGGAGATGGGTGCTGACCTGGAAGACCTTGCACTAACCGTGCATGCGCACCCCACCCTATCAGAGACGCCGATGTTTGCGGCAGAGATGGGCTTGGGCAGTATTACTGACCTATATATCCCGGCAAAAAAATAAGGCAGCTTATCGCTCGAAGATACGGCCCGCATTGCGGGCCGTTTTGTTTTTCTGGTGTACTAAATCGATGTTGCCGGACGAACTGACGGGATGTGATGGTGACATTACTGCTGACGACCGGGAAATCATGTGGCTGCCTTCGTCTACGTGATCAGTTTGCTTGGCTCTGTTGATCCTACTCGGTGTTTCACCCATCAAAAAAATACTCCTTTGGTAAAAGTAAAGATCTATCGCTACAGAAGAGAATCGTCATGTTGCCCTTGAAAGCTAACAGTTTGATGAACAAGCAGAGTGCTACTGACTTGATCCGCAAGCTTGAGTGGGGTAAGACTTCCTCAGTTCCTTTCCGGGTGACTTATACGATTGAGAATGGCAAGATCATTCACGATATTCACGAGAGAAAATGGAGAGAGTGGTTCAGCGAGCTATTTATCAACAGATCACAAGTCATCGAGAGTAATCGTCGGGTCGCCACAGTGCTGACTACCGTGCTGGGACCGGATGAAGACAAGCAGTTAGCGTTGAGACATATACATACGCTTGCTGACAACGGCACTGAGTTAAGCGCGGCCAGTATCTATCATTCGCTTTTCGAGACTGAGCTGTACCTCACGCCCGCTGATACATCCATCGTCGCTGATACATCCGATATCGCGGGTAAAGTCGATATCGAGGTGATTCATGGTGATCCCAACATGATTGATGCAGATACCTGCCTGCTCGATATTGGCGACCTGGCAGTCGACGGAAGGGGATATGCTGAGCATCGTCCGCAGCTGCATGCCTTCGCCTCGCTTGCAGAAAAAACAATTGAATACGCATATACCAATTACCAAAAAATACGCGGCGACGAGCATGTCATTCCTATTGTGCCGATTGTCGAGATTCCTCGCTGCGAACTCAAGGCGAAACAGATTCTGATCTATGGCGGGATGCCTAGACGAAGACAAGATGTGGCTGGACAGTACAAAGCATTCTTCCACGCACTTTTTACTCATCGAGATGCCCCCGGCACCTTGGTCGTACAAGTGCCGAAATTCATTGAGGGGAGGAACGGTCTGAAGGCTGCATTGGATGAAATAAAGAATACAAGTTCTTCGGCATGCCGAAAAATTATTCTCGTGACCAAAGATAGTTTGGCCACTGATGAGCTCCGTCACTCAATGCAGGTGCGCGATTCCGCGCTAAGTATTTTTGAGGAAACGTCGTGAAATCTCAAGGCCCGTCATTTCGATCGTCAATGTCTGTGTAAGAATTTGCGAACCAATTTGGCAAATTCGGTCATGGGATCGACACGTATGCCCACGACGTAAAGTTGGATAATGGGGAGTTCGTGGTTCATCTTCGCAAGCCGACATTTTCTGAAAAAATGAAAATGGCCCTCATGCCGCTAAAGATGAAACAGGAAGGAGTGATGATATTGCACAGCATTATTAGGGACGTTGCTGGCAGGGTAGGTATCGACGGCGATCAATTACTGCGTGACATTCGATTTGGAAAAGGCCCCGAGATGGCAGACAAGTTGAATATGGTCAGCACAGAAATCGCGCTTAAGAGTTTGTGGCGTCAGCAAATGATCGCTGATTAAATTCTTCTGCTGCAGACTGGCAGAACTATCGTTCTGCAGTCGTTAGCGCAATCAAATGGATTCGCCTATCTAGACGAGAGCGATGGTTGGGCCCTATCTAAGCTTGATGAAGGTCGCTTGATCGCGTTTGACGATAGCTTTATCAGTCAACCATCAGGCAGCAATCTGATCAAGCACACCTGACAGCAACGCCAGCATCAGGTCAATTTCTTCAGTTGTCACATTCAGTGCTGACATAAAGCGCAGCAAATCCGGGCGCGGTGAATTGAGTAGCAAGCCCTGCGGCTCAAGATCGCGTGCGATCTCGACGATCTTGCCGGCAATGGGTTTGCCCAGCTTTAGCGCGCGCAGCAAACCCTCACCACGTTCGCCTTCCAAGCCGTGTTTATCGGATAAACGCAGCAAGCCGTCGCGTAGGTAGTTACCTTTATCAACGACTGATTGCAGAAAGCCGGGCTTGAGTAGCTCTTCCAGTACCGCGATGCCGGCTGCAGTCATGAGCGGATTGCCGTTATAGGTGCCACCTTGATCGCCGGGTTCGAACACGGCAAACGCTTCTTTGCAGAGCAGGGCTGAGAGTGGCACACCGCCACCGATGCCTTTACCCAAGGTCATGATGTCGGGTTCGATATCTGACAGCTGGTACGCAAACAGTTTACCGGTGCGGCCCATGCCGGCCTGTACCTCGTCGACAATCAGCAGCAAGTTATGCTTGGTGGTCAGTGCGCGCAAGCCTTGCATAAATTCTTTGGTGGCAGGGATGACACCACCTTCGCCTTGCACCGGCTCCAGCATCACCGCGACCGTATGCTTACCGATTAAGGCTTCAACACTGGCCAGATTGTTCAGCTCGGCCTTTGGGAAGCCCGGGACTTGCGGCGCGAACATGGTGTCCCAGCCTTCCTTGCCGGAGGCGGACATGGTGGCCAGGGTACGTCCGTGGAAGCTGTGCTCGAAGGTGATGATCTCGAAGCGGTTGTCACCCGCGGCATTCTTGTGAATCTTGCCCCATTTTCGTGCCAGTTTGATCGCACCTTCATTCGTTTCGGCGCCGCTATTGGCGAAGAACACCCGATCAAAGCAAGAGTGCTCGGTCAACATGGCGGCGAGCTTGATCGATGGCTCGTTGAAAAACGCCGGCGAAGGGTTGATGACTTTTTTTGCCTGCGACACTAAGGCATCTTGCAGGCACTGCGGTGAATGCCCGAGGCAGTTCACGGCCCAGCCCTGCAGCCAGTCGAGGTAGCGCTTGCCGTTATGGTCGGTCAACCACATGCCGCTGCCTTCGGTGAATACCAGCGGTGGCCGATTGGTGATGTAGAGCAGCGCCTCGGTCGGGTACTGCGCAAAGGCTTGGTTCAAGGATTCTGGTTTGTTCATGGCGTGCTCAGGCCTTAAGCGACAGTATCCGCGAGATCAGCGGCAGAGGTGAATGCATCTGCGTAGAACTCCTCTACAGGCAGCTGACATTGGCTGGTGAAATCCTGTTGGGCAGCATCAATCACAAGGGGCGCGCCACAGGCATACACCTGATGTGCGGACAGATCAGGACAATCTTCCATCACTGCGCGATGTACAAAGCCGTTGCGGCCAGTCCAATTGTCTTCGGCGAGCGCATCTGACACGACCGGAATGTAGCGAAAGTTAGGCAGGCTTTGCGCCCATGATTCGCACAGGGCGTTCATATAAAGATCGCAGGGTCGCCGACCACCCCAGTACAGCGTGACGGGTCGCATCGACTTAGCATGCGCCCACTGCTCGACAATCGCCTTGATAGGTGCAAAGCCGGTGCCTGATGCGAGTAGCACGATCGGCTTATTCGAGTCTTCGCGCAGAAAGAACGTACCCAAAGGTCCTTCGAAACGAAGAATATCTTTCTCTTTCATCGCACCGAACACATGATCGGTAAACACGCCGCCGGGCATATGCCGGATATGCAGCGTCAGTAACTCATCGGCATGCGGTGGCGTAGCAATGCTGTAGGCGCGGCGCTTGCCATCTTTGAGCAGGAACTCGACATACTGGCCGGCTTTGTACTGCAGCCGCTCGGTCGCAGGCAGTTGCAGCGACATCAGCATGACATCAGCAGCGGCGCGCTCCAGACGGGCAACCCGAACCGGAATTTTTTTGATCGGGAAGTCGCCGACGCCGAGCACTTCACGGGCCTCGATACTGACATCCGATTGCGGCACAGCGCAGCAGAACAGTGTTTGACCCGCCGCCTGCTCGTCGGCAGATAGCGCGCGTGCTTGATGCGGTCCAAGCTCTACACTACCGGACAATAACTTTCCTTTGCAGCTGCCGCATGCACCATTTTTGCAGCCATACGGCAGCTGAACGCCGACACGCATTGCGCCCGCGAGGATGGTTTCGCCGGCCTCGCAGCTGAATTGCCGACCACTTGGGTTAACACTGACTTGGAACGTCATACAATCTCTGGCATGAAAGCTTTGAATAAATTTGGCAAGCCGCGTCTTCTAATCATCGGTTGCGGTGATGTTGGCATGCGCCTGCTACCGATGATCCGGGACCGCTTCCGGGTTTTTGCAGTCACCAGTCAGGCACAGCGTCTGAGTGAGCTGAGAGACCAGGGCGCGCTCGGTATCGTCGCCAACCTTGATTATCCCGAGCAGCTACACCGACTGCGTGGCCTTTCCGACACTATCGTGCATCTGGCGCCGCCGCCCGCAGAGGGAACGACTGACCAACGGACTCGGCATTTAGTCGGCATTCTACCGCGTGGCGGCAGATTGGTTTATGTCAGTACCACAGGCGTCTACGGTGATTGTGGTGGCGACTCGTTCGACGAGACCCGACCGGTGGCACCAAAGAATTCACGCGCGGTGCGGCGGGTGGATGCAGAGCGTGTACTGCGCCAGTGGGCGCTGCGGGCGCATGCGCGCTTGTCGATTCTGCGTGTGCCGGGCATCTACGCCGCAGATCGCTTGCCGCTCGACAGGCTGCGCCAGGGCACGCCCGCGCTAACCGCTGAAGAGGATGTGTACACCAACCATATTCATGCCGATGATCTGGCGCGTATCATCGCGCTCACATTGCGCCGTGGCGCCTGTCAGCGTGTGTACCACACAGTGGATGCTTCGGATATGAAGATGGGTGAGTACTTTGATATCGTTGCAGACGCATTTCATTTGGCACGACCGCCTCGGGTATCACGGCCACAGCTGGCGTCTCAGGTTTCGCCGATGCTGCTGTCATTTATGTCGGAGTCACGACGTTTGCGTAATGACAGAATGCAGCATGAGCTCGGTGTTCGTTTGAAACATCCCACGGTAGCATCATTTCTTCAACAGCTAGCAGGCATCTGACGCCTGTACCAACAGGTTGTTGGTGTTGTTAGCACTACTTGTCATGGCTCATGCATGACCTTCGGCGCATTACCTTCTCAGCGCCGGCATCGACATGCGATGCTGATTTTCTGGCAGATGAATGAGATGAACAAAGAATCGCCGGCATCCTTGTCACTGCTTTTCAGCCAGCTTCCAACGCCGTCTTGATGTCATTCATCCAGGCATGTGCGGGTAGCTTGGTCGTTACTCGTATCGTGGTTGCGCGCTGGTACAAATAGGAAAAATCAAAAGAGGGCGCGGACTTGAAGGCAATCACGACGACATTGCCTTGGTGTACCTCGGGTAGTGCCAGCACATGATCAAATGCGGTGTGGATGGCGGCGATATTCTTTTTGAAGCTGGGATGATCACCAAATAAATTGATAGTCGCGATACCCGTGCTACGAAGACATTGCGCACTGGCGCGATAAAACTCGGGTGTATCCAGCACCGGGCCACGCGCAGTGGCATCGTATAAATCAATTTGCAGAACATCCAGCCTGCGACGATGCGATAAATCATGCACAAACAAATCGGCATCCTGCTGGATGACATTTAAACGATCATCATTGGCAGGTAGCCGAAACATGGTGCGGCATACCTCAATCACGTTCGGGTTTAATTCAACGGCGGTAATCTGCGCTTCAGGATATTCGCGGTAGCAGAATTTTGTCAGGGCTCCTGTACCCAGACCAAGCTGAACAATATGCTGCGGCTCTTCAATAAAGAGCATCCACGCCATCATTTTCTGTGCGTACTCCAGCTCTATCGAGTACGGCCGCCGTATGCGCATAGCGCCTTGTACCCACTCGGTACCGAAATGCAAATACCGCACACCGTCTTGTTCAGACAATGTGATGGGCTCGAATTTCGGCGCTCGCTTTTTATGCGCGGTGGCGGATTTCATAAGACCAGTTGAAGTACACGGCGGTTCGGTATTGTGCGGCGATTTTTTGATTCGAGGTCGAACCCTGATCGGGCAAGGTAGAATCGACAGTACCATTATTCAAGTTTCGGAGGCAATGGATCATGACTCAACCCTTGATACTGGTGACGGGTGGCAGTCGCGGCATTGGTGCTGCAACCGTGCTGCTGGCGGCAGCGCGCGGCTGGCGCGTCGCCTTCAGCTACAAAGAGAACGCTGAGGCCGCGAACACAATCATCGCTCAGGCTAAAGCCTTGGGCGCGGATGTAACCGCGCTGCAGGCGGATGTGTCGAATGAGGCTGATGTGATCCGGCTTTTTGAAACCGTTGAGCAAAAGCTGGGCGCCTTGTCGGCGCTGATTAATAACGCGGGCATGCTGGAGCAGCAGATGCGGCTTGATCAGATGGAGGTGGGGCGCTGGCAGCGGGTGTTCAGCGCGAATGTGTTCGGTAGTTTTCTGTGTGCCAAACAAGCCATTCTGCGGATGTCGACCAGGCATGGCGGTCAAGGTGGCGCGATTGTGAATGTGTCTTCGGCGGCATCCCGACTCGGTTCGCCGAACGAGTTTATTGATTACGCCGCTGCCAAGGGGGCGGTCGATTCCATGACCATCGGCTTAGCCAAAGAGCTTGCGACCGAGGGTATTCGCGTTAACGCGGTCAGACCTGGATTGATCTACACCGATATTCATGCTTCGGCCGGTGATCCCGGGCGGGTTGATCGGGTAAAGACCGGCGTACCCATGCAGCGCGGTGGTACGGCGGAGGAAGTGGCCGAGGCAATTGTTTGGCTTGCCTCGGCGCAGCCTTCCTATGTGACGGGTACCTTGATGGACGTGACGGGCGGTCGCTGATTCAATTTCCGCGCCGTGTTCTCAAGCTCACGCTTATTTGAGCGCCATGCCTAACAGCATGTCATTCAGTTTTTTGACGAAGCCCGCCGGGTCGGTCAACTGACCACCTTCGGCTAACAGGGCCTGATCAAACAAGATACTGCTCCAGTCATCGAACTTGGCGTCTTCATACTTCAGGCGCTGCACCAGCGGGTGATTGGGGTTGATCTCCAATATCGGTTTGCTATCCGGCGCCTTCTGACCCGCCGCTTTCAGCATGCGAAGCAGGTTGCCGGACAGTTCATGCTCGCCCGCGACTAAACAGGCGGGTGAGTCGGTGAGACGGAAAGTGACGCGCACA
>Ga0194122_10006655_pt1 | contig 10358 bp, 7 predicted proteins | sample TA2MahCa10mmetaG_FD_155487 | JGI IMG/M metagenome (GOLD analysis project Ga0194122, IMG submission 155487) | Freshwater microbial communities from Lake Tanganyika, Tanzania - TA2015021 Mahale Deep Cast 10m | ecosystem: Environmental > Aquatic > Freshwater > Lake | place: Tanzania: Lake...
ACTGGTGGCGTGCGTGTGAACAGGCTCTGGGCAAGCCGATTGGTCCTGAACCGAGCGTCGAATTGAGCACTCGGCTTCGCACGACCGCCGGCCTGGCCATGCCCGCCCGTCGCCACATCAAGCTCTCATTCCACATGTTCCGCCACGAGGGCTTGGAGCGCTTCGACAGCACCATAGCGCACGAGGTGGCGCACGTGGCCTGCGACCTCCATCATCGGCGATCGTGCCATCACGATCATCGCTGGCAGCGACTCATGCGCCAGCTCGGCCTGCCGGCGGAGCGCTGTCACGACTACGACAGCGTGCAGCGCAAGCCGGGCACGGAAGTGGTGTGTCCAGGCTGTGCAAAGCGGATCCGTCTCGGGCCGATCCAATGGAAGCGCTTCATGCTTGCACAGGCTCGGTTCCAGTGCACGGCCTGCAACACGGAGCTCGTCCGGCCGGTCCAAGAATCCAATCGGAATGGCGCAGACCGATGGCCCAAGCATGGCAGCCTGCACACAGCCACTCAGCGAGCACTCCTTCTTTGGAACCGCTGGATCGAACGGGTTTCGTAACAATAACTTTGCCTGAAAGAGCGCCCAAGACTCACTTCTGATCAAGGAGTGATCTTCGTAAGCGCCCCGATTCAAACAATTTCTTTGCAACTCAGTTCCGATGGAATACCTTCACTCCATCAGAAAGGCGCCTGTGCCGTGAGGAGGCTTGTGGTGTACCGAACTCTGCCGCTTATCGTCGCATTCTTTGTCACTTCGGCGGTCATCGCGCAAGATGGCGGTCTCTCGGGGCCGATCTGGGGCGAGGGGCCCGAGTCCACCGGCTCAGGTGGAAGCGGTGACGCCGGCAACGATGCCAAGACTGCACAGCAGATCGCCGCCCCGAGTGCCGGAAGCAGCGGTACTACGGCTACCAAGGTCAGTGGCAGGACCTCAAGCACGACAGGAGTCCTCGTAACCGACACCGTCGACCTGTTTGAGATCCGCATCTCGGCACCGAATGTGTTCGAGATCAACACGATTGGCTCGACGTTCGACACGGTGCTGTTCCTGTTCCGCAAGTCGATCAGCGCCAACGGCATACCCGAGGCGGTGCCCGTTGTCATGAATGACAATGCTGCGGTGACCAGCAACCCTACGGGCTATTCACAGATCAAAAACACCGTCGCTACCTCCGGGCCGTCGATTCCTGGACTCACAGCAGGCGCCTACTACCTCGGTGTGGCCAAGAGCGGTGCGGTGCCGCTGCGATGCGGTGTCGATCCACTCTACGCACCTCTCTTCACCTACACAGCCGGCTCAACGCAACTCGTGCTGCCGTCGGCCAACCAAGGCAGCTTGAAGCTCTGTGAGTGGAATCTTGCCGGCGCCGGCGGTGAGTACACGATCAATCTCGTCGGCGGCGTCACCGTACCCCGCAGTTCCACCTGCGCCTCGGCGCCGGTCCTCGGCGAGGGCACCTACCCCTTCGGCAACGCTGGTACGGCTGACGACTCGGAGGACCGCCGCATCGGCCTCTTCAACACCTGTGGGATCAATGGGGGATGGCTCGCGAACCCGACGTGGTTCCGGGTGGCACCCTGCAACGGCGAACTCACGGTGCGCATCTGCCCGACCAACACCGCAGCGAACATCTATGGCTTCGTGCTCTACCGAGGCTCCTGCGGCAACCTCGAGCCCATCGGCTGTGGTACCTCGGCGTCGGCATGCGCCCGAGGTACAGAAGGCACATTCACGGTGGAACGGTGCGACGACTTGTATGTGGCCTTCGGGCCGCTGGCAATCACTTCGCCGACAAGCGTGGTGACGAGCCAAGGCACCATCGTGATCCAGTGCGCCGCCACGCCCGTCTGCCCCAGGAGCGCCGATATCAATGGTGACGGCACCGTGAGCGCCGACGACCTGGCTCTGCTCCTGGCCAGTTGGGGTCCTTGACGGGATCTTCGGGTCTGTTTACTCGTCCATATTCAGGGGTTGCCGTTTGAATCGAGCTGATCCGGGGTGACACTCTGCGCACCCGGTGGCTTGTGGCCAGAGGTGGTTTCATTCCCCTGGAGTCCTCATGCGTTGTACCGCGCTCATCGTTGCCATGCTCTGTGTCCTTCCTGCGCTCGCGCAGGATGGCGAACTCGCCGGCCCCATCTGGGGCGAGGGTCCGCAAGACAACGGCGCAGGAGGAACCAAGGATGCCGGTGCCACGGCAACCACAGCGCAGGAGGTTTCATCGCCCTTGGCTCCAGCTTCAGGCAGCACCCTGGCACGCGTCAAAGGCAGGACCTCTTCGGGACTGCTGCAGCCGGACCTCGTCGATCTCTACGAGATCTCCATCACGACCCCCGGTTCGTTCCTCGCCAGCACTGCAGATTCGAGCTTTGATACGGCGATCTTCCTTTTCCGGCAGATCGTGGGCAACGACGGCGTGGTGGAAGCGCGTGCGATCGCGATGAACGACAACGCGTCTTCTAGCACGACCTCCTCCAGGCTCACCGGCGAAGAAATCCCTGGCTTGACCGCAGGCACTTATTACATCGCCGTCACCAAGAGCGGCGCCATGCCCATCGGCTTCAAGACCAATGACAATGAAGCGTTGCCAATGTTCACCTACAGCCCAGGATCGACGGCGGTCGTCCTGCCAACTACGACTCAGGCAACTTACACGCACGCCGATTGGAGCAATCTCAACGGTGGCGGCGAATACGGGATCCAGTTCAACGGAACAGTCGTCACACGATCGAGCGCCTGTTCGAGAGCCATCATCCTCGGTGCGGGTGTCTACTCCTTTGGCAACGCCGGCACAAGCGATTCGTCTTCGAGCCGCATCGGCCTCAAGGTCACGTGTGGCGAGAACACATCCGCGTGGATCGCCAATCCGAGCTGGTTTATACTTGGCGCCTGCGACGGGACCGTGCAGATCTCGGTCTGCCCGAGCACGACGAACGCGACCTATCAGATGGTCGTCTATGAGGGTTGCTGCGGCAACCTCGAGCCGGTTGCCTGCGGCACGCTCGGGGCCTGCTCTGGTGGCGGCACAGGCAGCACGGTCATACTGAATCAAGATCCGTGCAAGACCTACTACGTCGCCTTTGGTGCACGTCGCGTCTCGGGTGAATCGCCGACCAGCGGAGGCACCATCACGATCATCTCGTGCACGCCGTCAGCGCCCGATGCCGACATCAACGGTGACGGCATCGTCGATGGCAATGATCTTGCGCTGCTCCTGTCGCAGTGGGGAACGTGACGCTCCCTGGCCATTTAGAACTGTCCATGACACATCGAATCCTTATCGTCGCCTTGACCTCTGCTGCCATGCTTGGACCGATCGCCATCGCCGATGACGGCGACCTGGCAGGCCCCATCTGGGGCGAAGGAAGCACGGACAAGGCCGGTTCGAGTCCGTCGACCGCCATGCGGACCAAGACCGTCGCGGCGAGCGATTCCAGCGGCGGCACGGTCACCAGCATCAGCGGCTCGACCGGCACCACCTCGCTCGTGGGAACGCTGCCGGATTCGGTCGATCTGTACGAGATCTTCGTCGTCAGCCCCACGCAGTTCGACGTGACGACACAGGGGTCGTCCTTCAACACGCGGCTCTTCCTCTTCAAGAAGGTCGTCAACCCGGACGGGAGCATCGGTGCCCTTCCGCTGGCCGCCAACGACAACGTCTCCACGAGCGCGAACTGGTCGCGCCTGCACAACACGTCGACCACGTCGGTGCTCATCCCAGGGCTTACTGCGGGTGCGCACTACCTCGCCGTCACCAACAATGGCGCCGTCTCCACGACCTGCCCGCGCGCCTTGCAGCCCACGCCGCAGTTCAGCTTCACGACGCCCACCGCGATCCTTCAGCCAGTGAACGCGGGAGAACTTTGCGACTGGACTGGTTCGTCGACCGCTGCCGGCGCTTACACGATCAACATCATCGGAGGCGTGCTGCTGACGCGCCCGGCGACGTGTGACGATGCACCGGTCCTCGGTGACGGGACCTACGCCTACAGCACCGTCAACAATCAGGCCGAGGGTAGCGAGAACAACATCGGCCTCAACAACATCTGCGGCGTGGCCGCAGCCATCCGTAGTCCGACCTGGTTCAGGCTCGATGCGTGCACTGGCTCGACGACCGTCCGGGTCCAGCCTTCGGTCTCCGGTACGACGGCCTATGGATTCGTCGTCTACACCGGTGCGTGCGGCTCGCTTGTTCCCGTGGCCTGCAGCGACACCGTTGGCACAGCCGGCGAACTCACCTTCGCCAGCGACTCGTGCATGACCTATTACGTCGCGTACGGACCATTGAAGCCCGCGAGCAGCACGCAGCCACCTGTGGTCGGGCCCGGCACGCTGATCATCTCGTGCACGCCGTCAGCGCCCGATGCCGACATCAACGGTGACGGCATCATCGATGGCAATGATCTTTCACTGCTCCTGTCGCAGTGGGGCAACTGATCCCGCGGGCGACCGTACGATGCGGTCGTGAGTGCTTCCGTCGACGATCGAACCATCGACAGCTCGGATCCCGGCGAGCCGCGTGGTCCTGAGTTCGGCGCCACCACGCCACCGAGCGCACCCGATGCAGGTGCCACGCAACCGCCGCCGGCCGGCGGCTGGAACGATGCACCCGCAGCCCCGCGCAAGCGCGCCGCGGAATCGATGGTCGGCCAGACGGTCGGTCGCTACCAGATTCTGCAACTGCTCGGCGAAGGCGGCTTCGGAGCGGTGTACCTGGCAGAGCAGGTCGAGCCCGTACGCCGCAAGGTCGCGCTGAAGGTCATGCGCTCCGGTAGCGACCGCGAGGACCTGGTGGCTCGGTTCGAGGCCGAGCGGCAGGCGATGGCGGTGATGAACCACCCCGGCGTCGCCAAGGTCTGGGATGCCGGAGCGCTGCCGGATGGAAAGCCCTTCTTCGCGATGGAGTTCGTTCCGGGCAAGCCCTTCGATGAATTCGCCGATGCCGAGCGCCTGGACCTGCGTGCGCGCGCACGGCTCTTCCTCCAGGTGTGTGATGCAATCCAGCACGCACACACCAAGGGCGTCGTGCACCGCGATCTCAAGCCCGGCAACATCCTGGTCTACCGCGACGCCGAGACCTTCCATGTGAAGGTCATCGACTTCGGGATCGCCAAGGCCGTCAACACCACGCTGCACTCGCGCAGCTTCGAGACGCAGTTCGGCCACTTCGTGGGCACGCCGGCGTACATGAGCCCGGAGCAGGCTGACGGCAAGGCGGACATCGACACGCGCAGCGACGTCTACACGCTCGGCGTGATCGTGTACGAACTGCTCACGGGCTGGCTGCCGCTAGACCAGAAGACGCTGCAGGGTGTGGGTGTGAGCGAACTCAGCCGCGTCGTGCGCGAGTACCGGCCCCCGTCGCCGCAGCAGCGCATCAGGCAGGTCGAGCGCGATGACCTTGGCCGAGCGAACACGATCGCGCATGCTCGCGGTACTGATCCAGGCTCGCTGGCCAAGGCGCTTCGAGGGGACCTCGAGCGCATCATCTTCAAGGCCCTCGAGAAGGACCGCGAGGTGCGCTACCAGAGTGCGAGTGCGCTCGGCGATGACCTGCGAGCATGGCTCGCCGGCGATCCGGTGAGTGCAGGCCCGCCCGGCACCGCGTACCGGATCCGCAAGCTCGTCGCCAAGCACAAGGTCGCGGTTGCTGCAGGCCTGCTGGGGATCTGCATGATCGTGGCATCGTCGGTCGCCATGGCATTCCTATGGCGCACGGCCGTCACGCAGGAACAGCGCGCGCGGCAGACGCTGAGCACCTTCCTGCTCGCGCTGCGCTCGGCCGACAGTCAGGGAGCCGGCGACCAAGTCGCGCTGACGATCAAGGACCTGCTGGCACGCGTGGAGAAGGCCGTGACCACGGAATTGAAGGACGACCCGCAGGTTGCCGCCGAGCTCTACGACACGGTTGGCCAGTTGTATCTGGCGTTCAGCGACTACGAGCCTGCCGCGCGCAACCTGAAGGAGGCGCTCGAGGTCCGCACCGCGCTGCAGGAGTCGGATCCGTCGCCAACGAGTGCGCTCGAGGTAGTCCGGACGCGCCGCAACATCGCGCGCGCGCAGTTCTTCCTGAAGCAGTACGAGGCGAGCGAGGAGGGATTCGCCCTCGCCGTCACGGGGCTTGATGAGCTCGCACCGTCCGAGGTCCGTGAGCGCGCGGAGGCCCTCGCGATGCTCGCCGCGGCGCAGGTGCAGCTGAAGAAGATCGACGATGCCGACCGCAATGCGACGATGGCGCTGGACACACTGCGTAAGGAGTTCGGCGAGGAGAGCGATGAGTACGGCGCCTCGCTCTTCGCCCGCTCGCGGCAGCTCGAATCGCTGGGCAGGGTCGATGAGGCGGCCGAGGCGTACAGCCGCGTGGCCGCGATCTTTGCGAAGGTTTCGGGGCCTGATGACTGGCGCGTCGGCCGTGCGCTGCGCCAGCTGTCGACGATCCAGCTCAGTCGTGGCGAACTGGCTGCGGCACTTCCCAATCTGCAGCGCTCCGTACGCCTGATGGAGGCCCGCTTCGGCGAGAGTGATCCCCTCGTGACGGCAGCCAAGCACGATCTGGCCGACACGATGCTCAAACTGGGAACCAACCTCGACGAGGCACGCGAGATGGCTCGGCGCGCTCTGGCCGGGCGCAAGGCCAACGGCAAGAACCCCGTCAACACGGCCAAGACCATGGTGCTGCTCTCGAGGATCGACGAGGCCCGATCAGACATGGCCGCTGCCACGCGGTCGCAGCGCGATGCCGTCGAGGTCCTGCGCACGGCAATGCCGCAGGGCAGCCCCGACACCACCGCGGCGGTCGGCCGGCTCGGCCATCTCTTAATCATGCAGGGCCTTACGAAGGATGCCGAGCCGCTCCTCCTCGAGGCAATCAGCGCCGCCACACGAGAAGGCGAGCCATCGAAGTCGGTCCTTGAGCAGGCCCAGGAAGACCTCGCGCGCATCAAGTCAAGCGGCGCCACCGCGGAAACTCGCTGAAACCAGGCGGATTCCTGATTCCGTTCGCGGCAAGATCGGTCGCGCCATGGATACCAGGCGGATCGTGTGCTCCGGTCAAGGACCATTTCATGCGCACAACCATGCTGGCTGTTCTCTCGATTGCCCTGCTTGCACCGCCCGTGGTTGCGGATGTCGGACCGACGGTGCAGAAAGGCCCCGACGCTGGTTCGGTCCCGACGACGAGCCAAGGCACGCGCGCCCCTGCGGGCGATGCACTCAGCCCTGAGCGGCGCCCCAACGCAGCGCGGCCTTGGCCACGCGAGCACCGAAGAGGCGTGCCGTGTCACGGTCGCCAGCCGGTGGCGTGAGATCAGGCCCCTTGTCGCCATCAGACTGGGCCATCATGCCCGTCCATGAACCGATTCGATTGATGCGCGTATCGCCGCTGCCGCTGGGGAAGATCCCCTGGCTGACCCACACCATGCTGTGCTGGCACGCGAAGGTCATGATCGCATCGAGGCAATGGAGCTTGTCGCCCGAGAGGCTTGCGCTGTTGGTGAAGCCGGCGGCGAGCTTGTCACGCCAACCCTGGCGGTGCCAGATGCCGCCGGTGTGATCCATGAACTGCTTGAAGTCCGCCGTGACCGTGCCCATGAAGGTCGGGCAGCCGAAGATGATCGCCGTAGCTTCGTGCAGGTGCTTCCAGCCGGCATCCTTCTCGTGATCGCCATGCGTGGGTAGGTCGCTGGTCGGCACGAGCACGGCATCGATGCCCTTGACGCCGGCTGCGCCCGCGTGGATGCACTCTGCGACGACCTTCGTGTGGCCGAACTTGCTGTGGTAGACGATCGCGATCTTCATGGGTCACTCCTGTGAAGCACACATTTCGCAGCCCACGCAGTGCGGATGCACCCGGCTCAGCGGGCAGGTGCGGGCTGCGCAGTGGGTGGCGCGGCATCCGATGCACCAGCACCACGACATGCCCAGTCCACGCCACCCTTGAGGTGACTGCGGAAGAGCGGCTCGGCGAACGATTCCTTGGTGTGGCCGCCGCCGGTGTACCAGGCGCGGCCCTTGCCGACCTCATGGCACCAGGTCGTCGGATGATCGCCATCCATGCCGCCGCCGGCATAGCTCGACTCATCGAGGCTCGCCAGGATCATCATGCCTTTCACCGAGCGCGGATTCGTTCGATAGACATACCACTCGTCGGTGCGCTTGAGCTCGGCAGGCCAGCCCACCATGCTCGGGTGATCCTTCGACTCGTTACGGATGACCGCTTCTTGGATCGCAGGATGGGTCTTGAAGTAGGCACCCACCAGCCGGCCGTACCAAGGCCAGTCGTACTCGGTATCGCTGGCAGAGTGAACGCCGACATAGCCGCCGCCATCCTCGATGAAGCGCTCGAAGGCCGTTTGCTGCGCATCATCAAGGACATCGCCCGTCGTGTTCAGGAAGACAACCACGCGGAATCGCTCGAGGTTCGCCGGGGTGAACGCCGCGGCATCCTCGGTGGCCTCGACGAGGTAGGTCGGGGCGAGGAACTGCTTCATGGCCGCGACACCGGTCTCGATGCTGGCGTGCCGGAAGCCCGCGGTCTTTGAGAAGATCAGCACACCGGCCTTGGCCGGAACGGTTGGAACCTGAAGGTCCATGCGTGCTCCATGCGTGGCGGGGTCTGCCGGCCCTGCAATCCCTGCAGGGTGCGATGCATCCAGCACCGCTGCGCCGCTTGGCGCGCCGACGACCGCCACGACCAAGCCCACTGCACCGATGGCCAGGGACGGAGGCAGAACGACCGCAAGGGCCTCGCGCACCGTTCCCCAGACCCGCTGTGCAGCGCCCCACGCGATCCGTGTCGTGAAGGCAACGGCCATGCAGGAACGGTACGAGGCCCGGTCCGGTGCACCAGCCTGCTGCAAGGTTGTCCACAGCGAATCATTCGATTGAGTCACGGTGCCGGGATCGTGTCGACCGCGGCAACGCCGGGGTCCTGCACAAGCTCGACAAGGCGCACCGGCTGCACACGACCAACCACCACGCGCGCCGCAGCGTTGATGCCGGGCTCCACAAGCCCTGGCGCCAGCCTTCCAAGTGCATTGTTCTCGGTCACACTGATCGAGACCCAGACCGAGCCATCCTCCATGGTGCCCAGAGTCCCCGCGGGCGGTGCACCAAGGAGCGCCGCGCGGATGAGGTCAGTGCCAAGCAGGTCCCACGCCCGGGCGAGTTCGGCCGTGGTGAGCGGACGCGCGACACGCGCACGCATGGCCGTGATCGCTGCACCCTCATCGGCGCGCACGAGGTCGCGGTCGATTCCGCCGGTTGCGCCCATCGCCGCTCGGCGTGTGCGCAAGGCGCCGTCGATCATGCGCTGCAGGCTCGGCCAGGCTTCAATCCTGAGCAGGCCATCCTGCGCCGACCACGCCGCACTGCGCCCACCCTGATCCGTCCAGAGCTCACGACCCGTGAACCTCTGCAGCTCGCGCACCAAGCGCTCGGTCGCCTGCGCGACGACGGCTGGCTCGGCACCAAGGCCAACCAGATCACGCACATCATGGAGCACGATGACTGGATCTTCGGCTGGTGCGACCGGTGCCGCGGGCTCCGCCGGAGGTTCGCCATCATTGGATCCATCGCGAGCCCGGGTTGGCGCATCTCGCGTTGCATCGACTGCCGCATCCCGCTTGGCGTCGATTCCTCGAACCGTCGAGCGCTCCAGCGAATCCGCTTCGTTGCGCCCGGCGCGGTCGGCTGCCGTGCCGGCGGGAGGCATCCCACCACCTGCCGATTGGCCCTTCTGTTCAGGCTGCTGAAACTCGGCAGGCACCCCAGGCTTGGCTGGGCGGCGTGCCATCGACTCCATCTTGCCCTTGGAATCGCCGCCGAATCCACCAGCCGCGCCTTCAGAGCCGACACCGCCTCCACCGATCTTGCCACCGGTCACACCACCCGCATCGCCGCCGCCGAGTCGACGACTGCGCGAAAGCGACTCTGAGCGCTGCGCAACGCGACCACCAGCGGGTGCACTCGACGCAACCATTGGTGCTGGTGCTGCCTTGGGATCGGCTGCCGTGCTTGGCGCGGGAGCCGCACTCGCCGGTACGGGTGGTGCAACCGAGACGCCCTGCGCGTTCTGTGCAGCCTCGGCAGCGAAGCCAAGGCTCATGTCCTGCTCATCGCCACCCGAACCAAGGAGGCCACCCCTCATGCGCCCGACCATCGGGACAGGGCCACCACACCACTCGCCGAAGAATCCGTCGAACCGCGTGCCCTGCGGCAGTTCGATCGGCACCGGAACGAGCAGCGCACGGCCGCCAATCGTCACGCGCGCCTTCTCGATTGCGATGAAGCTCGTGAAGGGCGTCATGACCTGCCAGCCTTCACCAAGGCTCGTGACGCGGCGGCGCACATCAGCTGGTA